>Ga0224452_1000065_pt1 | contig 18221 bp, 11 predicted proteins | sample PLM2_30_b1metaG_FD_172494 | JGI IMG/M metagenome (GOLD analysis project Ga0224452, IMG submission 172494) | Groundwater sediment microbial communities from an aquifer in East River, Colorado, USA - PLM2_30_b1 | ecosystem: Environmental > Terrestrial > Soil > Riparian zone | place: USA: East...
GGCCAGATCACCGCCGCTCTCGACGAGAGCGCGCTTGCAATCCATAAAGCCCGCATTGGTTTTTTCGCGGAGCTGTTTCACTAGTTGGGGATCGATTTCAGTTGTTGTGTTCATCAGATGTTAAACCGTTAGTTAAAGCGTTGTTCTGATGACAACGCAAGGGTCAGGCAGACACGCCAGCCATTTCGACCTGCTCGCGAACGCGCGCTTCGTTACTTGCCGAAACAATAGCATCCACAAGCTTCTGCAAAATCACGCGAATAGCGCGAATCGCATCATCATTGCCGGCAATTGGATAATCGATGATGTCGGGGTCGGCGTTAGTGTCCACAACGGCGACTACTGGAATCCCGAGGCGCCGCGCCTCATTCACGGCGTTTTGCTCGCGGAGCGTGTCGATCACCACCAAGGCATCCGGTAACTGCGACATCTCAATTATCCCCTCGAGATTGCGCCGGAGCTTCGCGGCCTCGCGATTAAGCGCAGCCAATTCCTGTTTTCCCATTTTCTTGTATTCAGGCGATTGCTCGATCTCTTCGATGTACTTCAATCGCCCAATGCTCTTGCGAATCGTAGCAAGATTAGTCAACGTGCCGCCGAGCCAACGTTGGTTCACGTAAAATTGCCCGCAAGCTAGTGCAGCCTCCTTTATTGCTTCCTGCGCCTGCTTCTTGCAGCCGACAAACAGAATTTTGCCGCCGCGGCGCGCGATGTCCTGAAGAAATTCTGTAGCCCTCCGAAGCTGGAGAACGGTCTCGTCCAAATTGATGATGTAAATCTGATTGCGCTGTTCGAAGATGAAAGGCTTCATCTTCGGATTCCAACGCTTCGTCTGGTGTCCAAAATGGACGCCAGCTTCCAATAATTCAGGTACTAATTCTGTTGTATCTGCCATAAGAGAAACCCCGCGAAGGCGGGAACTTCCAGAGCGGGAGCGTGAAGATGCTACACGCCCCGCCGGTGCGCAACCGGAAATTCGAATAGGATGTCAGGCTGCCAGCCTGACTCGGCGAACGGGCTGCTAGCCCGCTCTAGACCCGCTCAGCAGGCTGGCAGCCTGCTGGCCGAGTCAGCCAAGCTGGCTGACATCCGACTCCCCAACAGCGCAATCTGACAAATCTACCGGCTCACCTCTAGCGCCCGTCTGCAGCGAACATTTGCGTGGCGCGTTCTCTTGCCGAACAAGGCACGAATCACTAACTAACGGCCGAACATCGACGCAGGCGCACGCGGGCCTTCTTCGCGCTCCGAGGCAGCAGGTCCGCCGAACCGAAATTGGAATCCTGCTATGACGAAAATTTCCGCATCGGGCGAATCCGCAGTCGCACCGAAGAGCGGCGCGACGGTAACGAAGCTGTTGCGCGTGGGATGCACGTTTAGACTCGGGCCGATGAGAAATTCGTAGTCGGCTTCATTCGAAGCAGCGGCGGTTTTGTATTCCCACAAGGCTTCGACGCCGACATTCAGCGTGCGGTCGATCAGCGCATACGTGAGCGCCTGGCTGATTTGAACTTCCCTCTCGCGTTCGCCGCCGGTTTCGTTTTCGTAGGTAAAATTGCTCGCCCAATTCCAGCGGTGGCAAAACGTGTCACCCAGGAGGAGCTTCAACTCCCACACGTCGGGGGAACGATCGTTGAAGGTCCACTCGCCGTATAACGTTGGATTAAGTGGAATCTTGCCCCAGTCCGCCAGCGCGTAGCGCAGCTCAACACTGGAGCCCTTGTAGAAGGCATCGTCATTTTCGATGTTCCAGTTTTGATAAATGTCGAGCTGGAAGCGGTAAGGCAGACCAATCTCCACTTCCTCGCGGAACGCATGCGCCACTTCGCCTTCGCTGAACTCCGGTGTCCAGTGCTGAACGAACTCCACCGTACCCGGCGGAAACACATAAACGCGGCTCGTGCCGAACGTTCGCTCCGTCGTCCACCACGGCTGGTTATAAGGGCCGACCGGCGCTTCCTGGCGGAGGACGCCTTCCGGCGCAGTTCCTGTAACTTCAACGCCCTGCACTTCCGCCTCTTGCGCATGTACGCACGTCGCAGTTTGTAGAAAGGCGATGCTGATGATCGCACTTAACGGAGCACATCCGCGTTTCATCCCGACGATGCATAACATCGCCCGAGAAAACCTGCTGCCGGACGCTTGCTAATTTTTAGCGTTCAATTGCGCGCCCTGTTCGCTCACCGGCCTGACGCTGCTCCCAAAGAGTGCTTTTGCTGCTTTTCGGAATAGCGAGACAGAATCCAGCAAAGGTCGGAAAGGCGATTGAGATAACGCAAAATCTCGGGACTAAAATCTTTTTCGTTAATGCTGAACGCAGCGATGTGCCGCTCGGCGCGGCGGCACACTGCGCGAGCAAAATCGAGAGCCGCGGAAAGTGCGGTGGCGCCGGGGATCACCCAGTCTTTCGGATAAAGTGTTTTGTCTTTCTCGAGTTCGAAAATGACCGCTGTAATACGGTCCACCATCGCTGAAGTCGTAAGTTGAAAGCCATCTTTAACGTAACGTTCCCGATCGCTTGGCGCCGTTGCCAGCTCACCCATCACAACAATCAAATCTTTTTGGGCGGCGAAGATTTCGTCCGAAATCAATTTATCGGACGAACGGGATCGGGCGAGACCGAGCGCGGCCGTCAACTCATCGACACATCCGTAAGCTTCAACCCGGGGATGGGCCTTCGAAAGGCGACGGCCATACATCAGCGAAGTTTCGCCCCCATCACCCGTTCTGGTGACAATCGACATCAGGCTAACTTCCGTCCGAAGTTTGGTCGGCGGGAGTAGCCCTGTCCAGCGAGACAATGTGAAGCGCGTCTATTTCGTGCAGACGATTCGTTTTTTCGTCCACGATTGCGACATACCCGCGACCGACCGCAATAAAGTCGGGATGCGGCACTTCGAAGCTTCGGCCATCAGTCAGATGAATTGTGAAAGGCCGAAAGTCCGGACCCAAAGGGTCCCGAACGTGTTTCATATTCAGCATAGGCGAAGGATACCCAGCGCGCGTTCAAAAAGCAAAGCGTCGAAATCGAACAGTTGAGAGTTCAACGTTGAGTGTTGAGAGTTTTCAACAGAACTCTCAGCTCTCAGCTAAAGACTACCAACTTGCCTCACCCAATCGCCGGCTGTGGCTCGGCTTCTTCCATCACGGGCGCGCCAATCGGCTCGCCTTTTTCGACGAGCTTGATCTGACGATGGTCGGGGAAGCCTGTCCCGGCAGGAATCAAATGACCCATAATCACGTTTTCCTTGAAGCCTCGCAGCTTGTCGACCTTACCGAGTGTGGCGGCTTCCGTGAGCACGCGGGTCGTATCCTGGAACGAAGCGGCAGAAATAAAGCTGTCAGTTTCAAGTGACGCCTTCGTAATGCCGAGCAACACAGGAACGGCTTCCGCTGGTTTACCGCCCTTTTCGACGACCTTTTGGTTTTCCTGTTCGAAGGCGAGTTTGTCCACCTGATCGCCCCAGAGCAAAGGCGTATCGCCTGGATCGGTAATTTTCACCTTTCGCAGCATCTGGCGCACAATGATCTCGATGTGCTTGTCATTAATTTCCACGCCCTGCAACCGGTAGACCTCTTGCACTTCATTAACCAGATGCTCCTGCAATTCCTGCGGGCCGCAGACTTCCAGAATCTCGTGCGGCACGACTGGACCTTCAGTGAGTTGCTGACCCTTCTTCACGAAATCGCCTTTAAACACGATGATGTGCTTGGTCAGCGGAATCAGATGCTCTTCCTCGGCTCCCGTGTCCGGATCTTTTAAAATCAGGCGTCGTTTGCCGCGCACAGTTCCACCCATCTCGGCTACGATGCCGTCGATCTTTGCAATTTCAGCTGCGTCCTTCGGCCGGCGGGCTTCAAATAATTCGGCCACTCGCGGCAGACCTCCTGTGATGTCCTTTGTCTTTGCAATCTTGCGCGGCGTTTTCGCGAGCAACGCGCCGGCGCGCACTTTCTGGCCTTCCTCGACAATGACGTGAGCGCCAGCCGGGATGGAATAGCTTGCAAGCACTTCCTTCTTGTCATCCGCAATGACAATCTGCGGGTGCAAGTCCTCCTTGTGCTCGATGATCACAGTGCCCATGAGCCCAGTCGCTTCATCGACGTCCCGCTTGATGGTGACACCGGCAATCATATCGCGGAATTCGATCTTTCCGCCTTTGTCCGTAAGAATTGGCACATTGTAAGGGTCCCATTGAACGAAAGTTTCGCCCTTCTTAACTGTCGCTCCGTCGCCTTTGGAGATCATGGAGCCGATGACGACGTTATAACGCTCAAGCTCGCGGCCTTCGGCGTTATGCACACCAATTGAACCGTTCTTGTTGAGAACGATCCAGCTGCCATCGAGCGCCTGCACCGTGCGCAGGTCATTAAACTGCACCGTGCCATCGTTCTTCGCCTTGATGATTGGCTGTTTAAAGGTCTGGCTGGCGGTTCCACCGATGTGGAATGTGCGCATGGTCAATTGTGTTCCGGGCTCGCCAATTGATTGCGCAGCAATGATACCTACCGCTTCGCCAAGTTTGACGAACTGCCCAGTCGCGAGGTTGCGCCCATAACACATCGCGCACACACCGCGGCCGCATTCGCACGTAAGAACAGAACGAATCTTCAAGCTCTCGACGCCAACACGCTGAAGGTCCGCGGCAATCTTCTCATCGATGTACTGGTTGGCCTTGACGATCTTCTTCTTCTTCTCAACGGGGTCGGCAATCGTTTCGCAACTGACACGCCCGATGATGCGCTGGCCAAGATCCACGATTTCCTCGTCGCCTTCGTAAATGGAACGCACCACGATGCCGTTTACAGTGCCGCAGTCTTGTTCATTGATGATCACGTCCTGTGCAGCATCCACCAGTTTGCGTGTCAGATAGCCTGAGTCAGCAGTCTTTAGCGCTGTATCGGCGAGACCTTTGCGAGCGCCGTGAGTGGAAATGAAATACTCGAGCACACTAAGTCCCTCGCGGAAATTAGACGTGATCGGGCGCTCGATGATTTCGCCTGAAGGTTTGGCCATCAAGCCGCGCATGCCTGCGAGCTGACGCACCTGCTGGCGATTTCCGCGCGCGCCGGAATCGACCATCAGATGAATGGGATTATACTCTTGCCGGTCCTGATTTTCCTCTAGCTCGCGGAACATTACGTTAGAAATCTGATCACCGGCGTGCGTCCAGATATCGATGATCTTGTTGTAACGCTCACCGTCCGTGATGATACCCTTGCGATATTGCTGTTCGACCTGGCGGACCTGCTTGTAAGCGTTCTCCAATTCGGTTGCTTTCTTCTTTGGAATGATCATGTCCGAGATTCCAATCGAAATGCCGGCGCGAGTCGCTTCGCTAAACCCGAGTTCCTTGAGTTTATCCAATGTGGCGACGGTCTCCACTGGCCCAGCGATTTGGTAACACCGCCAGATAATATCGCTAAGCTGCTTTTTGCCGGCAGCCTTGTTAAAAAATCCAAGTTGGCTCGGCCAAATCTGATTGAAAATGACTCGGCCTGGCGTCGTCTCGATGGTTTTCGCTTCAGCATTCCCGTAGATGGTCTGCTTACCAAAATCAGGGTTCTTAATCCGGATCCGGTCGTGCGCACGAACGCTGCCCTCTGCCATGGCAAATTCTACTTCGGCTGCATCCCCAAACAGCGGTAGACGCTGCCCGTCTTTACCCAGACCTCGGGGATTTTGAGTCAGGTAATAGCAGCCGAGCGTGATGTCTTGAGAAGGCGTCGTAATAGGTTTACCGCTGGAGGGAGAGAAAATGTTATTCGGAGCGAGCATAAGCATGCGCGCTTCCATTTGGGCCTCGACTGAGAGCGGCACATGCACCGCCATCTGGTCTCCGTCGAAGTCCGCATTGTAAGCGGTGCAAACCAGCGGATGAATGCGAATCGCTTCGCCCTCGATCAATTGCGGTTCAAACGCTTGAATTGACAATCGATGCAAAGTAGGCGCGCGATTGAGCAATACCGGATGGCCTTTGGTGACTTCATCAAGGATGTCCCAGACCTCAGGCGTCTGGCGCTCGATCATCTTTTTCGCGCTGCGTACCGTGTGCACGTACCCGAGATCTTTCAGCCGTCGAATAATGAACGGCTCGAAAAGCACGAGCGCCATCTTCTTCGGCAACCCGCATTGATGCAGCTTCAACTCCGGGCCGATGACAATCACGGACCGACCTGAGTAGTCGACGCGTTTGCCGAGCAGGTTCTGGCGGAACCGGCCGCCCTTACCTTTCAGCATGTCGCTCAGCGATTTCAGAGGCCGATTGCCGGCGCCGGTCACGGCGCGACCGTGTCTACCGTTATCGAACAAAGCGTCTACAGCCTCTTGGAGCATTCGCTTTTCGTTGCGAATGATGACGTCTGGTGTTTTGAGAAGGAGGAGGTTTTTGAGCCGGTTATTACGATTAATGACCCGGCGATAGAGATCGTTCAGGTCCGACGTCGCAAAACGGCCGCCTTCAAGGGGAACCAAAGGACGCAAATCCGGTGGAATCACCGGCAACACGTCGAGAATCATCCACTCAGGCCGCGCGTGCGAATTCTGGAATCCTTGTACGAGCTTGAGACGCTTGGCTAGTTTCTTGCGAATCTGCTTGCTCTTCGTGGCACCCATCGCTTTCTCAAGCTCTTTATTGAGCTTGTTAAGGTCGATCTCGGCCAGGAGTTTCCGAATTGCTTCAGCGCCCATGCCTGCAACGAAATCTTCGCCGTATTGCTCCTGCGCCTCGCGGTACTCGACTTCATTGAGCAGCTGTGTCTTCTGCAGTGGCGTCTTGCCCGGATCAATGACGATGTAATCTTCGTAATAGATAACGCGCTCGAGCTGGCGCGCGCTCATGTCGAGCATGAGCCCGATCCGCGAAGGCATGCACTTGTAAAACCAGATGTGCGAAACGGGCACCGCCAATTCGATGTGTCCCATCCGTTCGCGGCGGACGCGTGCCAGGGTGACTTCTACGCCACACCTGTCGCAGATTACTCCCTTATGTTTTATGCGCTTGTATTTTCCACACGAGCATTCCCAATCCCGCGTCGGACCAAAAATGCGTTCGCAGAAAAGGCCACCCTTCTCCGGTTTGAATGTGCGGTAATTGATCGTCTCCGGGTTCTTGACTTCCCCTTTGCTCCACGACCGCATCGTGTCGCTCGACGCAACACCGATCGCGACTTGATCAAAACCCACGGGGCGCTCTTCGCCCACTAACTCACGCCAGGAATGTTCGTTCATGATTTTCTCGAATGATTGTGATTTTAAAAATTATGCGACGCTTTCCAGAAAGCTGGGCGGCTGTCCGCCCACCTTCACGTCGAGGCCGAGGCTCTGCATTTCTTTAATCAGGACGTTGAACGATTCGGGCGTACCCGCTTCGAGCGAGTTGTCGCCTTTCACGATCGATTCGTAAATCCGGGTTCGGCCTTGCACATCGTCAGACTTAACGGTCAAAAGTTCCTGTAAAGTGTACGCGGCGCCGTACGCCTCAAGAGCCCAAACTTCCATCTCGCCGAAGCGTTGGCCCCCGTATTGTGCTTTGCCGCCAAGCGGCTGCTGAGTAACAAGCGAATACGGTCCGACTGCGCGGGCGTGAATCTTGTCGGCAACAAGGTGACCGAGCTTCATCATGTAGATGTGGCCAACCACCACTTCCTGATCGAACGGATCGCCAGTGCGTCCATCAAAAAGGCGCGCTTTACCGTTCTCTTGCACCCAGGTGAAGCCCTCCTTCTTTCTGGCATCCTTCAAGTATTCGCCAATCTGTTTCTCTTTGATTCCGTCGAACACCGGAGTCGCGACTTTGAATCCGAGCGCCTTCGCAGCAACGCCCAGGTGTGTTTCCAAAACTTGTCCCACATTCATACGGCTGGGAACCCCCAACGGATTCAGCACAATCTCAACCGGTGTCCCGTCTGCCAGGAAAGGCATGTCTTCTTCAGGCACGATTCGGGCGACGACGCCTTTGTTGCCGTGGCGTCCAGCCATCTTGTCGCCGACACTGAGCTTCCGCTTGCTGGCGATATAAACCTTAACCTGCTTGATGATTCCCGGGTCGATATCGTCTCCGCTCTCTACCCGGTCGGTCGCGCGATCGCGCTCCAGCTCAAGCTCCGCAAACTTGTGCTCGTACGAGCCAATGATTTCACGGATCCTGTTACGAATCGGACTTGGATCGATCTCGACGTGATCATGCGCCGTCGCCAGCTTGCGCAACAGCGTTTTGGTGATTTTGCGATTGGCTGGAATAATGATTTCACCGTTCTTGGCGTTTACGACGTCAAGCGGGACTTTTTCGCCGAGTAGGACATTCGAAAGCGAATCGGTCAATTGTTCAATCAGCGCCTCTTTCTTTCGCTTATGCTCTTCGCTGATAGTTTTAAGCTGTCGTCTGGTTTCCGCCGGTGTGAGCTTTTCGCGTGAAACTTCGCGACGGGACGAAACCTTTACGTCCATCACGATCCCATAGGTGCCGGAGGGAACCGTAAGCGATGTATCTTTCACGTCCGCTGCTTTCTCGCCAAAGATCGCGCGAAGCAGGCGTTCTTCCGGCGCTAATTCTGTCTCGCTCTTCGGCGTGATTTTTCCAACCAGGATATCGCCCGGCTTCACTTCCGCTCCGACGCGGACTACGCCATCCGGTCCCAGGTTGCGCAAAGCTTCTTCACTAACATTGGGAATGTCGCGCGTAATTTCCTCCGGCCCGAGCTTGGTATCGCGCGCGCCGATCTCGAATTCGTCGATATGGATGGAAGTGTAAACGTCTTCCTTCACCACCTTTTCCGAGATCATGATCGCATCTTCGAAGTTGTATCCGTTCCACGGCATGAACGCGACCAGCACATTGCGTCCCAGCGCAAGCTCCCCACGATCGGTATTCGGGCCGTCTGCGATGACCTGGCCTCGTTTCACGTGCTGGCCTTTACGCACGATGGGCTTCTGATTTACGCACGTGCCGGCGTTTGAGCGCATGAACTTGCGCAGTTCGTAAACGTAAATCCCGGCTTCCGGGTCAGTCTTAAGTTTCCTTTTGCTCTCGGGCAGGTGACCATCTTTCGTGACAACAATCTGATCCGCTGTAACTGAAGCGACCTTGCCACTCTCGGTAGACAAAACGACAGCGTGCGAGTCTCGCGCCACTTTTTCTTCCAGCCCAGTGCCTACGAGTGGCGCTTCGGAAACGACCAGCGGCACGCCCTGGCGTTGCATGTTGGATCCCATCAGCGCCCGGTTTGCGTCGTCGTGTTCAAGGAACGGAATAAGGCCTGCTGCCACCGAGACGAGCTGCTTCGGCGACACATCCATGTAATTCACTTTAGCTGGATCAACTTCAAGAAAATCGCCACGATAGCGCACAGATACTTTTTCCCCAGTGAAATGGCCACGTCCGTCAATGGGCGCATTGGCTTGCGCCACGAGGAAATTCTCTTCTCGATCAGCGGTTAGATATTCTATCTCGTCCGTCACACGGCCTTTTTCCACCTTCCGATAGGGCGTCTCGATGAAACCGAACTCGTTGATGCGGGCAAACGTGCTCATAGAGCTAATCAACCCGATGTTTGGCCCTTCCGGAGTCTCGATCGGACAAATGCGCCCGTAATGCGAAGGATGAACGTCGCGCACTTCGAATCCCGCACGCTCCCGGCTGAGGCCCCCAGGCCCAAGTGCCGACAAGCGGCGTTTGTGCGTCAATTCCGCGAGCGGATTTGTTTGATCCATGAATTGCGAGAGCTGTGAACGCCCAAAGAAATCCCGGACGACTGCGCTGAGCGCTTTTGGATTAATCAGCTTCTGCGGGGTCATCCCATCTACGTTGATGTCGAAAAGGGTCATGCGTTCTTTGACCAGACGCTCGGTGCGCGCCAGACCGACGCGGCATTGGTTCGCCAGCAATTCGCCCACGGTGCGGACACGCCGGCTGCCTAGGTGATCGATATCATCAAGCGTCCCCTCCCCGCGGCGCAAATTGATTAAATATTTGATCGCCGCGATAAAGTCCTTGTCGGTCAGAATACGTTCCGTCGGATCGATATTGATCCCAAGTTTTTGATTGATCTTGTACCGGCCGACACGGCCAAGATCGTATTTCTTCGGGTCGAAAAAGAGTCTTTTGAGTAAAGCACGGGCATTAGCGACTGTTGGGGGATCGCCCGGTCGAAGACGGCGGTAGATATCTTTGAGCGCCTCTTCCTGATCGTGCGCTGGGTCTTTTCTCAGCGCCTTCACGATTGTGTCGTCATTCGAGATGTCGATAACTTTCACCTCGGTGATCTTGAGCGCCATGATCTGGCGAACGGTTGCCAGAGTGAGCGGTTCGAAAGCTCGTGCGACCGTCACTTCGCCGTCCCGGATTTCTGCAGTCAGCACCTTCGTGGCCAGCTTCTCTTCATCGAGTTTGTCGCTCAGTTTCAGGGTCTCGATGTTGTAAAATAATTTGATGACGTCTTCATCAGAGCCATAGCCGAGCGCGCGCAGGAACGTGGTGGCAAGAAATTTGCGGCGCCGCTTGCGTCGATCGAGATAGATGTATAGAAGATCAGCGGTATCAAATTGCACCTCGATCCACGAACCTCTGTCCGGAATGATCCTGAAGCTGTAGAGCACCTTGCCATTGACGTGAACGGTTGATTCGAAAGCGATTCCGGGGGAGCGGTGCAGCTGACTCACGACCACGCGCTCCGCGCCGTTAATGACGAACGTGCCCTGAGGCGTCATGAGCGGAATTTCACCCATGTAGACCTTCTCTTCCTTCGTGCCTTTCTCTTCTCGCAATTGGAAAGTGACGTGCAATGGCGCACTATAGGTCTGGCCTTCGCGCTGCGCTTCCAGTGCCGTCAATTTCGGTTCGCCAATGTCATAGTGACTAAAATCGAGAACCGCTTTCTCGTCGTAGCTTTCGATTGGGAAAACCTCCTTGAAAACAGCCTGGAGCCCCTGATTTTTCCGTTTTGCGTAAGGGACGTCCTTTTGGAGGAAATCGACGTATGAATTGGCCTGAACCTCGATCAGATTTGGCGGTTCGATGCCTTCCTTGATGCTTCCAAAGTAAATGCGTTCCGACATAGTCACTAAGATGAAGAGCCTCGCAGCGACCACACCAAAACGCGGGCCGACGCGGGCAAGATTTTACCGGTTCAACGACGAGCGAGGGACACAAAAATGGCATCGAAACAGCGTCCTGTCAAATTGACGACCCCGTCTCGTTGCCAATAATGTGTTTTGCCTTTTAGCGCCGGGTTAAAAATACGCCTACCTAGCTTTAACCAAAACCAACTCTACTCCGAATACGGCGAGGCGCAAGTACTTTCCTACCTCGCGGCCGCTTAAAATCGGATTAATTATTTGATTTCAACTTTTGCACCAGCAGCTTCGATCTTTTTCTTGATCTCCTCTGCCTCCTGCTTCGTCACACCTTCCTTGATCGTTTTGGGCGCTCCTTCTACGAGCGCCTTCGCTTCCGCCAAACCAAGCCCCGGGACTGCGCCCCGGACCTCCTTGATCACAGCGATCTTGTTTGCGCCCATTTCTGTGAGGATCACGTCAAACGTGGTCTTCTCCTCAGCCGCTGGAGCTGCTGTTCCGCCAGGTGCGCCCGCTGAAGCGGGACCGGCCGCCATCGCCACCGGCGCGGCTGCGCTCACTCCCCATTTTTCCTCAAGCTGTTTGACCAATCCAGCAATCTCCAGCACCGAGAGGTTGCTGAGTTGCTCCACCAATTTGTCTGTATCTGCCATGTTGTATCTTTCCTCCAATTGCCGCCTCCGAAAGCCTTCGGAGAATTAAGATCGACAGCCGCCGATCCGGTCAGTTTTCGTTTTGGTTACTCGCACCGCCAAAAGCGGCGCGAAATCTTCTATGCGCTTGCCTCCGCTGGTTTACCTTCCTTTTGAGCTTTTGCATTCAATAACCGCGCCAATGCTGCGCCGGGCTCGCTCAATATACGCACTAATTTCGTGGCCGGAGATAGAAGCAATCCGAGCAACTGCGCCTGCAACACGTCGCGTGCGGGCAATTCTGCCAATGTCTCCAATTCGGCCGTGGAGAGAACCGTGCGATCAACAAAGCCAATCTTAAGGGCCGCGATTTTAAATTCGGTCGCAAACGTCTTGAAAATCTTTGCTACGGGCGCCACATCTTGCTCGCCTGTGACAACTGCCGTCTGGCCTACTAATTGATCACTAACATCGGGCAAACCGGAATCCGCCATGGCGCGCTTGAGGAAATTGTTTTTCACCACGTGCATTTCCGCGCCTGTGGGCGCCAGTCGGTTCCGCAATTCGCTGAAATCAGCGACCTTCATGTGCTGATAATCGGTCACAAGTACAAAAGGCGAGCGCTTCAATTTATCGGAGAGATCTGCAACTATGCTGGCTTTTTCGGATCGCATTTAGTTTTGACGTGATTACTTTTACCTAACTATTCAAATACGGTGCCGGATCGACGCGGACTCCTGGCGACATGCTCGCACTGACTGTCACCCCTTCAAGGTAGCGACCCTTAGCTGTCGCCGGACGAGCCCGCACAACGGCTTCGATCACTGCGGTTCCGTTTTCTATGAGCGCTTTTTCTTCAAAGGAAAATTTTCCGACTGGGACCGCAACGTTGCCATTCTTGTCGAGCTTGAATTCTACGCGGCCCGCCTTCACCTCCTGCACAGCTTTCGCAGTGTCATCGGTCACGGTCCCGGTCCTTGGATTAGGCATTAACCCACGAGGCCCCAAGACCTTGCCCAGCTTACGCACTTCAGCCATCGCCGCAGGCGTAGCGATCGCCACATCAAAATCCTGAAAGCCTTCCTGGCACTTCTGAATCAGATCTTTCATCCCCACAAATTCGGCTCCGGCTTCTTTGGCTGCCTTTGCCGCCTCCCCTTCGGCGAAAACAAGTACGCGCACCTGTTTTCCACTCCCATGCGGAAGGGGGCAGGTCCCGCGCACCATTTGATCAGATTGCTTGGGATCCACGCCGAGTCGGAATGAAACCGTCACCGTCTGATCAAACTTTGTCGGCGGAAACTTCTTCAGCGTCGAGACGGCATCGTCAAGACTGTAAGTCTTACTTCGATCGACCTGCTCAGCGGCCGCGCGATAACGTTTGCTTCGATTCGTTTGCATTTCTTATGCAGTTCAAATGCCCAGTCACTTGGCATGGCAACGAGGCTCCTGCTTAAAACCGCCCACCTCAATCCACGAACGGAGCACGGAAGCTAGCGGCTATCTTCGCCTTGTCAAAGCTTTATGCCAATAAATGCCACGGGCGCATCAATCGCCCGGCGCTGCGATGTCTGGCATTGTCGATTCGGAGACTCCTTCCACGGTCGGCGCGCCCCGTCGGATAATTTTGCCCTCTTTCATCACGAACAAAACGCGCTCGGTTGCGGTAATGTCGGAAGTCGGGTCGCCCGGCATGGCAATGACATCGGCCAGTTTGCCTTTTTCCAGCGTGCCGACCTTTTGACCGATTCCCAAAAGCTCGGCGTCGTTTGCGGTCGCGGATCTCAATGCATCGACTGGTATCATTCCGAGATCGACCATTAGTTTGAATTCCTTTGCGTTCTGACCATGCGGAAAAACAGCGGCATCTGTGCCGAAAGAAATTTTTACGCCCAATTTCAGTGCGTTGCGAAACATCTCCGAGCGCGCCGCTGCTGCTGATTTGGCTTTGGCCTGTAGTGCCTGCGGGTAATTATCGATTTTATTCATAATCCATTCCGTCGCCATGAGCGTGGGCGTAAGAAATGTTCCCTTCTTTTTCATCATCGTGAGAGTTTCCGGTTTCATAAAAGAACCGTGCTCGATCGAATCGACGCCTGCCTCAATCGCATCGTGCGCCGCCTGGTCGCCGTGACAATGCACAGCCACTTTCTTGCGTAAGCGATGCGATTCATCGACCAGCGCCGCCATTTCAGCCGGCGTCAACTGCGGAGTGTCCACTTCGTCGGCGAGTGAAAGGACACCGCCAGAAACTGCGGCCTTGATGACATCCGCCCCATTCTTCACCTCAAACCGCACCGCCTTTCGAATTTCATCAGGGCCATCCGCAATGCCATCTGTGTAGTCCGGCTCGCGTCCAAAAAGAAAATCGCGAAACCCGCTCGTGGGATCAAAATGTCCGCCAGTGGCACCGATGCCTTTCGTCGCGACGAGCATTCGCGGGCCGACCACTACCCCTTTGTTGATCGAATTGCGTAACGCCACATCGACAAATTCGTGGCTGCCGACAAAACGGCTGCCCAAGTCGCGTACGGTTGTGAATCCGGCTTCAACAGTCGCGCGCGCGAAGGCGGTCGCACGGATCGCCTGCTCGGAAACGTTCAAATCGACTTCTTGCAGTCGGCGCTCGTTGTAATTACCCGAAAAATCGGCAGTCAGATGCGTGTGCGCATCCATGAAACCAGGCGAAAGCGTCGCGTCGCCGAGGTCGACAACCTGCGCCCCGCTTGGGATCGGCAAATTGCTTCCCGCATCGACAATTTTGTCGCCCTGCACGATAACGACGGCGTTTTGCACGAGCGCGTTCGATTTGCCGTCGAACATCCGCGCGGCTTTGAGCACGACTGATTGATCGGCCGCGAGCGCCGACACACCGAAACACAGCAAAATTAAGCAAATACGGGACGTGATTTTCATCCCGCTCGTTTAGAAGCGATACGCTACGCTGGCAAGAAATGAATATGCAAACGCGCCACACCCATTCCCCATACAGTGCTAAGGCTTGTGCAGTTTCGCTTCGCTTTGTGCAAGCCCTTCTCGCGCCGCGGCGAGCCCCGGGTTGAGTGCAAGCGCCTCCTTGAATGCAACGATGGCGCGCTCGTGCTGATTGAACAAAGCCAGGTAACGTCCGCGATTGACCCGCATGCTGGTATACGTCGACAACACCTTGAGGTTAATCACGTCATCTTTCTCAAATCGCACCGTCCCATCAGCCAGACCGCGGGTCTGGAGGTGCGGGTCTGGCGAGTCGTGAAAACTCTGGTCGCTCGCGAGGTAAAAAACGAGACCTTCCGGAATAAGTTGATAGGTTTGAGGGATCCATTGGGTCAGATAACCGTTCATTTGGTTAGAGACCAGCAGGTCATTCGTTATGTAAACTGGCGCGAAGCTGATTTCGTTCGTCACGATTGACCGAACCATCTCCAAAAAAGCCACGCTAATCTTTTGAGTGAGCGGCTGGCTTCGGGCGAACGCCCCGGGATCGCCCTCCCATTCTTTGAGGTCCTCAACATATGCATCAATCTTGTCGCGCGACCGCTCGACCAAACCGGGATGAGCGCGTTTGAGATAATCGAAGTACCACGAGCGGCGCAGCAGATTGATATCGACAACTTTGACGTCGGTCCGGCGTTGTTCCACCTCCTGTTCATAAAACATTGGGGCGGCGACCTGCCAATCTTGTGTAAGTAACAGCCCGTTTGGCTCGATCGTGCTGAACAGATTTTCGGCGTAATCGTGCGCGATAAAATAGTGCCTGCGATTGTTGAACGGCCAACTCGCCGCGAACGCTGTTGCAGATGTGAGGACAACAGCAATGCCAGCAATCCAATACGTTTTTTGTAACGCCATTGCCTTGGACGCGTTCAGCTGAATCAACCAACGGATACCAAACCCGGCGGCAATCGCGACCGAAATGAACGTAGGTAAATAATAGGCGTCTTTGTCCTCCGCAATTTCGTAGCTGAGGGCGTAAGCCAAATCGGCCATGACGATAAACAACAGAAACCAAAAACTTGTGCGGTCCTGCCTGAAAGCGCTACGTAACCCGGCAAAGGCCAAAACAAGGGACAAAGGAAGCCACGCAGGTCCGAATTCGCGCAGGAGCATTCGGCAAAATTCAACAAACTGCGTTCCCATCATCGATGGGCTGAAGGAGAGGAACACGCGGTATTGGCGGCCGGTTACATGCCACCAAATTTCCTGCAGCGAACGCGGATTGCCCCAGTTGATGACGGGTGAACGCGACGCCGCAAACGGCAAATAGGCATAAACGGCGACCAGGCCGCCGATCGAAATCAATGCGGCATACAGCAACCGGCGGCTGATAAAAAATTTCAGCCCCTCGGTCCGGTAAACAAGAATGGCCAGGGCCGGGAGAATCAACCCCACGGTCACGTGGTGAACTCCCAGAGCCAAGCCAAATACGAGAGCGGCGGCATAAAGCCAACTGTCGTGGATCGTAATCGGTGAGCTGATATTCGTTTGATCTGCAACGATGCACCGCCGCCACCGAAGCATCAGAAAGAAAACTGTGAGGATCAGCAGCGTGTTGAGAGTATAAACCTCGGCGATGGTCGCATACGACCAAAGCGTGCGTGAAAATGCCATCAGCAGCCCTGCGCCAACCGAAGGCGCGAAAATCAAAGCGGGGTCGACCACGGAATCCGCGGTCCTTGTCTTCTTCCGCGCACCTCGCTCCTTTGTCTTCGGGAGATACGAAGCCGTGATCATTAACTCCGCCACCACCAGAGTGAGCATTGCGGAAGCGAGCGCTGCGAAAAGAGCGGACGAAAAATTGATTCGCAACGCAACGTTTCCCAACGGCACCAGCGATGCAAGATGGGCAAGCATGACCCAAAGAGGAACGCCCGGCGGATGCGCGACACCGAGCCCGTGAGCGACCACTATTAATTCGCCGCTGTCGGTCGGAGTGACTGTGGGCGCCAGCGTGCAGCAATAAAGGAGAAGCGCGACGAGAAATACTGCACTAGTGCAGAACAGCTCTGTTCGGAACCATGGGATTGTCTCTTCGTTCCGGTCGCGGGCAGCTTTTGACGCCGTTCTCGGAGCCATCGCTTTTTGCAATTGCACATTGCTCGAGAATCGGCGGGCCATTTATCTATCGTGTCGTAAACACGCTTTCCTGCAAATCATGAAAGCGATGCGAGGACGCATCGCAGTCCAAAAGCGCTCCGTGCGAAATTCACCCGACGCCCGGTTAGGTTTCGCGAAAGCTCGCCACGGGACGAGTCCGTCCGACGGCGGACTTTAGGAGTGCGCGCGCGTCTTTGCCTCGCTTTTGGGTGCTCAAAGAACGCTTGTTTCCGCCGGGCGCTTCGCTTCAATCCTCGCATGACAGAATCATTGCGCGGCATTCGTGCCGCTTCCTTACATCTCCTCGTTGCTCTGACGATTGGGATCTGTGGAATGCTGCAAGCGCAGTCTCCAACGCCAGCGCCATCGCCATCGAAACCTCCCGCAGATTACGATCTTCGATGGGGCGTTAAGATCCCGATGCGCGACAACGTTGAACTCAACGCAACGCTGTATTTGCCGAAAGCTTCTGATGGCTCGCCACAGAAGACGCCGGTGATCTTCACGTTGACGCCTTACATTTCTGACACTTACCACGCTCGCGCCGCATATTTTGCATCGCACGGGTACGCGTTCGCGCTCGTAGATGTCCGCGGTCGCGGAAATTCCGGCGGCGACTTCGAGCCATTTGCAAATGAACCGTTCGATGGTCACGACGTCGTCGAGTGGCTTGCAAAGCAGCCTTTCTGCGACGGTAAAGTCGCGATGTGGGGTGGGTCTTACGCGGGATTCGATCAATGGGCCACCGCGAAAGAATTTCCGCCACATCTTGCGACGATTGTTCCCGCGGCAGCCGCGCATCCAGGCCTCGATTATCCATCCTACAACAACATCGGCATGACTTACGACGTGCAATGGTTCACGTTCACCAGTGGCCGGGCAGCACAGGACAATCTGTTCGCTGATTCCAAATTCTGGCGCACGAAATTTTTGGACGCTTACAAAAAGCACGTCGTTTTCAAAGACCTCGACTCGTTTATCGGCAACCCGTCTAAAAATTTCCAGCGCATCCTCAAACATCCCATGGTCGACGCGTACTACGACGCAATGCTTCCGACGCGCGACCAGTTTCAAAAGCTGGGGCTGCCGATCCTGACAATCACGGGTCAGTACGACGGCGATGAGCTGGGCGCTCTCACCTTTTACCGCGACCACACGGCGAAGGCATCGCCGGAAGCGCGGGCGAAACATTTTCTGGTCATCGGTCCGTGGGACCATGCCGGCACGCGTACGCCGACCGATGAGGTCGCCGGAGTAAAATTTGGCCGGGCTGCGATTGTCGACCTTAACGATCTGCATCGCCAATGGTATGACTGGACAATGAAGGCCGGCCCGAAGCCGCCCTTCCTCAGAAGCCAGGTCGCATATTATTTGCTCGCTCCCGGCAATTCCGGCGCGAACGGCGACTGGAAATACGCCGA
>Ga0224452_1000071_pt1 | contig 17836 bp, 19 predicted proteins | sample PLM2_30_b1metaG_FD_172494 | JGI IMG/M metagenome (GOLD analysis project Ga0224452, IMG submission 172494) | Groundwater sediment microbial communities from an aquifer in East River, Colorado, USA - PLM2_30_b1 | ecosystem: Environmental > Terrestrial > Soil > Riparian zone | place: USA: East...
CTCTCGCTTTAATGATTCCATTGTGCGGTCGTGCTCGAGCGCTGCGGCCTCGCGCGCTTTGGCAATGATCTGCTCCGCTGCCCCAATCGCTTCTTGTTGCTTGCGCTCGGACAAATGCGCCGCACTCTCACGAGCTTCATCGATCATTCTCTGCGCGTCCGCGTCGGCCTTTGCGAGAATTTCCTGGTAACGCTTCTCCGCTTCGGCGAGTTCCCTTTTAATTTTCTCCGCATTGAGCTGACCCTCCTCGATTTTGCGCCGACGCTCTTCCAGCACCGCAAGGATTGGTTTGTAAGCGAAGCGGCGCAAAACCAACGCCACGATCACAAAGCTTATCACTTGTGCCAGGAACAATTGCCAACTCCAGCCAAAGGTTTCGGCTGTATCGTGCAACGTTTGGCTAAGACCGCCCGCCGCAGCTGCGATGATCATGTTCATACTCAAGCGCTAAGCACGTTGTTACTGCCTTGGTGCCGAGTATTCAGTGAGCGAGAAGGAACAGCGCATAGAAAACGATGGCCTCAGTAAAAGCGATGGCGAGAATTCCATGCACAAGGATTTGCGTAAAGGCACCCGGATTGCGTCCGACCGCCGTCGCCATTCCTAAACCTGTTAATCCCACGCCAATTCCAACGCCCATTGCGGCCAGACCGACGTGAATGCTTCCGCTCATTTCTGCGAGTAGTGGTAGTATCATAGTTTTTGTGTTGGTTTGATGGACCCATCATGAGTCCACCGAAATTTACCCATGTGCATGCTCCGGGCCATGGTCATGTTGCGCGATTAGCATGGTGAAAACCGCCGTGAGCAGCATGAACACAAGCGCCTGCACAACGCCCACGAGGATCTCCATAAAATAAAATGGGATCGGCGGCAGCCACGCCAGCCACAACGGCACCATGTGGGCCATGGCTTCCAAAATGCTTTCGCCGGCATAGATATTTCCGAAAAGTCGAAAACTGAGTGAAACCGGCCGGAACAGGATCGAAATGACTTCGAGCCAGCCAACCATGAAAAAGATTACGACCATCAGCACTTTCAGAATGCCTGTCGTTTCGCCCTTTGGCGCGAACAGATGTTTCAAAAATCCGCCAACACCCTGCGCTTGAATTGCCCAGACCATCCATAACGCAAAGAACACTGCCGCCATTGCGGTAGTCATGTTGAGATCTGCATTTCCGCCGCGCAAAAGAGGACGGTCAACATGAAAGACCCCGGTGTTTGGATCGTAATGGCCCCAGCCGATTGTTCCAACGCCCGGAATTAGGCCAAACCAATTCACGAACAAAATGAAGATGAAAATCGTCGCAAAGAACCAAAACGTCTTGCGCACTAAGTCGCGTCCGATAATTGATTCAAGAAAATTGTACAGACCTTCGACCAGCCATTCCCAGAAATTCTGAATACCCCTTGGAATCGGCTTGATGTTCCGTGTCGCGAGCTGGGCAAAAACGATAATTCCTGCCGCCACAATCCACGTCACTAACATCGAGTTAGTAACTGCAAATTTGCCAACCTGAACCAGCGTTATCGGCTTTAGCGACACGCCTGGTCCGTGCTCGCCCCCGCCAGGTGTAGCCTCTTCAGCAAGCGCGGTCGTTGCGAGCGCTAACCCGCAAACAAACATCAGTAGTGCCAGAAGAAAACAACGATTGCGCATTTTTAGGGTACAGCTGTAGCTGGTATGGGTCATGCCAGCCTGCCGAGGTCACCCGCCTTCGCAAATGCCAGGATGGACAGGCCGCCACGGCTACAACTCGAACGCGCATATGAAAGCGCGTTTTGCGCTGATGACAAACGAAATTCTCGAACGCAGTCCTATTTCGCAGGCAATTCCTCGGCGAATTGCGGAGCTAACCGGACCATTGGCTTTGATTTCACGGGCTCAGCCGCGCCGTTCATACGAATAGCTTCTTCGTAGAACGATTCTAACTGATCAATTTGAGCGTCCTGTCCGAATCGTTCGACTATGGCTGCGTGGGCTCGTTCTCCCATTTGCTTCAACAACCCGGGCGAACTTGTGATTAGCTGCATGGCATTCGCTAATCCGACGTGATCCTCCTCTGCAAGCAGCAAGCCGGTGCGCCCGTGATCAATCGCTTCCGGAATTCCGCCGTGACGAGTCGCCACTGCCGGCAATCCCGTCGCCATCGCTTCCAGAACCGAGTTCGGCACACCTTCCTGGTCTCGGTTTGGGGATATTTCGCTTGGATGCAAAAACAGGTGTGAACTCGCATAAAGTTGCAGCAGCTTCGATTGCGAGAGAAATCCAACAAAATGCACGTCTCTGAGAATACCCAATCCCCCGGCGAGCATTTCTAGCTCCGGCTGCAGTGGCCCTTTGCCCGCGATAAAAAATTCCGCACCAGGGTTGTCCTTCTTAAAAATCGCAAAAGCGCGCAAGCTGGTTGCGACGCCTTTCTTCGGAATCAAACGGCACGCCTGGACCACTCGCCATTTGCCGTCTCGCGGCGGTTCTCTATCCATGAATGGAAATTCATTTAGCGGGATGCCGGTGCGATTGATGCGCAGTTTCTCCGGCGGACACCCCAAATGAACAAGCCGCTCAGCCAGCGATTGGGAACGTGCGAACACGAGCGGAACCGCACTAAAAAGACGGCGCAATTTTGCCGGATAATCCTTGATCTCAGGTTTGTGCGCAACGTCAGCTCCATGGAAAGAGACCACGCATGGTTTGTCCCACTGCTCGATAAAAGGAAGTAAATGCACGCCGGTATGGCCAAAATAAATATGCATAAGATCCGCGCTGTGCCGCTCCAACAATGAGTCGAGCGTTTGATACTCACCTCGATAAACGATCGGGGGCCGGCGCTCCACGAATTTCAACCAACCGTGCACCAACAGGTTCGTGCGTCGCTTTGGAATAATTTCGATATTGTCAAAAGGAAACCGCTCTGCATTCTGAACCTCCTTCGTGACCACGAAGGTATCGACCCTGCGCAGCGCTTTTACCTGCCGATAAATATGCAACATCTCCGACTTCAAAAAGCTGGAGCAATAACTGGCTACAACCCGTTTGCCCATAAGACAGCGGCCAGTTTCGCTAGGAACTCCCGACTTGTCCATCTAAATTCCCGGAGAAACGACATCTTTGTTGTTCGTCATTGTCGCGGCCAACACCTCTTTTAATGCATCGATTCCCTCTCCCTTCGCGGCTGATGTTGGAACGATGTTGATTCTGGGAAATCGTTTCTGCATTGCCTTGAGATTCTTCTCCGCCTCCGGCAAATCCATTTTGTTAGCAACAAGGAGCCATGGGCGCGACGAAAGCGCAGCATCGTAAAGATCGATTTCACGCCGAAGATTCTGCAAATCTTCTATGGGATTGCGTCCTTCGCTCCCGGCGATATCAATCACGAATACCAAAATGCGACAGCGCGTGATGTGCCGCAAGAATTCGTGTCCCAATCCGAGCCCTCGGTGCGCTCCTTCGATCAACCCTGGAATATCGGCAATGGTGGCCCGCCGGTAGCCAGGCAGTTCCATCACGCCGACGATGGGATGCAGCGTCGTGAACGGATATGCCGCAACCTTCGGCCGGGCAGCAGAGATTTTCCGCAACAGTGTCGATTTGCCTGCATTCGGGTAGCCAACCAATCCTGCGTCGGCCATCGTTCGCAGCTCGAACAGGAAATGTCCTTGCTCGCCTTCCTCACCATCGGTGTATTGGCGCGGTGCGCGGTTGCGCGAGCTCTTGAAATGGACATTGCCTTTACCCCCTGCTCCACCCCGGCAAAGCACAAATTCCTGACCATCGCGGACGAGATCCACGATCGGAACTGCCGATTGCTGATTTCTGATTACCAACTGCTCTGAATTCGGTGTCGCGTGTTCGATGTTGGGTGTTGCACGTTTTGCTTCTTCTGCCGGCCAAACAACTGTCCCAATTGGGACCTTCACGATTTTGCCGCCGCCAGAGCGTCCCGCCATTTTTTTCCCCATTCCGTGGCCGCCGTTTTTTGCCTTTATGATCGGCTCGTAAAAAAGATTGGCGAGATTATCAACGTGCCGGTCCGCCCGCAGGATCACGTCGCCGCCGCGTCCGCCATCGCCGCCATCCGGCCCGCCTTTCGGCACAAATTTTTCCCGCCGAAAACTGACGGACCCGCGCCCGCCTTTTCCTGCTTGTACGAAGACTTTGACCCGATCGACAAACATGAGCTCGCGGCCTTACATCATTAAAGTGTTAAAGGGTGAAGCGGCATGGTGCGAAACCTATACGCTTCAACACTTCAAACTCTCGTATAGTTTCTTCGTTTTTGCCGCAATTGCAGCCCAGCTAAAGTTCTCTTCCGCGCGTTGGCGGCCGGCCATGCCAAATCGTTCGCGCAATTGCCGATCTTTCATCAGCCGATTGATTCGTTCTGCGAGGTCTCGCGCGAACTTTTCCGGATTTGTTGCTTCGAATGGACTCTCTTTCATTTGTTCGAGTGGAACCAGGAATCCGGTCTCGCCATCTACAACGACTTCTTTGATTCCGCCCACGGCGCTTGCCACAACCGCAGTCTCACAAGCCATCGCTTCAAGATTTATGATGCCGAATGGTTCGTAGATTGACGGGCAAACGAACACCGCGGCGTGTGAGTAAAGTTCACAGGCGCTCTTTTGGTCCACCATTTCATTAATCCAGATGATTCCGGGCCGCTCAATCTTGGCCCGTTCCACTGCGGTTTTCATTTCCTCCGCCATGCCTGCTGTGTCTGGCGCAGCGGCGCAAAGAACGATCTGAAAATCGCGATCCATGAATTGGATTGCGCGCATGAGATGTTGGAAACCCTTCTGACGTGTAATCCGTCCGACGAAAAGGACATAAGGCTTGTCTGAATCGATGCCGTACCGTTTGAGCGCACCAGTTGAACTGACTTTCCGGTATTGATCGAGATCGATTCCATTGTGGATCACATGAACACGCGTTGAATCGACATTGAATAGGCGTTCGATGTCGCGCCTGGTTTCGTCCGAAACAGCGATGACCGCATCCGCCATTTCCAGCGCGGTTTTCTCCACCCAAAGAGAAAAATCGTAGCCGCCGGCGAGCTGTTCACGCTTCCAAGGGCGAAGCGGCTCGAGTGAATGGACGGTAATGATAAGGGGAATTGCGTAATTCTTTTTTGCCAGAATCCCGCCAAAGTGAGTGTACCAAGTGTGACAATGGACGAGGTCGGCATCTATGTTCGTGGTGTTGAAATCAAGGCACCGCTGGACGGCGCCGAAAACCGAGCGCAACGGCTTTGGGCAGGTGAAATTGCTCGTATCGAGTTCAAAGCCGATGACTTTGAGATTGTCTTCTTGAAAGCATTGGTCGCCAAAGCAACGTACTTCCACCGGCATCATCTTCGCTAGTTCGCGCGAGAGATAGCCCACGTGCACACCAGCGCCGCCGTAAATGTGCGGCGGATACTCGTTAGTCAAAAAGAGAACTTTCACGCGCCAAGAGTAGAGCAAGCCTCTGGCTTGCTTTCAACGGAGTTTGCAAGTGGGACGTTCGCGCCACTTTAGCGTTTCAGTTTCAACAGCAACACCGGTACATCCACTTCGTGGCGGACTTTGTCTGCAGTTGCGCCGTAGAGAATATCGCTGATAAGGCGGTGGCCGTGCGTGGTCATGGCGATAAGATCGACATCTTTCTCCCGAGCGAGTTTGATGATTTCGTCGGAGGGTTCACCGAGGGCAAGGACGGCGTCGCAGGAAAAACCTTCTGACGTGAGCTCGCGGCTGCGTTTTTCCAGATACGCGCGGTCCTGTTTCATTTCTTCACTCTCGGCGAGCTGGAGTTGATCAAAATTTCTCGCGACCCAGCCATCGGCAACATGAACAAGGAGCAACTTCGCACCGGTCATGCGCGCGAGCGGCTTAATGTGACCCAGGATTGTTTCATCGGCGGGACTGTTTTCGAGCGGGATGAGGATGTGTCGATACATGACGGCACGGACTATTACGTGGGAGGGGGGAGATGCAAAAGCCGGTAAAATTCCTTAAGGAAGGCGTCAGGCATAAATGTGTCGAACAGCAGTTTCACATTGAGCACGATAATGATCGCCGCCGTCGCCCAGCCGAGAATTTTCAACCAGAGTCTGTTCGCGAACTCTCCCATCTTCGCCTTTTCACCTGTGAACCGCATCAGCGGCCAGACGGCGAAGCCGAGTTGCATCGACAAGACAACCTGACTGGCGATCAGCAATTGCGTGGTTTTGCTTTCGCCAAAAACGGCAATAACAAGCACGGCTGGAACGATCGCCAGCGCGCGGGTGATCAATCGGCGAAGCCACGGCCGTAACCGAATATGGAGAAAACCTTCCATTACGATTTGTCCGGCAAGGGTGCCGGTGAGAGTCGAGTTCTGACCAGAAGCGAGCAGAGCGATGGCAAAAAGCGCGCTGGCAAAACTGACCCCGAGCAACGGACTGAGCAACTTATAGGCGTCTTGAATTTGCGCCACGTTTTCGTGACCGGACCAATGGAAAGCAGACGCGGCCAGTATCAAGATGGCGGCGTTAATAAAGAGCGCGAACATGAGCGCACCGGCCGAGTCGATACTGGCGTATTTGATTGCTTCTCGTTTGCCCTCAGGTGTCTGCTCAAACTTGCGCGTCTGCACAATTGATGAATGCAGGTAAAGATTGTGCGGCATCACGGTCGCGCCGATGATGCCGATGGCGATGTAAAGCATCGCCTGATTCGTGACAATATGCGGACTGGGAGCAAATCCGAGCATGACTCCAACGAAGCTTGGTTTTGAAAAAATGAGCTCTGCTGCGAAGCAACTGCCGATCGTCGCGATTAGCGTAATGACCAGCGCCTCCATGTAGCGGAATCCCTTGTTTTGCAAATAGAGCACCGCCAGCACGTCGAGGCAGGTGATGACACAACCCCAGACAAGCGGAATGCCGAACAGAAGTTGTAACGCGATGGCGGAGCCGACCACTTCGGCCAAGTCGCACGCCGAGATAGCGATTTCGCAAAGAATCCAGAGAAACCAAGCGGTCGGCGTCGAATAATGATCGCGACAGGCCTGCGCGAGATCGCGTCCCGTGGCCACGCCCAGTTTGATGCACAAATGCTGAAGCAGGATCGCCATGAAGTTGGAGAGCATGACGATAAACAAAAGCGCGTAGCCAAACTTGGCGCCGCCCGCCAAGTCGGTTGCCCAATTTCCCGGATCCATGTAACCGACCGCGACGAGGAAACCGGGGCCAGAAAAAGCCAGGAGTTTTCGCCAAAATGAAGCGGTCGTCGGGACGACAATGCTGCGATGAACTTCGGCGAGCGAAACTTGGCCAGCCGGTTTTCGCCAAGCCACATGTGGTTCCGCTGCAGTTGTGCTATCGGCTCCCGCCATCGGTTTCCATGTTATATTAGGCTAGGCTAATTTGATTCTATGACTAAATGATTCTGTCAACCCACAATTATTTATTTGTTTGACTATAGTACGCACGATCTTTATCTTCGCCGCGTGCGAGGCAAAAAAACTTCTCAATCCGCCCTCGGCAGTTCTGCTGCGGTCGAGGATTATCTGGAACGCATCCTGGAACTGATTAATTCCAAGGGATATGCCCGGGTCGTCGATATCGCGGCGGCGCTGAGGATTTCGCAGGCCAGCGTGACGAACATGGTGCAGCGGCTCGACACGGAGGGCCTTCTGAAATACGAGAAATATCGCGGGCTCATTTTGACCGCAGCCGGCAAAAATCTGGCTCGCAAGATTGCACACCGGCACAAACTTCTCACCGATTTCCTGAGACTGCTCGGCCTGGATGAGCGCGTCATTTACCATGACGTGGAAGGAATGGAACATCACATCAGCCCGCCAACCTTGCGCGCAATCCAGGCTCTGACCGCGCAATTACGGCGGCGGCCGGCGCTACGCGCCAAGTTGGAAGCGGTAGTTGCCTAGAATAGTGGCGCAGGCGCCGCTACAGACTACAGCTAAGCGCCACAATTGCTCCGGGACGACAACGAATCGTCAGCGTAATTGGGCGGCAACAGACGGCGCAATCCTCAATCAGGGTTTGTTCCAGCTGCGAAGTATCGATCTGCATCGGAAAAATCTCGCCGCAGTGTGGGCAGGTGATTTCGGTCTTCGTGATAAGGTCCATGTTGTAGCCACGTGCCCGCGACCCTAACAGCGCGCAGCGCCATATCTACTGGGCACTCGATTTTGTCACGGAAAGAGATTCTTCGTCGGCACCGTCGCTCAATTTCTTAAAGTGCAGCTGCTTCACGCGGCGGTTATCGGCGTGCGAAACCGTGACCAGATAGCCTTCGATCTTAACTTGCTCACCCGTCTTTGGCAGATGGCCGAGCAAATGGGTAACATAACCGCCGATGGTACTAACATCCGCGCTCTCCAGCTCAAGTTTCGCGAGATCGTTCAGTTCATAAAGGCCAAGCGCTCCGTCCACGCTGAATTCGTTTGCGTTGATCTTTCGAAATTCTTCCTTTTCGAAATCGAATTCGTCCTGAATGTCGCCGACTAGCTCCTCAAGAACATTCTCCAGCGTCACCATGCCCACAGTTCCGCCAAACTCATCCACCACAAGTGCAAGGTGCGCATGCTTGCTCAGAAATAATTTGAGCAATTTCTCAAGGGGCATCATTTCCGGCAGGGGGATCAAATCGCGTTTGATCTTCATCAAATCCGGATGCGGGTCGCGCATCATCGGCAACAATTCCTTGATGTGAATGAGGCCAATTGTGTTATCGAGATTCTCCCGGCACAGCGGAAAACGTGTGTGCTTGGAATCGATCGCCTTCTTCACATTGGTCTCGAAGTCGTCCTCGAGGTCAAAATAAACGATTTCACCGCGCGGCGTCATAATATCGCGCACGACTCGGTCGCGCATGTCGAGCACATTAAAGACAAGTTCACGGCCGAGAGGCGTAACCTCGGCGGACTTTTCGCTTTCTCGAACAATCAAACGCAGCTCTTCCTCGCTATGGGCCAGTTCTCCTTCGGCGATCGGTTCTACACGGAAAAGGTGGCGGAGAACCCAATTGCTTGCGGCGTTAAGGAACCAGATTGCTGGTTTAAAGATCGCGTAAAACCACCGCAGCGGCGCGCTGACAAACAACGCAGCAGGCATAGCCTTGCGGATTGCGAGAATTTTGGGCGCTTGTTCGCCCAGCACGATGTGCAAAAACGTGATTGCGGAGAATGCCAGCGCAAAAGAAATCGATTTAATCACTGCCGACGATTCGATTCCTGCGAAAACGAAAAATGGTTGAAGCATTCGCGCGAGGAAAGGTTCGCCCAGCCAACCAAGCCCGAGGCTTGCTGCAGTAATCCCAACCTGACAGGCGGAAAGATAGGCATTCAGATTGTTTTTAATCTGTTTTACCAACGCGGCTTGCTTGATACCTTCCGCAGCCAGCGTGTTGAGCTGACTATCGCGGATTTTGACAAGCGCAAATTCGGCTACGACAAAGAATCCGTTCAGCAATACAAGCGCCATGACCACCCCCAATTTTGCGACGAGCAGTATGATCGGGTCCCACTGCCGCGCGATTACATCGGCCAGCGGTAGCAGAAGCAATAGGGAGGGGAAGTTCATTCAGCGGATTTGCATACCAGCCGGCTTGTGGCTGGCTGAATCACACGCAGCACAGTCGTATGCCGACGCTAGAAAGTTTACCAGCTGGACTTCGTTACGCCAGGGATGAGCCCTTGCGAAGCCAGTTCACGGAAAGTGAGACGGGACATCCTGAACCTCCGAATAAAAGCGCGCCGACGCCCGGTAACTTCGCACCGGTTCACCACACGCGTGGGACTAGCGTCACGCGGCAACTGCGTGAGACCGGCATAGTCTTTTTTTGCCTTTAACTCCGCGCGTAACGCCGCGTATTTTTTCACCGTTCCCCGCTTGCGCGCATTGCGATTGATCCAGGCAGTCTTAGCCATAAGAAGTGCTGACTATAATGCGACCCTTGCAATTTGCAAAGGCGCCAACGTGCCAATCATCCCAGAGCGCCTGCCCGCCGTCTTTGTTTGACGAGCGCGCTGGTGGACCTGCGCGTCGAAGGTCGCGTCGCGTTGCGCTTTTGCCTGGCGGATTGCGTCCGGTTGAGGCTGTCCTGCAGCACCTTGACTAGATCTACCACGTTCGTCGGCGCAGGCGGCGCAGGCGCTTTCGTGATGACCTCCTTGTGTTGGGCCTTTTGTTCGATGATCTCCATCAACGCTGTCCGGTATTCGTCCCGATATTTTTCTGGCTCCCAAGAGACGCTCATGCTTTCGATTAGCGCTTGCGCCATCTTCAGCTCCTTGTCGCTCACTGCTGTGGCCGAGCCGTTCTTCAACACGTCGGCACTTAGAATTTCACTCGCGAAGTGCATCAGCTCGAGAATCAGGAACAAGCCGTCAGGTTTAACCGAGGCCAGATGTTCACGATTGCTGATCACAACTTTGGCGATGCCGATCTTACCGGTCCCGCTGAGCGCCTTATGCAAAACTGCGTAGGCTTTTTCCCCACCTTTTTGCGGCTCCAGGAAATACGGTCTGTAGAAAAACTTGGGATCAACCTGTTCCAAATCCACAAAGTCGGTGATGTCAATGGAATGCGTGGACTCGATCCGCACCTTCTCGAAATCCTCATCCTTCATGACAACATAATTGCCGCGCTCGTATTCGAATCCCTTAACGATTTGGTCGGCTGGGACTTCTTTCGAGTCGGCCTCCGCGACCTTTTTGTATCTAATTGGACTGAGATCGCTGGAACGAAGCTGCCGAAAGCTAAGCTTTTCCTCGCGCGTGGCGGGATAAACCGCCACCGGAATATAAACCAGTCCAAAGCTGATGCTGCCTTTCCAAATAGGTCGCATATGGGCGTTTTCCCATAGCGAGGCGGTCCTGTCAATCACGTAGCCCTGATTACCTCCCTACGAAATTGCCTTGCAACTTGTCCAAACAGCTTGATCTTGGGAGCAGAGTATGACCCTCCTCGCCAGCTTTATGAACTTGGCAGGACCGGACTTAATTGTCATTCTGCTGATTATTCTGGTCTTATTTGGAGCCAAGAAATTGCCGGAACTCGCCCGCGGAATGGGCCAGGCGGTAAAGGAGTTTCAAAAAGCAAAGGATGAATTCAACGACGAGCTGCACAAGGCCGGAAAATCTGACACCGAAGTCGTCAAATCCGATGTGAAACCGGCACAATCTACCGTGGCGAGAACGGAGAACCAAACTGCGACCAGCGCGGCCCGGCCAGATCCAAATCAGGCAATTACCCCCGGGGACAAAGCTGATCAGGTTTAGTCGAAATCGAGGCGCCAAAGACCAGTTATTGTGCGCCGACAGGTTGACCCGGTGCGCGATTTACGGCAAAATCGCGGCTCATTTATGTCTGAGCACGATTTGCGAACCCAAATCAAGGAGATGCTTGTAAAAAATCTGATGTTGCAAGTGACTCCTGAGCAGATCGGCGATGACCTGCCACTTTTTGGTCCAGAGGGACTCGGCTTGGATTCCATCGACGCGCTCGAGCTGGTAGTGAGCATGGAAAAAACGTTTGGAGTCGGGGTGCCAAGTTCGGATGTAGCTGGGAAAGCGCTTCGCACTGTTAATACAATTCACGATTACATTCTCGAAAAGCGCGCGGCGGCCGCGTAGACTGTGTTGGCGACGCGCAGGCGCCATCGATTCGACGTGAACATTCTCTACGTAGAGAGTAGCCGTAGCTGGGGCGGCCAGGAGTATCGCACCTGTCTCGAGATTAACTGGCTCAATGCACATGGGCATCAGGCGTGGTTGGTCTGCAACCCAGGCAGTCAGGTTCACTCTAAGGCCTCTGAACTCGGTACTCGGGTCGTAACGATGTCACTCCGGAGCCGCGTTGATCCCGTGTGTTCATGGCGGCTCTGGAGATTTTGCCGACGAAACCATATTGACCTGATCAAGACCTACAGCTCCAAAGATCACTGGCTTTGTTTGCCCCTCTACCTTTGCGGCATTCCGCTGAGCCGCGCGCGCTGTATCACTGATCCAATCGGCAGCAAAGGTCGCGCATTTGTTTTCAAGCATGGCTGTTCTCAAGTCGTTGCCGACGCGTCGGTGATCAAACGCCAACTGGTGGAGGAACACGGAGTTAATCCCGTAAAAATTAAGGTCATTGGTTCCGCTGTCGATTTGGAAAAGTTCAAACCGCCTCGCAACGGGATGAAATTCCGCCGTGAAATCGGCGTCGGCGACGACGCTCCGCTCATCGGTAACGTCGGCATGATTCGGCCAGATAAAGGCCAGCTTGTTCTCGTTGAAGCCGCCAAACTCGTCCTGAAGGCGCATCCCGATGCCCGCTTCGTCATCGTAGGCCAGGGAACGGGGATTTTGAAACGCGGCATCAACGTACGGAACGCGATTGATCAGGCCGGACTGGCCGAAAAAATCATTATGGCGGGATACCGCTGGGACACGCCCGACGTTTACGCGGCTTGCGACATGGTGGTGATTGCTTCACTGCGCACCGAAGCGTCTCCGATCGTGCTGCGTGAAGCTTTTGCGAGCGGCCGTCCCGTGATCGCGACAAAGGTTGGCGATATTCCAGAGATAATTCAGAATCGTCAAAATGGTCTGCTCATTGAGCCCGGTGACAGTCAGGCGATGGCGGCCGCGATCACGGAACTTATTGATGATCCAAAACTCGCCGCGTACTGCGCGGCAAACGGTCTTCGCTACGCAACCGAGCATTTTTCATTCGACCAAATGATGGAGGCAAAGCTGCGCGCCGATCTTGCGCTGAGTCCAACAAATGCTGAAAGCAATCCGGCCGCTGGATGTGTCGAGCAGCAAGCTTCGCCGCGACAATCGACGCACGAGCTCGGCGGCTAGAAGGATATCAGGTCCTCGAGGATCTCGCGCATATGACGAATGGGTAGCGAATAATGCCCTGCGCCCTCAACGAAACGCGCGTTGCAATTGGGCAATCGACTTGCAAGTTCTTCCGCCAACTGAAATGAGAAAGCTCGATCTTGTTTCCCATGCCACAATCGAACTGGAACCCGCACGTCTTCAATCGCAACTCCCCACGGCTGCGCGTAAATCTCTGCATCCGCTATTACTCCCTCAGCCGAAGCTCGCCATGCGCGGCGTTGGCTCTCGAAAATAGCTTCGAACGCGGCATCGTCGCGCAAGCTTTCCGCGTCGCACGGCCGCAACAGCAACATTTTCAAGAGCAATGGGCGAAATCGGACGGGCGGGCGCAATGCAAGAACCGGCCGCGCGAGGTGAAACAATCTGCGTAACAGTCGCGGTCGCCTTTGGTACAGTGCGAGCATCCAGCGGTAAAGCGGCAGTAATCCTCCAAGATCGCCAAGCTCGGCAAATGGAATAACGCCACCGACTATTGCGATCGCTCGCACCCGATCAGGCAGCGCCACGGCAGTAGCATAAGCGTAGGGCGCGCCGCCGGAGATAGCGAGCATTCGAAACTCGCGGACATCGAGATGGTCGGCGATTCGTTCCACAAGGCGCGGCCAATCGGCCAACTTGCGATCCGGCTGCAAGCTCGAGCCGCTAATGCCCGGCCGATCAGGCGAAATAATGCGAACACCAAGATCGCGCGCTGGCTCATCTGCCAGTCGCGCCATTGTGCGTGAACTCGGCCAACCGTGGCAAAATATCACCGGTGTCCCATTGGCGTCACCGTATTCCTCAACGGCAATGACAGCACCGTCCTCAAGTTCAATCAGCTTTTCCGGATGCATATGTTCAAAGATGGTTGGCTGTTTTTTACCGCTTGTATTGCAAGCCTCCAATCTGTAGTCCAGAATGTACTGCGACTAGGCGCCATCGCCTTTCGCATTATTGGTTATGAACGATTACTCAGAACCTCGCCCGGGAAAAATCGAGGTGCATGGCAACGGGCTTGGCGCACCGTCATCGGAGGAAGTGGAAAAACGCGCCAGAGAAATTGCGATGATCGATGAACGCAATCCTGACGAATTTACAGAGGGTGATTGGAAGCAGGCGCGGCGGGAATTGATGGGCGAGGAAAATAATACGCCACCCGAGGAGACTCCCGACAATGCGGATTTGACGGAAGAGTGGACTGTCGTCGCCAGCTCTAAAGGTCATCGCATGCCACGCCCCGGCGCCGACGAAGAGGAAACCGTCGGCGAGCACCTCGTTAGTGACGGCCTCGAAGAAGCCGCTCACGACCAGATGCTCGAAGCGCGTCGCAAAGAACTCGAACAAGAGGGAGAGATTCTTTGAGTTCAGCTTCGGTTGAAGCCGCCACCAATATGATCGCGGCCAAACAATCTCATTTTCGTCCGAGCTCAGCGCGTGTTGAACGCTTGCTTGCTCGTTTTCATCAGATCAGGAATTTCACGACTTCGCTTTGCGCAGGCCTTGAACCAGAGGATTGCGTTGTGCAATCGATGCCTGATGTCAGCCCGACGAAGTGGCATCTCGCTCATACGACGTGGTTTTTCGAAACTTTCATCCTCAAGAAATTCTGTCCAGGTTACCGCGCCGAAATTCCACAGTACGCATATCTCTTCAATTCGTACTACAACGCTGCTGGGGACATGCACCGGCGCGATCTGCGGGGATTAATTTCGCGCCCGACAGTAATAGAGGCCCAACGCTACCGAGCGTCGATCGATTCACATATCGAGAGCCTGCTTTCTGACGCGGACGACGATCTGCTTGACGAAATTGAACCGCTCCTTGTTCTAGGCATGCATCATGAGCAACAACACCAGGAATTGCTAATCACCGACATCAAGCACGTGTTTGCGCAAAATCCCCTCTATCCTGTTTTTCGAGAAAAGAAAATCGATGCCGCTTCTGCGAATATGCCGATGCACTTCCTCAACTTCGACGAGACAATTGTCTCGATTGGCCACGACGGCGGCGGATTCTCCTATGATAACGAAGGGCCGCGGCATCAAGCGTTGATTTCCGCATTCGCGTTCGCGTCACGGCCGGTGACGAACGGCGAGTACATCGCATTCATTGAAGACAATGGTTACGCGCGGCCAGAACTCTGGTTATCACTCGGATGGATGACAGTGAACGAGCAGCGCTGGCAAACGCCGCTTTATTGGATCAAGTGCGAGGGCGCTTGGTGGAACTTCACTCTTTCAGGTTTTCGCCCCGTGGATGAATCCGAGCCAGTCACGCACGTCAGTTATTTCGAAGCCGACGCATATGCGAACTGGGCGGGCGCGCGCCTCCCGACGGAGTTCGAATGGGAACACGCCGCATCGGATTGTCCAATCAACGGAAATTTCGTCGAAAGCGAAATCTTTCATCCTACGCCCGTGGCTGTAGCGTCCGCTGTCTCAGCAGACAAACCGACGCAAGACCAGCGTCTTCACCAAATGTTTGGCGACGTCTGGGAATGGACGCGCAGCGCCTATTCGCCGTACCCCGGTTATGGCGCGGCGCCCGGAGCGCTCGGCGAATACAACGGCAAATTCATGTGCAACCAATACGTTTTGCGGGGCGGTTCCTGCGCAACGTCGCGCACTCACATTCGCCCTACTTATCGCAATTTCTTTCAGCCGGAAAAACGCTGGCAGTTTACAGGGATCAGACTCGCGCACGACCCACAATGAATCGATAATGCGCGAGTTGCCGCCGCGACCGCGCCGATTTAGGTGTCACAATGGCCGGAGATTCCTTGACCGCCCCGCAGCAGATTTCTGCACCAGAATCGTCGGATTTTCTTGCAGACGTTGCTGCGGGTCTTTCATCGAATCCACGCACCCTGCCGTGCAAATATTTTTACGATGAGCGGGGCGCGGCGTTGTTCCAAAAAATCTGCGAGCTGCCGGAGTATTACATCACCCGAACTGAGATCGACATTCTGGACCGGAATCGCGCAGAGATTGCATCGCAGCTCGGACCGAATATTCAGCTGATCGGGCTCGGCACCGGCGCTGGAACGAAGACTCGCATTCTGGTTGAAGCGCTCAAAAATCCCGCAGTTTATATCCCGGTCGATATCTCGGAAAAGCAACTGCGTGAATCGACTGCAGTTTTTCGGCAAATTTTTCCGGATCTGGAGACCCTGCCGGTTTGTGCGGACTACTTGCAACCCGTGGTGGTGCCTCAAGCGCGTCACAAAGCCACGCGTAATATCGTTTATTTTCCCGGATCAACTATCGGCAACTTCGGACCCGATGAAGCGGTCGAATTCCTACGCCGAGTGGTGAATGTTTGCCGGGAAAGTGGAGGCTTGCTCATTGGCGTTGATCTAAAAAAAGACCCAGGGGTGATCGAAGCCGCTTACAACGACAGCGCTGGCGTCACTGCGCGATTCAATTTGAACTTGTTAGAGCGCCTCAACCGTGATCTCGGCGCAGATTTCGACCTCGACCAATGGCAGCACCGGGCGATCTACAATTCGAAGGCTGGCCGCATCGAAATGTATCTCATTAGCGAAGTCGATCAGTTTGTCCATCTCGCCGAGCACAAGTTCCATTTCCGTCGGGGCGAAAAGATCACTACCGAGTATTCGTACAAGTACGCGCCAGAGGAGTTTGCGGCACTGGCCGGGCAAGCCGCATTCAATTTTGTTCGAATGTGGACTGACGACGCGCGGCTGTTTGGTGTTTTCTATTTCACCTGTAACGCCCAGATATCGGGGTGAGCCCCGGCCGCGGTTAACGCCCGCGGCTACAGCATGAGCGCGCTGATTCGACTCACCGACGTAGGCAAACGCTATGCCGGCGCAGCCGCGCTGCAGTCGACGAATCTGTCAATCGAACGCGGCAAGACCACTGTTCTGATCGGTCCGAGTGGGTGCGGCAAATCAACTTTGCTGAGGTTGATCATTCGTTTAATCCAGCCCGATTCTGGCTCCATACAATTCGATGGCGAAGCGATTACGGCCGAAAATATCGACACTCTTCGCCGCCGGATTGGCTACGTCATCCAGGAAGGTGGCCTGTTTCCGCATCTTACCGCGCGCGCCAATGTCGTCTTGATGGCGCGTCATGTTGGAAAATCTCACGAGGAAGTGCACACGAGGCTCCTGGAAATGTGTGAGCTGGCAAGATTTTCCAACAACCTGCTCCCACGATATCCTGCCGAGCTTTCGGGTGGCCAGCGACAGCGGGTCAGTTTGATGCGGGCGTTAATGCTTTCGCCGGAATTGCTGTTGCTCGACGAGCCGCTCGGCGCACTGGACCCGCTGGTCCGCGCTTCTTTGCAAAAAGATCTCAAGGAAATTTTCGCGCGGTTACAGCAGACGGTGCTCTTTGTTACTCACGATTTAGCGGAAGCGATTTATTTCGGTGACGAAATCGTGCTCATGAATGAAGGCCGGATCGTGCAAAAAGGCTCCGTGACCGAACTCCGCGAGAAGCCGGCCGATCCTTTCGTCTCAGAATTCATCAACGCGCAGCGCGGACTCGCGAGCCTATGAACCGAGTTAGGAAAGCACGAAAAGAGGGAACAGCGGAATCTGGAAACCAGGAATCCAGGAAAGAGGATTCAAGCATTCCATTCGTCCTGGTTTCGTGGCTTGCCGATTTTCTCCTGATTTTTTCCTGCCTTCCTGTTTTCCTGATTCATTCTGCCTCTGCTGCACCGGTCGTGATCGGCTCTAAGAAATTTACTGAGTCGTACGTGCTCGGGGAAATCGCCAAACGCACATTAACGGACGCCGGCATTCCAACGGAACACCGCCAGGGCATGGGTGGCACAATCATTCTCTGGCAAGCACTGCGTGGCGGACAAATCGATCTCTACGCGGAATACACCGGCACAATTGTGCAGGAGATTCTAAAGACCGATCGCCCGTTGTCGCTCGGCGAAATTCGTAACTCGCTCGCAAAATTTGGCGTGGAAATGACGGAGCCGCTGGGTTTC
>Ga0224452_1000072_pt1 | contig 17680 bp, 16 predicted proteins | sample PLM2_30_b1metaG_FD_172494 | JGI IMG/M metagenome (GOLD analysis project Ga0224452, IMG submission 172494) | Groundwater sediment microbial communities from an aquifer in East River, Colorado, USA - PLM2_30_b1 | ecosystem: Environmental > Terrestrial > Soil > Riparian zone | place: USA: East...
AACCGCCGAGGCGAAAGGTCGTCTACTTCTCCAGAGTGGATTTGAGCCAGGTCCGCAATGGCGGGGGGTTAATCTGTCGCAATACCGCTCGCCGAATCGCACAAACCGTTGGCGTTGATCTCACGATTTGCTGTACCGGGCCTAGCGGCGAAGTTGAGAGGATTTCCACGTTCGCAAATTCAATCGGGGCGAAATTTGTGCCCATCGTTTTGAAAGAGGCGAAAGCCCCCTACATCAAAAATCCGATGATGTTCGAGCAAGAATCAAAAGCCAATCGACACGTTGATGAAGAGTTTTCAGAACTGCTAGATTCGATCGGGGCAGATACGCTGGTGGTCGATTACCTTTACAGTGCGATGTACATACCGTCAGCCTTCAAACGTCGGTCGTTGCGCCGGGTAACTTTTACTCTCAATCGTGAAGTCGCCTGTGCTCGCGATATGCGTTTACGTGGCTTGCTATCGGGGACATCGGTACTGAGACTCTTCTTTTACGAGCAGATGATCTACAGCAGAAGCAACTGTGTGATTGCCTTGACCTCCAAAGATTTGCCAGCGCCCAGACCAATGACCAGGAGGTTTGTCCTGCCTGCTGTCTTTGACCCCAAGGTCAAGAGGTGGAATGGGGCGGGCAGCAAAAGCCTATTCTTCGTCGGGCACATGAGCCACTATCCGAACAAAGAGGCAGTGGAATGGATCGTCTCGCGTCTTGCGCCAGCGTTGCTCAATTTAAATAGCTCTGCCACCATCGATATTATCGGCAGCACACACGAACAGATCAGTTCCGATGCATGTCCGGCCAACGTCCGGTATCATGGGTGGGCCAGCTATGAGGAAGCAGTTCAGAAGTTCACAGATTGCGGTTTGTTCATTGCGCCAATCAGGAACAACTTCGGAAGTAAAATCAAACTACTTGACTGCCTCTCGTATGGAACGCCTTTCGCGGCCTCAAAGGCAGCTTTGAGCGGACTTCCATTCCTGAATGGGGTGCCTTTGCTGGATTTAGAAGACCCTGTTGGCTCGGCGCAAACGCTCGATGCTTTACTAAATGACTCTGCAAAACGAGCTTCGATGAGTTCAAGCATAGCAAACGCTTTGAACGATCAACTACAGGCGCAGGCCAAAATTTGGGAAATGGTCCTGTCCTAGCTCCCCAAATAAAAGAAATAGCAACATTGTGATCTTGCCACGATGGCGAGAAGTCAAATGTTGCAGAAACGTAGTTAGCCATGTCTGGCCTGCCGTCGGTATATACTCTCCTTGATATCACCCAGTAGGCTGTATGAAGGCTATGATCTTTGGAGTCAACGGACAAGACGGTTTTTACCTGGGCAACCTGCTTGGCCGGCAAGGGATCAAGGTCATCGGCATTTCACGATCGGATGGTGGCGGTCGCTGGATCGTCGGCGACGTGGCGAAGAGCGAACAAGTCGAGGCGCTAATAGTCGAACACCAGCCAGATTACATTTTCCACCTCGCAGCCAATTCGACCACGCGACACGACGCGCTCTTCGAGAATCATGAGGCAATTGCCACAGGCACGCTTGCCATCCTCGACGCTGTGGATCGGCATGTTCCGAAAGCGAAAGTCCTTTTAGCCGGGAGCGGCCTGCAGTTCGTCAACGAGGGGCTTCCATTAAACGAAGAATCTCCGCTCGACCACTCCAGCCCTTATGTCGTTGCAAGGAACTCCTCGCTCTTCGCCGCCCGCTATTTCCGGCAGAGGGGCCTCAAAATTTACTTCGCTTATCTGTTCAATCACGACAGCCCATTGCGCAGCGACCGTCACCTGAATATGAAAATCGCCGAGGCAGCCGCCCGCGTCACAAATGGCAGCAAGGAAAAACTCCTCATCGGCGACTTGGATGCGGAAAAAGAGTTTAACTTCGCCGGCGACGTGGCCGCCGCAATGTGGCTATTGATTCGGCAAGATGAACTATTTGAATGTGTTGTTGGATCTGGTCAATCCCATGCTGTCCGGGATTGGATCGAAGCATGCTTCCGTGAGGTAGGTCTCGATTGGAACGATTACACAGAGACTGACCGGACTTATGCAAGTCCCTATCGTCGACTCGTGAGTGATCCGGCGAAGCTCTTGAGCCTGGGTTGGAAACCTGAATGCACATTTTCCAGGCTTGCCGCGATGATGATGGCAGAGGCGGCACGGCACTGTGAAGGGAAACTGTGAAAATTCTCTGCGACCAAAAATTTTACATTTGCAGAAGTGGACGGAGAAGCGGGCGTCGTTTCGGACCGCAATCGTCGAATGTTGCGATAAAACAGATGACTTATGGATCGGGCTTTCGCGGTGAAGCGGCAGCAGGCAAACGTTAGTTTCGGACGAAAATCTGAGGCACTGCGCTCATCAAGCTCTGACCTCGCTCCGAAAAACTTTCTCGGAATCAGACTTGAGCGCCGAGGCGATCGACTGAACCATTGCCGCCATACTGTACTCCTCTGTTACACGGCGAAACGCGTGCTGCTGAAGACGATTCCAGAGCGGCTCGGATTGGTACAGCTCGAGAAGAGTGGTTGCGAATTCTTCTGGAGTTTCAGCCGTAAGGAGTTCCGTGCCGGAGATCCATTGGAGCTGTGTGGCGAGAAGAGGTGTCACTACTGACGGAATCCCATTTGCGACAGCTTCAACAACTTTGAGAGGGATTCCTGCCGAGAATCTCGTCGGCGCAAAGAATACTCGCGCACGATCGTACCACGGCGTGACATCCTCTACGCGGCCGATCATCGAGACGCCGGGGATACTCAGGTTCAAAAGCCGCGTCGAATAGTTCGTTCCTACGATATAAATTTCGTCTGCGAACCCTCGCCTGCGAAGTATCGGTAGCACCTGTTCGATGAACCACCAGACGCTGTCTCCGTTCGGGTCACTGTCATCCTTGATGGCTCCAACAAAGAGTAGTCCTGCGCGATCCTTGAAGGTCGCCGCCGGTTTTCGCACTTCTACACAGTGGGACAGTATGTGCACTTTCGGAAATCCGGCATCTCTAAAGATCTTTGCCTCACTCGGAGAGACGGCAAAGATATGCTCGATGCCACGGGCGAGCATTAGCTCCTCTCCGACCTTCTGAAGGAACTCTTCGTCAGTGAAGGGCTTTCCGGAAAGAGCTGCAAATCGCTGCTCACGTGCAACGAATAGCGCTTCTGCATCATAGACGACCGGAATATCGCCAAAGAGCTTCTCGTCTTTATCGAGAAATGCTCGGAGCACATTCATCGTCGTCGGTCGACTGACGATAACCCCGCTGTAGTACCCCTTCCGTTCATTGAGAAACTGCCCGAGTCCTTCGATTCCGTAGTCCCCGAAAACCATGCACTCCACATTTCGTGGAATGTCGGTGTAAACGGATTCCCATGTCTCTGATGGATCGACGCCGCCAACGGGATACACCGTAACAAGATAGTCGAGTTCGAGAAGGGCGCGGAGCATCGCGTTTGCACGCGGAAATCCGGCGCCCGTATGCACATGAGGAAGTAAAACATCCAGCAAGAGAATCCGCTTCTGATCGTGCGGAGCACTTCGCGCTGGAAGCACATTCTCCGTTGCCGACGGAAGATGGCGAGACAGCTCGGCGCGATGTTTTTTAACAAGAAACTCCCGGCGCTCGGTCTGAAGCTGCATGGCGTTTTCAGCGCTTTGAGAACTTGCGAACTCGTAGTGCGTGACTTGAATACGGGGATCGTATACGATCTTGAAACCACGCTGCCTCATTCGAAGACACAGATCCGTATCTTCGTAGTACGCTGGAAACGCCGAATCGAGCCCGCCAAGCTCTCGGTAGAGCGCAGTTCGAGTCAGGAGAAAGGCCCCGGAGCAATAATCGACGACCCGTTCGAAATTATAGATCGCCCGATCTGGCCGATCTCCGCGCCCGTATCCGAGACACCTCCCATCGCGCCAGACAATACCCCCCGCCTCTTGAAGTTGCCCGTTCGGAAGAAAGAGCTTTGCGCCTATAGCCCCAACATCTGCTCTCGCGCGAAGAATCTGCACTGCTTTGATCAGCGCATCGGGTTCCAATTCAGTGTCGTTATTGAGCAGAAGGAGAAATTCGCCGGTGGCCAACTCCGCTGCTTGATTTGTGCCGGCAAGAAAAGTGCGATTCGAGTCGGTCCTTACGTAACGGACCCCATCCACTCTAGAGAAAAGTCTCGGAGTCTCATCGTTCGAAGCGTTATCCACGCAGATGATTTCAAATGGAATGTCGAATTTCAGCGACAACAGAGACTTTAGACACTGATACGTAAGCTCCGCCCTGTTGAAAAGCACCACTACTATGGAGACGACCGGCGACTCGGGGTGAAACTGAAGTCGAGAATTCGAGGAAAGAAACCTCGAGAGTTCGCGTTTCGATCGACGCGAGACCTTAAGCTTTACGACCCTCAAATCTTTTCGAGCGCGTCGGTACGAATTACGGGCTATCCGAAGCGAATTATAGAGAAACGGAAACCGGCGAAGGATATTTTTGAAGAGTTCTGGCGTCACAACGACTTATTACTAGCAATTCACATCTGAATTATGAATCAGGATTTCAACGCATTAGAATCTAAACAGCTATTTGCCGATCCCCTCAAAGGCTGCTCAAAGAGTCTGCTTGGAATGAGCACGTTCCATTTGCCATGCTTCTGGTGGAGTTGCAAAATCCGCGTGTTGTCCTGGAGCTGGGAACGCATTACGATGTTTCTTACTGCGCTTTCTGCCAGGCCGTCGCGGAAACCAAGGCTGGAGCCAGCTGTTATGCCGTTGATGCCTGGGCTCGTGATGCGCATACCGGGCCTTACAGCGGTGACGTTTATGAGAACTAAAAAGCGCATCACAAGCAGTACGAGTCTTTCTCCCAACTGTTGTGCATGACGTTTGATGAACTCTTCAGCAGGTTCCAGATGAGTCAGTGGATTTGCTTCACATAGACGGCCTGCATACATACGAAGCCGTCAAACGAGACTACAATACGTGGCTACCTAAGATGAGTGATAGAGGCATAATCCTTTTCCATGACACTGTTGTTACTGAACGGGATTATGGCGTCCACCAATTGTGGAGGGAATTGACTCCAAGTTTTCCACATTTCAACTTTGAACATGGCTGCGGCCTTGGTGTTCTTGCCGTCGGCAAAGACCAGCCGGAGGCGCTAAAAACTTCTTGCAAACGGCAAATGCGAATGCCTCTACGACGCGTGAATTGTTTTCTTCTTCGGGACGCCGGCTTCAAGCCGAAATCGTGCTTGCTGACATGAAGGAAGAGAAGAGGGTGTTATCGGCCTTGACTTTTCGCAACGTTTGTAAACAGCTTTTGCTCAGATCGCGGTTCTTACAAGATCTTTCCTTAAGACTCCAAAAAGTCCAAAAGCAATGACCGTTCCTTGGAATCGAATAGGATCGCGTTACAAGAAATCAGGAGTTCGCGGCATTGTCTCAGCGATTGACCAAAGGCTGCGCAGACCATGCACAAGGCTGCCGGAGTTTCACAGTTGTCAGCGTTTCTTTCGCAATAAATATGGACTTGAGATAGGTGGTCCGAGCGCAATTTTTCAGGCTGACACCCTGTGGCCGGTGTATTCCTTGGCATCCAGAGTAGACGGCTGCAACTTCAGCACTTCAACCGTCTGGGAGGGATCGCAGGCAGGGCTTGGAATGCGACGTTGAGCTGGACTGAAATCGAGCAAGCAAATCTTACCGCCGAGCATTAATTATAACTGTATGACCGATATATTTAACGCCGTGCCCGTTAGTGTATGCTTGCCGGTATACAATGGCGCTCTCTACATCAGGGATGCTATCCACAGCATCCTCAATCAGACCGTCATCCCTCAGGAAATTATAGTTTCCGATAGCGGCTCTTCAGACGGAACTGTAAACATCATTCGCGACCACGTAGAGGGAACACGAGTCAAGCTTATCATTCTGCCGACAAAAACTCCGGGCATGGTGGCTAATTGGAACAGCGCTATCCGCGCCGCAGCAGGCAAATACATTAAGTTTCTTTTCCAGGACGACCTGCTACACGCTAACTGTCTTGAAGAGATGGTGAAAGTGGCCAAGTCCGATGAACGGATCGGTTTTGTTTTTAGCCCGCGCGAGCTACTCGTTGAACCGTCTGTCGAAGATGATGTGTATGCCCAATGGCTGTTACAACATCGGAATCTCTCTGCGGCGTTTGGCAATCTCGAGACCAATCAACCTGGATCGTTGCTTCTGAGCTCAAAGCGACTCTTGCAAGAGCCGCTCAACAAAATTGGAGAACCAACAGCCGTCTTAGTTCGAACAGATTTATTCGACAAGGTCGGATTGTTCAATGAGAACATGCCTCAGCTGGTCGATATAGAAATGTGGGTTCGTATCATGGCGGTGTGTCACGTTGGATACATTTCCAAGGCATTGACGTCAGTGCGTGTTCACCCCCGGCAAGCATCGTTCCGTCACAGAAGTGAAGAAATGGTCCGTTTCGAGGCACAGTGTCTACGCGACACATTAAGAAGGTCAGCAATTTATCCGCTGCTACATTGGCGAGTTCGGTGCGCGCTTCTGAAGGATTCGATTTCGGGACGGCTGCAGCACCTCACAGTGGACAGATGACGATGCGGCGCAGGATTGATTCGTTGATAGAGTCCGGCTTAGCGGTACGGGAAGCTGTAAGCTTCCCAAGCGACAACGGTGCCGGTGTAGTTACGTCTCGAACCTTCCTAAAAAAGACGGCGCGCCCTAAACCAGAATCCTTTGGGCGGGATATTCGCCTGGTATATTGATCATATTTTTCCTCTGCCCGGTGCCCTTTTGGGACAGGCCCGGCTCATGCTCCTGCTCTTGCTCATCGCCTTTTGCGTCGTTTTACTGTTGCGTCCATTCACGGTAGGTTTCCACGTCCACCAAAAGTTTGTCCTCCAAAACGCCATTCAACTCATTAGTGAGCTGGTTCGGATTGGTCTGCTTTTTCGCTGATGTATTGGGGAGGACCGAGGGCACTCTGGGTGGTTGTATCGGCCGTAGCCACGAACATGGTCACTCAGGCTGTGTTTGCAGTGATCTCGAGGCGCATGCTGCCCGCGCTCTCCTTTAGCTGGCGCCTAGCAAATCTGAAGGGCGCCAGAGAAGTGACGTCATTTGGTACGTGGATGGTCATGCGGCCGGATTGGTTACATGATTTATGTCGGCTCGGATATTATCGTGCTCAAAAAGTTTGCCACGGCAGTTGATGTGACCAACTACAAACTGGGTGCAGAGCTCTAGATGCAAATCCAAGCCATGATCAGTTTGTCCTTAGGCACTCTCTTGCCTGCTCTGACTGCCATGTACGCGCAAAAAGATTGGGAACGGCTGCGGGCTTCCTATTTGCGAGGTTGTCGTTACATCCTTTGGTTGACCATGCTCGTGAGCTGCCCAGTGTTTGTCTATGCTCCTGAGCTCATCCGGCTTTTTGTAGGCGATCTTTATCAAGGGGCCGCTCCGGTGATGAGGATGCGACTTTTGTTGCTGCCTTTGATGCAAACGATCGGCTTGCTCTCCCCGTTAACAAATGCCACAGCGCAATTGCGCGAGTTTTGCCTGGCTACATTCGTGAGCCAGGTGATTCGTTTAGGCGTCGCCATTTACTTGGTCAAGGTGCTAAAAATGGGAGCGTTCGGGGCCGCCTTGAGTATGCTCCTTGTGGTCGGTTTTGCCATTGCCTTAGTCTTCTGGCCCTTGGGCTTGAGGATGGCTCACGTCACCTTCGGACAGTTTGCTCGCGAAGTCCTCGCTCGCGGGTTGTTACCCATGGCCGTTGCTGTTGGCGATGGGTTTTTGGTGCGAGGCATGGTCCTGCCGAGCAGTTGGCTTGGGTTAGCGGCGCAGGGTCTTTTCTGTTGTTTGCTCTATATCATCACTCTCGGTCTTTTTTGTCTCGATCGGAACGAACGGGGTTTGGGGCTGCGCTTTTGGAAATGGTTAGGAGTCACTCCAGCCTTGGGCCCAACACCCTAGTTGCCCGAGCACACGGAGGAGGCATTTGCAAGTGCGTCGGGAGCCTTGAAACCCTGATTTTTCGGTCGGGGAACCCGTGTAAAAAGGGACTTCGCCTTGACAGGCACTGGGTGTGCATAGGATGGTATCCGGCCCTAAGGACCTAGTAGTTATGACCAGAGAGCAGCTCATCAATCGACTCCTTGCCGACAATCCCTCGTTGTATGTTTTTTCAGACGACGATTTGAAACGATGCGACGCGGCCCTCCGAGAAGTAGGAATAGAAATGAAGCCTGGGTTGCTGAACATGGCGCCGCCTGTTCCGCATGTCTTTCGTTATTTCCTGGAGAAGGTGCAGAAGGATCATTACACGTTGGAAACGGGCGCTGGTCAGACGACGATCGCGCTCGCTGCTTTGGCGAAGCATCACACTTGCGTGACCAAAGATGAGCGCCCCGTTCCCCTCATCAAGGAATACATGGCCAAGGCCGGGATTCCGGAAGAGAGAGTGACGTTTGTCCTAGATTCATCCGACAAGGCACTCCCGGGCCTGCGCTTAGCGAACAAACTTGATTTTGTTTACATCGACGGTTGCCACGGGTATCCCTTTCCCTCCCTTGACTGGCATTTCATCGACGAACATTTGAACGTCGGTGGAATTGCTGGATTTGACAACACAGAGATCATCGCGGTGGGCGATCATTGTCGATTCTTGGATCAGGATAAATCGTACGAACTGATCGATAGTTTCTGCTTTGGGGATATGTACGGTGTAAATTTTTACCGGAAACTTGCAGAGGAGGACCGAGAATGGATTTTTCAGGCGCAAAATCATCGGCGTATTCCTTACTACAAGCGCTATCCGGTCGCCCGGAATGTTTTGCATCTCTACGACCGGCCCAGCGGTTTGACCAAGTTGAAAAGTGCCTTGGAAGGTGTGGTACAAAAGTTTTCTCTTTAGCCTTGGTCCGCTCTTTCTTGTCCGACCGTTACGCGGACAGCGCGGAGCGCGTTGGTGAGAGGTTAAAGTATGAATCAACCCAAGGTCAGTATTGGGCTTCCCGTTTATAATGGCGACGACTACTTGCCCGAGGCGCTCGACTCGATCCTAGAACAGGATTTCGAGGATTTCGAACTGATCATTTCCGATAACGCTTCCACCGAGTCTCTTTGCCGCCGATGAAAGTTACTGAGAAGCTCCAGATCCCGGCGCAATTCTCGGCGAAAGAGAAGATGGCACGAGGAGAACCGGTTTCCCGAACAGATCCTTACGTGCTGCGCGAAAATCAATTCGAGATGACATTCTACGGCGTAAATGTTTTTTGCTGTTAACAGGAAGCTTTGCTAAAGATCGATCGAATCGAATGGCTGCAACTCTCGCTTGTGATACGACCCTGCGAATGACAGAGAGCCCGACTGACCGAGGTAAGGTTTCGATTGTCATCCCGTGCTTTAACGATGGGGCGATGATACAGGAAGCGCTCGCCAGCGTAGATGCGGTGCGCAACGAAAATGTGCTTGAGGTGATTATTGTCGATGTCGGGTCGGCCGAAGCCCATACCATGCGAATTCTCAACGAAGTCGCAGAAGCACGCGCTCGTGTCGTGCACCAGGCAAACCAAGGGCCGCGCGCCGCCCGAAATACCGGCATCCGATTAGCGAAAGGCGAATTCATCCTGCCATTGGACAGTGATAATCGCCTTGGGGATGCTTACTTAAACGAGGCCGTGTCCCTGTTGAAAAACAATCCATGTTTAGGAGTAGTTTACAGTGATGCTGAGTACTTCGGCGAGAGAACTGGCCGATGGCACGTGCAGGAATTCAATTTGTTGTCATTGATCCGGGGCAACTTTATAGACGCCTGTGCTCTGTATCGAAAGAGCTTATGGGAAGAAGTTGGCGGATACGATGAACAGATGCCTTGGATGGGATGGGAGGATTGGGATTTTTGGTTGCGGGTAGCATACCGCGGTGGCAACTTTGTCCATCTTCCAAAAGTTGGATTCGATTATCGCGTGCGAAGGGATTCTCGGAGAATGAATGCCCAAGAGCATGGTTCAGATCTCCTCAACTATATTTTCGGTAAACCTGAAATGGCTTGTTACAGGCTAGTTCGCGAAATGGATGAGCAAGCGCAGACTTTGCGGGCGCGAATGCAAGGTACGGAGCGTTTAATTCAATCTATCCAAGAAACGCGCAGCTATCGCCTAGGGCGGGCATTGCTTGCGCCCGCGCAACTATTGCGAAAACTGTGGCGCCGTTTTTGCTGAGATGCTTCCCCGTCCGTTGATTTCAGGAACAGAAGGTCTTGGTACGCGCCCCTACTGGTCCGTAATGATTCCGACGTACAATCCGCGAGCGAATTACTTGGAGGAAACGCTGAACAAGGTTCTGCAGCAGGACCCCGGACCGGAACAGATGCCGATCGAGGTGGTCTACGACTGCTCGGAGCATAATACCTTCCGATTCGGTCGGATGAGGCGGTAATGTTTGACATCGGGATATGACTACGGTGCATGTAGCATTTCCGCCCTTTCGGAATGCGATGAACGTAATTCTGAAGCGTATTCGTCAACCTCTCGCTCCGCAGAGCTTCCCCGACACTGCCGAAGACCTTGCAAAGAGCGATGTTTTCACGGGGTCGTGGTAATACAGTGTCGAACTGATGCCGGGCTTCATCACCAAAGGGGCAATATCCCGATAGTTTCCCATCGTTTGCCGAATCTTCACTTTGACGAAGTTACGACCTATATTTTTAACAAGCTGGAAAATCGGGCACTCGGTGGTGAGGAATCAGCAGATGGAACTTCAAAAATTCGACCGGGCTATATGAACAAATAAAAACAATCCAAAGATTACCGGCTGGGAAGATGGCTGGTTGATCCGGTAACAAGACTCAAAAACCACTGTGCCGGCCAGAAGCATAGAGAACTGGCGGTAGTCGAACCTTCAAAACAATCCATGATTCGCGTTGCTAAACAAACCGCCTGCGACCAGCCCACGGTCAGCGTGGCAGTGATCACTTACAATCACGAGCAGTTCATCGCCCAGGCGATTGAAAGTGTGCTCATGCAGGAGACGGCATTTGTGGTTGAATTGGTGATCGGGGAGGATTGCTCCACGGACGGCACGCGGCGAATCGTGCAAGCGTATGCCGGGAAATATCCCAACGTGATCAGTGCCCTCCTGCCGGAAAAAAACCTGGGCATGGCCAGGAACTACGAAGCGGTGTGGCAGGCCTGCCGGGGAAAATACATTGCCTGGCTGGAAGGAGACGATTATTGGCGGACGCCGCAAAAATTGCAAAAGCAGGTGGCCTTAATGGAAGCCAACCCGCACTATTCGATGTGTGGAACCAAGACCCAATTCGTTAACACTTCAAGCGATGGCGCCGAAAAAGATGCCGGAGTGCTGGAACCGGTCGTGCTCAAGCCGGAATATGACCTGCCTGATTTCCTGACGGCCTACCCCATGCACACCAGCAGCGTGCTGCTGCGACGGGAATTCGTGGAATTTCCGGATTGGCTCAATGGGTTGGTGATGCTACGGGATACCTGTGTGTTTGCACTTTGTGCGGAAAAAGGTCCGGTCGGTTATTTAAGCGAAGTCGTGTCTTGCTGGCGGATCCACGCAGGAGGCATCTGGACCACCAAGTCGGCCGCAGATCAACTACAGTGCAATCAAAAGGCGCATGATCTTTTAGACGCTCATTTTGCCGGCCGCTATCACCGGCTATTGAGGTCGCGGGAGTACCAAGTCTGGTGGACATTGTTCCGCAGCCTCGCAGAGCGCGGAAAGTATCGGGAAGCAAGACGGTTATACTGGGAATCCGCCTCGCGTCTGGTGCGGTTGATGCCGCTAAAAGTGTTGGCCTTGGGTTGGGCCGCCTATGGAGGATACTGGTGTGTCAACCGTTGGAACCAACTCACGATGTCATTAGCCATTCGGACCCGGGTGAGGCGGTTGATCGGGCGCGTAAAAGTTCCAAGCGTTTGTGTCAATGCCACACGCAACCGTGCAAAACGCGGGGCGCGTTGGCACATGCACTGACGGAGGTTATCTTATTCCGTATATTGGCTATGATCAGTCTTCGGCGATTTGTGGTTTCAATATTACCCGGTCCGGTGCGTTCCGCGCTGAGGCCGTTGTGGCGCCGGTTTTTCGGTTTTAAGCTGCGGGCTCGTGGATGGCCATCTTTCATCGTGTGGCTGGTCTTCCAATGCGCTCGCCATCGAAAGAGAGCCGTCATCATTTGTCGGTTCGGCGGGATAGGAGACGTGGTCTGCAGTTTGCCGGTGTGCGATGAGGTTCGTCGCCGGCACCCGGGAAAGCTTCTTGTTTTTGTCACGGCGGCGATTTGGCGGGAAGTCGTTGTAATGTCTCGATCGGCGGATCTGGTATATGCGAATAAATGGTGGGTTCACCCTTGTACCATTCCAACGAATCTGAAATTGTTTGGTCTGGTGGACACAATTTACAACCCTCAAACGACCGGCGAACTGACCGGCAACGGAGAGGCCTGTCATCTTATAGAGGATCTCGCTGCATCTTGTGGGTTTACAGTTACAGCGCGGCAACCCAGGCTTTATCCATCATCCGACCTGATCAAAGACACCTGCATTGCATACGGATTAGACTGTAAAACGACCAGGCAGCGTTTGCTCATCGGCATCAACCCAGGTCCCAGCTGGCGCGTAAAAGAATGGGAAGCCTCCAAATGGCAGAAGCTGATCAACAAAATTCACTCAGAGTACGATGCTGTGATCATACAATTCGGGATTAACAAAGGTGATGGGTCTTCTGAATACGATAACCTGACGGACGTGAAATTATTGGCCGGTCGGCTCAAAGGGGAAGAACTCCTGGCGCTGGTTGCCATTTGTGATTTGATTATTTCGATTGATTCAGGCCCCGTGCATCTGGCGGGAGCCGTCGGCACGCCCGTCATTGGATTGTTTGGACCTCTGGATCCCGCTTTAATATTGCCACCGGACGCGCAGGCCCTTGCCTTGTTCAGTGATGTCCCCTGCTTGTTTTGTCACAATAGAACGCCGATTATCCATTGGTTCGACGGCTGTCCTAACGACATTGCTTGTATGAAGAAACTCGACGACCAGACTGTTTTTCAAGCTGTGAAATCCATGCTGGGCCAATCCAACAAACCACAGGTAAAAGAGTCCTTTGCAGTCCTCGATTGAAAGGCTGCAAGCAGTTGGTGCTTTAACATGAGTGCTTTTAAGACGTTCGAAGTCGTCATTCCCGCCTCTCCCCTTGGAGAAGGGGAGAGGATGAAGGTGAGGGATCTGATTCCGGCAGTTGCAGCCGATAAACCCTCACCGCCCCCACCTCCCTTCGTAAGGGGTTTGAGTTTAGCACCAAAGGTGCTGTGTCACTTTGAGCCTGGGGCATCGCCCCAGGAATTCGAATTGTTGCGTAAACAAGCGCTGAAAGCGCGTTTCAATCGGGCGAGTCAGTCGAACTCGGCGCTGGTGATGAATCGCGCTTTTAGCGCTGGCGTTTGGGCCCTCCAAAGACCCTGGGGCGTTGCCCCAGGCTCAAGATTAAATACCGCGCCGTTGGCGCTAAACGGATTCAACTGATCCAAACCAATCGTGACCTTCTACGAAGAACTTTTGCAAAGTTGTCCGCCGCCATCTGGAAGCGCATTTGGCAGCAAGGAAGATGGCTACGAAGCGCGCGTCTCCCAGGCGAAGCTATTGTCGGAGCTGATGCGTTCGCGAAGACCATTTTGCTTTTTGCGCATGGGCGACATGGAACTAGCCTATCTGCTGGCTGCACAGTCCAACCGAGTTGATGAAATCCAGTTTGCTGGCGGGCCGATGTCTGGAACGCAGGCGTACGGGAATCCAGGCCTGAGTGCAAAACATGTCGAGCGATTGCGCAGAGCATATGAAGGGACGGACTACGTGGATTTTCACGAGCAAAATTGGCCAAATGAACACCTGATCCCTAACTTGATTCTCCGGAGGGCTCCGGGTTCGTATCGAAACCCGAGCAAAAAGGCTTCGCTTGTGTTTCTCACGTGGACGGAGAACGAGTTCAAGCAATACTGTCGAGATCGCAGGGTTGGATTTGCTGCCGCTGAGGCGCGCCTGCTGGAGCTTCTTTCACAGACCCCTGAGTTCAAACAAGCGGCGGCGAATTATTGGCCCGAAAGGGCAGAGTTTTTTTATCACCAGGTGCGTGATGATGGGCGTAAGTTGGATGCCAACCTGGACTTGGTGAAGGAGGATCTGAGAAAATTCGTTAAAGAAAATCAGCTTGATACTCTCTTTTTGTCGTTGGGGGGAGGGGCTAAGATTCTGGGCTACGAGTTGTCGCGCGAGCTGCGAATTTGCTGCTTCGATTTCGGCGCGATGACTCGCGCGTTGACATACAGCGGCTGCGATGGGAACCGGTTTGCCCGTTCTACCCATTCGCCATTCCTGTTTCGCATTCCGTTCGAAACCCATATGGACGCCCTTGAGAAAGCCTTCCCAAATCTCGCGCCGGCTGAGCTTCTCGCCAAGGCCCATGGTCAGCTCCTGTTGGAAGTGATGAAAAAGGAGGTGGGCTGGACGTTTGCTTCTTGGGAGTTCGACTTCAGCAGGAAAAACGTCTCGGCTTTCCGCCGAGCATTTAAAGCATACCGAAAACGCTACCAGCGATTGTTTTCCGTGTCGCCACTGACGAAAATAGAGCGGAGCGGCTTTCTCCATTTTTGCGGTACCCACAGACTGACAGCCGAAGGACGCGCGTTCCTGTTTCGATTTCGTCTCAAAAACCTTGCCCGGCAGCTGCTGGGACAGAAAAGCCCAATTCAGAAGATCGACTATGAAGAAGCTGCTGCGCCGAATAGCTGAACACCTTGGCTATCGTTACTTCAAGATCGCTTATCAACCAGTTGGTCTTGATCACGCGCACGATGTGGGTCGATTTCTGAGATCAGCGAGAAACGTCAAAGTTGTTTTTGATGTGGGTGCTAATGAGGGTCAAACTGCTGAACATTATGTGCGTGCATTTCCATCTGCACAGATTTACTCCTTCGAGCCAGTTGCCGCTACGTACCAGTCTCTGGTTGAACGTGTATCCAAGTGGCCGCGCGTGAGAACGTTCCAATTAGCTTTTGCTGACCGTAATCGGACTGCAAGAATTCAACTCGTTCCAGTATCAGGATGGAACAGCTTGCACAACGAGCTGAACAACAACTGTTCTTCTACGCCGCACGAGTTGGTTGAAATCAGAACATTAGATTCCTTCTGTGCTGAAGAAAACATCAACCACATTGATCTGCTAAAAACCGACACAGAGGGATTCGATTTGGAGGTCCTCAAAGGAGCTGAAGTAATGCTCCGCGCCCGCCAAATTCAATTCATTCTTGCCGAGGTCACCTTCCACACAGAGAACACGTACCACACGTCGTTCTTTCGTTTCGCAGAGTACTTGCAGGGATTGAAATATCATTTCGTTGATCTTTACGATGACGATTTGGCCTCTTTCAGCCGGCCTCCGCTGCCCTACTGCAATGCGCTTTTTACCTGCGCGCAAATGGGTCTCATTAGCGTGCCTGCAATTGCATTCCGCGGTGCGTGAAGCCACGCGATGGGGACCTAAGTTCCATGATGGAAAAGCCCAAACCAGAAGATCGACTATGAAGAAGCTGCTGCGCCGAATGCTTGAACGCCTTGGCTATCGCTACTTCAAGATCGCTTATCAGCCACTCGGTCTTGATCACGCGCATGATGTCGCTCGGTTTCTGGGATCGGCGACAGACCTCAAGGTTGTTTTTGACGTGGGTGCTAATGAAGGGCAAACCGCTGAATATTATGTGCGCGCATTTCCATGTGCACAGATTTACTCGTTCGAGCCAGTTGCCGCTACGTACAAGTCTCTGGTTGAACGTGTATCCAAGTGGCCGCGCGTAAGAGCGTTCCAATTAGCCTTTGCTGACAGCAATCGGACTGCGAAAATTCAACCCGTCCCGGTATCAGGACTCAACAGCCTGCGAAACGAACTGAGCAACAGCTGCTCTTCGTCATGTGGTGAGTTAGTTACGATCAGAACGCTAGATTCTTTCTGTGCTGAAGAAAACATCAACCACATTGATCTGCTCAAAACTGACACAGAAGGATTCGATTTGGAGGTCGTCAAAGGGGCTGAAGCTATGCTCCGCGCCGGCCAAATTCAATTCATTCTTGCCGAGGTCACATTCCAGCTAGACAACACCTACCACACATCATTCTTTCGTCTCGCGGAGTACCTGCACCGTTTAGAATATCACTTCATTGATCTTTACGACCACGATGCTGGCCATTTCGGCCAGTCCACGCTGGCCTCGTGCAACGCGCTTTTTTACTGCGCACAAAGGGATCTCATTAATGTACCTACAGTTGCATTCCGTGGAGTATGAAGCCAAGCGACGGAGGCCTCAGTTCCATCCACACGACGGAGCGGACTTGAATTCAGAACAAAAGCTAAGGGTATTGCTGGTTAGCATTGCTCCGCCGCACAATGACTGTGGCGGGCGGATTGTGATGCACCGGCATTTGGTGGAACGAAATCCCTTTGAACTGCATGTGGCCAGCGATGCCGATTTTGCTGAAGACTTGTTGGTCCATACGCCGTTGCGTCTGCCGTATCTAATTCATCGATTAAGAAAGAGCCGATTCGGACCGCAGTTCGCCACCTGGGTTGCGGACTATCAAAATTTTGTCTGGCCGCTGATAACAAACCAAGCCCTGGAGGCGGCGGTTCGAAATTTTAAGCCGGACGCGTTGCTGGTGCTAGCAGACAATTCATTGAGCAAACTGGCATACCGCTTAGCTCGAAAACATGGCGTGCCACTGGCTGGTCTTTTTTTGGATTGGGTTCCGGTCATGAAAGGGCATTTCGGACATGCGTGGGCGCAGCCCGCACTAAGCCGTTGGTTCCGGCGCTTCTACCACGAGTGTGATCTGGCTTTCTGCACGAGCGATGGGATGCAAGAGATGCTCGGTCCACATCCCAACAGCCATGTGATTTATCCGATGCCTGGCAGACATCATGTGCCGCAAAAGCCCTGGCCGCCGTCAAACGGAAAATTCCGGCTGGTTTATGTGGGTTCGGTTGAAAATTTCTACGGGCGAATGCTGTGTTCGCTGATCGAAAAAATCGAGCCGACAAATGACTTGGAAATCATCGTAGTAGGCCCCAACGCCGACTGGCCAGTGGAACTCTTGGGACGTGCCAAAGCAAGGGGAATCTATCTCGGCTTCAAACCGTCGGGAGAAGCGGCGGGGGTGCTGGCCAGCGCCGATGCGCTGCTGTCAGTAATGAGCTTCGAGAGCGAACACGAGCTTTTCATGCGCACCAGTTTCACCACGAAGTTCCTTGATTACGTTGCGTTTGGAAAACCGGTGATTCTTTGGGGGCCCGACTATTGCACGCCGTTTCGCGTGGCGCGCAAGCATGGCGGCGCGGTCCCCGTGAACGAGGATAGTGCCGACGCGGTCGTTTCCGCCTGCCGTCAAATCGCCGGAAACGCGGCATGGAGCCAAGAGCTTTCGCAACAGGCGACGCGGCTGCACCAGACTTTGTTCAACCCCGAGCGGCTGCAGCAAATCTTTGTCGGTGAAATCGAAAAGCTTGTTGCGGCTTCAAAGAAATGAGCAAGCCAAACATTTTTCGCCGAATCGGTATGCGGGTTCTACTCTGGGTTTTGGGAGATGAAGAGCAAAGCCGGACGTGTG
>Ga0224452_1000076_pt1 | contig 17520 bp, 14 predicted proteins | sample PLM2_30_b1metaG_FD_172494 | JGI IMG/M metagenome (GOLD analysis project Ga0224452, IMG submission 172494) | Groundwater sediment microbial communities from an aquifer in East River, Colorado, USA - PLM2_30_b1 | ecosystem: Environmental > Terrestrial > Soil > Riparian zone | place: USA: East...
ACCAACATGCCGGACAGAATGACGGCAGCGACAATCAGCGGCGCGATGTAGATCGAACGGTTCTCCCATGTTTCTCGACGCAAGGACCAGTAGAACGGTCGGGTCAAAGCAGCGTTGTAGCCGGGGGCGCTGACCCCGGAGTTCATTGGAGATTCAGGCACTGCATCCGATTGCGTATTCATTTAGTTAGCTCCCCCTGGGCGCGCCGTAGCCTTGAGCGAAGGCGGCCGTGTTTCGCCGGTGCTATTGCTCATCACTGCAACGAACAAATCCGCGATGCTCGGCCTGCGGACCTCGCCAAGAGCGGCGAGTTGTTCGCGATCGACATTCTCGAACAGCATGACGCTGCGCCCGAACACCTGGCGCTCATATATCGGCTTCAGCGATCGCGCGCCATCGACGTGGTCGGGATGCACCATCACTTCCACATACCGTGAATCGAATTCTTCCATGCTGCACTCGAGCACGATGCGCCCGTGATTGATGAACATAAGATCGGTCAGGACGTCCTGGACCTCTTCCACTTGATGGGTGGTCACGACGATGGTGCGGCTGCGATCGAAGTAATCGTTCAGCAGTGACTCGTAGAACTGTTTGCGGAACAGGATGTCGAGGCCAAGCGTCGGCTCGTCCAGCACAAGCAGCCGTGCGTCAATCGCCATTACGATTGCGAGATGCAACTGCGCGACCATGCCTTTCGACAACTGCCTGACCTTGCTCGCGCGCTTGATCTCAGTCTTTGCCAGAAAACCTTCCGCCTTCGCCCGATCGAAGCGGGGATGCACGCCCGCGACGTAATCGAGCAATTGCGAAACCCGAATCCACCGCGGCAGCACCGCGACATCGGCAATGAACGAAACGTCGCGCATGAGTTGTTCGCGCGCCGCCCACGGGTCGCGACCGAGCACTTTCAATTCTCCCTCGTAAGAGGTGAGGCCGAGAATGGCATTGAGCGCGGTTGTCTTGCCTGCACCGTTCGGGCCGATGATGCCCAGAATGCGCCCTTCCTCTACGCGAAGATCGATGCCGTCCAGTGCAACGGTTGTGCCGAAGGTTTTGCGAAGACCGCGTGCTTCTATCGTTGCCATAACATCAGCGCTTCTTGGGTGATGACGGGCGAGCTGCAGCCGCATCGAGTTCTTTCTGGGTCAGGCCAAGCCGCTGAATCTTTTCCGCGACCCTCGGCCACTCTTCCGCGAGAAATTTTTGGCGTTCGCCCTTGAGCAAGAGATCGCGCGCGCCGGCTTTCACGAACATGCCGAGACCTCGCTTCATCTCGACCAGCTCCTCATCGACCAATTGCTGATAAGCCTTCAGCACCGTAAGCGGATTGACCCGATATTCGGCCGCGACATTGCGCACCGACGGCAACGGATCGCCTTCCTTGAGCACGCCGTCGAGAATCATATGCGCGCCCCGATCGCGAAGCTGGCGATAAATCGGCTGACTATCATTCCATTCACGATTCATCCTGCGCTCCGAACCGCCATTGCGAGAGCCCCTTTATTTGGTCACTGCATTTCATACGGTGTTATAGTGAACTATAACACCAGCTCACGCGCAAGTCTTTTTTTACAGGGTGGCGTACGCGGTCACTTTGCCTATTGAAAGGTGTGATTCAGTGATCGCTTCGAAGTGTTGCCGTTGTTTCACAAGCATCCCCTGCGTCTCGGTTTTTTCTTTCTCCCGCCGCGTTGATCAGATAGCGATCACCGCGTGACGCGCCCACAGGATCAGACGTTCTTTGGTCATCCGAAGGGACTTTTCTACCTGGCGTTTACAGAAGCCTGGGAGCGATTTTCCTTCTATGGCATGACGGCGCTGGTGGTGCTGTACATGGTGAATCAGCTCCTGTTGCGGGGACATATCGAGCACATCGCTGGAATAGCGGGATTCCGCGCGGCCATGGAATCGATCGTCGGCCCGCTTTCAAACCAGGCGCTCGCGTCGCAGATTTTCGGTCTCTATTCCGGGTTCGTTTATTTCACGCCGTTGCTCGGCGGCCTGATTGCTGACCGCTGGATTGGTCAGCGCAACGCCGTGGTGATCGGCGCGCTTTCGATGTCTGCCGGTCACCTGGCCATGGCTTTCGATCAGACGTTCCTGATTGCTCTGCTGTTGCTCGTCATCGGCTCGGGTTTCCTCAAGGGCAATATTTCTGCACAGGTAGGCGCGCTTTATCCGCTCGACGATGAGGCGCGGCGGACCCACGGGTTCGTCATCTTCAGCACGGGGATCAACATCGGCGCGGTCGCTGGACCTCTGCTCTGCGGTCTGCTCGCGCAAGTTTACGGCTGGCACTACGGCTTCGGCGTGGCCGCGATCTTCATGTTCCTTGGCCTTGCCACGTATCTTTACGGATACCGTTATCTGCCGGCGAAAGTGGAGCGGCACAATCGCGAGGGCGACCGACTGACCGCCGCTGAGCGGCGCATCATCGGAGCGCTCGTCGTCGTAATCACGATTACGATATTTCAGTCAATCGCCTACGCGCAGATCTTTAATGTAATGCCGGTCTGGACTCAACAACACGTCGCACCGACCGTCGGCAGCTTTCGCATTCCGATCCCCTGGTATCAATCGAGCCATGCGTTGTTCAGTGTTCTGGCCGTGCCGCTGCTGTTCTGGATATGGCGGCGTCAGGCATCGCGCGGTCGCGAGCCACATGATGTCGCAAAAATCGGCATCGGGGCGTGGCTGATGGCGGCGAGCAACCTGATCCTGGTAGCCGCGATTTCTGTTTCCGGCGGCGCGCCCATTAAGCCGATCTGGCCGTGTCTCTATTGCTTTGGCCTGTCCATCGGTTTCCTCTACTACTGGCCGACGCTGCTCGCGCTCGTGTCACAAGCGGCGCCGGCCAAAGTCAACTCCACCATGATGGGAATTGCCTTCATGAGCCTGTTCGTTTCGAACAACCTCATCGGCTGGATCGGCGGCTTCTACGAGCGAATGAGCCCGATCGCGTTCTGGACCGTGCACGCCGCAATTGGCGCGATTGGTGGAATCCTGCTGATGCTGTTCGGGCGCCGCCTCAGCCGCGTGCTACAACCGGCATGAAACCGCGGTCGGCGCAGCACTCGAGCATCTCAGCGATGTCGCTCGTCCCGTCCTTTTTTTTATGAAGAAAAAATGGCTGCTAGTCAGATCACGTGTTCTTGCTCGGCTAATTTCACCAGCGTGAGCAATGCATGATTGACCGGCACCCGAACGCCAAGCTCGCTCCCCCGACGGGCAATGTACCCGTTCAGCACATCGATCTCTGTCGGTCGACCGCGGTTCAGATCTTGCGCGGTTGAAGAAAACGCATCTGCCATTTGCGTCGCGAGCTCCATCGCCGCAGCCATTCCCGATTCGCGATCACGCACGCCCGGCAAAATGACGCCAGCCGCGCGAGCCACGGCTAGCACTTCGTCCACAATCTGTTCCATCAGTTTTTTTGCATCGTCACTTTGCACGATTTGACCGTAACGGGCGTGTCCCAACGCGGAGATCGCGTTCAGCGCGCAATTACGAAGGAGCTTCAGCCAGAGTTCGCCTTCGATGTTGTCGGACACTCGGCACGGAATACCGGCGCGAATGAAAAGATCTGCCAGGTCCGTTGTTCGTTCGGACGGCGGTCCGATGATCAAATCACCACGTGCGAGATGTTTTACGCGACCGGATTCGGGCACCGACACCGCGACGTAAACGGCAGCTGGCACGGCCGCCACGTTCGCTACAGCGCGAACTTGATTCGCATTATCGACACCGTTCTGCAAGCAAACCACCATCGCATCCGGCCTAACAAATTGAGCCATTTGTTGCGCCGCGTCCGAGGTGTCGTTCGCTTTGACACAAAAGAGAATCAGCGAGCAATCTCGAATCGCGCTCATCTCGGTTGTCGCCTTGGCCTTGATTCGCTCCTGAGCTTCCAATTTATCGAGAACGAGACCTTTCGAATTAACCGCGTCAGCGAAATGCCTTCGCCCGATAAAAACAGTTGGTGCCCCCGCGCGCGCGAACATGCCACCGAAGTAGCCACCGACCGCACCCGCGCCTACCACCGCAATGCGTGGCCACTGTTGAATTTCACTCATTGGCTGACCTTTTTTTAAAGTCGCACACTGTAGCCGAGATGCGGCGGCAGTCATGGCCTGCCGTGACGGGAAAAAACTATTGTTTCGGCAGGACGACCTCGCTCAAGTTGTACGTCGAGTAGGCCTTTGGCTTACCGGCTCTGGCCATAATCGTCTCTACGACACGGGCAAACGCTTCGGTGTGCCAGTGTTTCCGGGTCTCCCACCATTGCTGAATGCCGTCATAGGCAAGAAAGTCGCTCATCGTGCGCTCAATCTCATCCCATAGCTCTGATGTAAGAATGCCTTCGCGCCGGGAGTAATACATTCCTTCAAAGTTTTTGAAAAAACGATTTTGAAATGCGCTAAATCGCAGTTTCGACACGGCATCCAAATCGTGGAAGGACTGCACGCCGCGAAGAAAAAGCGCCGTAAACTCCGCATTTTCGTGCAAGGCCTTCGTCAGATCGCCCCATTGAACGGTGAGAGCATTCACGGCCGACTGGCGGCGTTCCCTGGTCTGCTCACGGATCTGGATGGCGAAATAAATCAGAGAAGGAATTCCGAACAAAACCGCAGCTAATTGCCCGATGGCTGTGAGCATTTGCCAGTTCATATGCTACTGCGAGCGAGTTTCGCGCGGCGCGATACCGAGCGCTCTTTCAATCGCGATCGGGTCGTAAACTTTTCCGCCTTTGATGACGGTGGTGATGTTGTTGATGTCCCGAATGTTTTTCGTCGGATCACCATCCACTAGAATCATGTCAGCTAGCTTCCCCGGCGCGATGACGCCGCGGTCTTTGTTTACGCCCATCACGAGAGCAGGCGTCCACGTTGCCATGCGTAAAACTTCAGCGGGCGGGATACCGGCGCGCGCATAAAGCTCCAGCTCATGGTGAAGCGTGTACCCGGCGAGCGCATCCGTTCCCGGAATAATCGTGACGCCCGCGTCATAGAGGGCCTTGAGCAAACGCAACATCGCCGGGAAAGCCTCGCGATAAGCCGCCTGTTTGTCGGACGGTACTTCGAGTGCACCGCTGCGCATCGCACGTCGCACCTGCGGTGGAAACCGGGGCACGATTTCTTCCAGTCCAGGCGTAATCGCGCTGGGATCGCCGCAAAAAAGTGCTTCGAAAACGTTTATCGTCGCATCGAGCACGGTGTGATGGTCCTTGAGAAAATTAATGAACTCGCGCACTTCGGGTTTGTCCGGAGTAAATTCGCCGGCGCGCTCAGCGACTTTAATAAAACGATCCCGATTGCGGGTTTCTTTGACTTCTGGAAACAAAAAATTGAGCACGATGAAATTGAGGTGCTGGATTTCATCGGCGCCGCCTTCGACGAATTGCCGTGCTGACATAAACGCCGGTACGTGCCCGCTTACACGCAGTCCCCGTGCATGCGCATGATCGGCGATGATCGGAACGAACTCAGGCTTGATCGAAGAGTAAATCTTGATTTGGGCGTAGCCGTGGTCAGCGTACCAATCGACGTCTTGAATCGCCTGCTCGGCGGTATCGACCCGCATTTTCGTAGGACCTGCGAATTCTCCAGTGCCATCGATAATGCCGGCTTTTAAAACACGCGGGCCGAGCTCGCTGCCGTTGTCGAAGCGCGCGATGCGTTGAAGAAACGTATCGGTGTCATTCGCCATGTCGCGCGCGCTGGTCATGCCATTGGCAAGATCGAGAGCGCCGTCGTTGTCGCTGAAATGCTGGTGATTGTCCCATAACCCCGGCATGAGGAAACGACCCTGCGCGTCAATGATCTCGGCGTTCGCGGGCGCTTTAACATCAGCGTCTGGTCCGACTCGGATAATCCGCTCGCCGCTAACTACGACAGTCGTTCCCGGCGTGACGCGAAGATCCCGCGGGTCGAACAACCGTGAGTTGCGAATGACAAGGTCGCCACGTGGTACGTGCGCGAGGGCGTAGGCGATGCGTTCCGACCACGCAGCATCGGTTTTTTGTTGCGCGTCCTGCAATTGCGGGATTGAAGACTCGGATCCGTCCGGCACGACCGAGAACCACGGCGACACGAATACGGATGTGCCATTGTGATCCAACCAGATCGATTGTGGCGAAAAGCCGAGACCGGTGATTCGGTATTCGGTGAGTTCGGTATTGCCGGACGTTACTTTCGCGGCTTGTTCAATCGTTGCTTCGCCGGCTGGCAGGAGCGGCAGTTTGCGATTAGGTGCCTTCAACAACGCGCGCGCCAGCACGCCGAAAAATTCCGGCAGCGCATTCATTGGGAGATAGAAAGCTTCGCCGGTAAGAGCTTGCTCGCCTTGTTCGCTGCGATTCTTCCAGCTGGCGCGACCGTTCTTCAATTCGAAATGCTCCTCGATCGGCGCCTTCATGTAATCGTTGCCGCGACCGTCGTATTCAACCGGCACACCCGCGCCATCGAGTTTCCAGGTTGCGATGATATGATCGCCGCGCCCGCGATCGTTGTAGGAATACTCAGCGCGCACCGCACCGTCAGCTTGCCGCTCCACGCTTTGCATGCCAGCCGCATTGCCCTGAATCAAAATTTTGTCAGTGCGTTTCGCCGAGACCTGTTGAAAGACCGGGTTGAGTCGCACCAACTGGTAGACAAGCAGACCAAGCGCGATCACCGCGACGCCGATAATGAACGCAGTGAATTTTCGTTTGCTCCAATAAGGAAGAACTTCGTCTGGCGTAATCTCCGCCGTTCGTTTCAGTCCCTCCGGCGTCATTTCAAAAGACCACGAGATAATTACGGTGAGAATGAAACCGAGCGCGAAGAATACGATGAGCGCCTTGATCACCGACGGCGGCGCGTCGAGCATCGGCAACACAATCCAAGCGACTTCGATGAGCAGCCACGACACAACCGCATACGTGAGCGCAACTTTATCAACGTGGCGTCGCTTTAGCTCAGAGAAGAAAGAACGCTTTTCGCTCATGACGTTGCGGGCAAACCGAGTTTGGCGACCAAGTTCTTGTATCGTGGATCGTCGCGCAACCCGCGCAACAACGGATCAATTAACAATGTGAGCGTCCCGGTGTCGTGATTATCAAACGAGATTTGCAACCACTCGAACGCTTTCTCTTTTTCACCGCGCACGGCGTAAACCTCAGCGATTTGATAGGCCAACTGATCTCGGCCATTGGCAATGAGATCAGCCAAAGCCGCGTCGGCGGCCGCGCGATCGCCGCGTACGTAGTGGGCGAGGGCGAGTTCAAAACGGCGATAACCTTCATTGGGCTCCAGTTGCGCTTCCCGCAGCGCCGTCTCACCGTCACCGCGCTCGACCGCGACGTGCACCTGGTAGCGATGATTGCCAGCAGCGGCTGGCTGCAACTCCGCTGCTTTGCGTGCTACCGCATCTGCCTCATCCAGTTTTCCCGCGACGAAAAGGACGCGACCTAGATTACCTTGCGCTGTAACAGAAAGAGGATCGAGTTCCACTGCGTGTCGGGCGTGCCGCTCGGCCTCATCGACTTGCCCCAAATAAACGATCACTCGCGCCAGCAGATCGTTTGCCGTAGGATTTGCGGGCGAGAGTTCTTTCGCGCGCTTTAGTTCGCTCAGCCCTTCCGCGAACTTCCAATCGATAAAAAAGCGAACCCAACCCAGGGCCGCGTGCGCCTCCGCCAGCGCGGGCGCGATCGCGACGGCCTTCTCTGCATCGCTTTTCGCCGTCGGCCACGCGGTCGCGCGTTGCCCGGTGAGATCCCCAATGAAGGACCAGGCTTCGGAACGTTCTGCGTAAGCCAAAGCATAATCAGGATCGAGCCGGATCGCCTGATCGAAGTAGCTGACCGCCTTGCGAAAGTCTTCGAGATTGCGACGCTGGAAATGGAAATGGCCCTGGAGGTAAGCGTTATGCGCTTCTACACTATTAGGCGCAGCTCTTTCGGCCGACCTATCATTCGATCCAAGCAAGGTCACCTTCAGTGACTCAGCCACCGCCCTAGCTATTTCTTCTTGCACTGCAAAAATGTCTTTAAGCTCGCGATCGAACGTTCGCGTCCATAGCGCAATTCCATCCGCGGCGTTCACCAGTTCCGCTACGATGCGCACCCGATCACCCTGTTTGCGCACCGTGCCTTCCAAAAGGGTGCTCACGCCCAATTTCTCACCAATCGTTTTTGGTTCTTCTTTTCCATCTTTGAACCGGAACGAAGAGCTGCGACCGATAACCTTTAGCCCGCTGATTTGAGCCAGAGCTGCGATCAATTCTTCCGACAAGCCATCGGAAAAATATTCGTCCTTCGGATCGCCACTTTCGTTAACTAATGGCAGCACCGCGATCGATTTCTGTGGAATCGCTGTAGCCGCCTCGGTCCGAGCCGGACTGGCATCGTGTCGAGGCGTTGCATTTCCAGCGGTATAGCGGCCGACAAAGAACAAACCGACCGAGAGCGCCGCACCGGTTAGGACAATATAAATCCAGACGACGCCGCGAGATCGTTGTCCCGCAGCATCGGCAGCTTCTGTGCGTTGGATTCCTTCGGGCGTCACTTCAAATGCCCATGCGATAATCAGCACGACGGGAAAGCCGAGGATGAGCAGGAGAACTACAAGCCGCACCACCCAATTGGGGATTTCAAAAAATGGAAAGATCTGGCTGGCAACTTGCATCAGCAGCCAGGCGACAACCGCGTACGCGGCTGCAACTTTGTAAACGTTGCGCCGCTTTAGCTCGGTGAAGAAGTTGTGATAGTTCACCACGAAATGCGCAGCTGCCAGGAGTTACTCAACATTCTTGATCTTTACGATGCTGCCCTTGGCCTGCGAGTCCTTTGGATCCTTCACTACCGTTACGTACAATTCGTTTTCATTTTTCCCGAAGGCGACATTGGTCGTGCCGTCCCCCGCGGCAATTTCGAAGACGTGGAGAAGCTTGCCCTCAGAAGATATCTTCAAAATCTTGCCGCCGAACCATTGGGCAACATAAATGTTACCCTTGCTATCGATCTTCATACTGTCAGGTCCAAGCCACCAGGATTCGACCTTGTTTTTTGTGAGAAGGTTCAGCAGAGCAAAATTTGACCTGTGGCTCAACGAGCCGTCGGTGTTGATCGTGAACTTCAAAATGCAATTTCCGACAGTTTCGCTGACATAGAGAGTCTTCTGGTCTGGAGAGACGCCAATGCCGTTGGCGTAATTGAGGTCGTCTGCTACCTCGACCCATTTCTCACTGCCGGGCGCAAGATAGAGAATTTTCCCAATTACGGCTGTTGGTGTTGGTGGGTCGGCGTACGGGCCAAAGACTGTGGCGTAAGCACCATCGTTTGCCGTGACGACAATATCATTTATACCACCGTCAAATTTCTTACCTTTGCTGTCGGTATCCCATCGGCGCAGCTGCTTCCCCGTCATGTCAAGTTCCAGGATCGCGCCGGGGTCGTTAGTGCAGGCGAGGAGGAATGTCTTTCGTTTGGTCAGTACTAACCCGTTATGTCCACAGCCATCGATATGATTGAGCACGGTAGCTGTTTTGCCATCCCACTTCGACAGCGTGTTTGAAACCCAGCCGACATAGTAAAGGTTGCCGTCAACGAGTAACGGACCCTCAGGCCCAAGCACGTTACTGACGACGGTGATTTCGTCGGCACACGCTGCGCTGGCAGCCAACATTGCGCCCACAGCGAAACAGATAATTTTACTTGCCGTCATTTTTTTCGCCGGCATCGTCCATGCCCATCTCGTGCAGGAAGGCTTGCCAGCGCGGATCGGCGTGCAGGTTAATAAGAAGCGGGTCGTTCTTTGTGCTCAGCAGGCCCGGATCGCGTTGCTGACGCGCTCGCTCGAGCCATTCGAACGCCTCATCCTTGTCTCCGCGATACGCGTGGACTTCGGCAACCTGGTAAGCGGCGGTATCGGCGAAACCTTTCGTCAACTCGGCCAAGGCTGCATCTGATTCCGGAATACGTTTCTGACTCCAGCGTGCCGGGGCTACAACGACGAGCGCGGCCCACCGAGCCGCATCCTGCTGCGCCTCAGTCACAGCTTCCTCAAACTTTCCCTCGAACAAATACGCCAGGCCGAGGCCACCATGAGCCTGGGGCGCGGCGGGATTCAACTCGACGACGCGCGGGAATTCCGCCCGAGCCTCGGCGAAGTGCTGCGTGTTAGAGAGGTTCATGGCAAGGTAGCCTCGGGCCGCTGGATTCACCGGATCCAGAGTGACAGCCTGGCGAAACAAAACCGTAGCCCGTTCCGGATCTCCCTGGGCGAGCGCGAGGTTCCCCGCGCTGGTGAGAAGCCCGACATTCGTCGGGGCGAGTGCGATAGCAGTCCGCAATGTTTCCTCCGCTCCTTTCCAATCGAAATCGAAAGAGAGCTGGATTTTCGCGCGAACACCCAGCGCTTCCGGAAGATTAGGCTCGAGGGCAAGCGCGCGGGCCGCGGCCTCACGCGCGTTGGACAGATGTTTATCGAAATCGGTTCTATCCAGCTCGCTGGAGTACATGCATTCCCAGACATGAGCCTCGGCCAGGCCGGCCCAGGCCAGAGCGAACTTGGGATCGAGGTCGACGGCTCGCTGGTAAGCCACTAGCGCTTCGGCCGCGCTCTTTTCCGAATTGCGATCGCCGTAGAAGCGCCCTTGGAGGTAACTCTGATGCGCCTCGACATTTTGTGTTCCACCCTTTTCCGCCACCTGCACCTGCTCCTGGATGACGGCCTTTGCCTTGGCATCTCCGCCACCAGTAAGTTGACCGCGCAACTGTCCCACGATCGTCTCCGCGATCTCGGTCTGGACAGCGAATACATCTTTCAAATCGCGAGTGAAATTTTCGGACCAGATCTCGTCGCCCGAGGTCGTCTTTGTCAGGCGGGCCGCGATGCGCACGGTCTCGCCGGCTTTACGCACGCTTCCTTCAACCAGGTGGGCGACACCAAGCTTCTGTCCGATCTCCTGCGCAGTAGCGTTCTTGCCCTTGAAAGAAAATGCCGAAGTCCGCGCCGCCACCCGCAGGCCGGGAATCTTTTGCAACACGGTGAGTAACTCCTCACTGACGCCATCGGAGAAATACTCGCTCCCCTTGTCATCGCTTAGGTTTGCGAAGGCGAGCACAGCCACCGACTTCTCCGGCAATGCATTCACGGTCGTTGACGGAGCACCTGTGCTCGTTAGGCGTGGACGAAGGAGTTGGAAAACAAAAAGCCCGGTCGCGAGAACTGTAACGGCGATGGTAATCCCGACAATTTTTCGCCCGGTATGATGCGCTATCGACTCGTCAGGCGAAAGATCTTCCTCACGCTTGATCCCCTCCGGCGTAATCTCAAATGCCCAGGACAGGGTTAATGCCAAAGGGAAACCGATGACGATGACGGCGACGAGGACCTTCATCCCCCATGGTGGAGCGTCAAAAGTCGGAAAGAGAATCGACGCTGCCTGTATCAACAGCCACGCTACCACGGCATACGCGACCGCAACCTTGTAAACATTGCGCCGCTTCAGTTCGGAAAAAAATTTGTACGGATTCATCTATTTACCAGGTCCGACGAGTTCCTTACCTGTCAGCAGTTGTTGGAACCCGGGATCGTTACGGATCGGGTCCCAGACGGGATCGATCTTTAGGCGGGCAATGGAAATGGTTTCGCCAGCGGGAATTGAAAGAAGCCGTCGCAAATTCTTCACTGCTTCCGTGGCAGCACCGGTCTGTGCCTGAATCTCGGCCAAGCCGGCTAAGTTGCCGGAACCAAGCACCGCGTCTTTCTCGGGCGGCAACAATTCAAGTGTTTGCCGCGCAATGTTGATCGCATCAGCATTGCGGTTAAGAGCGAGGTAAACCCAGCTCAATGCTTTTAGCGAACGAAAGTCATTCGGATGATCTCGCAGTGTCGCCTCCAACAGCTCGCGCGCTTTCTCAGCATCGGGCTCGGCGCCGGGTACATCACCGGCCAGGACACGAATCGCCGCTTTGGCCGCGAACCGCTGCCTTTCGTTGGTAGCGGCGGCCGCGCCGGTTTCCCACGCCTTTAATGCTGCATCGAAATTTCGACCAAGGACAAGAAACTCGCCGCGGGTCCCGATCACCATGTCGTAGGTGCCAGTGTTAGGAAGGAGCAGATCGTCCGGTGGAAAATTAGCAAGTAGTTGCAAAGGTTCCTGCGCGTTCCCGGTCCGGTTTAAAGAACTGAGCAACAACATACGCATACCGGTGGCATCGTGCGGATCGATCGTGAGGGCAGGCCGCGCCTTATCTTCGGCCTCTTTCCAACTTCGCAGAAAGACATAGGTCTCTCCGACACCGGATAGCATGTATGGATCTCGTGGGTTTAGTTCGATCGATCTTTTCAGCTCATCCAACGTGCGGTCCCATTTGCCCTGGCGGCGATGGACGAAGGCGACAAAACCGATCGCCAGCGCATTGTTAGGCTGAAGCTCGAACGCGCGCTGAAACTCAGTCAGGGCCGGCTCGTAATCACGATGGCCATAATAATGAAACAGACCAAGCGCGATATGTGCTTCGGCGAGATCGGGCGCGAGTGTTACCGCCTGCTTTGCCATTCGGCCTGCGTCCGCCAGTTCCGCTTCGCTTAACGGGTCCGTCAGCCAATGACGCCGCAGCCGGCAGATAGCCAGTTGTGCAATGGCAAGTGCGAAGTTCGGGTCGTGCGCGATCGCTTCCTTGTACCAGCGTTCCGCCTGCTCGAATGATTCCGGCCGCAAATTGCTGTTGGCGACACGCTGCTCGAACTCGCCTTTTAAAAAGAGGTCGTAGGCAACTGTGTCCTTTGTTGGCGCAGTCGCAAGCTTGCTGGCTTCGGCCGGCGAAAGTTTTGCCTGGAGCGAATCGGCGATTTCCTGCGCGACCTCGCTCTCCACAGCAAAGACATCTTTCATGTCGCGGTCGTACGATTTCGCCCACAGATGTGAATCGGCGCGAGCGTCGAGCAGCTGCACGTTGACGCGCACTTTGTCGCCGGCCTTCTGCACACTGCCTTCAAGCACCGTCGCGACGCCGAGCTGTTGCGATACTGTTTTTAGATCCTCCGGCTTGCTCTTGTATTTCGCGGTTGAGGTGCGCGAGATGACTTTCAAATCGGCGATGCTTGCAAGCTTCGTCAAAATTTCATCCTGGATGCCATCGGCGAAATAAGCGGCACCCTTGTCGTCGCTTAGGTTTTCGAACGGCAAGACCGCGATCGACTTTTGCGGGGTCGACGAACCGGTGGCCGCCTCGCTCTGTCGAGGCGTTCCTGTATTCCCCGCGGTGTAGCGACCGAGAAAGAACAACGCCACAGAAATCGCAGCTCCGATGACGACGACATAAATCCACGCGTGCTTTTTCGAAGCGCGCTCATCGGAAAGATCAACATCCTCCGTTCGCTTCAACCCTTCCGGTGTCAATTCGAAGGCCCAAGCGATCACGAGCGCGATTGGAAATCCGATCACGATTGCGAGCACGACCAATCGCACGGCCCAACTCGGAATTTCAAAAAACGGAAAAACTTGCGTCGCAACTTGAACCAACAGCCAGCCCACAACCGCATACGCGACCGCAACTTTGTAAACGTTGCGCCGTTTCAGCTCGGCGAAAAAGTTGTGCGGATTCATCGTCGCAGGTCAGCGATTCGCTTCGAGGTGTTGTTAGACTGACGCGAGTGCTTGGTTGAGGGACTGTGTGAGCTCAGGAGCGGCGGCCCGTAATTTGCCGTCCTCAGTCACCAGGCGGCTGGCGAGTTGATTGGCCAGAGCGAGGAAGCGGCCATCGTACGCAGTGATCCGGTACCGGATGGCCATTTCTAACGCTGCATCGTGAGTTACCGCGAAGTAGTTCTCCCGAAGAAAACTTTGGGCATCGGCGAGACACTCCTTTGCCACAGCTTTCGTTAGGTAACGCGCGCGTTCGTAGCTCGCCAGGATGTTACTAAACTCTATAAGGGCGAAGGGATCGGTTCGCCACACTCGGTCCCGCCCATGGAGTTGCTTCACTGCTTCGCTATAGCGCCCTCTGATATAGAGCGCGGCGATAATGTTCGTATCAACGACGAACATCCTTACTCCCGACCCCAATCAATGGCCGCCTCGATGTCTTCGGCGGTCGGGGTAAAGCCGCCACGCAGTTTGACCGGCTTCGGAATCTTGGGGCGCCCCGTTCTGCTGGCGGCCATTCCTTTTTCAAGCAGCTCAGCGATGGCGTCCTTCAACTTCTTATGCTCATGAACGGCTCGAATCTTCACTTCGCGCATCAGTTCATCTGGCAAATCCAAAGTCGTCTTCATAAAGCCATATTCCCAGAAAGCTGGTTTTCTGTCAATGACTGCGCCGCTTCAGCTCGGAGAAGAAATTGCCATTGACCATGGGATGTCGCTAGGAGCCGAGCGTGTAGAAACCGAAGTACCACACGTTCTGGACGAACATGCCACCGACGCCGATCCACTGGAGCCAACGTGGTTTGCCCCAACCAGCCAGCACCGCACAAATGCCGAGCGGCAGCCCCATGAGTTCGGCACCGATCCAGTCGTTAGGCATCCAGCCTTCAAAGTTATTGCGGTCGGTGTAGGTCGCCAGCGAGCTCAATCTGGATCAGCAGCCATGAGGCAACTGCATACGCCACGGCACTCTTGTAAACGTTGCGCCGTTTCAGCTCCCCGAAGAAAGTCTTCGGATTCATACGGTTTGCCATAACGGCTGAGTTCGGGAGAACATTAAGGTTAATTTCCAGCTAGTTTTCTTCGTCTTTGACAAAACCGGCCTTGAAAATCCGCATGGCCCAGTCAAGCTCACGAAACTCAAAATCGAGATCCTGATGGAACAACAATCGGCTCAGTCAAAGCGCCCACTATCGCATATCATCGCCGCGTGGGCATCCTCCCTGAATTATGAGCATCTTTCGCCAGAAGCTATTCAGGCCGCGAAATTGTTTTGGTTCGATTCCATCGGGTGCGCGCTGGGGGGAAGTCAGCAGGAAGATGCAAAGATTCTGCTCGAGCATTATCGCGCGATGGGTGGAGGCAACGGCAAAGCCACAGCGTTTGTTTCTGGCTTCAAAACCAATCCGGTCGATGCGGCATTTTTAAACGGACACATGATCCGGGCGATGGATTACAACGACATCTATTGGAAGGCAGATCCGTGTCATCCGAGCGATCTGATCGCTGCGCCGCTTGCCCTATGTGAAAGTGAAGGTGTCAGCGGCAAAGATTTGATTCTCGCCACGATCATCGCCTACGAAATCGAAATGCGCCTCTGCGAAATCGGGCGGCCGGGTGTGCGTGAGTACGGTTGGCATCATGCGACGTTGAGCGCGTTCGCCGCACCCGTAGCGGCTGGCCGCGTGCTAAATCTGACGCCAGACCAAATCGTTTCGGCGATCGGCATCTGCGCATCTCGTACATTTTGTCCGGGCGCGGTGACCGCGGGCAAGTTGACGAACATGAAAAATACGGTCGATCCATGGGCGGGACGCATGGGTGCCGAGAGTGCGCTGCTTGCTCGCGAAGGATTTTCCGGGCCCGAGCACATCATCGACGGCAAAGAAGGCTTGTTCGCCGTGTTCAGTCACGTTCAATACAAAGGACAACCGGCCAGCTTCGACAGCGAAGGTTTAGTCAAGGATCTTCCGAATTCACCGAAGTCGCACTATCGAGTCCTCGATTGCGGAATGAAGAGCTTCCCCATAGAAGCGCTTAGCCATTCCCCGCTAACCGCGATGATGAAGACAGTAAAGGACAACAACATCAAGGCCGCGGACGTGAAGGAAATCAAAGTGGAAGTGATCGCGCGCGCCGCAGACATTCTTGGCGACCCCCACAAATATCGACCGACCTCGAAAGAAACCGCCGATCATTCGCTGCCTTATTGCATGGCAGTCGGACTCGTGGACGGGATGGTAACGCCGCTGCAATTTAAAGAAGAGCGGGTGCGCGACCACTCGCTGATCCCGATCATGGATAAGATAAAAGTGGTCGCGAATGAGGAATTCGAAGCGCTGTTTCCCAAGTTCCAGCCGAGCCGCGTAACGATCACCACGAATGACGGCAAAGAGTACTCAACGCGTGTCGATGTGCCTAAAGGCGATCCGCGCGATCCCATGACCGAGGACGAAATCGCCGTAAAATTCAACGCACTCGGCGGAGATGTGATTGGAAAAGATCAGTGCAAAAAGCTGCAGGCATTCATCATGAATTTGGAGAATGCCAAGAAGCTGGATGAACTTTTTGAGCTGACGATCGCACGCTGAATTCTGCGGATTGGGGAGCGCACGCGCCTCGCGTGCTGGCGACGGCGCCCTCGCCGTCGCGAACTTTCCCCGGCAGTTCGGCGAGGGCGCCAAACTGTGCACGCGAGGCGCGTGCGCTCCCCGACTACGCTGTCGAACTTCCCTCGCCCGCGCCAAACTGAATTCCCTGCGCCAACGGCAATTCGCTGGAAAAATTGATCGTGTTGGTCTGGCGCCGCATGTAGTACTTCCAGCAATCGCTGCCACTCTCGCGACCGCCCCCGGTGTTTTTCTCGCCGCCAAAGGCGCCGCCGATCTCAGCCCCACTGGTGCCGGTGTTCACATTTGCGATTCCGCAATCACTTCCAACTGTACTGACAAACTTTTCCGCTTCACGCACATCATTCGTGAAAATCGACGAGGTCAATCCTTGCGGCACACCATTCTGGATCGCGATTGCTTCATCGAAATCGCGATATGTCATCAAATAAAGCAACGGACCAAATGTTTCGTCCTTCACGATCTCGAAATCGGGTTTGGCAGTTGCCAGACATGGTTTCATGTAGCAGTCGCCCGGAACGGTGAGCCGCTCCCCGCCATACAGCACTTCGCCACCTTGATCTTTCAATTGCTGGATCGAATGCTGCACCATATCGACAGAGTTCTTGTCGATGAGCGGTCCCATCACGGTCTTGCGATCGAGCGGATTCCCGATCGGCAACGATTTGTACGCCGCCAAAAGTTTGTCACGAACCTTCGACGCAACGGATTCGTGCATGATGACGCGCCGTGTGGAGGTACAACGTTGTCCGGCAGTACCGACTGCACCGAAGAAAATCGATTGTGTGGCCATTTCGAGGTCTGCGCTGGGCGCGACGATCAGCGCGTTGTTCCCGCCGAGTTCCATGATGGTTCTACCGAGACGGCCATGAACCGTTTTCGCGACATTCAAACCCATGTTGACCGATCCAGTAGCCGAAACCAATGGGACGCGCGCATCATCCGCTAATTTTTGCCCAACGGTCTTACGATCGCCGATGAGCAGCGTGAAGATCGCAGGATCGGCTCCGGTTTCGCGGCAAACCCGTTCGCAGATTTTCGTCACTGCAATAGCTGTGAGCGGTGTTTTTTCCGATGGTTTCCACACGGTTGCGTCCCCGCAGACGGCAGCGAGCGCGGCGTTCCACGACCAAACTGCGACCGGAAAGTTGAAGGCGCTTATCACTGCGACCACGCCGAGCGGGTGCCATTGTTCCATTAGCCGGTGGCTCGGGCGTTCGGATTGAATCGTTAGGCCGTAAAGCATGCGCGAC
>Ga0224452_1000082_pt1 | contig 16969 bp, 19 predicted proteins | sample PLM2_30_b1metaG_FD_172494 | JGI IMG/M metagenome (GOLD analysis project Ga0224452, IMG submission 172494) | Groundwater sediment microbial communities from an aquifer in East River, Colorado, USA - PLM2_30_b1 | ecosystem: Environmental > Terrestrial > Soil > Riparian zone | place: USA: East...
CATTGTGGAAGCCGGCGTATGTTTACTTGCCGACCGCTCCGCACTCGCGGGAAGCGCCTCGCAAATGATCCACCTCGTGCGGACGATGGTGCGCAAAGTCAACGTTCCGTTAAATGAAGCCATCGCAATGGTGACACAAAATCCCGCACGCGCGATCAGTCTCGATACAAAGGGGCGTTTGGCGGTCGGAACCGATGCAGATCTTGTTGTTCTTTCGCCGGAGCTTGACGTTTTGCGCACGTTCGCGGCCGGTAAGGAGATCTGATTAACACCGGCGCCTCAGCCCGGTGCATCAGACTTCGACTAATACGAGGCCGTTTCAACGGCTTGGTGCACCGCGCAAACCGTTGGTTCGCCACCGATTGGTGTCTTCTTCACCGGGCTAAAGCCACGGTGTTACTGATATTCATAGCGCCGTTAGAAATTCGGCGATATCGAGCGCAGCGCGTGGGCGACTTAGCTTTGCGATGTTCGCTGCCCATTCGCGCCACTGTTTTGCATCGTCGGCGAACGCGCGTTGACATTGCTTGACAACTTCCGCTGGTGAAAGCGCGATCACGCCTGAGTTGGTTTCAATAATCAAGTGGGCATTACCTTCCTCCTGACCGGCGACGACGTGATTGATGATCATGGGACAGCCGGCGGCAATCGTTTCCTGCACCGTCGCGCCGCCGGCTTTCCCGATAAGCAGATGACTCTCGTGCAGCATTCGCGGAAGTTCATCAGTCCAGCCAACGATCTTTGTGTTGCTACCGCCCGCAGCCTCTTCGATAGCCGGTCTGAGGTTATCGGCCCGGCCAATCGTCACGGTCAGATCGATGCCAAGCTCCGCGAGTCGCCGCACGAGATCCGGCGCGCCGTGGGTGGCGGCATGGATCATGTACAAAACACGGCGCTCGGAGTCATTGGAAGGCAACACTCGATTTGAACCTCTGAACTCAGCAAATTTTGGACTTACGGGAAATCCAAACACCTTGATTTTTTGCGGCGCAACTCCGACTGCTCGCAAAACGGAGGCGCTTTGTTCGTTTGCAACGAGGAAATAATCGGCGACGCACCGATACCAGGCGGCGTTGATGGTAATTGAATCCGTGACAACCACCACGCTTTTGCAGGGCCGAATACGGCCGGGGGTTTCTCCTGCAATTTGTCGGAGCACATTCGGATACGCTGGGAAAGTGCAAATCACGATGTCCGGCTGAAAGCGGTCGAGCAACGCGATGAAATGATCCTTTAGCCGTGAGAATGGCGCGAATTCCTGATCGAAATTCTTTTTGCGATCGAGCCATCGATAAACAACTCCCCACGCGCGCGGCGCGAAATTGACCAGCGCGAGATAGCTTTTTCGCACGAACTCGTTGACCGGCCCGTAGGCTTCGGCAAATAAGTCGTGCAATTCCACCTCGGTACCTTCCGGCGCCACACGGGCGAGCCCCTCGCGAACTCCTCGCGCGGCGCTATTGTGACCCTCTCCGAAGCTGGCGGTGAGAATCAGGATTCTTTTTTTCACAATTTCTCAGGACGTGCGTTCTCCTACTCTTGCTCTTACTCGTATTCTTATTCATGCCTGTGTTCCAGAGTCGCTCTCATGAGCAAGAGCAGGAATTAGAAGGAACGCGCGGAGTTTTTCAACAGTCCATCCGATCAGGCATCGAAGGCGGCCCAAACCGCGCAGAAGTTACTCGCGAAAGCATTCGGACTTTAATGGATATTTACGCGGGTCAAAGTAAAGTCTGGCGGACATGAAGTATCTCAGATTCATCTGGCGCGTTTTGCGCCGAATGGTTTGGGAAACGGCGATGGATAATACAACCGGGCTCGCTGCGCAGATGGCATATCTGCTTCTTTTTGCGATGGCTCCCGGATCGCTGTTTCTTTGGCATCTGCTGGGTCTTTTCGGCACCGATCCGACCAAATTGCATCGCATGTTCGTCCTCTTGAAGGGCTTTATACCGCCGGACCCGAAAGTGCAGGATATTCTGGATGCTGCGATGGCCAACGTGGTCGTGACGGGCTCGAGCGGTCTGCTTGCCAACGCGGGAATCATTCTGGGCATCTATTTCGGGACGGTCTTTATCGCGACAATCTCAAGGGCCCTTAGCCATACGTACGGGATGCGCGAAGACCCGTATTGGTGGTCGAAATATATCATCTCATTTTTCATGCTCTTCTGGTTTGGGATCGTGATTGTCTTTTGTTTCAACGCGATTGTTTTTGGTGAAAAGCTAGCGGGTTTTGCCGAGGTAAATTTTCAACTCGCGTTCCCGCTGCAGGCCTGGATTGCAGCGTTGAGTCTGCCTTTCACTGCACTTGTTCTAATCATTTTCGCGCTCGCGCTGTATATTCTGACACCGGAGAATTATTTAACCATCCGTCAGGCGTTACCGGGTGCGATTTTCTTCTCGATCGGTTGGATAATCGCGACAAAACTTTTTCAGTTCTATGTGGGAAGATATGATCGCTATAACCCTACGTATCTTGCGCTGGCGTCTATCGTCGTGCTGCTTACCTGGATGTATCTGACCTGCCTGCTGCTGTTGCTGGGAGGTAAATTGAACGCCATTCTTCGTCGGGAAGCCGAAAGAATGCGCAGGGCTGCCCCTCTCGCACCCGAGCCTTCCGCGGCCGCGGCGTAAAATCGAAGTTAAAAAGTTGCGAAGTCAAAAAGGAAGAGCTTATCGCGCCTTTGTAACTTTTTTAACAAATCATTACTGTAGACGTTGATCGCGCCGCGCGCTCTGTTACGCTCCGTCGCAGTGGTGCGCTTTCGCATTTGGCTCGCAACTGCGCTCGCCGTCGGCGCAATCATCACAGGTCTCCTTCGCGCGCAAGTTACTGAAGAACAACAAAACCGGGGCGATAAATCCGACACAAGCGAGTCACGCGCCGCATCCTCTCCAAAACCAAAGAAAACTCCGACCCCCGCTGCAAAACGAGCAACCGCCAAGTCAGCGAAGAGAGGGAAAAAATCCGACGAAACAGAAGAGACAACGCCATCGGCCACGCCGCGGGAGACGCCCGAGCCCACCACCTCACCCAAATCGAAGCGGCGGCGCACACCGACACCGAAACCGAAAGCGGCGAAGAAGAAATCGCATGAGAAAGAGACCGCAAAAAAAGCCAAAAAAACTGGCAAATCCGAATCGGCACGGAAAGAAGAGGAAACACCGAAGCCCGGAAAGACGCCTGCGCACCCATCGGAAGCAGAGCGCGCCGCGGTATTAGAAACCTCACCTTCACCGCCACGCGCAATTGCGGTTGCAACGCCCATTCCGACACCTCAATCAAAATCTCCCCGTGCTGTTCCTGGCAGCGATCGGTCCCAGATTGTGATCGAAAAGTCGGGTGTGGAGGAAGATCAGGGCTACGAGCCTCCACCATCGCCACCGCCTCGCAGGTTCGGTTTCTGGCCCTGGTCTCGTAGTTCGACCAATTATCATTACCTTACGAGATCAGTTATCGACGCGATCCGGCGCGCGCCGGTGAAACGGCGTCGCTGGCAATTCATTGTCGTGCATAATAGCGGCACGCGACAGGGCAACGCGCGCGTTTTCGATTACTATCATCGGCATGTCCGGCGCATGCAGAATGGCCTTGCTTATCACTTCGTCATTGGTAACGGAACATCGACTGGTAATGGCCAGATCGAAGTGGGCGATCGTTGGCGACGCCAGATCAACGGCGGCCACGTGCACAGTGATTATCTAAACAACATTTCGCTCGGCATTTGTTTGGTGGGAGATTTTAATCGCGACCAGCCAACGCGCGCGCAGTTGGACGCATGCGAAGAACTCATCCGTTACCTCCGAGAACGTTGCGGCAAGATCGACAGGGGCGAGATCCCTGTCCGGCCGCATCGTGAAATGAATCCACCGCGCTGGGCCACCGATTGCCCTGGAGACGCTTTTCCCTATTCGTGGTTCCGACGATTCTAAAAGTGACTTGTCATTCCAAGCGGAGTGGAGCGAAGTCGAGAATGGAGCGGCTGGGGAAGCCGCGACATGGACGGGAAGGCCGCAGGCTGAGCGAACGGGAAGTGAGCGAATCAAATCCCGTGGCACTACCATTGATTCTGCAACGGGCTGTCTCGACTTCGCTCGACATGACACAAACGTGTCACTTGCGCTCTGCGACCATCAAGTTGGCTTCCTTGAAATTCCAACGGTAACCAAATCCAAACTCGAGCGGTGTTGGATTAGTTTGTTGGAAAAGTTCCTGCAGCCGGGGTTGGTAATGTTGTTTAAACAGTTCGATCGGGCCGAGGTAAACACCGAACAGACGCAGGTTCCATTTGTTTGGGTCGAAGTACGCCACAGGGATTCCGGCATCATCCTGCACAATCATTTTGCTGTGCTCGAGAATGAAATTGCGGATCGTAGCGAAACCGTTCTCAAACATCAGATACGACGATGACTTGAGAAAACTCGGGCCGACGCCCAATCGCTGGCAAAATTTCAAGAAACCGGGAGTGGCTTTGATGCCGCCATCGGAAATATCAGTGGTGAAATAATAGAGCGTTTGCGAATCGCCCGATGGATTGTCGGTGTAATTGATTCGCACCCCCGGAATACCGCCGCCTTTCTGTTCAAATGCGCCGCTGCTGTTGAGCGCGCCGAACGTCACGTTGGTGATCGATTTATCGGCGCGCGCGATGAACGTGTAGAGAATGGGCAACACGCCATTCAGGTTCTGCTCGTGCAGATCGATTTTCATGTCTTTCGTAATGAAGTAGGTCGTATTCAGCGAGGACTTCATTGCGTTCTCCAGATTTCCCAGCGCGCCGGACAAGTTCGCAATGCGTGACGGATCGGGTGGCGGTCCCATTGCTTCCTTCCCGCAAAGCACGTACACCGCAGCCCTTGGAAAAAATTGATCGACATACAAAAAATCCGGACCGCTGAACATGTAAAACGCGACAGGGAACGGTTGCAGCGATTCTGGAAGGTTCGTCTCTTGCCACGCGTGCAGTTTCTGCAGTTGTCGGACAGTTAGTTTTGAGAATTGCTCTTCAAAAAACGCCGCGTGTTGCTGCCATGCCGGCTCGCGCGTGAGCGGAGCGAGAGGAGAATTCTCAGGCACTGGCATTCCGGCCAAAAAACGCGCCACATCGTTAGGTCCGGCAGCTACCGGCATTGCGCGGGGCGCAGGCGCAATCTCTGAATTCTGTTGTGCAGAGGCGCGGAGCACGCCTACGATCATCAGCCCTACAACGGCAGACAATGTGTGGTTCATTTTCATGCCGAACGACTCGGGAGTTTTCTCGCGCAAAAATAAAGAACCACACCCAAAAGCGCTGTTCCCAAGCCAGCGAGGGACTCGGCGGTATGCCAGCGCAGCAGATAAAACATCATCCACATCGTGATTATTGAGAAGAGAACAGGCGGGAGCGGATAGAGCCAAACTCGATACGGGCGCGTCATTTTCGGACGCGTGAAGCGGAGCACGACCACCCCGAGCACAGCAAGCAGGGAGCAAATCAACAAACTGAATTGAGTGTAAGTGACCACGTCCTCAAAACTGCGGGTAAATAAAAGTAGATTCACGATGAGCAGTTGCAGGACGATCGCATTCGTCGGGATACCATGCCGGTTTTTCCGGCCAAGCAATCGCAGCAGCCAATGATCTTCGCCCATCGACATGGTGACGCGCGGCCCGATCCAGGTCATTGAGCTAATTGCCGACACCAACCCGAGACAAATCACCGCACCGGCGACGCGCCCGCCGTTTGCGCCAAAGATGTGTTTTCCTGCAATCAACGCTACGTCGAGCTGCCCCCTTAATTCCTGAATAGGCGTGGTGGCGAGGAAGATCGCGTTGACCAGCACATAAACCACGATCACCACGCCTGTGCCGACGAGTAATGACCGCGGCACATTTTTTTCCGGCCGCTTGATTTCGCCGCTAATGTAAACCGCTGCGTTCCAACCGGAGTAGGAATACATGACGTAAACCAACGCCACTGCAAAGGACGCGCCAAAGATCAAAGTCGTGTCGCCGCGTGCAGGCAAAAAATCGATTGGCTGTTTCGGGTGCACGAACAAGCCAGCGGCGATCAGCGCGCCAATCAGGAGCAACTTTATGAGGGTGGAAAGATTTTGAAACACGCTGCCGACTTGCAGGTTCTTGGAATGAAACAGCGCCACCAGCCAGACCACCGCAAACGAGAGCAAGACCGGCGAGCCAAAACCGAGCACGCCATGCAGATATGTACCGAACGCCATCGCGGCCAGAGCGATCGGCGCAGCGAACCCCACTGTCGCAGAAACAAATCCGGCCATGAACCCGAGCGCTGGGTGATAAATCTTCGACAGAAAATGATACTCGCCTCCGGAGCGCGGCAGTGCAGCGCTGAGTTCGCCGTAACAAAGCGCGCCGCAAAGCGCCGCGACGCCGCCGATAACCCAGAGCATCAGCAGAACAAACCCTGATTGAATATTCGCCAATTGAAAACCAAGGCTCGTGAAAATCCCGGTGCCGATGATGTTGGCAATCACGATCGAACATGCCGTGAGAAAGCCGACGCTGCGCGGGGACGTTCCCCATTCGGTACTAGAATGCTCAGCAACAGTGTTCATCGCAGTATCGACAATCGCGGAATTAGCGGGGGCCGCGAACGGTTTGGAAGTTACGCTTGAATTCATGTTGGCGACAGGCTGGCGTGGCTGTAGCCGCGGCCCTGCGGGCCGCGCGCACGCGCCTCACAGAGGCGCGGCTACAAAGCGTAGCTGTATTACTGAGTTGTCAGAAGTCATTCCCGGCATCAGTTTGCAAGTGGCATGAACGTATCTTCCAAGCCCTCCGTTGAAACAGCCACCCAACTCGCGGTCTTTCTTGCAAATCGTCCGGGTGCCCTTGCGCGCGTGTGTGAAGCGCTGGCCAACGCCGAAATTAACATACACGCGCTCGCTACGTCCGACACAGTCGATCATACCGTTGTGCGCATGGTGGTCAGCGATCCCACCAAGGCGCTCATGCTCTTGGGCGAAGCCGGAGTTCTCGCCCTCGAAACCGAAGTGCTCACGATCGAGACGGCGAGTGAACCTGGCGTTCTCGCCAAAATTGCCGAAAGCCTCGCGGAGGCCGAAGTTAACATCGAGTACGTTTATCTTGCTGGCGGCCGCGCGGCTGAAAAAGGGCTGATCATTCTGCGGCCGTCAGACGTCGAGAAAGCGCGGCGCGTATTGCAGGATTTATAGTGGTCGAAAACGTAACTTTGAGTCGCGCTTAGATCGGTAAGGCCGCGACCGCCGGGCGCACGTCGAGGCCTTACGGACGAATCTCGATTGTCGTGCCGTCGGGCGTAACGTACCAGAGTTCCGCAATCTCTTCATCGGTGAGTGCGACGCAACCGGCAGTCCAATCCTTCCAACGGTGAAAGGCGCCAATCCAACCCTGTCCGTTTTGAATTCCGTGTATCATGATGTCAGAACCGGCTGAGACTCCGCGCGTAGCCGCACGTTTGTTGTCCTCATCCGAGGGATACGAGATGTGTAGCGCGAGGTGAAAACTGCTTTGCGCATTTCGCGTGTCGATTTTGTAAGTGCCCTCGGGCGTTTTCATGTCGCCTTCCTCCTGCTTTGGCCCAACCGGATTACGACCTAGCGCGATTCGATAAGTTTTGATCCGCTCGCCATCGCGAAAGATCGACAATCTCCTTGGTGATTTTTCGACGACAATTCGGTCGATTGTTGTTGCGGACGACAGCGGATGCCAATTGTGATGTGCGTAGAAGTAAACTGCCAAAGCGCAAATCGCGATAAATGCGAGGACGATCTTGAGCGTCACATTGTGAGGTTTCGATGCCCTAGCCAAAACGCAAACAGGCCTACCTTTTGGGTCGCTGCGTGTCCACCGTTCGTGATTGCTAATGCGGAGTCGATGCTGGATAAATGCGCGGCGCGTTTATGACTCCGGTAAGAACCTGGCTCGGTTACCCGTATCCTCTTGGCGCGACGTGGATGGGAAACGGTGTCAATTTCGCCATTTTTTCCGAGCACGCTACCGGTATTGAGCTTTGCTTATTCGACAATATTGAGGCGACCGAAGAAAATTTTCGCATCCCGGTCACCGAACGCACCGATCAAATCTGGCACGTGTTTTTGCCCGATGTCGGCCCCGGGCAGTTGTACGGTTTCCGCGTCGCCGGTCCGTACGATCCAGAACACGGATTGCGTTTCAACAGCTCGAAACTTCTTCTCGACCCCTACGCGAAAGCTATCGCCGGAGAAGTGATTTGGGCAGATGAAATGTTCGGTTACGTAGTCGGCGACAAGAGGGAGGATTTGACGCAGGACTTCCGCGACGATGCATGGGGCATGCCGAAGTCGGTGGTCATCGACACCGGATTCGATTGGCAAGGCGATCGCAGACCCGGGATCCCGTTGGCTAATTCCGTGATTTACGAGGTGCACGTCAAAGGCTTCAGCAAACTCTGGCAGCAAGTTCCGGAACAGTCGCGTGGTTCGTACGCGACACTCGGTAGCCCGGCGGCCATTGATTATTTGAAAAAACTTGGAGTAACCGCGGTCGAGCTGCTCCCGGTGCACGCGCACATTGACGACAAAATTTTAGTCGATCGTGGTCTGAGGAATTACTGGGGCTACAACACGATCGGATTTTTCGCGCCGCATGCGCAGTACTCAAGCAGCGGGCAAATGGGCGAACAAGTTTCCGAGTTCAAAACGATGGTCCGCAGCCTGCACGCGGCGGGGATCGAAGTGATTCTCGACGTGGCTTACAATCATACTGCCGAAGGAAATCAGCTCGGCCCGACGCTTTGCTTCCGCGGAATTGACAATCCCACTTACTACCGGTTACAGCCGGAGAATCCGCGTTTGTATCTGGATTTCACCGGCACCGGCAACACTTTCAATCTGTTGCATCCCCGTGCGCTTCAGCTCGTGATGGACAGCCTGCGTTATTGGGTTTTGGAAATGCACGTGGACGGATTCCGCTTTGATCTGGCCGTCAGTCTGGCCCGTAATGGGGGCTTCAACAGACTGCATCCCTTCTTCCAGGTAATCCAGCAGGATCCGATTCTTTCGCAGGTAAAATTAATCGCCGAACCGTGGGACGTAGGTGAGGGCGGCTACCAGGTTGGGAATTTCCCGGCGCCGTGGTCCGAGTGGAATGGCAAATATCGCGACGCTGTTCGCGGCTTTTGGAAGGGCGATGAGGGCCGCATCGGCGAAATGAGCTATCGGCTGACCGGAAGCCCTGACCTTTATCAACATGATGGGCGCCGCCCATACGCCAGCATCAATTTTGCCACCTCACACGATGGTTTCACGCTCAACGATCTGGTCAGCTACAACGAAAAGCACAATGAACTGAACGGCGACGGGAACAACGACGGCGACAATAGCAATCTCTCCTGGAATTGCGGCGCCGAAGGTCCAACCGACGATCCGCAGATCAACGCGGTGCGCGAACGGCAGCGGCGGAATTTTCTGACCACACTTTTTCTTTCGCAAGGCGTGCCGATGCTTTTAGGTGGCGACGAGTGGGGACGAACGCAGAAGGGCAATAACAACGCTTATTGTCAGGACAACGAGATCAGCTGGTTCGATTGGAGGCACGACGAAAAGCAGAAGCAATTTCTGGAGTTCACGCGAAAGCTGATCTGGTTTCGCGAAGCGCATCCGGTATTTCGCCGTCCAAAATTTTTTCAAGGCCGCCGGATACGCGGCTCTGAGATTCGGGATGTGATGTGGTTCAATCCCGGCGGGAGCGAGATGAGCGACGAAGAATGGGCGTCGCCGTTCGTTCGCTGCGTTGGAATGCTGCTCAGTGGCGACACGGTCGATGTTGTTAATTTCGAAGGGGAACCCATTCGCGACGACACGTTTCTACTGCTGATGAATGCCCATTATGAAGCGATACCTTTTGTGCTTCCCGGCCAGGAGAATCTCGAGTGGGAATTGATTCTCGACACGATGGATCCGAACGGGTTTTTGGCGGAGCCGAGAAAATTCGCATCCGGCGAGGATGTCGATATTGCCGGGCGAGCCTGTTGTTTGCTGCAACTTGTGCGCGGCGCACAAGCTCAGGCACGTGAGGAATCCTGGAAAAAACGGCCTGTGGAATTTCCGCCGCTTAGTGCAGAGGAAGAACGCGCTCGCCGCAAATAGCGCGCTTGCCGCCGAGGCAAAATTCAGGCAACGCAATCTTGTTGCCAAAAACGAATTAGTTTATAGAGATACGAAGCGCGTGTTATCATGCGCGGCCAATTTTTTGGTCAGTGAGTGTTCATGACAGCGAGTTCTCTTATAATCGTCACTGATCGCGGCAGTTTGAAAGCATATCGGGTGAACGAGACGCCGACGCGTGGCCCGAGCCTGCAATTAGTACAGGCCTTCAACATCACCGACGCGCACGGAAGGCTGGTCGATAAAGTGAGCGATTTTGCCGGTCGCTTCCCAGTGAGCGACGGCGCGGGCGGTCATCATGGGGCGGCTTCCATTGCGGAACGGACGCAGATCGAGGTGGAAACCGATCGCCGCATTCACAAGGAGCTCGCCGATCAAATTACGAAAATCGTCTCGAGCAACGGAAAGGAAGGCTGGTCGTTTGCCGCGCCTGCTGAAATTCATTCCGCGATTGTTGAGCTTTTGCCTCCGGCAGTGCGCGACCGCATCGTCGAACATGTGAAATCGGATTTGGTGAAAATGGAATCGGCGAAACTGATTTCGCGGTTTCGTTCGTTGCAGCAGATTTGATGGCTCAATGCTGGAATATTTTTGTTCCTTCAACGTCTGGGGACTCGCTACTATCTAATTAATTATGCAACTGCCTGTTAAGATCTCGTACCGGGGTCTGGAAAAATCTGACCAGATCGACAATCTCGTTTTGGAATATGCCGCGCGACTTGAAAAATTTTGCGACCACATCAACCGCTGCGACGTGGCCGTCGAGCAAACCAATCACACGCATCACAAAGGCAATCCGTACCGGTGCCGCATCGATGTGACTGTGGCGCGGGGCCACGAGCTGGTCGCAGATGAAAGGCAGTTGGACAACGGCACGCACCAGCCGCTCAACAAAGTGATCCACGACGCTTTCAAAACAATGGAACGCGAGTTGCGCCGCGTCGTGGACAAGCAAAGACGCGACGTAAAAACGCACGCCGACACGCGTTCACCGAAGTAATCGCGAGGATGTTCGCAATCAGGTAGGGGCGATTGACCTCAATCGCCCGCCCACGTGAACCACACAGCCCCGACACGCCCGGTCCGAAAACACCTTGACCCTTCACCGCATTTTCACGGGCGATTCGGCGCCACGTTCGTCACAACTTGCTGCCAACGTCGGGGTGTAAATCAGCTTTGCACGGATCGCGTTGCGAACGTTCTGTTCGAATCGGCACGGCGCTATCATTCGTCGCAGCGATGGTATCTGAAATTACTGCTGCTAGTGCCAGACCACCTGTACATGTTGATTGGCGTTCCCAGCGATGCGCAACTTTCCCGCCTCATCCGTGATTTTAACGGATCACGGCGCGAATCGCGAAGATCGATTGGCAGCTAAATTTCTTCGATCATCGGCTGCGGCACGATGAGAGCTTGGCGGAAAAATTTGAATACATTTGTCAAAATCCAGCCCGCGCGCGACTGATTACGCAAGGCGAAGAATGGCCATACGCAATTGACGCGAGCGACCTGGATTCGAGAACAGGTGCGTCGGTTGCGTACAGCACGGGCGATTGAGGTCAATCGCCCCTACCTCAGGCTTTCGCGTACTTTTCGGCGCCGAGAAAATGCAGCGAAACGTACGGCTGATCGCCAATGACCCAGCTGTCGTGCGGCACCGGCGGGATGTAAAAGAGCTCTCCCGCTCGCAGCTCGACCACGCGCCCATCATCAAATGCAGCCGTCGCAGCGCCGGAGAGCACCAGGCCAACGTGCTCAACGTTGCACCGCGTCGCGCCCAAGCTCAGCCCGACGTGTTCGCTCCATTTCCACCCCGGTTCATAAGTAGCCCGACCAATCGTTATCCCGCCGAGGTGCACCAACTCGAAGCGACCCTTTTGCATCACGCGAACTTCGTCCGGTGCCTCGAACGATTTAAGAATGACCTCTGTCTGTTCGCTGCTCACGGGTGGCTACGATCCAACGAGAAACAAGATCAGTCACCGCCAGGAAGAGCGCAACATCCCGCTCTCTACTATCATCTCTCAACCCTCAACTTTCTTAGTACAACCGGCTCCAGTATTGGCTTAGTCTACGTGGTCGTCTGGGAGCAAGCGGCCTGTCATCAAATAGTGGTTCAGTGCCTTCTCCCAAGCCTGCATTGATCTCTGATAATAATCGGCCGTGAATGTGGTTACGAACCCGTCGCCAGCGCAACTCATGCTGGTGTGGCTATAAGTAATGTCCGCAAAACATCCTTCGCCATTCTCGGAAAGCTGAATCTCCAACCGACAGGCCGTCACTCCGGGTAAAATCTTCAACATCTCGACAAACCACCTCGCCGGCTCGTGACGTGTGACATACCAAATCGCCTTTCCGAGCTTGTCTGGTGTGATGAAAACACAATCGCGCTCGGCAAAACCGGATGAGCTGACGACCAACTCTGGCAACCAACCGTCCGCCCATTCCGCTTCTCGCACCGGGCACAATAGCGGGAAAACTTTCGCGGGTGATGCGTGCAGCGTTTGCCTGTAGGTGTGTGTTGCGCGATTTGGTTTGGTGATGTGCATAGTCGCCTAACGAGAATGAGATAAGCCACCCAGCACTTCGACAGTGAAGCTGCACATCGCCGAGAAACTTACAACAAAGTGTTGGGTTGGCTCGAGCAACTGGTTAGGTCTTCAATATACCGTAATCGTCCGTTCAACTTCGCGCCGGACATCAAGCGTGAAAGCCTCCTAATCACGGTGCTTGGCCAATCCCCAATACGCCAGAAACGCTGTCAATACCAGCAGAGGACTCACGACCAAAAAGAAACCGTATGGGTGTTGAGCCAGAGGAATACCACCTACGTTCATGCCAAACAAGCCCGCCACCAGGTTGATTGGCAACGCCAACACAGTTACTAACGTTAAGACAAACAATGTGCGACTGGTCTGTGCATCGACAAGCGCGGCCAATTCTTCCTGAAGCTGTTTGACGCGCTCAACCAGGGCCGAGGTGTCGCTGATGGCGGTTGAGAACTTTTCCGCAGCTTGTTGCAGGTTCTGAAGCTCGTCTTCTGCAATCCAGGCAGGAGGCCGATTGAGGAGGCGAAAGAACGCAGCCGGTTCCGGGGCCAGAAGCCGTTGGAGTCGAACCAACATCCGCCGAAGAGCACCTAGTTCGCTGCGACTGACGGAAATGCGCTTGGCCAGCAGCCGCTCTTCCATTGGGTCCACCCGCTTGGTGGCCCTCCGCACAATGTCAACCAACACACTGGCCTGATCTCGAAACAAGCGCGCTAGAATTTCAATCGGCGAGCGAAAGACCTGGCCTGCTTGCACCTCTGCCCGGATTTGGTTAATCGAACGCCATGGCCGGAGGTGCGCACTCACCACCACGCGCGGCTTTATGCAAAGACTGGTGGTCGCGACTGGGGCGTCAAATGTGAAATCAAAAAGCACATCATGGATACGCGCCACCAGTGTGTCTCCGTCCTGCTCCAAATGAGTGGCGTCTACATCGCTATGTAACGATTCGTAAAAGGTATCGGGCAAGGTCAGATACTGCCGTAGCCAGGGCTCAGAAGCCGGATTGGAAAGCGAAAAATGCAACCAAATGAATTCATCCGGTAGGCCGGGACCTGGCGCGGTCAAAAACTGAACCGCCTCCTCCGAAGTGATCGACCGTGCTGCTTGGTTGGGGACAAAATGATAGCCCCAGACCGGCCCAACCTGATCTGAACCCGAAGTAGGATCAATATTTTGGCCCGTTGTTGGAGCCGCCTTAGGTTGCTGGGTTGCCTCCATCGGTGGTTGATGCTTCTGCAGTCGCTTACACATTATGTTACCGGGCCGCTGGTGCCAAACGCACGGGGCAAATAATGACCAGCCCAGGCGTGAATACCACGTCTGCTTGTCGAGTGTGAACAAATAAAGAGTCTCTATCCCTTGAGACCGAGCCTGATCCTCCACAGTGGCGCACAGTGCCGCCCCAATGCCCTGACGACGAAACTGTGAGCCAACAAATACTCCGCCGAGCCAGGGAGTCAGATCTTCGCGCCCTTCAAGATCGTGCACGCGGAGGGCGGCTGTTCCGAGAAGTTCTCCATTCGCATGCGCAACCCATGCGATCGGCAACTTATCTCGATTCAGGTGCGCCTGTAGTTTTTTGATTCGAGCATCAGGAGTTCTTTCGCCAAGAATAGAATCCCACTCTTTAAACAGCCACTGCGCCAATTGCGGGATGTATTCAGGATGCTCAATTAGATAGCTGATCCGAACTCCGCGCATATCAATTCAATGTTGAGACTCAACGAGCCACAGGATCAGTTGCTCAGCACTTTGAAAGTTGTGCGGCACATCATCGGAAGCTTAAAACAAAGTGCTGGGTTCGCTCCATCGATTTGTTAGGCCATTCTCCACAAAACCACAAGACCGACGAGCATCACAACTGAAACGGCAGCAATCCATATTGAAACCTTTCTCAGTCTCGGCTGAAAGATAGCAATCACTCCAGAGACAATGAGATTCAGCAGAAGAACTCCTACGGAAATAACCATTCCCCACACAAAATAGGTGATGGCGGACCATCCACTGCCCAAATGCCCAAAGATCAAGAGCAGCATTCCAACGATGACGATTGCGAAAAGCGCAATTTGTAATCGTGGCAGCCAAGCCATGCGAATCAATCTCGGAGCGATCAGGATTATGGTCTAACGAGAAGGAGCTCAGCCACCGCTCTGGGAGCGAGGCGTCGCTCCAACTGAAAATATACTAATCAAGATCGGTATCGACGCGCAACGCCAAAGAGCGGTTGGCTGAGGGAATGTGGTTTTGTGGACTCGACGCGAGGCGTGACCGGGCGTTCTGATATCGCGCGATGGGACTTGCAAAAGAGGACCAACGCGAGACGAACCGGCAGGACTCGAGCGCTCCAGTGGGGACTTCCCCGATTGAAGGCTGAGTGAGTCTGACGGATGAACCCTCATGGAGTGAGCGACCAACTGAACTTGGAGAAGCTCAGCTCCGGATGTCTGCGTGTAGAGAGAGTTCGTCAGAAGCCGGCCACGCCTTGCGTCGAGATAGTGAAGCATAAAACAATCAACCTTAAGAGGAGCAATATCATGATTAAGAAGAGAGGTCGAGTCGTAGGACTCGATGTGCACCCGGACAGTTTTGCGGGAGCGGTGGTGGAAGGCAGTGATCCGGCCAGTGCGCAGGTGTTGAGCACTTCAACACGGGTCGAGTTGGAGCGATTGGAGCAGTGGGCGTTGCGTCACACCAGGACAGACGACACGCTAGTGTTGGAAGCCAGTGGCAACGCCTTTTCGGTGGCGGAGCGTTTGCGCGCGATCGGGCGCAAGGCCGAGATACTGGACAGTCATCGTGCGGGTAAGGTGGGCAAGGTCTATTGCGCCAACGATCGAGTCGATGCGGTGAAGATCGCGCGCATTTATTTGAGCGCGCTTTCACCCATCGTGTGGCAACCGGATCAAAAGACCTTGGAGCGGCGTGAAGTGTTCAGTGCGTATCAGGCGGTGGTGAAGGAATCAACTCGAGCCAAGCAGCAGTTGCGCTCAATGTTGAACGAACACTGTGTGCGTTTGGAAAAAGGCTTCCGCCTTTGTCACCCAAACGCGATTACGCGCCTGCTAAGGCTGCGCGAGTGGACGCCGGCGCGCACAATGCTGCTGCAACAGTTGCACGGCAGCCTGGTCTCAGCGCGAGCGCGTCGCACACTACTACGCCGACACATGGCCCAGGAAATCGTGACCGATGAAGCGTTGCTGCGCTTGACCCGGCTTTGTGGCATCAATCTCATTACGCTCTATGGCGTGATCGCAGCCGTAGGCGATGTGCGCCGCTTCAGTCACAGCAAAAAACTGGTGGCTTACCTCGGATTGAATCCGAGCGTGTCGCAGAGCGGCAACTTCGAAGGGGGCGGTGCACTTAAACGGCACGGAAGAGGAGCGCTTCGCGCGTTGCTGATCCAGTCGGGCAAAAAGCTGCTCGAAGTGACAAACCCGCTGCAGAAGTGGGGCCTGGCTGTGGCCGCGCGCCGTGGGCGCAACAAAGCGGCCGTCGCCGTGGCGCGAAAACTCTGCGTTGCGGTGTGGCACGTCTTAATGGGACACATCGTCGGCGCGTTGGAGCGACTCGACACGCTTGAGACCAAGCTGAGCAAGTTTGCCACCGAAATGGGACCGGCCGCACTCAGCGCGCTCGGCTATCACAACAAAGCAGACTTCGTGGAGAAAAAACTTTATGTGTTACGAAGCTACCCTTGACCTAACCACATGTCTGGAGCGTCTGGTTAGGTGCGCGGTCCGGGGACAACCTCATTGCGATCATGTAGACATGATCATCGAAGAAGCGGTAAAGCGGCTGCTGCGAGTAAGGGAATGAAAGCTCGAGGCGGTCGATGCGTGGAACGTAGTCCTCGCTCATCACGTAGCGGGTGAAGGTAACCCGGCAGCCGTCCGGCATGCGCCGAACCACAGCCGAGATGAAGTTGTAAGTGGGATTGTAGCGGCTCCAGTCCTGGATAACCGGACGGCTGTGCGGCGCCATCGCTACGATGACGTCCCCAGACGGACGTCCTTTGATCGTGATGAAGAGCTGCTTGCCGCGATTCGGCACAGGCAACTGCTGCGCCGACAGCAGCGGCGCCAAAACAATGAGCACCAGAAATAACGCGCGTGTCCTCACATCTAACGAGAATTAGACGGAAATTTTCGTCTATTTCTGCTTTTCCTCAGGACTGAGTTCCGACAAAAAGAAAGCACGAGTTCCTCTTTATCCGAATTCGGCCGAACGGAGCAAGCCGAAATTGGTGGAAGAAGTCCGATCGATTAAAAT
>Ga0224452_1000085_pt1 | contig 16863 bp, 17 predicted proteins | sample PLM2_30_b1metaG_FD_172494 | JGI IMG/M metagenome (GOLD analysis project Ga0224452, IMG submission 172494) | Groundwater sediment microbial communities from an aquifer in East River, Colorado, USA - PLM2_30_b1 | ecosystem: Environmental > Terrestrial > Soil > Riparian zone | place: USA: East...
TTTCCTGATTCATTCGTTCAATTCTTCATTTCACATTCGGAAAATAAACGTCAGCGGCCATTCCGGCGCGCAGACGATCGTCGTCAGCAGGCAAACGAATCTTCACGCCGAACACCTGCTTGATCCGGTCTGCGACGGTTTGCACGTTGCGCGGGGTGAACTCGGCCTGCCAATTTATTTGCTCGACCACACCATCGAAATCTTTACCCGGAAAGGAATCGACACGGACGCGAACGTGCTCGCCGAGTTTTATCAAACCGAGCCAGGATTCCGGGACGTAAACGCGGACCCAAAGGTGTCCGGTCAACAGAAGCGTGGCTGCTTCGCGATTCGCGGGCAACACGTCGCCGACTTTTACGCTGAGCACCTCCAGAATGGAATCGGCTGGGGCAATCACCTGCATTTCCGCTAACTGCGCGTCGATATCGGCAAGCTGCGCACGCGCTTGCGCGACACGCATCTTAGCCGCCGCCACATTTTTCTCCTGTGCTTTCGACGCGCTGTCCGCGCGCTCGGCGTCAGTAGGCGAAACAACCTTGCGCCTGAGCAATTCCTGCTGGCGCTTCGCATCGTCGCCAAGGAATTGCAACTGCGCTTCCTGCGCGTCTGCGTCATGGATTGCCGTATCGATTTGCGCGGCGGCAAGATCGCGTCGCGCGCGCAGCTCTGACGCATCCAGCTGCACGATCACTTGCCCTTCGTGCAAACGATCACCTTCCCATTTGAAAATTTTTTCCACCCGTCCACCAGAGCGCGGTCCCACGTGCGCTTCGTCCACTTCAATGGTCCCGGAGACCGCCTTGCCACGATCGCCGCAACCAACAAGCAAGAGAACTAGCATCAAAGCTCCCGCTGCGCGCATCAGTTGTTCGCCACGGCGAATCCGTCCTGTGGCGGACCGATTTTCCCGAACAAATGACGCATTCACGCTTTCCGCCCCTTTGATGTCAGCGCGCCTTCGAGAACAATCTTAAGAATCCCGGTGAAGCCTTCTCTCGGCATCATCCCAAGCTCCTCCATCTTCGCCGGATTCATGATCGATTGAACCATCGCTAGCAAAATTTCGATGATCAGTTTGGCCGGAACATCCTTGCGCACCATTCCGGCCCGTTGCCCCTCGACAAAAAATTTTCCGAAGTAGCGCTCAATTAGCGCGGCTCGACGGCGTTCGACTCGTTTGAAAACGTCCGGCGCCTTCTGGCGCATATCGCGTACGAACGGCGGCTTGATTTCGTCCAGTTCGCGTTGAGTCTCGGCCAACAACTCGCGCAAAATGGCCGGGAAATCATGCGGGTGCACGCGCGTAACTGCCTTTAGCGTCCGTTCAACGGCTGCTAATTTGTCAGCCAGCACAGCGTCTAGCAGATCGAACTTGCCCGGAAAATGGGCGTAGAGCGTTTTCTTGCTAATGCCCAGCTCCTCCGCCAGATCATCCATGGTCACACTGCGAAATCCGTGACTAAAAAAGTGAACCCGCGCAGCGTCGACAATTCGCTGCCGGTTCGGATCGCGGTTTCGACTTCGCGGCCACCGTTTGTGTGCCGGTTTCATTTCCGGGAGAGTCCTTATCACAGTGTGGAAACTAATCCAGTATATTTAGTTTCCATAGACGACTGCCGATATATGGATGTATCACTTTTCACCCAAGGCTGCCGTAAATTGAGATTGAAACTTGCCGTTCGCCGCGCACAGCGAAATTCTTTCAGAACATGAAAAAGACCCGATACCTAGATCATATCGACTTGCGCGTAAGCAATCTGAAACGCGCGCACAAGTTTTACAGCCGGCTGCTGCCGGCGCTTGGTTTCACCTGCGATCGCTCAGGCGGACGATGGGGAATTTTCTACGCTGCCGGCGGTGACAAACCGGAAGCATTTTTCGGCTTCACGCAGGATCGGCGGCACCAGTCCAACGGTACGCGAATCGCTTTTTGGGCCGAGAGCCGCAAAGAAGTTGATCGACTCGCACGACTCCTGCGCAAAATCGGCGCCAAAAATCTCGAAGGCCCGGAACTCTGTCACGGTTACAGCCGTGGTTATTACGCCTGCTTTTTCGAAGATCCCGACGGCAACAAGCTGGAAATTTGCTGCCGCGAAAATCCAATCATCGCTGGGTAGCAACTCCCGCACTCCAGCTTAGCTGTTAACCTTACAAGAGCTGCCGCTTTTTTGTTTGCTCCAGTACAAAAGCTCAATCGACAGGCCGATAAACAGCAGCAGCGTGGCAAAAAATGTGTTGCCGTAAAGCTGCGCGCCGCGCGGGAATATCAAGCCGAGACCCAGCAACGCCAGCGCTGGCAAGCTCCACCACAGAATACCCAAACGTTTTCCGGCGAGCACTCGTTGCGTCACTACCGCAAACGGCAGCATGAGCCAGGAATAGAAATAGCCGAACGAAAGCGGTGTGACCATCAGTATCAGCAACAGCAGCAAAGCGAACTCGATCGGATTACTCTCGCCGTTTCGCATGCCGCGCTGTGGCATTACCGCGATAAATAACAGGCCCAATGCTAGTGCGATACAGACCACGACCGCGTTAACAGTAGAAAACTTCAGGTCCGCGAAGTTTACGTAAATCGGCATGTGCGGCGCGGACGCGGCATCGGCATCAACGTGGCGAAGCAAGCGATTGCTGACGCCAATGAGTGATTGATTTTTCCATGTGTAGCTGCGCATCGGGCGCTGTCCGACTTTCGTCTCGCTGTATTTCAACATTCCGGCGCTCCATTTCTCAACATCGCGCCATGCTCGTTCAAAACCTCTGAATGGCGCGGGTAAAATGAGAACTAGAAACAGCAATGTCACGACAAGACTGGCTGCTGCTGTCCAGTAACGGCGATAAAGCAGGTAAACGATCGCGAGGACCGGAAAAGCTTTAATGCCCGCGGCAATCGCAATTAGCCCGCCGGCGATGATTTCGCGTTTTGCACGCAGTGCAAGGAAGGCACCGAGCATCAGTGCGAGTAAGACAAGATTCGGTTGACCGAGATGGTAACTCGACCAGACGTAAACGATCACCAGCAGATTCGGAACCAGGTAAAGCCACAAGTTTCTTGCGCCGGTGGTTCCTCCCGCGAGAAGAGCACCCATACGGGCACTGTAAAACCAAGCGACCGAGTTGATCGCGACCAGGAGAAGAATTAATCCTCCCTGGCCGAGCAGGCTTGCGCCCGCGAGAAACAGCGCGCACGGCGGCGGATACATGAAATCGTACTTCCCGAAACGAAAGAAATAAATTTCATGGCCTGCGAGCACATGTTGGCCGGTGTCGTACCAAAGCTTGTAATCAAAAAGAGTGCGGCCGCGGAAGTAGCGCAGAAACGGCAGCACAGAAAACACGATCGCCGTTACTACAAAGACAATGAGCAATATGCGCAGCCCGGCCGGACTGTTGACTCGGCGATTCAGCACCCCAAGGGCCTTCGGCGCTGCGACTGAATCTTTCACGCTTTGCGCTCATCGGCGGCAATCGGCGGTCCCGCCTTGTGCCAGTCTGTGCTCTGCTCGTATGCGTGCGCGATTTGTAAGATCCGGGCTTCATCGAACGCTTTGCCTAACAACTGCAATCCGATCGGCAACCGATGTCCATCCATGTCAGCGAAACCGCACGGCACGGTGATTCCACAGATTCCCGCCAGATTAGCTGCGATTGTGAAGACATCGGCCAGGTACATTTGCAACGGGTCGGCGACGCGTTCGCCTAATTTGAACGCCGGCACTGGCGAGGTCGGCGAAATCACTGCATCGACGTTTTCGAAAGCTCTGGTGAAATCCTGGCGGATCAGCTCACGCACTTTTTGCGCGCGCAAATAATAGGCGTCGTAATAACCCGAACTCAAAACATAAGTGCCGAGAATAATGCGCCGTTTGACTTCCGGTCCGAAACCTTCCTCACGAGTGCGGCCATAAAGATCGAGCACGTCTTTGGGATTTTCTGCTCGATGTCCATATCGCACCCCATCAAAGCGCGCGAGGTTGGCCGAAGCTTCGGCTGTGGCCACAATGTAATAGACCGCGATGGCGTATTCAGTAGTTGGCAATGAGATCTCAACAATTTCCGCGCCCAACGAACTCATCTGTTTTACTGCGGCATCGATTGCAGCTTTCACCTGTGAATCAATTCCTTCGATCTGATATTCCTTGGGCAAACCCAACCGGACGCCGCTCAATCCCTCTCCAAGCCTTGCGGCGTAGTCGGGCACTGGCTCGTCAAGAGAAGTGCTGTCTTGCGAATCGTGACCTGCAATGGCGTTCATAATCAGGGCAGCGTCACGAACGGTTTTCGTCAAGGGGCCAACCTGATCGAGCGACGAAGCAAATGCGACCAGACCAAATCGCGAAACCCGGCCGTAAGTGGGTTTGACGCCGACAACGCCCGACAGCGCAGCCGGTTGCCGGATTGAGCCACCGGTGTCGGACCCCAGCGCACCAAAAGCTGTATCCGCGGCGACTGCTGCCGCCGAACCACCACTGGATCCACCTGGCACACGCGATAGGTCCCAAGGATTGCGCGTCACTTTCATCGCGGAATTTTCAGTGGACGAGCCCATCGCGAACTCGTCCAGGTTGGTTTTGCCAAATGGAATCGCACCCGCCGCGCGTAATTTCCGAATCACAGTGGCCTCGTAGATGGCACGATAATTCTGCAAAATCTTCGACGCACACGTACAGGGCTGACCCATGACGTTGATGATGTCTTTGATTGCGAGGGGCACGCCGCCCAGCGGAAGATCGACATTCGACTTCTCCGCCTCTTTGCCAGCCGCCTCGATGTCGAGCGATAGATAAGCGCCGATTTCTGGATCAAGCGCCTCAATTCGAGCTTGGAGCGCATCGATGACTTCTCGCGCGGACACCTCGCGACGACGCAACACCGACTGCAGGTCGGCGATGCTCAGCGCCGGCAGGTCTTTGTCTGTCATTCGACGACCTTCGGAACAATAAAAAGGCCGTTCGCGTGTCGGGGCGCGTTGCTCAGCGCTTGCTCCGCTGTGAAGCAGTCACGCGGTGCGTCCTCTCGAAAGACATTAAAAATCGGAAGCGTGTGTGCAGCTGCTTCCACATGGCTGACGTCGAGTTGACGAAGTTTTTCGACGTACTTGAGCACATCGTCCAACTGCTTCTGAAAAACTTTCGCCTCGGCTTCAGTCAGATTTATCCGCGCCAGCCCGGCAATGTAGGCGACATCGAGATCGGAACTTCTGGCCATGATTGTCGCTCAAGAATGCAGATGGCTGATTAGCCAGATGACAGCGACGGCGAGCGCCATCAAAAGAAAGAGAAAAATAATCCTGCCTTCCCGGCGCTCCTTGCGCAGCGAACGAGGTCTTCGGGTTGCATCGAGAGATTGGTTGGCATCGAATGCTACCGAGACCTGAAACCGGTTGTCGGTCTTATTACTTGCTGCGCCTCGTTGCTCTCCTCGCGCTGGCGATTTGTCCTGCGCGGTCGCACCTTTTGTAACCATGCGCTCGAGTTGTGCGAGCTTCTCACGCAGGTCGGCTTCTTGTCGTGCTATTTGTTGTTGCTTATGGCGAAGCGGCGGGGTCGATCTGCGCGAACGACGAAACATCGCCATCACTTACTCGCCATCCAAAAGAAAAGGGCAAGCGCGACAGCCCCAAAGAGGATTAGCGGCAAAGTGAGCGCGAGGCCGATTTGCAACCACTGACTAAACGAACGTCCGTCATTGCTTTCGTAAGCGTCTGGCGCGGCGTCAGGCAACGCTACCTCGCCACCGGTTGCGCCTGCTGCTTGCAATCGGCTGCGTTGCTCGCTGTACTCGGTGCGCGCGTCGTCCACCGTGCTCAAAGCCCGGCTTAGCTCCTTGTACAAATCTGAAGGATTCCAGGTTCTCGGGTCGATCGCTTCAATCAATTCCAAATGTTGAGTGAAACTTTCCCGAGTCGCCCTGATTTGCTCCAGTCGATTTTGTGTACTGTACGCTTCGCGCTCGAGCACAACCAGCGCGCGTGTGAGCTTATCGGCCATTTCGGTCCGGCCATTTTCCAATTCAGCCTGGCGGCGGCTTAGTTCTTCCAACTCACGCTTTTGCTTTTCAATCTGCTCCTGCTGGCGCTTAAGCTGGAGCAGTTGCTCCTGCGCTTTTTGCACGTGCGAGTCCAGATTCTCGGCAGAGACTGCTTCGTCGCCGCTCAACTCGAGCATTTGTTCAACCGGTCGAATTTTTTCTGCCATGACAAATCAATACGGCGTCCCCGTTCACCGCAGCGCATATTAAGTGGCTGATTTGAGAATTCCAGATATTTCCGTCAACAACGCGCAAAATATTTTCATCGAATCAGGAGTAATTGTTCAGCTTCAGCGCCCCGGCATCATCTCGAGAAGAAAACCCTTGAAATATTCTGTCTCAGGAATTGTAGGGAGAACCGGATGATCAGGTGCCTGCTCGAATCGGCGGACGCGTCGCGCGGAACGGCGGGCATCCACCAGCGCATCAGTGATCGTTTGCGAAAATGCGTCGTCGCTCACGTGATGCGAGCATGAAAAGGTCGCCAGCAAACCGTCTTTCGATAACAGCTTGAACGCGCGCATGTGTAATTCCCGATAGCCGCGCAATGCGTCGCGCAGTCCGCTCTTGGTTTTTGTAAACGATGGCGGATCAAGAACGATCAGGTCGTACTGCGCGTCCGCTTTTTCAGCTGCGCGAAGGAATTGAAATACGTCCTGCTCGACCCATCGGGTTTTCAGTCCATTGTGCGCGGCGTTTTCTTTTGCAGCGGCAATGTTCGCAGAATTTTCTTCAACTGCGGTCACATCCGCCGCGCCTGCGCGCGCACAGGTCAACGCAAATGCTCCCTGATTTGCAAAGCAATCCAGAACGCGCCGATCTCCCGCGTAGCCGGCCACGATTTCATAATTATGTTTCTGGTCGAGGTAGAATCCGGTCTTCTGACCGTGCAACAGATCAACTTCTAGCTTTACACCTTCGATTTCGATCGCGATTTGCGAAGGAGTTCCGCGCAAAACACCTGTACGTAATTCTAATCCCTCTGCGTTGCGCACCGGCGCATCGTTTCGTTCGATGATCACAACATCTCCGAACAGATCGACCATCGCCGCCGTGATCGAGTCCTTTCGAATATCCATCGCGAGCGTGAGGGTTTGCAAAACCAAATGATTGCCGTAGCGATCGATGATAACGCCAGGGACACCGTCACTCTCGCTCCACACAGCGCGGCGCAATTTTGCATCGACGTTTCGCCGGTCACGATACTCGGAAGCTTGCGCAATGCGGCGCCGAAAGAAATCGAGATCGAGGTCCTGCCGGCGCCGTGAGAAGCGGCGCGCTACGATTTGGGATTTCGAATTGTAAATGGCGCTCCCAATCAAACGGTCCTTGCCGTCCTTCAGTGAAATCACATCGCCATCGGTTGGATTGCCGAAAACTTTCAGGACTTCACTGGAAAATACCCAATCATGCCCATGTAAGATTCGCGCGCGCGGTTTGACAACAATTCCGGCCATAAAGGAAAGTCAACGCTCAACGTCGAACGTCCAACGCTCAACGAAGAGATGCTGAATTGAGCGTTGAAAGTTGAGCGTTGAGCGTTAAGCGTTGAGCGATGCAACCGGCACAATCGTTTGTCGACCTCTCCGGAATCAAAAAGCTGCGCAGCGGTAAAGTGCGCGAAGTCTTCGACCTCGGAGACACGCTGCTCTTTGTCGCCACGGATCGCATCTCGGCTTTTGACGTGATTCTGCCCGATCCCATTCCGCACAAGGGCGCGGTGCTTAACCAAATTTCGGCGTTCTGGTTCAAGCGCTTCAACGATATCGCGAATCACTTTATCACGGCCAATCCTGAAAAGTTCCCGAATGAGCTGCAGCCGTTCCGCGAGCAGCTTGCCGGTCGATCGATGATTGTAAAGAAAACGAAGCCGTTACCGGTGGAATGCGTCGTGCGCGGTTATCTCGCCGGGTCTGGTTGGAAAGAATATCAGCAATCGCAGAGCGTTTGCGGAATTGAGCTGCCGTCGGGCCTAAAGCTGGCATCGCCGTTACCGCAGCCAATCTTCACGCCGGCGACAAAAGCTGAAGAAGGTCATGATGAGAACATCGACATGAAACGATGCGCTCAGATCCTCGGCAAAGAACTCGCCGATCGCGTGAAAGCACTGAGTCTGGAAATTTATTCCCGCGGTCGCGATCACGCTGCGCAGCGGGGAATCATCGTCGCGGATACAAAATTTGAGTTTGGTATCGTGAATGGAGATTTGCTGTTGATCGACGAATGCCTCACGCCAGACTCTTCACGCTTTTGGCCAAAGGACCAGTATACAGTCGGACAGAGCCCACCCAGTTTCGACAAACAATTCGTGCGCGATTATCTGGAGACGCTGGATTGGGACAAGACTCCGCCCGCCCCACGTTTGCCGAAGGATGTTCTCGAGAAAACTTCTGCGAAATATCTCGAAGCATTTCGCCGGCTGACCGGGACCGAGATCGCGAACGCCTAGAACTGATCTCATTGATGGCGGTGTCATGTTGAGCGGAGCGAAACATCTCTGGAATATTCGGTGAGAGGGTCGATCCAGAATTGATCCGAGATTCTTCGCTCCGCTCAGAATGACATTATGACTCGGCCAGACATATTGTTTATCATGACGGACCAGCAGCGGTTCGACACGATCGCCGCGCTCGGCAACTCGCACATCTATACGCCGAATCTCGATCGTCTGGTGCGAAGGGGAATTGCTTTTTCAAATGCATATGCCACGTGTCCGGTTTGCGTTGCCGCTCGCTACACAATTCGGACGGGCTGTGAGCCGGCAACGACGCGCGTCTTCAGTAACGCAAAGGCAAAACCCGTCGCGGGGCAGCCTTTACAGATGGAAGCGCGTTGCGGACCGTACCTCGGCCGAGTCATGTCGCACCTCGGGTATCGGACGTTTGGAATTGGAAAGTTCCATACGTATCCGTGGAATGAAAACTTAGGTTACGAAACACTGTGGCGCAGTGAAGAAACCTACCATCCGCCTAACCGCGAAGGTGATGACTACGGTTTCTGGCTCGCTCGGGAGCATCTGGAATTCGATTTCCTGGAACAACCAATGGGAGAACGCAGTGAGATGTATTACCTTCCTCAACGCAGTCCGCTTCCGGCCGAATTAGGCGCGGAGTGGTGGGCAGCCGATCGCGCCATCGAGGAGATTGCAAAACCAGATGATTCGCGCCCTTTCTTCGGGTTTGTGTCGTTTACGGGACCACATCCGCCGCTGGCTCCGCCGATCCCTTTCAATCGAATGTACAATCCAGATCGAATGCCAGAGCTGGTTCTCGGCAGCGTCGAGGAAGATCACCTGGATGAAGAGATTCCTTACATGCGACACGCAATCTGGGCGGACGCGATCAATCCAGAACTCGCGAAGATCGTCAAAGCTCGCTATTACGGCGAGATCACGTATCTGGATCATTGCGTTGGCCGAATCTTTGATGCAATCGAAGCGCGGCCGAACTCGGAGAACGTTCTAATCTGTTTTTTTTCCGACCACGGTGATCTTATGGGTGATCACCACGGCTGGCAGAAACAGAACTTCTTTGAGGCCGCCTGTCGTTTCCCCTTGCTTCTTAGCTGGCCGGCAACACTCCCAGCCGGAGTCATCCGCCCGGAATTGATCAGCCTGGCAGATCTTTTTGGAATTGCGACGGGTGCCGCTGGTGGCTGTGAACCGCGAGAAGGAATGGACGTTCTTAGGATGCTAGGAGGCGAATGCGCGCCGCGTCAGCATCTTGTTGGCATGGTTGAAGTTCCTGGCTCACAGGATTTCAAAGTCATGGTTCTGACTGATGAGTGGAAATACATTTTCATGGCCAACGGCGGGCGCGAACAACTCTTCAATCTCAGACGCGATCCCAGTGAGTTGTCTAACTGCGTTAGTTCATCTTCTGGAATCAGAAATGACCTTTATGCTCTGGCTGTGAAAGCATGCTGTGTTCTTGGCGCAATGGACGCACTCGAGGGCGACAAACTTCGCTTATTTCCATTCCGCAAGCGGCCACTGAGGCGCATCTATCAATTTGACCGGTCGCAGGGTGTGCTTGGATTTCCCGATAAGCCAGAAGACGCGTTGCAGAGTTTTGACCGCGCCACCTTGAAACGAGTGAAGTGAGATGGAAGCGCTGTCGGATGATCGCGAAAATCTTGGCCTCGGCTTGAAGCCGGGCGACCCGCATTACCGCGCTTATATCGGACCTCCAGAAGATTACGATCTCATCGCGGCGATGACATTCAATCTTCTCACCACGTTAGGCCTTCGCCAGCATCACTCATTGCTCGATATCGGCTGCGGTTCGCTCCGGATCGGGCGTTTGTTAATTCCGTTCCTGAATCAGGATAAATACTTTGGCGTGGAGCCGAATGAATGGCTGGTCGACGAAGGAATCAAACGAGAACTCGGCGAACAATTGGTGCAAATAAAACGTCCGACGTTCTTCTTTACCGATTCACCCGAGACGGTTGTCGAGGCGAAAGTCTCATTCAATTTCGCATTGGCTCAGTCGATCTTCAGCCACTGTGGGCTGAATCTAATCAAAGGGTGGTTGTCCGCGGTTTCGCGGTCGCTCGCAGACGATGGCGTTTTCGTAGCCACATTTTTGCCTGGCGAAGAGGACACGACGCAGAAGGGCTGGGTGTATCCCGAATGTGTAAATTACCGGACGACGACGCTGGAACGCGCAGCCGCAGAAGCCAATTTGCGATTTGAAATTCTAGATTGGAAACATCCCCGGCAGACGTGGGGCCTTTTTGCTGCGCCAAATTTTGATTCGAGTTGGTTCAAGAACAAGCCCCTTACCTGGAACACAAGACTCGAACAAATGGTGAGCCAAAAGAAAGCGTCGCGGCTGTGATCGCAATCGATTGAACGATGGAAGTCGTCGCTAACCACAACCTTTTTGCGACGCCGTTGAAGGTGGACGATATCGCCGACTGTTACTTTTACCACACGATGGAGGTCCCCGGTTATGGAGTCATCGAGGGCCGGGATTGGGATTTACGTGGCGGAGTGGATGAATACCTCGGCAAAGTTGCTTTCGCCGGTCAGCGTGTTTTGGAAATTGGGCCTGCCAGCGGCTTTTTGACTTTCGAGATGGAGAAGCGCGGCGCCGACGTGGTCTCAGTCGAAGTAACGCCAGAGCACGGCTGGGATTTTGTGCCGTACCCGGCCTCTAAGTTAGGAGAAGTGTTTGGGCCGCGGCGAATCGTGATGCAACGCTTGAAGAATTCCTATTGGTTCAGTCACGCGGCTCACCACTCCAAAGCGAAGGTATATTATGGGAACGTTTACAATTTGCCTGCCATCCTCGGACAATTCGACATTGCAGTGATGGGTTCCGTGTTGTTGCACTGCCGCGACCCGCTTCGGATCGTTGAGCAATGCGGAAAAATGGCGAAATCGCTCATCATCACTGATATGTTCCATCCGGATTTGGAAGGAGCGCCTCTCTGCCGTCTCGCGCCCACGCCGCAGAATTTCCTCTGGCACACCTGGTGGCATTTCAGCACGCAATTCTTCACTCAATTTCTGACGGTGATGGGATTCACAACGCAACCTTCAACTCACCAACAGTACCACCGCGGAAGAGCTTACACTCTGTTTACCATCGTCGGGCGGCGATAGCCAGGGCAGCTTGGCGCTGGCGCAAAATATCAGAACCCATTTTACGGAGAAGAGAAGATTTACGCGCTGTACGAAGTTATTCGCCCGCAGGAATATCTCAAAAAGGCGAAATGCGATTGCGAGAAAATCCGACATGTCAAGGTTAACCCGGAGGAGGACCACGAATCAGCTTCGCTTGGAATTCATCGAACGAAATGATGTAATTCATTTTTGCAGTCTGCCCCTCGGTGAGTTGATGATGCTGATCCTCGATGTGTATTCGCAGCGAACGGTCCCCCCAGGCGAGTGAAGCGACGCAACTCCAATATCGAGGCGAATGTTCCACTATTAGCTCTCGCAGGGGGTCATTCGGGGCGAGTGAAGCGAAGGATGCGAGGTAGTATCCATTTTGTTGGAAATGTTTTTCTGGCCGCAGCAAAATCACGCTGCCTGGCGCTGGACGCAGATTCAATGAACCCAACGCTTGGATAACGTGGAGTGTTTTCCGTCCTGAATTGAGCAAGGCGCGAATACGCCCGAAACGTTGATTTTCCCACTGGGTGAAGACAGCGAGCCCAAATGCCACTAGGACCGTTGCGAATGCTCGAAATATTACGGGGGACTTCTTGCCTACCACGGCGCCAGCCGCCGCTCGAGTCGCTGACCATCGGACACGATCAGTGGCCGCCCCGCCGGTGATTGCTCGAGTCGTGGCACTACCGCCTCACGTTGGGCCAGCAATGTAGAGGATTTAGAGATTAGCGTGATAACGTCCGACGCAAGCTTAGCAAAAATCATCGCCCACCCGAATAGCAAAATATTAAGGCGAGCGCCGCCGCGAGGAGAAATGAAGACAAGCGGAAGAGGTATGATGACAACCCAAAATGCCATCAATTGAAGCACGCGATCTCGACGCAGAAAAGCGTACGCGAACAGTAATGCCCATATTGCAAGCAGCATTCCTCCTGTAAGTACATGATTTGGAACTCGGTAATAAAAAAGTTCGCTGACGAACTGCGCATTCGACTCGATAAATCGGCGCCAGGAATAATGAGGCCTATATAGTTCGAGGGCGGCAACAACCCACGAGGGGAGCCGGGACGGCTCCAGCCGGTGGTCGACGAACTCCGTGGTGAAATTTCCGGCAAAGCCTGGCCCGTAGATTTTGTTGTAACAATAAATTGCCGTAATCGCACCCGCAACCAAAGCAGGCAAAGCGTGATACAAAATCCAACGAAAGAGCTTTGGCCGTCCTACTTTATGAGGATATTTCAAGAGCTCGTAAATCAAAATGATCACCGGAAGCGTGACCGCCATCTCCTTGGCGTTCAACGCGCAGATATACAGAGCCAGAAATACGACGCACTGTGTCGGTCGAAGAAGGAGTCCTTTCTCACGGATATGAACATAGTAGGTCAGTGCCGCAAAGTAGAAGAATCCGCACAGAACGTCGTAAACGCCCGAACCATTAAATACCAGATTGGCCAGTCGAGCGTGATAGCAGAAAGCAAGAACTGCAAGAAATGCCACCGCGCGCGAAAATGCAAGAAGCCGGGCCAGGTGATAGACGATCGGGATTGAGGCGGCGAGAATACTAATCTGAACGACCCGATATGGCTGAGGATCTAACCGAAAAAAGTGATAGAGTGGCAGATAATATAGCGCGCCGCCCGGGCGACCAATGCCCTTCCAGAAGCATACATTTTCCCAGAGTGATTTTAACGTTCCGGCAGACCAATGAATATACAAATTCATCATTTCGTCCTCACTGAAGGCGCCGCCTACCGCTGGGAGAGCGAAGTGAAGGAAATACGCGACAAGGATAATGACACAAAGCACGTCAATTGCGTTGGATTGATTCACCCCGTCTGGCCGGGACTCGCTATCCGAGCTGGTCATGCTAAGCGCTGAAACGATAATATCGGAAGCGGCGCACGTGAAAAAGCGTTCCGCGTCACGCTGTCAAAAGCCTCTCCTTTTATCACGCTAAAATTCGGATCAATTTAAAAAGTCTCGGTCGTCATTTCCTGTTACAATGGGAAGGACACCTTCGAGAAGATCGTCGAGGCGGTTGGCAACGCACCACTGGCGGACCGGGAGATCATCGCGGAAGGCACGCTGGTCTGTCGTCTGGTGCCCACGCCACAGAAATTTCTCTGGGACACCTAGTGGCATTGCAGCGCGCAATTTTTCACTCAATTTCTGGCGGTGATGGGATTCACTGCTTCGGAAATTTTCAAGCACGAACAGTATCACTGCGGAAGGGCGCATACGCTTTTTTTTACGATCGTCGGGCGGAAGCGATGAGGGCGGCGGCATGCTGGTGGGGTGTCAGAAGCTATCTGATGAATGTCATTCTGAACGAAGCGAAACATAGCAACGCCGTTTATGAGATGGCGCTACGAAATCGATTCGCTAACGAGCGATTGCTCCTCTCTTAACTCAGCTACCGACGCGTCGATTTTCGCGCGGCTGAAGTCATTTATCTGAAGTCCCTGCACGATTTCCCATTTTCCGGCACGCACACGGACTGGGAACGAGGAAATCAATCCTTTCTCAACGTCATAGCTTCCGTCGGAACAAACCGCCACGCTGTGCCAATCATTGCCCGGCGTGTCGTTGGTGAGCGAACTGATCGTATCGACGATCGCGTTGGCGGCTGATCCGGCCGAAGAAAGTCCCCGTGCCTTGATCACAGCAGCACCGCGCTGTTGCACGGTGGCAATGAATTCTTCCTTCAGCCATTTCTCGTCTCCGATCACTTCGTTGGCAGGATGGCCGTCGATCCTCGCGTTGTAGAAATCTGGATATTGCGTCGAGGAGTGATTTCCCCAGATCGTCATGTTCGTGACCGAGTCAATCCCTACACCCGCCTTGCGCGCGAGCTGCGCGCGGGCGCGATTTTCGTCCAATCGCGTCATGGCAAACCAGCGGTCACGCGGAATTTCTTTCGCGTTGTTCATCGCGATCAGACAATTCGTGTTGCACGGATTTCCAATTACGAGCACGCGCACATCGGCCGCAGCGTTTTTTTGGATCGCCTGACCTTGCCCGACAAAAATCTTGCCGTTGATCCCGAGCAGCTGCTTCCTCTCCATGCCGGCTTTGCGCGGCACACTTCCCACCAGCAATGCCCAATTGATGTCGCGAAAGCCTTCATCCAGATCCGCGGTCGGTATGACAGATTCGAGCAGCGGAAAAGCGCAATCATCCAATTCCATGACCACGCCGTTGAGCGCATCGAGCATGGGAGGAATCTCAATCAGATGAAGTCTTAGCGGCTGATCGAGCCCGAACATCTGCCCAGAGGCAATGCGAAACAGAAGCGCGTAACCAATCTGCCCGGCCGCGCCCGTCACAGCGACTTTGATTGGAGTTTTCATGATGCAATTAGCCATAAACAACTTGCCGAGCAAAGCCGAAGCAGGAACACAGGCATCCCGTCCGCCAGTCGGACGGACTCGTCCCATAGCGAGTCTGTGCAGCCGGCAGGCGTCTCGCCTGCCGAAAGAGAAAACGTGTGGTAAATTAACCGCCGATGTATCCGACCAAATTAAACAAGATCATCAATCTCTTCGAATCGCTTCCGGACGATGAGCGGCGCGAGACGCTCGTCTCTTACGCGGACAACGCGAAGAAGCAGGAGCCGCGCGAAAGCGAAAGGTTCGATCTTGTCGACGTACGAAAAGATGAGGAATGCACTGATACGGTCGGTGTTTATTTGCAGGTCGATGAACAGGGCAAGGCACACCTCCGCATGACGCTTGGCCCCGAAGTGCAAACGCTTACCCGCTCGATGACCGCGATTCTTTGCAAAGGCCTGGAGGGCTCGACCCCGCAGGAAATTCTCGATCTTCCGTGCGATTTCGTGACCCGCATCGTGGGTACGGAACTGGTGCGCATCCGGAGCCAGACGGTGTATTACGTGCTCACGCGCATCAAAAGTATCTGCAAAGTTTACCTCGATCGGCAGCGCATGGCAGAAGTGGCGTAGCGGAGGTTAGGCCAGGCTGCCAGCCTGCCGAGTCAGCCAAGCTGGCTGACATCCAGCCGCGATTCTCGCGTGACGTTCGCGTGATTTCGTTTACTGTCCGCGCTGGCGCAGATGCCGCGAAATAACGATCTCAAAAAAATCCTGCTGATCGGCTCAGGTCCAATCGTGATCGGGCAAGGTTGCGAATTTGATTATTCCGGCGTGCAAGCGTGCAAGGCGCTGCGAGAAGAACGGTATGAAGTCGTGCTAGTAAACTCCAATCCAGCCACAATCATGACCGATCCAGAATTCGCCGATCGCACCTACATCGAACCGATCACTGCTGAAGTGATCGAAGCGATCATGGAGCGCGAAAAACCGGACGCGATTTTGCCCACCCTTGGAGGACAGACGGCACTCAACGCCGCCATGGAATTGAACCGCAACGGCGCGCTGGCGCGGCACGGGGTGAAATTAATAGGAGCAAACGCCCAGGCCATCGCCAAAGGCGAAGACCGGCAGTTGTTCAAGGAAGCGATGTTGCGCATCGGACTCGAGGTGCCGCGCTCCGGCGTGGCGCGTTCTCTGGCGGACCTCGATCGGATCGTCGGCGAGATCGGCACATTTCCTCTCATCATTCGACCGGCATTTACTCTCGGCGGAACTGGCGGTGGTATCGCTTACAATCGCGAGGAGCTCGATGTGATCGCTGCACGAGGGCTCGATCTGTCCCCCGTTCACGAAGTGCTGATCGAAGAATCGCTGGTTGGCTGGAAAGAATTCGAGATGGAAGTGATGCGCGACCGCATGGACAACTGCGTGGTCGTCTGTTCCATCGAGAATTTCGATCCAATGGGCGTGCACACAGGGGACTCCATCACCGTTGCGCCGGTGCAAACGCTCACCGACAAGGAATACCAAATGATGCGCGACGCCGCGTTCGCGGTCATTCGCGAGATCGGCGTGGAAACCGGCGGATCGAACATTCAGTTTGCGGTTCATCCCGAGAATGGTCGCATGGTCGTGATCGAGATGAATCCGCGCGTCTCGCGTTCCAGCGCACTGGCATCGAAGGCAACGGGTTTTCCGATTGCGAAAATCGCGGCAAAACTCGCGGTCGGGTACACGCTGGACGAAATCAAAAACGACATCACACGCGAAACGCCGGCGTGCTTCGAGCCGACCATCGATTACTGCGTGGTGAAAGTGCCGCGCTTTACCTTCGAGAAGTTTCCGCAGGCGGAAGCAACGCTTACGACGCGAATGAAAA
>Ga0224452_1000090_pt1 | contig 16624 bp, 18 predicted proteins | sample PLM2_30_b1metaG_FD_172494 | JGI IMG/M metagenome (GOLD analysis project Ga0224452, IMG submission 172494) | Groundwater sediment microbial communities from an aquifer in East River, Colorado, USA - PLM2_30_b1 | ecosystem: Environmental > Terrestrial > Soil > Riparian zone | place: USA: East...
ATGCCTAAATAATCGTCGCGCAAAGTATCAGGCGGCAGAGCCGTATTCCAACGTGTTGAGTACAACGCGTTCCACCACATCGCAGCCAATCGTGTCAACGCTCGAAGTTTTGTGATAAACTCGCAGCATGATCCGCGGAGTTGCGTTGCCGGTCGCGCTTCTCGCAACGGTGATGCTGACGCTGGCTGCGGATCAGTCGCCGGGGAATAAAACCGAAGAGCCGGAGGCGTTCGATATCGAGCCGCCGATATTAAAGCAAAACCTCTCGGATGAACCGCTGCCTGATGCCGACGTTGCGCGTCTGGAGAAACAATTGGAACGCGCAAAGAGAAATGCCGAAGGAGCGGAACGTCTCTACAAAATTGGCGTGCTCGCAAAAATTGAAGTGGAGCAACGCTTATTGAAGGTAGTTCGATACGAATCTGATCTTGTAAATGCGCGCCTTGCTCGAGCAAAAGAAGAGCTTGCCACCCAAGAATCTCAACTCGCGGGTGGCGAAATTACCAAGGATGAGCTGGAAGCAGTGAAAACGGCGCTGGCGCAATTAACCGAAGCCGCGCAAGTCGCCACGGCAAAGCGTGAGCGCGCGGAGCTCGAAGCCGCGGAAGCAAACTTACGTCGTCAACAAAAACTCCTTAAGCTCGGCATCGCACAAAAATCGGACGTCACCGATGCCCAGGAAAAGCTCGCCCAGCTCAAAGCGCAGCAAAAATAATTCTACGCGATGAATATTTCTTCTCAGCCTCGCGAATCAATAGCCGGCTGCCATTCCGTCCTTGCGTGATTCGCTGGCACCGACATAGACGCGCTGGCCATCATGCATTTCAACTTTGATTGCCTGATAACCGCCGTAACCGCCTACATCAAAACGCACGTCATGACCTTTTTTGCGCAGTTCGCGCACCGTCTCGTACGGAATACCGCTTTCGACTTCCACGTATCCACCTGACTGCGTCATCTTTTCGCCGGTCGGTTCGTTGTCGCCTTCGTGCTGCCAACGCGATGCGTCGCCGGCTTCCTGCACGTTCAAACCGAAATCGATCTGGTTCGTGAGCACTTGGACGTGACCTTGCGGTTGCATCCCGCCGCCCATGACCCCGAATGCTTCCCATGGTTTGCCATTTTTCATCACGAATCCCGGAATGATGGTATGAAACGGGCGTTTCCCCGGCGCGTAAACATTCGCGTGCTGCGTGTCCATTGAAAAAAGTTCGCCGCGATCCTGAAACATGAACCCGAGCCCGGGCACCACGATGCCGCTACCCATCCCGCGGTAATTGCTTTGAATGAGCGAGACCATGTTGCCCTCATCATCGGCAGTGCACAGATAAATTGTGTCACCCTGCTCCAGCGCAGGATTTCCTGCCTCGACATGTTTGTTCGCATGATTCGGATCGATCAACCTGCGGCGCTCCGCTGCGTAACTTTTTGAAAGTAAGCCGCCGAGTGGAATTTTCGCGAATGCGGGATCGGCATAAAATTTCGCGCGATCAGCCCAGGCAATTTTCTTTGCTTCGATCATCGTATGCAGCGTCTCGGGTGAATTGCGCCCCATCGCGCGCAGATCGAATCCTTCCAGGATGTTTAGCATTTGCACTGCGGCGATGCCCTGACCGTTCGGCGGCAATTCAAACACCTCATAACCGCGATAGTTCGTCGAGACCGGCTCGACCCAGGTCGATGTATGTTTCTCGAAATCGGCTTTTCGCAGAAAACCGCCATTAGCCCGCATGAAATCGTCGATCTTGTCCGCGATTTCTCCTTTATAAAAAACGTCGCGACCTTTTTCACCGATCAGCCGCAACGTCGTCGCGAGGGCTGGATTTTTGAAAATGTCGCCTTTTGCAGGAGTACGGCCTTTGCCGTCGAGCGTGTAGGTGTCGAGAAATGCGCCGGGCACCCCTTTATACAAATGCGGGCCAAATGCCCAATAATAGGCGATCAGTTCGGTGACCGGAAACCCTTCTTCGGCATATCGAATTGCTGGCGCGAGATCATCGCTCAGTTTTAGTTTGCCAAATTTTTTCTGTAGCTCCGCCCAAGCGTCCACTGTTCCGGGCACGCTGATCGGCAACATGCCGGTCGGTGGAATCGTTTCGCGATGCAGTTTTGCCAGCTCGGCTTTCATTTGGTCATAACTCAAACCGAGCGGCGCACGTCCGCTCCCGTTGATTCCGTAGAGCTTGTTCTCGTTCGCGCTGTAAACGATTGCGAACAGATCGCCGCCGATTCCGTTGGAGACAGGCTCCATCAAACCTAAGGTTGCGTTTGCAGCAATCGCCGCATCAACGGCGCTGCCGCCGCGCTTCAAGATATCGATGCCGACTTCCGTCGCCGCCGGTACGCTTGTGCAAACCATTCCATGCCGCGCCAGAACTTCCGATCGCGTGGCGAAATTCTTTCCCGTAATGCGATCGATCTGGGCGTTGAGCCGAAGATCAACAATCAACAGAGCAAACAGCCCAAAACTTAGCGGCCTAATCGAGCACACCAGCCAATTAACTCCTTGCTTTCAAACAACGCACTTGAATTCTGTCTCGCGATTATATTTGATTGCCTCCGGCGATGAGAATGTCTTCCGATGACCAAAGAGCAATCGGCTTAATACTGGTCTGCCTGGGGTTTCTTTTCTTTCTGATCGGTCTTGCTGCGCGACTGAAGGAAAGTTTTCATTTCCGCGCCGAAATCTCGGCCGCGGGGTTCACCGCCGCCGCGATTGTGGCAGCGCTCGGCGTCATCATGGTTTTGTTTTCCTTGAGAAAGAAACAAGGCTGAGGTCCAGCCATTCGAACGCGCCTTGCGCGCGTCTCACGTCGCCCGCCATTGCCGAATATGTTCCGAAGCATACCGCGTGCGCCGCGGATTTTGGCCGAAAAGGATGGCGGCGACCGTTTCAGGATCGCCGCCGGTCCCCCCTCGTTCCCAAAACTGGAGGTTATTCCTGCATCGCGTTGTGAAGCTCTTTGTGGGCGTTCATCATGTCTTGATGCGCCTTCTGAATGTCATCGAGCTTCTTCTGCTGGTCCGCGTTGAGCAGCGGCCGGATCTGCGATAGCGTGCTGTCCATCACGGTTTTCATTTTCTGCATCGCCTCCTGATGAATGGCAGCGATTTGCGGTTTGGCCTGATCAAGGATCGGCTGAACCTTGGTCGTTTGATCCGATGTCAGGTTCAGCTTTTCGGTAATCCCCCGAAGGCCGAACGCGTGGCCGTGCCCGCCCCCGAATCCTCCGTGGCCGGGGCCAGGTTGTGCCTGCGCAATTACAAAGCCGCCAAGCACGATCGCACCCGCGGCTACAACTGCTAATAGGTTTCGTTTCATAGTTAATGTTTGTTTTTGCTGTGCGCTCTTCGCGCTTTCAAGGTTGATGACCGACCGCGCGGAGCAGCGGTTACAACTTTTTATTTCACGCGCCAGTTGTAACGCCCGCCGCTGCGAATGCCCGAATCAGCGATTCGCGCGTTTGGCACAAGCGCATCTACATACAAACTTGTAACCGCAACGCGCCATTGCCGGTCATTGGTAATGGTGTGGATGCGCTCTTGATTACATGGACGATTCTGATGCAAGCGCGCTGGTTCAGGCTGCGCTTCAACATGATGATGAGGCAGCTCGCGCGTTGGTGCGGCAGCTTTATCCGATGGTTGCCAAAATCGTCCGGGCCCATCGGCCGCGCCGGACGGCGGAGGAGGATCTTTGCCAAATGATTTTCATCAAAGTTTTCCAGAGGTTATCTCAATTTTCCGGCAAGGTGCCGCTTGAGCATTGGGTTTCGCGCATCGCGGTGAACACTTGCCTCAATCAAATTGAATCCGAGAAAGTGCGACCTGAGTTGCGGCACGGCGATTTGAGCGAAGAGGAGCTGGCCGTGGTTGAGAATCTGTCCACTTCATCGAGAGAGCTGTCCCCCGACGAGCGGTTCGCGTCGCGCCAACTCGTGGAGCATCTTTTGGCCGCGTTGAAACCGGTGGAGCGGCTGGCCATCGATTTGCTATACTTGCAGGGACGTTCGGTCGAGGAGATTCGGAAAATCACCGGCTGGAGTGCCGCACTAATTAAGGTGCGCGCGTTCCGAGCCCGGCAAAAAATGAAACAACAGCTCGCGAGAATTTCGGCAAAAGAAAAACAATGAAGGACGAAAAAATCGATCGGTTGCTGCGAGCTGCCGCGCAGGAGCGCGAAGAAACCCAGGCTGCAATTCCATTCGGCTTTGACACGCGCGTCGTCGCGCTTTGGCGCGCGGCTGCGCCGAAGGCGAATGGTGTAATGTCGCTCGTCCGGCGCGTGGCTCTGTTATCGACCCGTGATCGTGATATCGACAATCGCGGCCGTTCGTGAAGCGAATCAGAGTCGCGAAATTGGTGAATCTTTTACCAACGAATTCGCTATCGCGGATTCGGCGATCCAAGATGAGTTTTTGAAATGAACCGCGGGTTGCAATGGAAACTCATTGCGGGATTCCTCCTCGTGTTTGTCGCTGGAGGAATCACCGGCGCGTTCGTCGGCGGATTGTATGCCCGCCATCATTTCTTTCAGCTTCATCATCCTGAACTAATCGGCGCGCGAATGAAGGAAAGACTCCGCGGGGAGCTTAACCTGACGCCAGAGCAACTCGCCAAAATTTCGCCGATCATCGACAAAACAGCCGTGCAACTCAGAGATATTCGGCGAGACACAGCCCGCCGCGTTCATGAGACGATGGCTGAGGCGCACCGGAAAATGGCTGCCAATCTCACAGACGAACAACGTCAAAAATTGCAGCAAATCGAAGAGCGACACCGCCGCTGGCGCCATCATCGCTCTCACGAATTTCCTGCTGAATCTCCGTCGTCGACTCCATAGTGCTGTAACGTGCGCTGTCCTCAGCGCATTGATTTCGTGTCCGCCCTGATTCCGAATATCCGCTGAGGACAGCAGACACTACAGCGACCGTGGGTGCGCTAAGATACTCTTCAAAAGCGCAATCCGCGCTCAAAGAAAATCCGCTCCCGCTCGACACTTGCGCCTCGATTGAGGAAAAGATCGCGCAGCTCGGGCGTGTAGTAATCACCGTCGTAGGCCGGATTGAGCCCAAAAAACACTTTGCCACCCGGGGCGAGGTGATCCTGCAAATCGTGCAGGAAAAAATCCCATTCCGATGTACCCCACCGTTCCTTCGACGGATGATAAAGATTGAAGTTGACCGAAAACGCGGTGATCCAATCGAACTTTTCGCCAAGATCAGGTAACGGCTCGAATGCACTGATCCTCCAAACCACTCGCGGAACTCCGAAAAGCGCCAGCAACTCCGTGAAAAGAACGACGCGCTCGACGTCGATTCCCACAACGGAATGGCCGAGGTTCTTGAGGATGAACAGGAAAAATCCACCTCCGCAACCGAGATCAAGCACGCGTTTGGGCGCTGAGCGATGGAGCTTCAAATCCTGCACGCGTTCCCGATTCAATCTCAACCACGGCTCGATGTTTGCGTACTTGGCATATCCCGCAGTGGAATTCGCATATCGCTGCAGGATTTCGCCGGCGCGTTCCCGATCGATCTGCGACAGCATCGACGCAAGTGGCACGCGAAAAATGGAGCGTTGCGCTCTGCGCCAGCCGCGGCGGTAGCTCAACGGCTCGGTAAATTTGAGAATCTTGCGGGTTAGTTTCATCCTAAAATCGATCAACTGTAGGGCAACCGCTCCGGTTGCCAACCATAAGGACTGTAGCCGCCTCCCCGTGTCGATGCGTACCTCGGGAAGCACGACGACGCAGCGCCGTGGCTACATCATCTCCATGATTTCGCGAAGGAGTCGTGGTCCGCGATAGATCAATCCAGTGTAAAGTTGAATCAATTGCGCGCCGGCTTGAAATTTCTCCCGCGCCGATTCTGCGTCGCAAATTCCACCGGATGCGATCACCGGAATTGCGGACTTTGCAACAATATCACGGATTAATGCGGTGGCTTTTTCGCGCAGGGGGGGCCCGCTTAAGCCGCCTTCCTCGTCGAGCTCCCGCGGAACTGACGAATGATCGAGTGTTGTGTTCGTCGCGATGAGCCCTGCCACTCCGTTTTCTGCGCATACGTTAAGGATCCCTTCCAATTCGGCCGGCAAGAGATCAGGCGAAATCTTGATGAGCACCGGTTTAGTTGCTCCGCCAGAGTTGTTGCGAATCGCGTGAAGCAACGCTGACAGCGCCGTCGGCTCCTGCAAGTCGCGTAGTCCGGGCGTATTGGGCGAGCTAACATTCAGCGTGATGTAATCGGCAAAATCGTGAAGTAATCGAAGCGAGTAGAGGTAATCGTCTGCGGCCTCCACAAGCGGCGTTGCCTTGGATTTTCCAATATTGATGCCGACTGGAATGGCGGGCCATCGCCCACTTTCGCGCAGTTTGCGCAAGCGTTCCGCAATCGCGTCCGCTCCGTCGTTATTAAAACCCAGACGATTGATCAGTGCTCGTTGCTTGGGCAATCGAAAGATGCGTGGCCCGGGATTTCCCGGCTGCGCTTTCGCGGTCACGGTTCCGATCTCAACGAAGCCGAACCCGAGCGCTGCCCATGCGGGAAGCGCAACACCGTTTTTATCCAATCCAGCCGCAAGTCCAATTGGATTTGGAAAGGTGAGACCGAAGAGCGTTTTTGGTTTTGACGGCGGCTGGAAAATTTTGAGCACGCGCAGCGCGGAATCAAAATGCGAAGCGCCGCGAAGCGAATTGATGGTGAGACGATGCGCTGTCTCCGGGTCCAGTGAAAACAGAAGCGGCCTGACGATTCGCTCGTAGCGGTTCTTCATTTGTGCCGCCGCTTCAACCATCTAACGCTTCAACGCGCAGTTTCTCATTTGCCGATGCAAAACTGGCTGAAGACGGAGTCAAGAATCTGTTCCACGTCGACAACCCCAATTACTTCACCAACCGCGCGTAACGCGTTATCCAGATCAACCGCAACGTACTCGGCCGATAATCCCTGGCCCAGCGCTGCGCGCGCCAAGTCGCACGATTCAACGGCCCGTCGCAGGCAATCGCAATGACGAGTATTGATCGCGATTGTGCTCTCGGGTCTCAGATTTTGCTGCCTGATGCGCGTCAGAATTTCCTTTTGCAGTTCCGGCAGGCCTTCTCCGGTTACGCAGGAAATCCGCAGCGCCGCGAAATTTTTCCAATCGCTGTCCTCGGGCAAATCGCTTTTATTCAAAACAACAATCTCAGTTGACTCGCTGGCCCGACCGTTAAAATGCGCCGGCTTCGGCGCGTTGCGGTCTGCGATGTGAAGGCGCAGGTCTGCCAATTGCAACGATTTTTCGGTGCGCGCTAATCCTTTGCTCTCCACTTCACTTTCTGAAGCGCGCAGGCCGGCAGTATCGAGCAACCGGATTGGCACACCCTCAAGGATAAGCGTCTCTTCGATGGTATCGCGCGTCGTGCCGTGCGTATCGCTGACGATCACGCGATCGTAGCCAAGCAGTCGATTGAGCAGACTCGATTTACCTGCATTAGTTGCTCCGTAAATTACTGCGCGCACGCCTTCGCGCAGAACGCGACCCTGGTCGGCAGTTGCGAGCAACTCGCCAATCTCGCTGCGTACGAAGTCGAGCCGGGCGCACAGTGTTTCGCCTTCATCCGGAGTTATGTCTTCCTCCGGAAAATCGATTGATGCATTGATGTGCGCCAGCAGCGCGATCAATTCATCGCGTATTTTCCTGATGTGATCCCCGAGCCTGCCTTCCAGTTGTTCAGTAGCCGAACGGAGCGCCAGATCGGTCCGGGCGCGAATCAAATCGATCACGGCCTCGGCTTGGGTGAGGTCCATTTTTCCGTTAAGAAACGCGCGCTCAGTGAATTCGCCGGGCCGCGCTGCCCTCGCCCCTGCGCGCAGACAGCCTTCCAGAACTTTCGCCGAAACGAGCGTGCCACCGTGACAACCGATTTCGACCAAGTCTTCGCCGGTGTAACTGGCGGGTGAGCGATGAATTGAAAGCACGACTTGATCGATCAATTGATTCTCTGCGCTGAAAATTTCGCCCAGATGTTGAACGTGTGACGCAAATCGCGACGGCTCCTCTTTGCCCCGAAAAATCCTGTCTGCGATTTCAATCGCATTCGCACCGGAAATGCGGACCAGGGCGACGGCACCTTCACCCGGTGGTGTCGAGATTGCAGCTATTGTGTCAGAAACGGTCATGACTCCAGCAGCAAATTGTAGGGCACCTGCTCCGCTTGCCAAATTCGGCAGATGACGGGCCCGCCTGAGTTCTTGCAAAACGGAAGCGACTTTTTCAAAAGCGGCAGAACACTGCCGCACTCCAAAACGCAAGCGCGTAGAAGCATTCGCAATGACGGCCACGTTGTGGAGTGCGGCGGTGCTTCGCCGCTTTTCAATTGAGATTTTTCGGCGTGCTACTGCGCGTGTATCACTTCCCCAAGCGCTGCGATCAATTTCTTATTCTCCTCCATTGTGCCTACCGAAATGCGGATCCACTCTGGCAACCGATAGCCTTTGAGCGGTCGCACGATGATTTTGCGTCGCAACAGTTGGTCGAACACCCCACAACCATCGCCAACATTCACCATGATGAAGTTCGCGACGGCTGGAACGAAGGGAATCTGCATTTCGGTAAGTTGTTCCTCTAAATAAGCGCGACCTTGCTCAACGACGCGCTTCGTCTCGCGCAGATGCGCATCATCCTCGAGCGCTGCAAGGGCGCCGGCTTGCGCGATGCTGTTCACGTTAAACGGTTGCCTGGTCCGGTGAAGCACGTCGATCACGTCTAGTTGGGCAACGGCATAGCCGATGCGCAGACCGGCTAACCCGTGAATTTTCGAAAATGTTCGCAGCACGATGACATTTCGTCTTTCGCGAACGAATCGAAGGGTGTCGGGCGGATCGTTGAGGAATTCAAAATAGGCTTCATCGAAAACGACGATTACCTTTTCCGGTACGCGCGATATAAAGTTGTCGATCGCGCGCTGCGAAACCAACGTGCCGGTGGGATTATTTGGGTTGGGAATAAAGATCAGGCGCGTTTTCGACGTGATCGCCTCGAGCATCGCCTCCAAGTCCTGCTGATAACCGGGATTCGGCACCTCAATCATGCGGGCGCCAAATGACGTGGCGATCAATTTGTAAACGACAAATGCGTACTCAGAGGCGATCACCTCGTCCTGCCGTTCGCCGTCGAGCAACGCGTGCCCAAGGAATTCGATTATCTCATTTGAGCCATTACCCAGAATAATGTTTTCCGGAGCAAGACCCAGCTTGGCGGCGATTGCTTTGCACAGATAATAACCGCAGCCATCGGGATACAGGTGCGCGTTTTCTAATGCAGCCTGCATCGCCTGTACCGCCTTGGGAGAAGGACCCAGCGGATTTTCGTTTGACGCCAGCTTGATGATTGTCCCCGGGTCGACGCCTAGTGCGCGCGCTGTTTCCTCGATCGGTTTTCCCGGTTCGTAAACTGCAATATCGCGCAGCTGGGGATTTGCCAGCTCCCAAATGGAAGTCATGCGCGAGAGAATAATGTTAGGAGCACAAGTTTCCAATGAGCTCCTTCTTGTTCTTATTCTTGCTGGAAACCGAGCACGGGCACGAATAAAACGAGCGCGTGACAACCAAAGAAATTATTTGCCGTGAGTGTCGCAAGAAACAGATGGAAGCTCTGTCAGTGTCAGTTGCTCGTACTGTCACAATTCTCATCGCGGCGATTCTGCTGCCGGTTTTATTAACCAGTTGCGGCAAGAAAGGTCAGAATGGCGAAACGCAAACCGCTCAAAAAAGCGAGGACGATTTTCTGGATAAGCACGCGAAACCCGATGAACGCAAATATCTTCTTGCAGCGAAACCGTTCTTCGTTGCTGTCGCCAACCGAAAATACGCGGACGCGCTGCTCTCCAGTCACGCGAGGTCGCGGATGTCGCTCAACCAGTTTACGCCAGCTCAGCAAGACGCGGATTTTCAGCAAAACGAATCGTATCCGTTCGTCAACATCACTGCGGAACAATTCGGCGCAGTGGAGTCCATGTTTGCCATCGGCGCGATGCCCGACTGGATTCCCGCTGCCATCCGGCGCGCGAGTTTGCGCGGTCAAATCCACACAGAACTATCAGCGCAGGAACTTGAAAAGACGGCCCAGGCCCAGGGCACCAGCGTTGAAGAGCTGAAGAAGGATCAAGATTTTGATCCCTACTTCAATTTGAAGGTCGTTCTCGTCGAAGAAGACGGCCAACTTAAGGTCGGCTATTTCGAGTTCTTGCCGCCGTCCATGATGGACTGACGACATTGCAGCGATTTCTACCAGCTCTACAATGCAGCTCGTGATAGACACCCAGATCATTTACCTCGATAACAATGCGACTACGGCAATAGATCCTCACGTAATCGAGGAAATGCTGCCGTTTTTGACGAAGTATTATGGAAACCCATCAAGCGGCTACGGGTTTGCCGCGAAGGCGCGAAAAGCTGTCGATCTGGCACGCGACCGGCTGGCAGAGTTGCTCGGATGCGAACCGTCGGAGATCGTTTTCACAAGCGGCGGCACGGAATCAAATAATACGGTAGTCCATTCGGCTCTGCAGTTTGAACCGCGCGGTAAACACATCGTCACAAGCGCCGTGGAGCACAGCGCTGTTTTGCGCCCTTGCCAGGACCTCGAGAAACGCGGCTGCCACGTAACATTTCCAGGCGTGGACCGAGATGGGAATATCGATCTTGCCGAATTGGAGGCTGCGATTCGGCCGGAGACCGCGCTCGTGTCGATGATGTGGGCGAACAACGAGACCGGTGTGCTGTTCCCGGTCGAGAAAATCGCTGAAATTTGTTGTCGGAAAGGCGTGCTTTTTCACACAGATGCTGTGCAGGCGGTCGGAAAAATCCCGGTTCGCTTGCGCGATACGGCGATTAGTTTCCTCTCCCTTTCGGCGCACAAATTTCACGGCCCAAAAGGCGTCGGCGCGTTTTACGTTAACCGGCGAGCACGGTTTAGTCCGTTGATTGCCGGCGGTGGCCAGGAAAACGCGCGCCGCGGTGGAACGGAAAATGTCGCGTCGATTGTTGGCCTTGGAAAAGCGGCTGAACTCGCCGCGAAATATCCAGCACCGGGGAAGTGCAGCCTTGGCTCGATGCGAGATCGATTTGAAAACGCCATTCTCGAAACCGTAAGCGGCGCATCGGTGAACGGCGCGAATGCGCTGAGGATCCCAAACACGTCAAGTTTGTCATTTGAAACAATCGAATCGTCCGCGGCGCTTCTCTTACTGGATCGACATGGCATTTGTTGCTCGGCCGGATCCGCTTGTCGAACCGGTTCGCAGGAGGCGTCGCACGTGTTGCGCGCGATGAACCCGAAGGGCGATGGCGCCCGACGCAGTCTGCGTTTTTCGTTCGGCCGATTCAACACTGAAGCTGAAACCGATCGCGCAATTGAAGTTCTTCCGAAAGTAATCGAGAAGCTGCGTCAGAATTCTGCGCCGGCTCCTGTAGCCACGGCTCTGTGAGCCGTTCAGCAAGCTCGGGCCCGAGTCGTGAGGAGGGTTCGGCGGTCGCGCCCTACCCATGCTCGTTCGATAATTTCCTTGCAGCAATGTTCTGCCAACTTTTCTTATAGTGATGGAGATTCCACGCGACCCTGCCGCTTCACGTTACGAGCACGCCGGGAAAGGTCTGCGCCGGAGCGATCTTAATCCCGATCCGATCAAGCAATTTGCGAGCTGGTTTACCGCCGCAATCGAGGCGGGCATTCGTGACGTCAACGCAATGAGCCTGGCCACTGCCAGCCGGGACGGCAGACCATCGGTGCGCATCGTTCTGTTGAAAACCTTCGATCAGGACGGGTTTGTTTTTTTCACCAATTACGAGAGCGAGAAAGGGAAACAACTGGAGGCCAATCCTTACGCCGCGCTGGCGTTTTACTGGATCGAACTGGATCGGCAAATTCGCGTCAGCGGAATGGTGAAGAAAACCTCGCGCGAAGAATCGCAGAGTTATTTTCACTCGCGCCCAGTCGGTAGCCAGTTAAGCGCATGGGCGTCGCGTCAGAGCGAGGTGCTTGACGGTCGTCGCATGCTCGATGCGCGAATGGCGGAGGTGAGCGAACGCTTCGTTGACAAGCCGGTTCCGTTGCCGCCGCACTGGGGCGGATATCGGCTCAAACCGGAAAGGATGGAATTCTGGCAGGGCCGTGGCAACCGTTTGCACGACCGATTTCGTTATACGCGACAAGCGAGCGGCAATTGGCTGATCGAGCGGCTGGCGCCGTGAGCCGCGGGAGAAATGGAGTGCTGGAGTAATGGAGTATTGATTTTCTTTTCCGACAATACTCCACCACTCCAGATTTGCGCTGCACATGCAACACGAAGCCGGCAGAAGTTAGTATGGGGCACCAAATTGAAATCCTGCGCGGCGATATCACCAAGCTCGAGGTTGACGCAATTGTGAACGCGGCGAACACGACGCTCCTCGGCGGAGGAGGAGTCGATGGAGCAATTCACCGCGCTGCCGGCCCTGAATTGCTCGCCGAATGTCGCACACTGGGCGGCTGTTCACCTGGCGAAGCGAAAATCACTCGTGGATATCATTTGCCTAGCCGCTTTGTGATCCACACGGTGGGGCCGGTCTGGCGCGGCGGAAAACATGGAGAACCTCAAACGCTGGCAAATTGTTATCGCAACTCGTTGCAGGTCGCGGAGGAAAACGGAATCAGGACGATAGCGTTTCCGGCGATCAGTTGCGGCGCGTACGGCTACCCTGTCCAAGAAGCCGCGCAGATTGCCGTAAAAACAACGCGAGAATTCCTCACAAACAACGACAAAATTGACAACGCGATCTTCGTTCTCTGGAGCGAAGATATTTACGAGACGTATCGCCAATTGCTGTAGCCGTTTCCCTGCGGGAAGCGCGCCCCGCGCATGCATGGAACGCCAGCGGCGCGTTTCGCAGGCGCCTTCGGAGTGCTACCCGCGTTTCGCACAGCAAAACGGCTACAGAATCAAAGAGACGCAATCAGGCCGCGGCATTCGATTTTATTTTGTATGATAAATCCGAACGAAAACGATCTTACGAGGGACGAACCGCTTCCGGCGCAGCTTCAGCCGCGCGAAGAAGAAATTGGCTCAACTGGGCGTGAGCAGTTTCGTCAAGCAACAAGCAAGCTTTCCACGGCGATGAGCCAGACGTGGGATCAGACCAAGGAAAAGGCTGGCCGCGCGCGGGAGCGCACCGAATATTTCGTGCGCGAAAATCCCGTGCCCGCAATCCTCAGTGCGCTGGGGATCGGAATCGCGATTGGCCTTGCGATCCGGTACGCCTCTCCCAGCGAGCGAAAAGCAGAAATTGAAGTGAAATCGCCGTTGGGAGATCTGAACTGGAGCGTTCTTTCGCTGCCGTTTCTCTGGCCGTTGTTCAAATCTGCCAGGGAAAAATATGAAAGCTCGGCTGAAGCGGTGAAGGATGGCGTCAAACGGCTGAAAAAAATCGATGTGAACAGTTATGCAAAGCCGATCCGCAAGCGCTGGAAAGCGTGGACGCGCTGACTGCAGTCTCGTTGAATTTTTGAAGGCGCTTTGGTAAAGAGCGCGACCGGATCAAAAAAGATGATCAGAACAGTTAACATTATCACCGCTGTGTACGTCGGCGACAGCACAGAGTATGCTACGAAAAAGGAAAGGCGTACGGCTTAGAATTAACCCAGGATGATAAATTCCCCATTGTTCTTATAGGGTTGAAAGAATTTTCTACGGAAGAAGACGAGACTAAACAGGGAGTCGTTTATTCGAATCTGAACAACATGCTTGGCCATTGGGACGAAATTCGGGACACAATGAGGACATTTAAAGAGGAAACGTAAGCAGATTTGCTTCGCTCACTTTTAGTAGGTCATCCAACTCCCACAAAGCCATTGATGAGATCGGCTAGGGAACTTGGATACTGCGCAGTGAAAGCGTGCCCGCCTCCTCGGAATTGGGCCAGCCATGCGCCGGGAATTGCGTTGACCAGTTTTAACGCATTAGAAGGAGGGATCACGACGTCGTCAGTGCCGGTGGCGATCAGCACCGGCGCGCTTATCTCTCGCAGCCGACTCCCGACACCATTTCGGTGCCAAGCATCCATCGCCGCAGCTTGGCGGTTGACCAAGTCAGGAGATAACCGGGCGCGCGCAGCCGCCTCGATGTCTCCGAATTGGCGATAGAAGGATTCGGCGACATCACTCGGAAAAAGCAAGAACACCAACCGCCGCGCTTGCTCGTGAGCCGTGCCGGACGTATCCACGAGTTGGGACCACACAGCGGCCGGCGCGAGAACTGCGTCAGTGCCTCCCGGATCCGTCGATAATAAGATGAGTTTGTTAACGCAATCCGGATGCTGCAAGGCCAGCGTCTGAGCGATGAATCCGCCCATCGACCATCCGATTACGCTTGTACGCCCAAAAGCGAGTGTCTCGATCACATGCGCGGCATCATCAGCGAGCTGGGCGATGTCGAATGGCTTCCCGTCATCAGTAGAATTACCCATTCCCCGGTGATCGATCAGGATCAACTCGTTGAAAGACGCGAGCCCATGGATGAACGAAGGATCCCAGTCGGCACTTGTCGCAGCGAATCCGTTCAGGACCAGAAGCGGCCGGCCCTTCCCAACACGACGGTAGGCGATTTGTGCGCCATCGCCCGGGAACGTCGCTAACGATTCAGCTACCACCGAACCAACTCCATCGTTGAAGCCTCGCGGTCCCTCGCTGAAAGTGTCAATCCACAAATGGCAAATTCCCGTTCCACTGACCAGCCAGGGTGGCAACGCAATCCTCTCTTCGAATTTTTTGCGTCATTGAAACTCGCTGTCGTTTTGCTGGCGGTGCTCATCGTCGCCGCGATCGCGGGCACGATTTATGAATCTAGTTTCGACGCGAAGATCGCCCGCGCCTACATCTACGGCGCTCCGTGGTTCAATCTCTGGCTGGTTTTGCTCGGAGCGAACCTTGCCTGTTCGGCGCTCTCTCGCTGGCCTTGGCGAAAACATCATGTTGCATTTCTCATTACACATCTCGGCATCATCACGCTGTTAATCGGCTCGCTGATCGGCAGGATTTGGGGAGTCGAAGGGACGATCACGCTTTTCAAAGGCGACCCGCCTACAAATCGGCTCCTTGTTAACGAGCACCAGCTGCGCGTCCACGACGTTGACGGAATCGTAAAAGGCTACCCCGCGGAATTCTTGCATCATCCGCCGACGCCGCAGCATCCACGCGACCTCGGGCTGTTGGCCAGCGGGGCGCGTTTGCAAATTGTCGATTACGCACCGGCGATTGAAGGCAAGCTGAATCCAAAGCCAGTGAGCGGGGGCGGCGGGCCAGCAGTGCACTTCACCATAGCCACAGCGATGATGAACCAGCATTTGGAAAGCTGGCTACTCGCCGACGATCCAGAGAACGGAAAGTTCTCGATGGGTCTGGCAAATATCGAATTGAAACGCGGCATCGCGCCGAGTGGTCCCATGGAGCAAAACGCGGCGGAATCGAGAGATCCCTCGACTTCGCTCGGGATGATAGAATTGGAGGAGTCGATTTTCGCGTTTAGCAAGGCGCCGGACGAACAGATTGGTCACGTCCGCAAAGGCGGGAGCACCGGCGCTAAAGTCCGACTAACCGCGCCTGAGAATGGAAACAAGGGACAGGTGATAATTTCCACAGGCGATAAAGAAGCGACGTTTGATGTTGCAGAAAATGTTCGACGCGACGTGCCGATCGTGACACGCCGTTCAGCCTGAGGATCGAAAATTATTGGCCCGATTTCCGAATCGAGAACGGCAAACCAAGTTCCCTCAGCGATCAACCGAACAATCCCGCAGTGCTCGTCACGATCCACGGCAAAGGCGTTCCCGTTACCGCGGCAGAAACAAATCCGCACGGAAGTGGGAAAGAACTCGCTGCGAAGGGCGGCCCGCCCGCGATGCCCGCACCCGGTGAAGAAACAACAAATCATCTTACATTGTTTGTCGCCGATGCTGGCACGATCACTTACGAGCTCGCCTCACGAAAGAACGGCAAATCTTCTGGCAAGATTGATTTGAACAAACCGCTGTCAACGGGTTGGGCCGATTGGCAGCTGGCCGTTGATAAGACGATGGCCAGCGCGCAGCCGCAGATGGATTTCACGCCATTGAAATCCGGGCAAGCGTCAACAGCATCCGCCGCCGCAGCTGATTTGCCGGATGGCGTGCAGGTGCGCGTTCAACAAAATGGCGAAACAGTTGAGCGATGGACGCCAGCCGGCTGGCAGATCGCAATTCCGATCGGCCAAGGGACAGATTCGCCGAGGCGAACTTCGCCCAGCCCAACAATGTTTGTCTACGGCTGGAAAACAGTTTCGCTCCCGATCGGACTAGAACTGCTCGATTTTGAGGTGAAACGCAACGAAGGCAGCGATAGCCCTGCCGGATTTAAAAGTACGCTGCGAGTCGTCACTGCCGATGGCGAAACTGCCACTGGCTCGTGCTGGATGAATAACCCGTTCAGTTTCCCTGGTAACTGGTGGCGGACGTGGACCGGGTTGACTTACAAAATCTCGCAAGCGTCCTGGAACCCGGAAAACCTCAATCAAAGCACTGTGCAGATTTTGCGCGACCCCGGCTGGCTCTTGAAATGGATCGGTTCGTTGCTG
>Ga0224452_1000103_pt1 | contig 15629 bp, 20 predicted proteins | sample PLM2_30_b1metaG_FD_172494 | JGI IMG/M metagenome (GOLD analysis project Ga0224452, IMG submission 172494) | Groundwater sediment microbial communities from an aquifer in East River, Colorado, USA - PLM2_30_b1 | ecosystem: Environmental > Terrestrial > Soil > Riparian zone | place: USA: East...
ATTTTAGTAGACCGATTCTTCTCGAAAAACCTCAGACAGACCTATTTTAATAACGTTTGTCGTAAATCAGCTGTCGTGGCTTTTGTTATACGGCAGCTATCATCTGCTTATTGACTTGAGCAAGTAATTGCCTCAAATCGAATGGCTTTTGAAGAAAGCCATCTATTTCCTTTCGTAGTATACTCTTGGAATTCATCAATTAAGGATGGCAGTTGATGTCTCACCAGGAACCGTAGTTTTAGCAATTGGTATGCAAACCTGGAATAGGACATAAAAATATTTTAAGTGTGTTTAAATCAGTACTATAATTGAATATCGATCTTGCTTAAACCGGTCAATTTTCAATTAATTTCCCGCGCTAGACAAGTGTCACAATATTTTTCCACAAGCGTGGCATCAACCATGTCATAACTTGCAATTTGAGTTGCCACACCACCACACACAGAACAATAACCGCCTGCTTTCTCAGACATAAATCTTTTTTTTACACTTTGAGATATTCTAGGGTTTGAGAGAATGTTTTGAAGATGTTTGAGTTGCTCCTTAGATCTGTTCACTGGTCGCACAGTTGGGTTTGGTCTATCTTTATTACTACGATGATTATCTCCGTAAAAAGAATCATGCATGCTTATCATACACGCTGGTCATATATCTGTGTATTCGAATAGTAGCAGACATTATCTGATCCTAACATGATTTTGCTAATATTTGGAAACAAAGAATTATTTCTATACGTTTAAACGACTGAAGGGCAATTATTAAAGTCGAATTTACAGGTCTCGCCATCGGAAGCCGTATTGTTAACTGTACTGATCCAATCCCAGACGGATATGACTTCTATTCAATCCGAACATTTTTAGTTCTCATATCCTCGGGCTGGATTCTTTCTAAAACATCACCAGTGTTCTTCTAATGGTATTAAGAATAAACTACTGATAACTAGAATTCCTACGATCATTCCTATTGTGCAGATGTTCGATTTTATGTATTTTAATGATTTCATATGACTATTTCGCATAGGCACTATTACTATCATTGTAAACATTCAAGCTGATAACTTACACTGGATTTTGAATTCTAAACTTCGTGTTATAACATGATAGAAATTTTGAGTGTTAAAACAAATTATCAATTCAATTATTTCCTTGACATCCGTCGGGTTATATCTGGTTTTCAGATGATTCGCAGTAATAATATTCTTTAAATTTGTAAAACGGCTACTACCACTAAAAGACTTAGGAAGAAAATTAATACTATCATCTGGTATAAAACGCTAATCGATCGTGTCTTGTCTTGTCGATTCTTAATAAGAAAAATATTTTTATCCTAGCCTTTGAATCATGCATTTTGTTTCATATTTGCAGTAACCGAATATGATGTATTCTCATATTTGGAACAGAATACTGCATAGTGTTAAATAACCTATCGTGTATCTACTAATATGGGCAACATATTCGACAAAATAAAGAGGGCATTTAGAGATACTGCAGAGAAAACTACAGATTCGGCACAGAAAGTGGCTGATCCTGAGGTGTATACAGGTTCATACAATGCAAATGAAAATAGAGAGAATGAAAAAGGTGGAAAGGAACCGATGAACGCAGAAGATATTGCAGAACGCAAACCTACTGCGGTCAAGAGGGATAATAACTAGGGCAGTACAGGTGACCCAGTTTAATCATTACTTTTTTGAGATATACGTTTGAAACCATTCGTACTTATTTAACGTATAAACTAGTTCTAAAAAGATCATTGATAAACAAAACTAGCAATCCCTCAGTATCTTAATTTTTATTCATCCTACCCCATCTTCGTTTAATAACTTGGATTTTAACTTTTTAGACCTTGGCGATTGAGTAGTATTAGTAATAAAGTCTAAAGGATGATACAAAACTGAAAATAGTAACAACTAGAAATCCTATTTTAGGGATTTGAATCATAAATTGTATTGTTCGAATGTATTCGAGCTCTTAGGGATTTGAACCGTGCATATAGAAGGGTTCTGATCTATTATTTAGCTTTTTCTTAAGAAATTGAATTTATGAAACTCCTAGAATATAGGTAATAACTGAATTGCGGTGGGCATCTATCAAAAACTAAAACTAGGATTTTGTTACTGTATTTTTAAACTGTCTACTGCGTCCATAATAACTTGAGTAGCATGTGCTCCAAAATTTACTTTACAATAGTTTTCATTTTTTAGCTTTGAATCAAACTTGTTTGTCCTTATCAGCTGTGAAACCCTATTTACTGCAGCCAGATAATTCATCGAAGATATCCAAGTCAGTATGATTGTACATTTATCGCAAACTTGAACTTTAACATTACTCCCATATATTTCCCCACAAAAGACGCATTTGTTATATACTAATGAAGTACCGGATCTGGGAGCATTAATACCAAAATGAACTGTATTAAAGCACTCGATACATAAGTGTTGATTACATGTAGAACATGAGTGATATTCTTCATGTTTACTACATTTTTCGCACGCGGTCATTGCTTACAAGCACCTTGCAGAAGCAATGATTAAGAAGCGATTGTCGTCATGAATTAATATATTCATTATATATCTACTAATATTATTAATTAGGTAATCTCTCCTATATCTAGTTACTCTGCAAATAAATGCAGGCATGACAAGTGTTTAATTATTATTTTTGATATCCCCTCGGAAGCTTGTAAATGGAGTTCAATTAATTTTTGAGTTCAAATATCTTATGTTAGTAATAATGAAATGTAATGATACTAATAACTGAGATTAAATGGCTACGTCTGGAGCCGTCGGGAACCATATTGTTAACAATTCGGATCCAGTAAGGAAGGAGTGAATTTTTCAGAGATCTTGGTACGGTTCTTAATGAGGTATACCGAAGAACAATATGATAAAAACTCAAATTTGAAAGTTACAATTCAAAAGAAATTAAAACGTCTAGTATACTAAAATAGTAGGATTTCGAGTACCACCTGTATGACGTCTTCGAATATTCCAAGATGGAATTTGTCAGGTGATTGGTTTGACGTGTGTAAATGTAAAATTCCATGTCCATGCGCTTTTGCTCAAACACCTACTTATGGCGACTGTGATGGTGTATTGGCTTATCATATCAAGAGTGGACAGTACGGCAACATATCACTCGACGGCCTTAATGTTGTGGTATTAGCAGACTTCCAAGGAAATATTTGGGCAGGTAACACCAAGGCAAACATCGCGGTATTTTTCGACGAATCGGCCAACGATGAGCAAAGGGAAGCCTTGAATATGATTTTTAGCGGGAAAGCTGGTGGATTTATGGCAGAATTTGCAAAGTTAATCGGCGAAGTCCGGGGAATAGAATATGCTCCTGTGAAGGTTGAAGTTGCTAATGACCTATCAGAATGGAGTGCGGAAATACCGGGAAAAGTAATCGCGAAAGGTGAAGCCTTAACTGGTCCCATGACTCCGCCCGGCAAGCGAGTTCAGACCGTCAATCTTCCTGGTAGTGAAGTAGGACCTGGCACCGTTGCAACTTGGGGGAGAGCTGTTGTAGATGAAGTGAATGCTCCAGAAGTTCGTTATGAATGGAAGAGAACAGGCAGATCCAGCAAACACATCCAATTCAATTGGAGCGGTCCGTAAATCACAGCTCAGCAATTGACTTTTTCACTTATCCCAACTGCAGGATTATCATGGATATTATCAACATTTCAAACCAGATATGATGAAAGTTAGTTCAAAATTAGGTTTCTGATATAGGAGATGGACAGGTAAGCTTTAAGTTTTTCTTTTTGTTGTGATAGAGATTTTTAGTTTTAGACTAACAGATAGAGTCAGTATACAAAAACAGTAATTAATCAATAAAGTTTAATTGTTTAATTGTTAAATATCCAATCGAACATAATGCCTGAAGTTAGCAAGTCTTTTCATCCGGACGACGTAGATGTTTCAATTTCCGAAGTCATAGATGGTATATATCGTATTTCCGGTTTTGTAGAAAGATATGGTATCACATTTAATCAGTTTTTAATCCAAGATGAATATCCTACCCTTATTCATACGGGGCCTATCGGCATGTATAGTAAGATAGAGGAAAAGGTAAAGGAAGTTATTAACCTTGAAAAACTAGCTTATGTTGCATTTTTACATTTTGAAAGCGATGAATGGGGCGGCATGGAGTTTCTCAAATCACCTAAGGCAAAGCTGGTATGCAGTGATTTGAGTTCCAAGTTAAATCTAACAGGTTGGTATAACGTTCCCTGTGATCATATCTCATTTTGGGATAATGAAATTCTCAAAACTGGCAAACATACCCTTAGATTTATCATGACTCCACATGTTCACCATTGGGATAGCATGATGATCTTCGAAGAAACTACGAAATCTTTATTTCCATCGGATCTTTTTATTCAAACCGGAAACAATAAGCCAGTAATTTCTAATGATCTTTCAGATGATATGATTCAGTTGTATACGGCTACAGGAATATTTGGGAGCGAAGAACCGGTAAGGCAAACGACCAGAAGGCTTGTAAAACTTGAACCCAAGATTGTGTTACCAATGCATGGTTCGTGTATAGATGCTTCCATGTTTCCCTTATACGCAGAAGCAATAATGAAAAATGAATTTGCATACTCAGGTACCATACTGGGACAAAAAGTACCTATAGTTACATGAGATCCATAGATAAACACATCAAAGAAAAAAAAATCCACGCATCCAAAGTAACTTTAATGAATTCGCCGGGCACAGAATTAGGTTTTAATATTTGTTAGCTATTAGGCTTTTCCGAATCTTTTTCAGAATCGACAATCTTTTGGACTTTCTTTTGATTCTCTAACTCATTCAATCTTTCTTTCTGAAAGCTTTCAATAATTGATATACTATTTGCAATTTTCCTCAAACTTTTTTCCATACTTTCAAAAATTTATTAATATTTTTATAGATGAAAATTAAGTTTAATCAAATTGCAATTGGATTTTCAGAATTCAATCTAAAGGGTGAAACTTATAAGCATGATTGGTCTTTTGAAAAGGAGGTAGAATATTAGATGCCAATATTTATGGATACTCACAAAGTTCCTTTTACTAAACAACATCTTCAAGAACTCTGTGCATCACCTAGGGATGAATTTGGTGTAGCGCATGTGGACCTTCTTTTCAATAAGGACGCGAATGTATGTTTCTGTGTACTTGATGCACCAAATGAGGAAGCTGTTAGAAAGCATCATGAAAAAGCTAATGTGGACTGTGAATGGATTATACAGGTTGAAACTGCAAAAACATAGTCCTAACTGACTTATAGCATTGTTTTTGATGAATGAAAATGGACACTAATAGTTGGTATTGTATGGCAATGTATTCAGCCGTCGCTACCCACGACGTTAACGGTACTAAAACGGGATTCTAATAATAGGGAGCTAAGCTTTAAAGGTTTTTTATAATTATGGTTAGCCACGATTCGAATCTTGCATGTATACGGGTTCTGTTGATCTATTATTATGGTTATTGTTCTGGTTACGATTAACGTTTCGATAAGCGAATCTTCTGGATAAATGGCTCCGATTGTATCTCCTGAAAATATGCTTACTCTTACGAATTAAGGTTAAAGTAATTCAATTCTAAAGGCAGTTTTCAGTTTAAGAATATGTAGGTCTAAGTCTGTGTTGTCAGCTGTTCTCTCAATGAAACCATATCTACCAGATTCCAACGCTCTATAACTTTTTCATTACGAAAAGAAAATTCTGTCATGCCATTGACTTTGAACTGCCTTCCAGTTGGTTGAAGATCCTCAAAATTACCTTTGTGTGTCCCGGTTAGGTAGTATCTGCTTACAACCTTGTTTCCTTCAATAATGATTTCTTCAAAGATAATTCTTATATCAGGAAATGCCTTCCACAGAAGATAAATGAACTGTTTGAAACCTTCCTTATTGGATGGAAGATTTGGAGGAAAACCATGAATATTCAACGAATCGTCATAAAAATCAAAATATGATGATTCTCTAATCTTGGGGTTGTTGAATGTATCTGCCAAATTTCGCACAACTTCTCGTAATCGTTCGAGTGATGACATAATTGAGAACTGTTTGATGTATTTTAATAACCTTTTCTCCCATTAAGATTTCTTCGGGGCTAATTTGATTTTTCAGATCCAATATATTAAGAATATCTAATTTACTTATTTTTGGAACTTGCACGGGAATATTCGAGCAGAAATTTATTTCAGCCTGTCTCCTCTACAAGTCAATTTTTCAATGAGTGTTGGCCGGCATTTGGTTGAATTGATTGAATATTAGTTTCTAAATAGTTTACTCAAGGAATAGTATGTCTATCCCATACATTCCAAACTCTATGTCCTTAGATGACTTTTCAAATTTTCCAAGTATTTTTATTTATCCTTTTGATTAACTACATTTATTTCATATGTTACCTCAGAACGATAAAATGGTTGCTCTCCTTTAACATGAATCATGTATTTCCCTACAGGTAACGGTTTTAGAAATATCCAATAGCCATCTGCAACCGCCTGAGTAGGCCCAGTACGGACATTAAAAATATTATCTTTAGCAACAGACAGGTCAAACAGATCTGCTTTTATCCTCTGATATGGCAGAGAAATTCCGTTTAATTCTGCTCCTACATACGACGCTGCACCTAGGTCCGATTCAAGTGCTTTCTTTAAATCATCCTCACCCTTCGCATTTGGGAAATCTAAAAATGATATTTCTGCATTAAGTACGGGAAACAGGACTGCTTTTCCAGAAAGTATTGTTACAGTTCGATTAGCGACTGAATTGTACGCACCGCTCAGGAAAAATACTGGTTCATCAGACGGTTGATATTTCATAAGAGCGGTACCATTAGGATCAAGAAGTGGATTATTAAAATATCCAGAGAACGAATAAGCCCATTTCCACCACTTTGCAGTCCATTCTGGTATAGTTGTATTGTAAGGGATTGCACTATTGTTAAACAGTAATGACTCAATTTGATTTTTTGATAATTCTGCAGATATGCTTTTAGTAAATGTCGGAAGCACAGTAAATGCTATCACAAGTGACAGTGTCAGAATCAAATATTTATTGGACGAAATATTTGGCATCATATTATTTCACTTATTTATGGTAAGTGTATAAACTTAATTATAAGAGAAATTGTATATTTAGGTTCAAATAAACAGGAATTTTATATAATCTGATGTAAAATCCTAGATTTCCATAATTAAACCACAAAATTTAAATAATTCCTATCCTGACATCAAAATAGTATGTTGAAGTCACTGAAGAGAAAAATAACAATCCTGGGAGCTATGCTGACTGGAGGGCTAACAATAGCAATTCTACTTGGAGCAGGTTCAGCCCCTGAAGTAATGGCAAGACACAATTAGATTTTGAAGATGAATCAAAATAAAGAAATCAACCCAAGTTTTTTTCAAACCTATAATTTAGAGGATATGCCGTTTGGACTAAGCTACTCTGAATGGCTGGTCAAATGGTGGCAAGGTTACCTTATCCCCGATAGAAAACGAAATGAAGGACCAGTATTTTTGATTCCTGGAAAACTAATAGGAGTACAGAGCGATCTTAATGAAAGAAAATTTAAAATTGATAAGGACAAGGCAATATTACTTTCACCAATAAACTGGATAGGAATTAACTATGCTAATGATAATAAACATGATCAGAAGCTGAGGGAGGATGCGAAATTAGAAATTGATATTATCAATAAGGACGTCATAAGTGTACTAATTGATGATAAAGTAGAAATGCGCGATAATTGTTTAAGAGTGTCTACTCCAAATTTCTTTTCATTGGATGGAAAAATGGCTATAACAGATGGTTATTGGCTATTTTTAAAACCAAATAGCTTCACAACAGGAAAACACACAGTAAGCTCTTTTGGTTCCTGTCGATCAGGTACAATACGAGTGGGTATGAAATATCATTTGACAGTCAAGTAATATGTTACATTCGATCTAAAATTATGACTATCTACTGCTAAAGACGTTATATTATGCCTTCCTATAGTCGGAGGCTCAATCATTAACCAATAACCTTTGTTGACCCCCTCTTTTTCACCAGGCTCTACATTCTTTACATTGTTTGGAGGAAGCACCAATTTGAACAATTTAGACGATTTAACGAACACTGGCTTCACGGTTTGACCGTCAAATGTTGTATTCAGTTTTACCATTTTTGCATCACATACATTCCACAGTTTTTCCGTAATGTTTGAGAATAAATTATTCCACCAATTAGATTTTGAAGCAGAGCATTCTGCTACTGATACTGGAAATAAAATTGCTTTTCCTAATGGAACAGTACAGGATCTCACAACCTCTGAATTATTAACTAACGTTCCTGCAAGGTACCATACCTTCTCACTATCCTGTCCATTTTTGCATAGATTTCCTCGGTTATCATCAACTAGAGGATTGCTTCCCTTTTGTTGGCTATATGCCCATTGCCACCATTTGGATGCCCACTCCTCAAACGTTAGTCCATACGGTTTTGAATCTGCTGGGAAAAAATCTGAAGTAAAATTTAAGGCATTTACACTGATAGGCAAAATGAAAGAAAACAATACCATACAAGATATTAATTGATATATTTCATTTTTCATAACTGAATTATCAACAATGCTAAAATATAAATTATTTACAAAAATAAAGCATTTTCAAATTACTCTTTAGTATCATTGTCCTTTAAGTAAAGTTCTGACAACACATCATGTAAAATTTCCCGTACGTTCTCTTTGTCTAGGTCGTCCACTATATTATGTAAAATTTCCCGTACATTATCTTTCTCGAAAGGTATGGCTTTTATCTCTGAATGTTTTTCGATAGATTTGTAGCTATTTATCAGTTCCTTCTCCATCTCTGACACTCCAATTGTTTTGAGAAGACTCAGTTGACTTATCGCAGTATTATAAAATTCTTTTCTCAGTGCTTTGTCGCGAGATACAAGTGACGCTGAAATGGTCAAGCCCGTAAAAACCAAATATGATCCAATAGGCATAAATGAGATCGTTATGATACCAAAGGGCGGATATGTAGCATATAATAAAGTGTTTATTTTGATAGAACTAAAAAGTATTGTGATACCAATGGCGGAAATCAACAGGTACTTACGCATTTCGTGTTTTGTAACTAAAGTAGAGGCTGTCAAGAATGCCACACTGAAGAATAAAGCGGCTATTTGTTTCGTTGCACTAAATAATAAAAAGTTTACTAGTCCGAATACCACTGGTGATGCCATGACGAGTGAACTAAATATATCTACAAAGTTTTTCTCAAATGGGAATAAGAAATAGATAATTGGTATGCATATTATCATCCAATATCGGAATTTGCCTATTCTCCGGCTATATGTATTTAGCAGTACCGCTGAAGCAATCCAAACTGATACGAACGATACTATTGTGAGGACATCAAGTGCAGTACCGAAAGAATTAGCTAGCTGGGAACTTGGAACGTTTAGCAAGGAGGAGTGAAAAGAGGACGGTCCTATATTGGATGGCTGATAGGACAGTACTAATGTCGCATAGACGAGTGAGACCATAATAGCAAAAGCTGTTAATAAAAAAGATATCGTATATAATGAGAGAACTTTATCCCTCCTTAAAAGAATCCAGTCGATTAAAGTTAGCGATAGAAAAATTAGAAAAAATAATGCCGAGATATGACTAATATAAACGGCGGCTAGCAATGTCAAAATGTGGTAACTTTGCAGACCAATAATTGGTTGAATTATTACCAACAGAACGCCAAATAGTAAGGATTGTATCAAGGCTATTATAAAATACGATTGTTTTACTGTCAATCCGCGCCTTAAGCCAGAATCTGAATCTTTATTCTTAACAATTCTAAGGAGTAAAATAACAATACCGACAAACAGTACTGTAAAGGTCAAAAAGATTCCAACGTAAATAGGGGAGGTCAGCTCTCTATTACTTGATCCAAAATACTGTGCAATGGACGAATCAATAATCATCATTGTTGTTACGATGAGGATTATTGTCAATGCTCTTCTCTTGGTCAAAGCCAAGTTGAACCAAGCCATCATAATTGAAATACAATTTTTATTTATAAACATATATATGTTCCCTATTTTAGTAAGGATTGATTATGTCCTATTACGATTTAATCTTAGCCGAACGCTATTACTACTACTTATTCGGTTTGAATTTTCTTTAAACTGTTACCACTATTACATTTATTTCTATGTTTTTTGGTTACATCAACGAAAAGCAATGTTATTATTTCATTTAGATACAAAACTCTAATTTCGATGCATAACTCAATTTAGGATGCAGGAACAATCGTTTAGTACATACAAGATTTTAACGATTTCTGAAACATACTTAAGTACTTTTGAATATCACAGTTACTAAAGTGATTAGATTTATCAATTTAAATTTGTATTTTCTCTCATGTATGGCAGCAATTTATTTTCTTATCGTTTCTCTAGCAGTTGGATATGGTGTGGAATTTTACTCGAAGGATGAGCATCCATTTGGCATATCTTACAGTGATTGGGTAGCAAAATTTTGGAATTGGGACTTTTCTATACCAATAGATTCTCAAACAAACACTCTTGCTGGCCTTAAAGATAATGGATGCCTAATGCATAAGGACAATTCCATGGTTATGTTGGTCGATACTGCTGCTGGGGGCATTTGGAAGCAGAAATGTACAATATCACGTACGGAAGGAATTTTAATTCCAATTTGGACTGGAGAATGTGACCAGGCGTTAAAGGGCTTTGATAGCTATTCATTCAAGCAATTATCAGAGTGCGCTAGAGCATATGATTTAGGAATAGTAAAAGGTCAAGTCAAGGTTGACGATACACCTGTTGCAACGCTGGACGCCATCGATTACAAGACAAATGTTATGAACAACGTAACTGAAGTATATACTAAACAATTTAATGCTATAGTACCAAAAGAGAGTCACCTGATAAGTGAACGTTACGGGACATTTCCTGCTGCAGCACACGGATGGTTTGTTTTCTTAAAACCCCTTCAGCCTGGAAACCATGTAGTATATTACCAAAATAGCGTAGAGGCTACAACTCTTAGCGGAGCCGGAAATATGAATTCAGGACAATTTACGTATTATCTTAATGTTAAATAGGTGTTTATATAAGAATTATAACAATTCAATTTCATTACTACTTGTGGTACTCCTTATCTTTTCTTTTACTGATTTAAGGAATATAATTGATTATAAGGTCTTTGTATAGTACATAAGTGAATACGCCGATGCCTAGTTGGTAGTTATCTATTTGTTTGCCTTTTTGTGCCCAACCCTCTTTACAATTGTGTTGAATCTGGATCTACTTGGAAATCATTTGGCGTATTTCAATTAATTAAAAATAGTCCAAAACAAAACAATGTCTATAATTTCATTTCTTAACTTGGTAACTAATATTTAGAACTGGTCTTGGTATCACTTTAAATATACTATTGAGATATAATTAGGTTTTGATATTGACTGTTTTAAAGGAACTAAAAATGATAACTAAGGTGAGATTATTATTAGCATGTATGCTGCCGCCGGTAACCGAACCTTGAATTCTTGTATACGGTTCTATTCCTGACTGTTATTTTTTTCTTATTCTTATTTCTTTTAATGACTATCCTGCTTGCGCTCTTTTAACATTGAACTTTCCTTGTACGAATACAGGTTCTTCAATTCCCCAGCTCCACTTCTTCTTAGGAGTTATCCTGATATATTGAGGATTAGGATGGTCTGTACTTTCCATATATCCTCCCGTGCGAGTGACTATATCTGCAGTTCCGTAAATTCTAATACCCCTCGGATCCCATGGATCAACAGTCTTCAAGTCATCTACGATAAATGCAACCTTGTCATTTATCAGAACATTTCTATATTTTGTAGATTTAAGAAGATTCATTCCGCCTACATAAAGAAATTGTCCGTCAAAATCAAAACCAACAGGTACAACATCAGGTTGTACAGGCCCCTGTTGAATTGAGGCTGCAGCTGTAGCTATTCTTGCAAGGCGCTGAGACTTGAGATAATCTTTTTCCTTTTGGGAAAACATTTGGCCGGTCATTTTGATATTGATACTTAACAAATGATAAGAGATAAAGTTAACTACCCAAAGCAAATCAAGTCCTCTACTTCACAGACTATCAGTGTAAAATTTTTAAAATTTTAACAACTCGCTTTTGCTCAAAGCATAAAATCATATATGCTTAGTCGGATACCATAATTGATAAGAAAATTGAGTTCATCAAATAGCGGTCTCCCTCCATCGGCAAATACTGGAGAAGACAATCTCCCTGTAGAAATAGTATTAGCTGGTTGGGTGGATAGATTTGTGGCATGGCTAATTGATTTTATTATAGTATCAATAGGTTTAGGAGTTTTATTTGCATTGATATCATTTCCATTTGGGTTCTCTGTTTATAGTAACGATATGGTATTAAACCACAAAAACCTTGAACCCTTTCACTATCTTCTTTCAAGCCTTGCATTCTTTGGATATTGGACTTACTTTGAGCACACAAGCGGACAATCAATAGGCAAGAGACTTTTGAATATAAAGACCACGAACTTATCTGGCAACAGAGTTGATACCAAAAGTGCTGCATTAGAAAGCTTTGGCAAATCATTCTTACTCCCGATAGACGTAATCTTAGGATGGCTTTTTACTAATAACAAGAGACAGAGAATATTTAATAAAATAAGCAACACTATAGTAATTAAGTTAAGGTCCAAAGAACAACTAACTGAAAATATTAGATACAGAAAGGATTAGCCTAGTGCTGCCTGCTGAGACCTTGAGAAGAATAGCGTAAGCAAATAGGCGGAATTAGATAAATGCAGTAATGCAGTTACTCTCAAGTTATTACCACACATAAATAACTTATTGTCTAAATTAAGAACAATGAGTCAAGACCAAGATTACGTTGAAGCAGCCAAAGTTAGTGAAATAAGTCAGGGACATATGAAACATATAGAGATAAACGGGAAAGAAATTGTAATAGCCAATCTTGACGGAAAATTCTATGCATTTGCTGATAGATGTGGTCATATGAATGCCAGACTTTCACGCGGAAATATTAATCAGAATGTAGTTACATGCCCTTTCCATCATGCAAAGTTTGACATTACTTCTGGGAAGAAGAAAGCAGAGCCCGTATTAGAAATTCCGCCTGGAATGGAACCCTTACCTCCCTCTTGGCAAAAATATATGGGAGTTGTGGCTCAAGAGATGTCATTCATTAAAACATACGACCAAGAGACCTATGAGGTTAAAGTAGAAGGAGATAGTATCAAAATAAGAGCATAAACCACCTTTTTCTTCTTTTTGTTTTAATTAATTCAATTGCTATGTCTCAATATCTAATGCTTTCTTGCCAATTCGTTCAAATTCCTTCAAATAGGATTGGTTTTTCGACCGCCACTTTTTGGTTACAAGATCTTTTGTTAGTAACCACATGTCTGCAATAACATAACTCTGCCACTGGATAAATTCATCTTCCAACTCTTTATCATGTTTTAATATGAAACCTAATCTATCATAAGTAGACGCTACATTTCTAGCTGCATCTTCTGTTGCCACATCGAGTTCAAAAATTAAATTATCGTTTCCATTTCCTTGCCTTAACTGATTTAAGAGTTTATTTTTTCTGAGTGCCCTTCTTGATTGAACAAATTTTTCATCTTCTATTATTCTGGTGATATTTGTAATATTCGAAAAAAGATCAGATTGTCTCTTACGTTTACCTTCTTTATATGACCTTAATATTCTGGCTAGTGACAATATCATCGCAACTACAGAAAAAATTAATGAAGATAATACAATAGGTTCCAACGGAATATAGCTATTATATACAATATCATATAATTAAACTTGATTTATTTGATTAAATCTGCTAATGGCGGTTACTTTTTGCTAAATAAATTCTGATGTTCCTCTTTCCAATATATCTGATAGACGTTGCATTAATTAATTAAAGGCTCTTGTAATGATAAATTTAGCGATTGCTCACCGTTAACCCAATTGATGCGATTCTATGGACGTTGAGACGAAACGAGAAAGATGTTATCAAGCTCTATAATTCCTTATCGCCCATTATGCAAGTTGCCACTGGTGCTTCCATGCTCAATTTTGGCTATTGGGATGGAGATGCAAACAATCCAGTTGACGCTCAAATTAATTTATGTACCCTAGTAGGAAAACTTGCGGATCTTGGGTCATCTAAAATTCTAATTGATGTTGGAAGCGGTTACGGAGCACCAGCGCTTCAATGGAGTGACGAATATAAACTCGGAAATATCCTCTGCGTGAATATTAATTCTCAGCAGCTTGTTAATGGATTCAAGATCGCCTCAGGAAAGATTGAAAATGCACGAGTATCTGATGCTCGTTGTCTACGAACCCACATTACTTGCATTAATAGCAGTTCTTTATGCTTGCCATTTGCAAGTGGTACTGTTGACAGGATCATTGCGTTAGAATCTGCGCAACATTTCAAACCATTTGACATGTTTATTGCCGAGAGTTACAGAATCTTGCAACCCAAAGGGTTACTGGTAATAGCCATGCCTGTGACTGTTTCGTTAGATAATGTCTTGAAAAAAATATTTAATCTGGGCATTCTCAATCTGACTTGGTCGTCAGAGCATTATGGATTTGAATACGTCAAGTCAATTGTTAGAAGATACGGATTCGAAATAATGGATGTAACTATGATTGGTACACAAGTATTTGAACCACTCGGTCTTTATTATACTCAAAACAGGAAAGAACTTCGGCAGAAAATTATGGCACATTATCCATCTTATATTGAGAAAATCCTTTGGAAATCAGTGGTAAAGATGGTGACTGTATCTAAAAAAGGATTAATAGAATACATTGTATTAAAAGCTCAGAAATTATGAAGTAGACCTTCATTGCTCATATTTTTCCTACTTTCTCTCAGAATTAAATTAGAGTCAGTGAAATGTTTTGGATTAGGATCTAGCCTAATGTGATTCCCATGCTTTAAATATCAAAAATTAGATTAAGTATAAGATAATGAAGGGATATAAAACAGCGATCGAAAAAAACACCATAGATAACACCAACTTTAGGAAGGTTTTGTACAGTTCCAAGCATATTCAACTTGTTCTGATGAGTCTGTCACCTGGAGAGGAAATAGGAGAAGAAATTCATTCTGAAAATGATCAATTCTTTCGTATTGAGAGTGGTCATGGAAAATGCATTATTGACGGTAATGAGTACGAAATCAAGGATGGCGATGCAATCGTAATTCCAACTGGAGCAAAGCATAATATCATTAATATTGATGGCCAAGCAGATCTGAAAATGTATACACTTTATGCTCCACCCCATCACAAGGATGGAATAACAAGATCTACTAAAAAGGAAGCAGAAGATAACGAAGCAGAATTTGACGGAAAAACAACTGAATAACAGTTGAGTGTAGCTATTTGCAGAAAAGAGACTTATCGCACAATAAGTATTCGTAGGATAAGCAAATCTCATCTCCACCTCTAAAACAGAAGATCTCAAAAGCCGGCTGGTGGAGGGGACCGTTTGCTTCTTGTTCGTCTAAACCCTCGCACCTTCTCGGTTTGTTTAATGTATTCATTCCTCTTCCATTTAGCTT
>Ga0224452_1000112_pt1 | contig 15221 bp, 15 predicted proteins | sample PLM2_30_b1metaG_FD_172494 | JGI IMG/M metagenome (GOLD analysis project Ga0224452, IMG submission 172494) | Groundwater sediment microbial communities from an aquifer in East River, Colorado, USA - PLM2_30_b1 | ecosystem: Environmental > Terrestrial > Soil > Riparian zone | place: USA: East...
CCGACCTTCGAGGGCAGCTTGATCGGGGCCGACCGGATCGTGGTCGTGCCGCCGTCGAGGTCGTACTGGTTGGCACTTGTCCCCGATGGCCCACCCGTGACCATCGCCTGCGACCCGGACGGGGTGGTCCCGAGCTGGATCGGATGGCCGCCGAACGATGTCGGCCCGGGAACGCGGCGGACCCAAACGCCATTGGTGGCCGTATCGTTGCCGTACGGGTTCGTGTCCCAGGCGCGGTAGATCTCGAAGTCGTCGTTGAACGCGCCGCAGTGTGTCTGCTCCTTGGCGATGGCGCGATACGGGCAACCGCCGATGTCGATGAGATAGAGCAGGGCGCCGCGGTTGCGGGCGGTCTGGGGCGCTATCGCCTCGTCAGGCGAGTAATGGTCGTCCCAGACCGACGACTGCTCACGCGGGTAGAGCTCCCACGTGAACGAGAAGATCCGGTGGACGCCGTACAGCCAGTCGATCTGGTCGCCGTCGGTGATGTAGAGGTCGCTCGATTGCTCGGCCTTGTAGCCGTTCAGCGCGGCCATCGCCTTGCCCATCGTCACGAACGTGGTGTGGTCCTCGACAGACATATCTGACGGGATGTCGGTTCGCGTGTAGCCGTACGGCCAGAGGATGAGCTCACCGTTCGTGTGGAACGTGACATGGGCGCGGATCTGCTGAATCCCGTTCTTCACGCGGCTGTTGACGAAGTCGCGCATGACGCGCGCCTCGGTCGCGGAGAACGGGCCCGACCCCCGGTACGTGATCGAGGCCGGGTTGCCCGAGGAGCCACCGCAGCAGCCCCAGCGATAGTCGTAGTTGCGGTTGAGGTCGGTCCCGACATAGCTGGAGCCGGGGTTCGGCTGGCGGTTCTTTCGCCAGGCGCAATACGGCGGCCGGACACTGCCGGTGCATGTCAGGTCGTATTCACCGCCGTCCGGGTTGAGCGCGAAAACGATCCAGACCTCCCGGCTGTTGACGAGGCCCGTGATCCTGGCGTCGGAGCCGTAGTTGTCGGCGAGGAGGTGGAGGGTGTAGAGGGCCTGCTCGACCGTCATGTGCTCGCGGGCATGGTGAAGCGCATCGAACAGGATCTCGGGCTCGCTCTCGTCAATCCCGACGTTGTCGCTGACTTTGGCGGCCCAGATGGTCCTGCCCAGGTGGCTCGTACCGAACTTGAAGACATCGACGATCGCTGGATGGGCCGCCTCAACGGCCTTGATCGCGGTCTCGGTCTCGGCGTAATCGTGGTAGGCGCCATCCCGCGGCGGGAATCCGGCCGCGGCCGTCGGGCCGGCCGTGGAGGCGAGGATGGCCGACGCCAGGATGGCGGCAGCGGGAACGATTCGGGAGAGGGGACGTGACGGGGGGCGGCGGTGTCGTCCAACCATGGTCGATAGGGTGACGGTTCGGGGGGCCGCAGCGCAACCGCCGACCGGCGGCCGGCGTGCCGTACGAAGCTCTCATCCGACCGGCGCCTCGGCGAAGATTGGCCGATGCTCGTCCGACTCGCTGTGGCGCTGTTCGCGCTCCAGTCCGGCTTCCACGGCTTCACGGCCTCGCTGCCGGTCGCCCTGGCCCGGGCAGGTGTGCGGGACGAGGAGATCGGGGTCATCGTCGGGCTGGCGGCGCTCGTCCAGGTCCCGGCGGCCTTCGCGGGTGGGGCGCTCGTCGACCGCTTCGGTGGGCTGCGGCTTCTCGGCGTTGGGGCCGTCGCCTACCTCATCGGCGCCGGCGTGCTGCTCCTGCCCGGTGTCGAGCCGGCTGGCGACAGACTCCCGTTCGTCGTCGCCCGGATAAGCCAGGGGATCGGGCTCGCGCTGACGCTGCCGTCGGCGTTGTCGCTCGTCCCCAGACTCGTGGCGGCGGACCGGCGGGGCTTCGGGCTCGCGTTCATCGGCAGTGCCCACAACCTCACGCTCGTAGCTATGCCGCCGCTCTCTCTCGCGGTGCTCGGCGAAGGCTCGTCGCTCGGTTCGGTCTCAGTCCTCGTCGTCGGCATTGTGGTCGTCGGGATCCTCGTGCTCCTCCTCCGCCCGGTGAGGCTCCGACCGGCGGTCGAGGCCGAGCACCCGGAGATTCCCGCGAGCAGTGCTGCCAGTGGCCCCGGCCTCGCCGGGTCCCGCCCGGCGCTCGCCTCGAGATGGCTCGGCTTCGCGTTCCGCAGGGAGTGGACGCCGCCGCTCGTTATCACGCTGCTCTACGTCGCCCACTGGGGCGTCGTGACGGCCTACCTGCCGCAACGCGCGGAGCTGGCGGGCGCCAACGTGGGCCTGTTCTTCGTCGCCGACGGTCTCGCTGTGCTGGCACTCCGCATCCCGTCGGGCTGGTTGGCCGATCGGATTCAGCCGCGCTGGCTGGTATTGACGGGTCTGTTCGCCACGGGCGTCGCCATCGGCCTCCTGGTGCTGCCGCCCGCGACGCCTGTGCTCGTCCTCGCCGGCGCGCTCACGGGAGGCGGGGCGGGCCTCGTTCTGACGCCACTCCTGGTCGAGATCTCGCGGCGGAGCACCGATGCCGACCGCGGCAGCGCCTTCGCCCTGATCTCCGCCGCGCTCGCGGTGGCGCTCGTCGTCGGCAGCATCGGGACGGCGCCGATCATCGCGTCGGCCGGATTCGAGGCAACGATTCTCGTCACGATTGTCGGCCTGGTCGCGGCGACGGTCGTCGCTCTGGCCGATCCGGGGCTCGCTGCCTCGGCGGCGTCCCGGGAACGAGACGCTAGCCTGCCTCGTGGTTGACGGGGATCCGGAACCGGAACGTGGAGCCGCGATCCGGCGCGCTCTCGACCTCGATCGAGCCGCCGTGGGCCTCCACGAGGCCGCGTGCGATCGCCAGCCCCAGTCCGGAACCACGAGAGCCGGGCGCCTTGGCGAACCGGTCGAACACGTGTGGGAGAAGCTCCGGGTCGATGCCCGTACCGGTGTCCCGAACCGTCACGACGACCGCACGCCCAGCCTCGTCGACACGGGCGTCGACCGCGATCGAGCCACCGGACGGCGTGTGGCGCAGCGCGTTTGCGACGAGGTTCGAAATGACTTCTCGGACACGAACGGGATCGACCTCGAGCAGCGGGATGTCTTCGGCGATCTCGGTGTCGAGCGCGACGCCAGCGGCCTGGGCGGCGGACCTGAACCCTCCGACGGCATCCGTCGCCACGATCGCCAGGTCGGTGGGCTCGCGGTGGAGCGGCAGGCTGCCGCTTTCCGACAGGGCGACCGTTCGGAGGTCGTCGACGAGCCGGCCGAGGACCCGCGTCTCCTCGAGGATCGCGGCGAGGTGGGCCTCGTCGGCCGCGTGAACGCCATCGAGCATCGCCTCGATGTTGCCCTGGACCACCGTCAGCGGCGTCCGCAGTTCGTGGCTCACGTCGGCGAGCAGCCTCCGCCGCTGAGCCTCGTCGGCTTCGAGCCGGGTGACCATCTCGTTGAAACTGCGGGCGAGATCGCGCATCGGCCGTGGCCCGGTCAGGGGCACGGTCACGCGGGTGGTGTAGTCGCCATGCTCGACGCGATCGGCGGCCTCGGAGAGCTCGTCGAGCGAGAAGGCCACCCGCCGGAACGTCCGACCGGATCCCGCGATCGCGAGCAATCCCAGGATGACGACCCCGATGCCCAGGAGCCGCGCGACGTGGCCGAAGGGTCCGGCGGCCATCACGATGCTGCCCACGAGCCCGATCAGCCCTACGAGCCCGATCAGGAATGCGACGCCGAACAGGCAGCCGAAGCGCCGGGCCCACGGTCCGCGCCGTCGGCCCCACGGGCCTCGTCCACCACGCGGCGGCCACGGCTCATCGGCCGGCCACCACGGGGGCGGTCCCTTGCGCCCGGCCCAACCCGCGCGTCCGCGCCGGCCGCCCGGGCCGCTCACGACCGCTCGTCCGCGAACCGGTAGCCAACGCCATAGACGGTCAGGACGTAGCGGGGCTCGCGTGGGTCGGGCTCGAGCTTGCGGCGGATGTTCTTGATGTGCGTGTCGATTGCCCGCTCGTACGACTCGAACGCGACGCCGTGGACGGCGTCGAGGAGCTGTGAGCGGGTGAAGATCCGGCCGGGCTGGGCCGCCATGGTGGCGAGGAGCTGGAACTCGGTCGGGGTCAGGTCGACCGGCCGGCCGGCAATCTCTGTTCGCATCCGTGGAAGGTCGAGCGTCAGGTCGCCCGCCCGAATGACCTCGCGATTGCCCAGCTCAGGCTGCCGCCCGGCGTCGACGCGCCGGAGGACGGCCTTGACCCTGGCGACAAGCTCGCGCGGGCTGAAGGGCTTGGTCAGGTAATCGTCCGCGCCGAGCTCGAGACCGAGCAGCTTGTCGATCTCGTCGTCGCGGGCGGTCAGCATCACGATCGGCAGCGTGGAATCGCGGCGAATCGCCCGGGTGACGTCCAGGCCGTCGACCTCGGGCAGCCCGAGATCGAGGACGACGAGGTCGGGTTTCGTCCGGCCGACCGCATCGAGCGCCGATCGACCGTCGGCAACCGTCACGACCGCAAAGCCGGCGTGCTCGAGATAGTCCCGGGCCAGCGCCGCGATCTTGGGTTCATCGTCGACGACGAGGATTGTCTTCATCGGACGCCATCGTAGGCGTAGAAAGGAGGCGCCGGCCCCCGATGCTGGAGGCCGGCGCCGGTGAGATCAGCTCGGTGGCTGGTTGGCCTGATCCTTGCCCGCCTGTCCGCTCTCGCGGTGCAGCTCGTCGTGGATCTCGCGGGCTCGGTCGCTCCAGGGTCCGCGACCATAGGGCCCGCCCTTTCCGCTCCATCCTGGCCCGCCCCAGCCGCCGCGTCCGCGGCCGCCACCGAAGACGGCTCGGAGGAGGCCGAAGATGATGAAGATGAAGAACAGCGTTCCGAGGAACCCGAAGAACCCGAAGCCGCCGTGGCCCCAGCCGTAGCCATAACCGCCGACGTACGGCCCCACGGCCTGGCCAGGCGCCACGACGACCTGGCCGCTCTCGACGAGCCCCGCGGTAACGCCCGCGTTGTACGCGGTGATCCCGATGACCGTTGCTCCGGCCACGAGGACTAGTGCCAGCACCACGCCGGCGATAGTTCGTCCGTTCATTTGTCGATTTCTCCTTGTCGGCGGTCGTTCTCGATCGCCTGATGGAGCCATCGTCGGGCCGGATTGTGAGCAGGTTGTGGAGGCGCCGCGGAGGTTCCGCGGAGACTCTGATGAGCCGCCGGTAAGTCGCGGCTGCTAGCCTTGGCCGGTGCCCACTCTCGCGCTGCCAGCTGAGCTGCTTGACGATCTGAACGAGGCCCAGCGCGACGCGGTCCGGGCCGTCGATGGGCCGGTCGCGATCATCGCCGGGGCCGGTACCGGGAAGACGCGGGTGATCAGCCGACGGACGGCGTTCGCGATCGCCTCGGGCGTCGTGCCGGCGGACCAGGTCCTCGTCGTCACGTTCACGGACAAGGCCGCGGGCGAGATGATGGAACGTCTGCGGCTTCTCGGGCTGCCCGGCGTCTCCGCCCGGACATTCCACGCCCACGCGCTCAGCCAGCTCCGCCATTTCTGGCCGATGCAGCATGACGGCGCCGCCATGCCGGAGATCCTCGCGACGAAACTCCCGATCCTCTCCAGGATCGCGCGCGGCCTGCCCGGTCATTACCGGTTCACGCCGGCGAAGGACCTGGCCGACGAGATCGAGTGGGCGAAGAGCCGGCGCGTCGTCCCGGCCAGCTACGTGGCTGCGGCCGACGCCGCCGGGCGCGAGCCGCCGCTACCCGCCGACCTGTTCGTTCGCGCCTTCGCCGACTACGAGCGGGCGAAGGCCAGGGCCGGCCGGCTCGACTTCGACGACATGCTCATCGGCGCAGTCGACCTGCTCGAACGCGACCCCGAGGCAGCCGACATCATCCGCGCCCGCAAGCGCTGGTTCAGCGTCGACGAGTACCAGGATACGAACCCGCTCCAACAGCGGCTGCTCGAGCTGTGGGCCGACGGCCGGCCAGATATCTGCGTCGTCGGCGACGAGGACCAGACGATTTACACATTCACCGGTGCGACATCGGACTACCTGACCTCATTCGCCGCGCGTCACGCCGGAACCCGGGTGATCGCCCTGACCGAGAACTACCGCTCGACCCCTGAGGTCCTGGACCTCGCGAATCGCCTCATCGCCCGGACCGGTCGCTCGAAGGTCCTGACCGCGACTCGCCCCTCCGGCCCCCGCCCGACGGTCAGCCGTCATGCAACCTCGGAGGCCGAGGTCTCGGCACTCGCAGCGGGGATCGAGGCGCTGCTCGCCGCGGGGACCGCACCCGCTGAGGTCGCCGTCCTGGTTCGGACGAACGCCCAGCTCGCACCCATCGAGGCGGCGCTGACGCGGGCCGGGATCGGGTATCGGGTCCGCGGCCTGGGTTTCTGGCGCCGCCCGGAGATCAGGGCCGCGATCGAGCTCGTCAGCCGCGCGGGCACGGGGACCGGCGAAGCACTCTCCGACGCGGTCCGCGCGCTGTGGGCCACTGAGCTGGGATACGAGGAGGGCGCGGCGGCGGAACGTGGCGAGGCCGGGGAACGCGCGGCCGCGCTGGAGACGCTCGCGTCGATTTTGGGCGACCTGGTGGCGACGGACCCGGCCGCGAATCGGGACGCTGTCCTGGCCGATCTCCGACGACGAGCTGCGGCGGAAGAGACGTCGACGGCGGTCGGCGTCGAGCTTGCGACGTACCACCGCGCCAAGGGCCTCGAGTGGGATGCGGTCTTCCTGCCGATGCTCGAGGAGGGCTCGCTGCCGATCCGCCAGGCGTTCGACGACGACGCGGCGCTCGACGAGGAGCGACGGCTGCTGTATGTCGGGATCACCCGGGCGCGAGTCCACCTCGCCCTGTCGTGGGCGGAACAGCGCGAATCGCGTGGCCGTGAGTCGCGCCGGCGGCCGAGCCGCTTCCTGGACGGCCTCGTCCCGCGACCGGCAGGAGCAGCGGCACGATCCGCACGCGAGCCGCGGCCGCGGATCCTCGAGCTGCCCGACGGGTTTTCGGCGCGGCCCGCGCGCGAGGACGAGTCGGTGCTCATGGGAGCGTTGCGAGCCTGGCGGACGGAACGGGCTCGAGCCGACGCGGTACCTGCCTTCGTCGTCGCCCACGATTCGATGCTCGCCGCGATCGTCGAGGTCCGACCCACGACGCTGGCCGCGCTGCGACGGGTCAAGGGCATGGGGCCGACGAAGCTCGAGCGCTACGGCGTCGAGATCCTGGACGTGGTGCTGGCCTCGGCCCAGGAGGTCGGTTGACGATCGCTCCCGACGAGGGTCCGGTAGGTGGCCATGCCCATCGGGCCCCGACCTCTGGGCCATCCGGGGGATGCACCGGTTGCGCCAGGGGAGCATACTTTCGGTCATCCGGGGTTTCTGCCCACCCAGAAGGCTGAAAACCGCACACGTCGCTCCGGCAGTCACCGGACCCGCTCACCGGGTCACCCTTCGGACCGCTCACCGGCCCGAGTTGCCCACGCTTGGTGGAATGCCCCGTCCCATCCCCGCGCGCCTGCCGGCACGACCCATCCACCGTCGCTCGTGGTCATGCACGGCGTTCCGGGAGAAGGGAGGCACGAGTCTTGCTCGGTCCAACAAACGGCGCCCAGAGGGCGTCTAGCCGCGAAACTTCGTCTCACAGTCAACCACGGTCTAACCATCAATCGGCGTCTCGCTCGCGCTCGCGAACGCTCATCGGGTCCCTCCTTGCGGCCTCGCTGCTGGCCTCGCTCATGGTCACACCGGCCGCCGCCAGTTCCGGTTCCACCGTCCGGATCCCGGCCACAGGGGCCATCACCACCTCGACGATCTCCAGGACTTGGTATACCCAGGAGATGTTCTATCTCGGGCTGGTGAACTGCACCCGGACAGGCGGTTGGGTACTCGCCGACGGAAGGTGCCGCGGTTACGGCAGCGGCCGCTACAGCGCCTACGTAGCGCCCCTCCGCTACAGCCGCGGCATCTCGGACTACGTTTCCCGACCGTACGCGCGGTATCTGGCTGTCAAGAACCAGTGCAGCCACTTCCTCGACGGCGACCCCGGCTTCAGACTCCGCCGGGCGGGATACGACGGCTGGAACTGGGGCGAGAACATCGGCTGCCGGAGTGGCTACACGTCCACCAAGCAGGCGATCCTCGCTTCGCACCTCGTCTTCCAGTCCGAGAAGTCCACGAACGGTGGCCACTGGCGGAACATCAAGAACTACAAGTTCAGGCGGATCGGGATTGGTGTGTGGAAGTACTCGGGGCGCGTTCGCCTCGTGACGGATTTCTACTCCGGCTAACCCTCCGGCAGCGATCCCCCCAGGCGATCGCTAGAGGAGCCCGGTGTGCAACGAGCGCACCGGGCTCTTCGGTTTGCTACGGGGTGATGATCAGCCAGTAGCCGACCCAGTCGGCCAGGCCGTCGCGTTCCGCGTAGCGGGTGAACCGCGGCGCGAGCTTCGTCGACGAAAACCACGTACCCGGCGCCGGGTCTACGTTCGGCCGCGGGTACCAGGGGCCGGCGATCTGGGCTGACGTCACCGTGAAGTTGCCACCCAGGGCCGGGTCGCTCGTCGCGCTGAACCCGACGAGGACGTTGGCGTGGGTGCCGTTGTAGACGAGGAGTCCTATCGGCTTGCCCGTCATCCGGAGGTCGTACGCGGCGGCGCGCAATGCGGCGCCGTACGACAAGTGGCGCTCCCAGTGATAGGTCGAGGTTCGAGTCGTTCCGAAGTGGCGGAGGGCGGCGGCCCAACCCTGCGGGTCCGATCCCCTCGAGGCAACGAGACTGTCGTTCGCCTGCTCGTAGGTGATGATCGCCTTCTGTTCGGTGGAATCGTGACGCGACCGACCGAGGACGAGGTTGAGCATCATCTGGGTCGAGGCCGCCGTGCACCAGGAAGTGGTGGCTTGGGATGCGAATGCGGTCGAGCGCCAGATGCTGACACTGCCGGTCCAAGGGCCGGTGACCGGTCGGGCCGCAACGGTCGGGCCGCGCGAACCGGCATCCGCTGCCAGGGCGGAGACGGGGGCCACCGCCAGGATCGCCATGACGGCGAGGGCGAGGGCGGTGAGCCGAAACGATGCGAACACGATCTGCTCCAGTGTGGTTCGTTGGGACCCACAGGTCCATGGCAACGATCGTGACGCCCGCGTAGCTCGCATTCCATCGACAAATCGCCGGTGCGACGTAGGACGTCCGTCCCGGATGCGCCCCCCGGAGGACGGTAGCCGGAGCCCTGCTCAGGCTCCGGCCGGCCAATCGAAGCGGACGATCGTGCCGCTCGGCTGGCGTGCGTCGATGGCGAGCGACCCGCCCACAGCCGCTGCCCGCCGGGCCAGGTCGGCCAGCCCGCGTGAACCGGATCGGACCGCGTCGGTGGCGGTCGCCGACGTGAATCCGCGCCCGTCGTCCGTGATGGTCAGCTTGATCCGCTCGACCGACACGGACACGGTCAGGGTGATCTCTCTGGCCGCAGCGTGGCGCACGGCGTTGTCGAGTGCGACCTGGGCGATCCGCCAGGCAGTTCGCTCGATGTCGGGCCGCGGCCGGCCGCCACGCGCATCCGCATCGGGTCCGACGATCTCGAGCCCGACCTGGACGTCCGCCTCGGCTTCGGTCCGCTCGGCGAGGTCCTCGAGTGCCTCGACGAGACCGAACGTCTCGAGGACGAGCGGCCAGCGGTCGGCCATGATCCGCTCCAGCTCAAGGTCCACGGCGTGGAGGCGCTGAGCGAGGGTCTCGGCGGGGCCACCGGCCTCGACCTCCGCGATCGCCAGGCGGAGCGATGGCAGGACGACGGCGTGGAGGTCGCCGGCCAGGCGGATGCGCTCGGCATTGACTGCTGCCGCACCGGCATCGGCCTCGCCCGGGACGAGCTCGCGGAGGGTCGCCCGGACGCGATCGGCGAGCTGGGCGCGCCTCCGACCGTGGTCGCCGCCGGCGTCATACCCGCTGTCAGCCAGGCGCGCGTCGGCCCTGATGGCCGCCGCCCGGATGTCCCCGGCAACGCCGAACGCGGCCAGGAGCAGGACCACGAGCCGGAACAGGGCCGTCGGCCGCGTCGCGATGTCGACCCACGTGAGCGCGGGGTCGGCTCGCGTGCCGGCGATGACCAGCAACACGATCACGAGAAACCCCGCGGAGAGCCAGGCGACCAGCAACATCGCCAGCGTCGTGACGCGGCGAGCGGCCGGCCGCTCGGGGCGGGTGGCATACAAAGCGGCGATCGCCATCGTCACGATCGCCGCCACGCTTGATCGGCCGGCGATGACGAGCCACTCACCGAGCCCGATGACGCCGGGATTGGCGACGCGAGAGAGCGCGATTGGGACGTCGGCCGCGGCGAGTGACGCCACGACGAGGGACGCCCAGGCGAGGCCCGGGGCGCGGTGTCGGGCGAGGATGCCGACGCACAGCGCGCCTCCGCCGACGAGGATCGGGAGGAGGTCGTCCGCGCTCGCGGGAGGAGCGAGGACGACGATTACGATCGCCAGGGCAAGGACCGACGCCGCGCCGATCACCGACGCCCAGAACCGTCTCGAGAGTCGCTGTCCGTCGATTGTCGATGGCGCGACGGTCGGGCCGACAGCAGCGGCGGGCTCGCCCGTCACGGGTCCGTGCTCAGCCAACCCTCGCGCACCGCGAGCAGCGCCAGCTCCGTTCGGCTCAGGACCCCGTACCGCCCGAACAGCCGGCGGAGGTGACTCTCAACGGTCTTGATGCTGATCCCCAGTCCGACGGCGATCTCGTCGTTCGTCGCCCCTCGGGCGAGGAGGAGCAGCGCTTCCATCTCTCGGGCGCTCGGTGGTCGGGGAGCGTCGCGGAGGGCGCTCAATGTCACGGCCGGAAAGCGGGTCTCACCCACGGCGACTGCTTCGACCGCCGCCAGGATCTCGTCGATCTCGCTCGCCTTCGACAGGTAACCGGCCGCTCCCGCCTCGAATGCCGCCCGGAGGAAGCTCGGCTGCTCGAAGCCGCTCAGCATGAGCATCCGGGGGCCGCGTCCCCCGCCGAAGCGCTTGACCAGCTGCAGCCCTCCCGGCTGGCCACCGATCCAGACATCGCAGACGACCACGTCCGGGCGCGTCCGCTCGACGAGCTCGATCGCGGCGTCGACGTCCGTCGCCCGTCCGACGACCTCGATTCCAGGTCGGGATCGGGCAGCGTCGGCGATGGCATCGAGGATCGCCGGATGATCGTCGACGACCGCGAGTCGGATCATCGCCCGAGAGTAGCGGGCAGCGCCGCCTGGGCGTAGCCGATGGATACCCTCAAGGCGGGAGGCCGGGCCGGAGGCCGCGGCCGGTGGTCAGGCCTCCGCGGCGACTCGCTCGAGATCGATCGTGCGGACGCGACGGGTACGTCCTGCTTCGGTCCGCACGAGCGCCGAGGGGATGACCCCGCCCGGTAGCGACTCGACGATCGCGGTCTCGCCGTTGTACAGGCCGGAGCCGATGATCCGGACTCGATCGCCGATCGCGAGATCGCGGCCGGAGGCGGCCCGCATGTCGATCGCGACGACCGTCGGTCGGATGTAGACGGGCTCAGGCGTATCGCTCGGTGGCGGGGCCTTCTTGTTGCGCGGCGTTGGATAGGTGACCTTGCGCTTTCGCACGGTATCGGTGGTTCCTCGCTTCAGCGGTGGATGGGCGGGCGGCGGTCGCTAGCGACCTCGCTCGGGGCGTCCGGTGTCCTTCGGCGGCCGCGGCTCGTGGCCCGGTCGCGGGGGCCGGGGCAGGGTGCCCTTGGCCATGTCGGCCGGTCGCTCGCGGGGCGGACGCTCCCTCGCGGCCTTGACGGACCTCGCGAACGCCTCGGCGGTCGCCGCCGGCAGGCTCTTCATCCACGCGTCTTCGATTTCCTTGACCCGTTCGGTCTCCCGAGCGCGCCGTTCGCGCTCCAGCTTCGAGTGCTTTGTCATCGATCCTCGCTTCGGTCGGCGGCCGCGCGGTGTGCTCGGCCACGAGCAGTGTAGTCCCTCCTGCGGCGATTCCCGTAGTTTCGGCTGCGGTTCAAGCGTGAACGGAGGCCGCGCGACCCGCCCATTTGACCGCTCGGCGATCGCCACCCACGCTTTGTCGCATGACCCGACGGCCGCTGTTTGCGGCGCTTCTGGCCGCGTTCGCCGTCACCTCGGCATTCATCTTCGTGACGTCGCGACCTGCCGCAGACGGCACGACGCCGGCAGGCCGGTCCGCTAGCCAGGACGCCGCCAAAACCCCGATCCCGATCCCGATTCCCGGCCACGAGGTGTTCGGCTTCGTGCCGTACTGGGAGATGGACGCCGGGATTGCCGCGCATCTCGCGAAAACGGACCTGACGACGCTCGCCCTGTTCTCGGTGACGCACAAGAAGAACGGCGACCTGGCGCCTGGGGAGCGCGGGTATCGGAAGATCGACGGCCCGCTCGGCCGCGGGCTGATCAGCGATGCCCACGAACGCGGCGTCCGGGTCGAGCTCGTCTACACGTCATTCGGCGCGGGCAAGAACGACGCGTTCTTCCGCTCAGAGGAGGCACAGGAGCGGACAATCGCTGGACTCGTGGCGATGGCAACCGATCTGGGGGTGGACGGGGTCAACGTTGACATCGAGCTGCTGGCCGCGGAGCACGTCGCTGCCTACGGAGCGTTCGTCGGGCGCCTGCGGACGGCGTTACAGGCCGTCGACAGCGAAGCACAGGTCTCGGTCGCGACATCCGCGAACATCAGCGGCACCGCCATGGCGTTCGCTGCATCGGTCGCGGGAGCCGATCGGATCTTCATGATGGGCTACGACTATCACTGGTCGGGGTCAGAACCGGGTGCCTCGGCGCCACTGGCGCGCCGCGACGGCAGTTTGAAGGACCTCGCCTGGTCGCTCGATCTCTACCGCGACGCCGGCGTGCCGGCTGAACGGACCATCCTCGGCCTGCCGCTCTACGGGATGAGCTGGCCGGTCGAGGGACCGGAGCTCGGGGCCCCTCGGACCGGTCGCGGAACGGTCTGGATCCCGAGTGACAACCTGGGCACCCTCCAGGACCCGAGCGCATCGCCGGCCCTGGACACGCTCGAAGTCGTGGAGCACCTGGCGTTGCCGGACGGTGACGGCTGGCGCGCGATCTACTTCGACTCGCCCGCGACCATGACCCCAAAGCTCGCGTTGGCCAACGCGCGCGGGCTTGCGGGAGCGGGCCTGTGGGCGGTGGGTTACGAGCGAGGGCTGACCGACTACACCAGGCTCATCGCGACGTTCAAGGCAGGCAAGCTGTCGAGCTCGGCGGGCGCGACCGGCTCATAGCGGGTCTGTGCCGCGGCTACCGGACGAGACGCGCCGCGCATCGGTCCCGGCGATCCCGCGACGGGCCAGCTCGGCCGCCAGGCCCTCGAGGTCATCGACGCCGACGTAGATCGCCGGGACGTGGAGGAATCCCCACGGCACGCCCTGCTTGAAGTCGATCCGAACGCCGCCGTGGGGACTGCCCGCGAAGCTCACGTCACCGTGCCGGACGCTCCGCCGGATGCCGATCGCCGTGACCCAGCGGAACGGCCCCTCGATTCGCCACGAGGCGATGTTCGCGACCGGCGTCCGGAGCCTGAACCGCCCGAAGTGGACGTCGAGCTCGTCGTCGAGGTCGACGAACGCGGACTCGGGTCGGGCCGTCCAGAAACGGACAACGCCGCGCGAGCGGGGTCCGATCCGGATCGGGAAACGCAACGGCGCCACGCCGACAAGCCTAACCGGGGCGGCTAGCGATCCTCCTCGATCCAGCCCTGCCGCGCAGCGAGGCGGACGAGGGCGGTCCGGCTCGTCACGTCATACCGATCGAACAGCCGCCGCAGCTGGCTCTCGACCGTCTTGACCCGGAGGGCGAGCCGCTCCGCGATCTCGGCATTGGCGAGGCCTTCCGCGACGAGTGCCAGGATCTCGAGCTCGCGCGGGGTCGGAACGCGCAGCGCGTCGCTGGCCGCCTGTCGGGCGGCCACGGGAAAGGCGCTGCCGCCGGCGGCGACGGTCTCGACCGCGCGGACGATCTGGTCGACCGTGGCCATCTTCGAGAGGTAGCCCTTCGCGCCGAGCTCGACAGCCCTGACGTGATAGCTCGGGTACCAGTAGGAGCTGAGGATGATGAACGCCGGCCCGGGCGTGTGCTCCCGGACGACGTCGAACCCATCGCCGGCGTCGGAGAGGCGGACGTCACAGAGGACGACGTCCGGCTTCTCGCGCTCGATGAGCGTACTTGCCGCGGCAGCGTCCCGCGCCGTGCCGACGACCTTCATGCCGGACGACTTCTGGATCAGCGCCGCAAGCCCGTCGGCGATCGCCGGGTGATCCTCAACGATGGCCAGCCTGATCATCCTCGCCCCCGCAGATCGATGTCCATCTACTCGGTTGGGCGGCCCGCAAGCGGGAGCCGCACTGTCAGCAGTGTGCCGGTTCCGACGATCGACGTGGCCTCGATCTCGCCGCCGTGGTCGGTGACGATCTCGCGGGCGACGTACAAGCCGAGTCCCAGCCCGGACCCACGGTGCGGCTGCCCCAGCCGCGTATAGGCCTCGAACATCGTCCGGAGGTGCTCGCTCGCGACGCCAGGCCCGAAATCGCGGACGGAGATCTCGGCACGTCGGCCTGACCGCTTCACCTCGACCTCGATGGTCTTCGATCCCGGCGCATGCTCGATGGCATTCGAGAGCAGGTTGAGGAAGACCTGCTCGAGCCTGCCTGGGTCGGCCTGAACGAAGACGCCGCGAGGAGGCGTTGAGACCTTGATCGTCGGGGCCCTGGGCAGCACCTGCGCGCCGTCGACCGCGGTCCGCACCACCGATGAGACGTCGATCCGATCGAGCTGCAACTCGAGCTGGCCGGTCTGGATCCGGCTGACGTCGAGGAGTCGTTCGATGAGCGTTGCCAACCGCCTCGTCTGGGCGAGGGCGCGAGCACCGTACGTCGCCGCCTCCTCCAGGTCACCATCGGTCAGGTTCCGATTGATGAGCTGAAGGTAGTTGTGGATCGCGGCCGCCGGCGTCTTGAGCTCGTGACCGGCCGCGGCCATCAGGCGCTCAAGGCTGAGTCGCATGGTCCGCTCGGAGACGTCTCGAATCGCGACCACGCCACCCCAGGTCCGGTCCTCGACCGTGAGCGGTTCGGTCACCGCTTCGAACCATCGGCGGGTGTCATCGGGGCCACTCACGGCGAACTCCATCCGGAACCGTTCGCCTCGGGCGGCCCGCTGCTGCGGCCAGTCGGCGCGCGGCAGTGGCAGCCCGGCGAGGTCCTCCGGACGGATCTC
>Ga0224452_1000114_pt1 | contig 14988 bp, 13 predicted proteins | sample PLM2_30_b1metaG_FD_172494 | JGI IMG/M metagenome (GOLD analysis project Ga0224452, IMG submission 172494) | Groundwater sediment microbial communities from an aquifer in East River, Colorado, USA - PLM2_30_b1 | ecosystem: Environmental > Terrestrial > Soil > Riparian zone | place: USA: East...
GCGAACGGAAGATGTATACGCGCACTCGGCACGATCTTAGCGAGCGCCACATTGTAGGCCCCTTCAAGCCCGGTACAAACCCGCCCAAGCGATGCACCGTATCTCGCGATCAACACATCAGAGGCGTTGCACTTTCTCCACTTGGGCGAGTCCGGGATATATGTGATGTAAGCGTCAGACTCGAAGTCGCGGATTTGGACTAGCCGCACGTAACCGGGTCGCGGTTCATCGACAAACTCTGACGCTGGTGGCTGTGTGCCTCCGTCGACATCCATTACATCGGTGAACCATTCCCAGACCCACCCGTTCGGCAAGTCGTGAACCGCCTTCTCGAGCACATCCCGTCGATCAATCACCATATCCTAGATCCCTTAGACTGGCGATGATCGCGGCGTCCAGTTTTGCGGCCTCTGCCTGATGTTCGAGCAGAGTAGCGGCTAGCCGCTTGATGTTGTCCTCAAACGGCTCGATGTCATCCTCGGCGCTTTCGGCGCCGACGTAGCGACCAGGAGTGAGCACGTAGCCATGACCTCTTATTTCGTCACCCTTCACAGACTTGCAGAAGCCTGGCACATCGGCGTACTCGCCGGCGTCTTTGTCGCCGCGCCACGCATGGTAGGTACCAGCAATCCTGGCAATGTCCTCGTCAGTCAGGTCTCTGTGCGTCCGATCCAGCATGGAGCCGAGTTTACGCGCGTCGAGAAACAGTGTCTCACCGCGGCGATTACGGAAACGACCATTCTTCTTGGTCCGAGCGATGAGCCACAAACAAACTGGGATTGGCGTCGAGTAGAACAGTTGGCTTGGCAGCGCGACCATGCCGTCCACGAGGTCCGCCTCGATGATTGCTTTGCGAATTTCGCCTTCGCCTGACTGACTGGACGACATCGAGCCGTTGGCGAGCACGAACCCAGCGAGTCCGGAGGGAGCAAGGTGATAAATGAAGTGCTGCACCCACGCGAAGTTCGCATTGCCAGCGGGTGGCACTCCGTAGACCCAGCGCTTGTCGTCCTTAAGTAGATCGCCGCGCCAGTCGCTGTCGTTGAAGGGCGGATTGGCCAGGACGTAGTCTGCCTTAAGGTCAGGGTGCCGGTCGTTGTGGAAAGTGTCGCCGTGTGCGATCTGCGCATCGATGCCGCGGAGCGCGAGGTTCATCTTGGCCAGGCGCCAAGTGGTGTAATTCGACTCCTGCCCGTAGATCGAGATGTCGCCGAGCTTGCCGCTGTGTGCCTCGATGAACTTCTCGCTCGACACGAACATTCCGCCCGAGCCGCAACAAGGGTCGTACACGCGACCCTTATAGGGAGTGAGCATCTCGACCAGAACACGCACGACGCGCGAGGGCGTGTAGAACTGGCCGCCCTTCTTGCCTTCGGCGCTGGCGAACTGAGCAAGGAAGTACTCGTACACGCGGCCGAGAATGTCCTTGGCGCGATCGGCGGGACTCCCTAGCCCGATGTCGCTGACAAGATTGATGAGTTGGCCAAGTCGCTGCTTGTCGAGACCGGGGCGGCCGTAGTCCTTGGGAAGAACGGCCTTGAGCGACGAGTTGTCGCGCTCGATCGCGGTCATCGCGTCGTCCACGAGCGTGCCGATGGTCGGCTGCGGCGCGTTGGCTTTCAGGTACGTCCAGCGCGCCTCCTTCGGCACCCAGAAAATGCTGGCGGCGCGGTACTCATCCGGGTCTTCGGGATTTGCGCCCTGCGCCTTTTGGGATTCCAGCTCCGCGTGCTTCGCCTCGAAGGCGTCCGAGATGTACTTGAGGAAGATCAGGCCGAGGACGACGTGCTTGTACTCGGCGGCGTCCATGTTGTTACGAAGAGCATCGGCTGCTGCCCAGAGCTTCGCCTCGAGGCCGAAAGTTGCGCTCGGGGGTTGGGTCGCCCGCCCGGTGCTTGTTGTTCCTTCCTTCTTCTTACGAGCCATCTGCTCACGGCCTCCCGATGCTCCGTATCGACCTCCGCCTGCTTGGCGGCATACTCATGGAGCGTCTCGAAAGTGGGCGCTGCTTGGGTTCTGAGGAAGGGCGTTTTTGCGGCAGGAAGGGGTGGGTTTTGCTGCGTTGGCCTTAGGGCACCCTGCGCGAGTGCGGACTGGAGCGCCTACACCGGATCGGAGTTACGTAGAGCAGTGCGCTCGTGCAACTCTGTCAACGCCGCGCGGTGCGCCTTGCTCATCGGCCGCAGCTCATATAACAGGCTCGCGGAGACCTGCCCTACCCGGTTCTCTTTCGGCACCGCCACCGGGACGACGAGGAACGCGAAGAGCGCGATCGCACGGCTGCCAGCCGCGGCGCGATCGAAAGCCCGGAGGTAGGGCCGGAGCGTCTCGTCGAGTAGCCTGGGTGCTTCCGGCTTGAGCGCCTCGGCACTCGGGCTGAACAATCGCTCATCATTGGGCCGAAACAGGCGATCGAAGCTTAGCGCGACGACTCCGTCAAGCTGCGCCTTCCGTAGCTGCGATGTGGCCTGCACAAAGAGCGCTGGACCTGCGCGCCGCCGGCACGCTGGCTGCGATACCGAGTCGAACACCAGCCGCGGTGACGACGAAATCCGGCTCTTGGAACCTCACGGGGAGCCCTCCTCGCGCGCATAGCGCGGCGACGTAGAGCTCAAACTGCGTCGAGCGAGCCAGAGGGTTGGCGTCCTCGCTCGGCAGCGGGGCGCCTCCGAGCACGTGCTTGAGCTTGGTGAACATCACAGGATCCGCAGGCGGGGCGGGCGGCAGCAGATGCTCCACAATCGCCCCCACCTCGTGGAAGTCGCGATTACCCTCCAACAACTCGACGAGGTCCCGCGGACGGTCGGCGGCTCGAGCGGGACTCAGTGTCTTGGCGGCGAAGGCCTCGGAGAGCCGCTCGAAGCGAGCGAGGCGACCGGGCGGAAGAGTTACGTCATGCGCCGCAAGGCGCCCCTTCACTAGCGCGAGGCGCGCCCGCGTCTCGTCCGGGTCCTCAACGTTGAGCGAGAGATACTCGTCTTGGGCCACGCCGAGAAGCTAGTTGCGAGGCGCGCGGGGCGAGCCTCCGGGCGTCATTGGATTCCTGCAACCCGGCACGAGGATTTCTCATTCCCTGGCCGCCTAACCAGCCCAGCAGGACCCGAGCATTCTAGCTCGAGTGTCCCCCGGCTGTCCCCCGAGGGGCGGTGCGGTAGGATGGTCGAACTCGGACGTGTACGACGTATCGCTCTCCGATGATTCTAGCAGTATTCAAACACAGCAATGTTCGGAACTGTGACGATGCCCGGGCCCACAAGCGCGTTCTGGTAATGGGAGAGGGTGCCTGGACGATCTACCATTCCGGTGCGAACGTCGTTCACTTCCTGCGGAGATTTGCCCGATGGCCTCCAGGCGTTCTATACGCAAAACGGCCCGTTCCAGCGCGGCCCTGATCGCAGAGTCCCGTCTGGGACCGCGCGGCTCTGGGGCTGACACGTGGTCGACTCCGATCCGGCCGGCGCGCACTGTCGCCCTGGGGAGCAGTGCTGGCTTACAGATTCTCCTCCTAGGGTTGCTGGTTACCGATGCCGCAGCCCAGCGGACGCCGCCAGGCAAACTCCCCGCCTTCGACGCCACGTGGGCAACGCTCCCCCAATCCTTCACACCTCTAACCGCACGCCGTATGTATCGCACGCTCCAAGTGCCGCCCAAGGGAGAGTTCGAGACAGAGGCGGACTATCGTGGACGGTTAGAAGAGGCGTTCGTGCCGGGAACTCATGCCATCCCCGTTATGGATTTTAAGCTCACCTACTACGCTGACAGCGGAGCCTTCACTGTGGTCTTTGCGTCAGAGTGGGCGCCAGGAATCTCCGTTGGCGCGGACGGTTCTTCTGAGGCGGCGATGATCGTGTCCGATCGGAGCTCCAAGTTGCTCCGCACCGAGTCGCGTACGACTGCCTTCGGGGTTCGAGGCCAGGTAGAGGTCTGGGTGGATACACTCTTTGGCGTGGTGCCAATAGATGAAGTCGGAGAGCCGGGCACGGTAGTCGTCGGTATGTGGCGGATCTCGCCTGATAGTGCGCGAGCCGTGAAGCCGGTCGTGGCGGCCGTTCTCGAGGTCACACTTACGGCAATGCCTGACGGACGCCAAACCGACTCAGGGGATGGCGGCGACAGTCCTACGCTTTCTTCTCCTCGAGATGTTTCTCGTGTTTTCCACGTCGTCTTTGTACGCGAGGCCAAGCTGGTGCTGTACGACCGCCGCTCTAGGCGGATATTGACCAGGCTCCCGATGGTGGAGGCGAGTCCGGACGCTCCGTAGGGGTTACAGCAGACCGACTGGACGACGTCGGCAGGTTCTCTCGGCAGGCGAGCAGGGAGGAGAATCGAACTTCTCCCGCATCGGGTTTCTAGTGGTGGTGCTATTCTCCTTCGTCGTCGTCCGGTTGATCGAAGAGGCGCTCAAGCGGAATTTCGGGAGCGAAGTCGTCACTCAAGCAGGCAGGACCGATGGACGAGCACACCGCTAGCCGGGGGTTCTCGAATGACGGGGAATTCGCTCACGAAGGGAGCTGTTGCGAATCAAGCATTCGTTGGCTGCCCTTGGCTCGGCGTGCGTCCGAAGTATGACGAGGCCATCACCGCTCTACGCAAGAAGTATCCAATCTCCTTCGTGATTGTGGGTCGCTACGACGGCCAAGATGCCGAGGATCTCCTTGCCACTATCAAGGAGAGAATGGACTCCTCTAGTTACGCAATCTTCGATGCAACCGGGGGTAATGCCAACGTATCGCTAGAGTACGGGTACGCGGAAGCACAGGGCCTCAGGCGGGCCATCTACCTGTCTACTCACAAGGCCAGCACCAGCGAGAGCAAGGACAAGCCGATCATCGCGGACCTGGCTGGTAAGAAGCACAATCAATACAAGCAGGCCGGGAGCTTGAAGAAACTCCTTGCTGAGTTTGCTGCAGAACACGACTATGAGTTTGCTGCAGAACACGACTATACGAAACGCTTCGAGACGTTCTTAAGTACCGCGTTCAAGAAGGCCCCGCCGGGCGAGAAGAAAAGCTGGCGTGCAATGGCATTGAAGCTCGTCCATCTTCTGGACGGCAAGAAGGCGGCGCGGCGCGTGGACATTGTCAACGACCTCCTCGCGGAAGGCTACAAACAGCCCGAGGTGGACGAGCTCATTCGCAAGATGATGGACGGCAAAGTCATCCGCAGTCAGCAGGGTCCCTACTCGAAAGTGTGGATCACCTGATCGGGGCGAGGTCCGCGACGCGACGTGGTACAACGTCCACTCCCATGGAGGCAGGTTCTGGACCTAGTGTCGACGACGTCGCTGCGAACTTGCAGCGATAGCGAAGCTGAGAACCCATCCGACGGCGATCGGAAGCCAATCACGCGTTAACGACCAGCCAAACCCAAGGCACGCCAACACGGTTAGCATTGAAGCCCAAAGGACGCTCGTGAGCAGTTGGCGAAGGGAACTCGGCGGGCACATGCCCATACCACTTCACGGATCCGCGGATGCCTAAGAAGGTGTCCTCGTACAATATGGTGCCCCATCATATTGCGACGCGAGCTGAAGGAGTCGCGCGGGGAGCGTTCCTGGGAGGGTAAGGCTCGGGAAGAGGGGCTTGATTCTCAGCCGCACCGCTTTTTCGGGAGCTTGGGACCGCGATAATCTTGGTGGACTCGTGCTCATCCTGAGGGTCTTTTCCGTGAAATTCAGGACCGGGCGTCCTCCCTCGAGTGTCCCCCGGCTATCCCCCCCCTGGAGCGCGCGTTAAAAACCGAGGATTCCCGCTATTCAGGCCCGGGAGCTACAACTCCTCGTTAGATGACAATTGTTCACTGCCTATCGCCCCAGTTGTCGTCAAACCAGACCCGCGGAATTCTATGGTTCAGAGCGGCGGACGCCAAAGCCTCCTGCACTGCATAGAACTTTTCTCGCGTATCGATCTCTTTGATCTTCGTGAACGGCTGCCGGACGCCAAGTTTCCTTAACCTTTTGATCACGACGCTATCAATTGGCACATACAGAAAGGCGCTGACTTTCGCGGCGTCGGTGTCAGAGAAGTACCGCGAGCTCAGCACGAGGTCGCGAGCGTAGAGGGCCATTATCTTCGTGGCGTGGCCCCATTTGAGACCAGGACGAATGCGCGTGTTGCGGCGGTTGTGCCGATCAATGGTTTTCGCGATCCGCTCTACGTGCCCGTCGAACCACTCAGAAAACTCTTCTTGACTCTTGAACTGTGTAATGGCGTCCACGTCTAGCGCGGGCAACAACGGAAGCAGTGCATCCCGGGTGCCCTTTGCGTAGACCCTCATGACTGACGGCCCAAGAACAACTCGCGCAATTGTTTTCTTTAGGGCCTCCTGATGCTGCCCCTTGATCCGTCGAAATTCGTCGTTAAGCGACGCGACCACGTTCACTCGTCATCTAACGGATCGTGCGCCGCCCGCTTCAAGCACTTGTTGGGCCTCACGAGCTTGACAAAAACCAGGTGTTAATGGGGGCACCCAGTTCCTCGTCGAGCCACTCAAGATCCTCTCTCCACTCCTTGATGCTCCTCTGGTACTCGTGGCCGCGCGTCAGATGCACCGAGATGAAGCTTTCAAGACACCGCGCCAACTTAGAGAGTCGTTTTTGAGAACGCTCTTCGCCCCACTCGGCTCGATACGCCTCATCGTTCCCGGCGGGGAGTTTCCCGGCGGGCATCGCGAAGACGCGGCGGAGGACGATTTGGCGATTGATAGCCGGCATGGCGGCAGCGGCTCCAACATGATAGCCACTCCGGCTGAGGACGCCCTCATCTCGAGCGAACGCGTCCGCGGCCAGGACGGTCGTCGGTGCAGGAGTGGCACGCGCGGCCAGAACTGGTAGCTGATCCCTCGCGACGCTCCGCTTCACCCAGCCCTTGGTGGAGATGAGGTGAACGTCGTTGTCGTCAAGAGCGACTATGCGGTACTCACCGCCAGGCTGAGACAATGTGGGCGGTAGTCTGACTCGATCGCTGATCTTCATGTACGTTGCTCGTGAGGCCTAACGGATCGCTCTAAAGCTGCGGCGTGCTGGTGAACGGTTCATTCTCTTAATCTACGCGCGCCGTCAGCTGGCTGGTGGCGCGCGGGCTGGCTGCTCTCACGTTTCCCCTGTACGTCATGGGCCGCGGATTCCCGATACGCAGTGCGGTAAGAACTGCTTGCAGAGCCTGAGCTATCAGAGTGCTGTGTCGTATTGTTTGCCTTCACTCACCCAATTCTCGACTCATCTTGGTAACGCAGCTTACGCTGACGGACGCGATGGCGGATTACCGAGCCGGCGCGGCGTGTCTGAAGGGGAGATCATGAGGCTCTGCGGTTGGAAGACACGGGCGATGTTTGACCACTACAACATCATCGATGAAGCGGATCTCGCCCAGGCCGTAGCGAAGCGGTTCGAGGGGCAGCCAACGGCAAACAAAAGGCAAACAATGGCAAACATTCCCACTGCCATCGCCCCTTCGAGACCGCTAAGTTCTTCTGCTGCTTTAATCCGGCCAGGTAGCTCAGTTGGTAGAGCAGCGGACTGAAAATCCGCGTGTCGCCGGTTCGATTCCGGCCCTGGCCACTACTCGAGCCCCCTGTCGCGCAGTCGGATCACCTCTTCGAGCGACGGGTTGCCGTAGCCTCGGGTTTTCACGCGTTGGATGAACGCCCTCGTTACACCGTGGTCGCGAGCCCGGCGAAGCTCCTGCAGGGACAGCCGCTCGTAGCCCGCCTCTTTCAGCGACGCGATGTAGGATGGATCGACGCCGTGGTCGCGCGACTCTATCAACTCCTCGGGGTTCGCGGGCGCGTAGCCCATCTCCTTCATGTCGGCGATGTAGTCCTCATTCACACCGTGATCCCGCATCCGGACCAGGCTCTCCAGGTCACTGAACTGGTATCCCCGCGCCTTCATGTCCGCGATGTACTCCCCGTTCACGCCGTGATCCCGCACGCGCACGAGGTCCTCTGCGCTGAGGTTCTTGTAGCCTGCGCTGTTCAGTGACTCGATGAACTCCCCGTCCACGCCGTGATCCCGCATGCGGATCAGGCTCTGCGGGTCGCCGAGATGGTATCCGCGCGCCCCGATGTCCCGGACGTACTCCAGATCCACGCCGTGTGTCGCCATCCGCGCGAGCTCCGCGGCGGTCGGACGGTCATACTTCTGCCGCGCCAACTCGTCCACGAGATCCAATCCCACGCCCGCCATCGTCATCTGGAACTGCTCCCAGTCCGTCGGCGCGTTGACCCCCCGTTTGGCTAGCTCGGCGACGAAATCAGCATTCGGCTGATAGGTGAAATGGCCCGAGCCCTTGCCGCTGTCGAACCAGCCCTCGCAGTCGAGCGTGCCGGCCGACCGCACGATCTTGAAATGCACCGTGACACCGGATCCGCGCATGTCCGCTGCGGAGAGGCCCACGAATTCCCCAAGGGGCACGTCCCGACTCCAATTACTCGAGTATCCACGCTCGCCGTAGCGGACGGAGAGCTGGATGGTGCCCGCATGATCACACGGCTCGATCAGCCACTGCCCGCCGGATGGGACGACGCGCTGAGCCGAGAGGAGGGGGGCTGCCAGGAAGCTGGTCAGGAGCAGGACGGCGAACCGCATAGGGACTCCGGGAGTGGATTTAGGAAGTTGGATGGGAAGCACGCCCCGAGGGTTGCAGGCCTCGCCGCACCAGGAACGCGACCGAAGCCGCGGCCAGGACGCCTCCCGTGACCAGTAGTGAATCCGCCGTGGCCCGCGCCAGCAATGCCACGATCAAGCCCGCCGTTACCCACGGCACCACGCGGCCGCCGGGCATGACGAACGGCTTGTCGGCCGAACCTGCATCGAGCCGCCGCAGCCGCCACACGCCCACGCAGCACGCCAGGTACACGAGCAGAATCGGCACGTTCGCCATGATCGCGAGTTTGACGTACGTGCCGGTGATGGCGATGGCGCAGACGATCACACCCTGGACGGCGATCGCGACGTGCGGTGTGTGGTGTGCCTGGTGAACTCTCGCGAGCGGCCGCGGCAGGTAGCCGTCCACCGCGAAGGCGAAGAGCGTCCGCGGCGTGGCGAGCATCGTGGCGGTCATGAAGCCGAAGGTCGAAACGATCATCGCGATGAGGATCAGGGTGGAGCCGGTCTGTCCGGCGAATTGCACGGCCGCCGCGGCGAGCGGGGCCTTGGCCGTCTCCGGCGCAGCGAGCGCGCTGCCGAGGATGCCTTGAGCAACGAGCTGGACGGCGATGTAGAGCACGCCCACACCCGTCACGGCGAGGGCGATCGCGCGCGGCACGGCGCGAGCCCCATCGCGCACTTCGCCGCTCACCTGCAGCGCCGATTCCATCCCGAAGAACGCGAACATCAGGAGCAGCCCCGATTCTCCCAGGCGCGTGAGCGAGGGCAATGAGCCCAACGCGAGATTCTCCGCGCGGACGTGCGACAGGCCGAGCGCCACGAATGCGATGAGCGGGACGATTTTCGCGACGGTCGCGATGCCGCTCACGTTCGATCCGAGCGCGGCACCGCGGATGTTGACGAAGGCCAGACCGCCGTAGACCGCGATGAGGAGCACGGCGCGCGGTAGCGCGCCGCCGAGGCCCGGGAGCAAGCCGCTGACAGCGTCGGCGAACACGGTAGCGACGGCGCCCATCGCGAGCGTGATGCCGAGCCAAAGCAGCACGCCGCACAGGAACCCCGCGTAGGGGCCGAACGCCGTCCCGACGTACGCGTACGGGCCGCCGCTTTGTGGGACGCGGCTACCGGCCTCTGCGATGCAGAGGGCGACGAGCGCCGTCGCCACGGCGCACACGAGGTAGGCAAGTGGAGCCGCGGCACCCAGGCCGGCGGCCATGTGCGCGGGGAGCACGAAGATCGCCGCGCCGATGGTGATGTTGAAAATGGCGGCGGCGAGCCCGCGCACGCCGATGACTCGGCGCAGCGCGGGCTCGTGAGTGGGAGGGGAGGCCATGCACCAAGGTACCGAAAAGCAGGTCCTTCGCTACGCGCGCGTGCCGCGCGCTCCGCTCAGGATGACAATGCTACGCGCTGCTTACAAAAAGGGGTTAGGGGGAAGAAGAAACCAGTTCTTGGCCAAATCTTCGTAGGTGGGGTTACGACTCTCGATCAGGCTGAGCTTCCGCAACCGCTTCCAGCCCTTGATCTCCTTCTCGCGCGCAATGGCGTCCCGGATGTCTGGAAACTCCTCGAAGTAGACGAGCCGGGTGACGCGATACTTGCGCGTGAACCCAGAGACGAGGCCTCGTTTGTGCTCGTTCACGCGCCGTGCTAGGTCATTCGTTACCCCGGCATAGAGCACCCGGGAGCGACTGGCCATGATGTAGACGTAGTAGGTGCGCACGATCCAACAGGATTATCGATCGGACCCGCGCCTCCATCATCATTCTTTCGCGCTGTAGGGCAATTCTTTCGCCGTCTCCTTTTCTTTTTTCCCCCTCTTTCACTAAAGCGACGCGCTTGTCATCCTGAGCGAGCGCGATAGCGCGAGCGAAGGACCTGCTTTTTTGGCCGTCAGCTCCCCGGCATGAACGCGCAGCCGGCATTCTGCGCGCGAATCAACGCGTAGATGCCCGAGGGGACGATGATCGCTCCAGGGACCAGGTTCGTCCGAACCTCTTGCTGCACTTCTTCGACATTGCGGTTTGCTTGCTCAGCGAACCGTCGCCCCATGTTCCCCAATGAGATGTTGCAGACCAGGCTGATCATCCCGCGTTTGTGCAGCGTCTCGATCTTGGTCGCCGCGTTTCCAGCGGATCGTCCCGCGGCCCAAAAGACGTTGCGGCGTGCGGCAGTCCCGGTGTCGTGGTCGTCCGTCTTCGTCTCCTTGCCCAGCTCATAGCGATCCCACAGATGGTCGTTCAGCGCCATCGGCGTGCCGAGGCGACGGAAGACGACGACCGGAATCGTCTCGGCATCCGCAGTGTTATGGACCTCGTGGTACTGGTCGAAGAACGTCGACGCGTAGCTGAAGACTCCGCCATCGTCGATCACGTTCGCGTTGAAGACGACGCGGTATCGCGCCTTCGCGAGACGATCGAGCCATGACGTATCCCAGTTGGACTGCTGCGGAGCAGACTCAGCCCGGAGCTCGTCCGCATCCATGGCGAGGGCCGCGGCGGCGAGTCCCAGCTGTGAGAGAAAGTCTCTGCGTCGCGGCATAGGGGCTGCTCTGAGTAGAGGTGTTTCTAAGCTACTTAGTCGCGCGTGCCGCGCGCAGGAGACAGCCGCGCTCGCTCTCGTAACGAAGGAGCCATGACCACATGGCGTGTGATCGACGTCGGCGCAAAAGGTCATCCTCTATCGTTTTCATCGGCCTTAAAGCGCGCGTTATCGCCGGGACAACGTCGACACGCGACCTGGTGAAATCATCGGTCCGTCAGTTCCCGGTTCTCTCCTTTCTCTTTTATAAAAGGACACTCGCGTTGTCATCCCGAGCGAGCGCGCTACGCGCGCGAAGCGAGGGATCTGCTTTTGGGGAACGCGCGCGCGAAGCGAGGGATCTGCTTTTGGGGCTACGCGCGCGCAGCGAGGGACCTGCTTTTGGGCAGCTTAGATTGCGCCTCGCTCAGAGCCTGCCCTGAGCGTCGCGAAGGGATGACACGGTGGTCGCGTTCTTGTGAGAAGGGGAGGGGAAGCGGAAGTACCGCAAGTACCGATCGAGCAGGATGAACGCAGCCGCCAGCTCGACGAGAATAATCAGGGTCAGAAAGAGCGCGAACCCCGGCCGGCCCAAGCCCCAGGCCGCGGCGGTCAGCGGCACGAGCCGCCAGACTCGAAAACCAATTGGGGCAAGGAGCGCCCACCGGGCCCAGCTCTGTCCCCAATACAGCGCCGCACCGAGCACGAGCACCACGGCGAGCGGCAGCAGCCGTGCCAGCGTGGCAATCGGCCCAACCACGAACACAAACGTGAAGAAGAAGGTCGCCTCTGCAATCAACAGGAGGACGATTGCGGCGGAAACGTCGGTCCGCGTCATGGGGACCGGAGCGGATGTCGTCATCGTAACCCCTAACAGGGCGCGCGTGAACTACAGCCGAGGGCGGCGCTTAACTGTAATCGTTTGCGTAGTTCGACGAAGGTGACGAGGCTCACTTCCTTACCGCTTTAGGCGTAGCTTGGCTCGGGCGAGCAGTTGAAAACGGCACTCAGGGAGGACGCGCGATGAGGTTGATCAAAGGGCCCGCCATTTTCCTGGCGCAGTTCGCGGGCGATGCGCCGCCGTTCAACAGTCTGAAGGCCATCGCCGGCTGGGCCGGGGAGGGGGGGCTCGGCTTCAAGGGCGTCCAGATCCCAAGCTGGGACCGCCGACTGTTCGACCTCGCCAAAGCCGCCGAGAGCCAGACCTACTGTGACGAGATAAAGGGCATCCTGGCGGAGCGCGGCCTCCAGGTCACCGAGCTGTCGACGCATTTGCAGGGCCAGCTGGTGGCCGTGCATCCCGCGTACGACACCGCTTTCGACGCCTTCGCGGCGCCCGAAGTCCGCGGCAAGCCCGCGGCGCGAACCGCATGGGCGGTCGAGCAGGTCAAGCTCGCGGCGCGCGCGTCGCGCCGGCTCGGCGTGACCGAGCACGCCACGTTCTCGGGTGCCCTGGCGTGGCCCTACTTGTATCCCTGGCCGCAGCGGCCGGCCGGTCTGGTCGAGACGGCGTTCGACGAGCTGGCGCGGCGCTGGCGTCCGATTCTCGACGTGTTCGAGGAAAACGGGGTCAACGCCTGCTTCGAGATCCATCCCGGCGAGGATCTGCACGACGGCGTGACGTTCGAGATGTTCCTCGAGCGAGTCGGCGGACACAAGCGCTGCAACCTGTTGTACGATCCCAGTCATTTCGTGCTGCAGCAGCTCGACTATCTAGAGTACATCGACCTCTATCACGACCGCATCCGCATGTTTCACGTCAAGGATGCCGAGTTCAATCCGACCGGCCGCCAGGGCGTGTATGGCGGGTTCCAGTCGTGGGTCAATCGCGCCGGCCGGTTCCGTTCCCTGGGCGATGGTCAGGTGAACTTCAAGGCGATCTTCTCGAAGCTCGCCCAGTACGACTATCCCGGCTGGGCGGTGCTCGAATGGGAGTGCTGCATCAAGCATCCGGAGGACGGCGCCCGCGAAGGGGCGAAGTTCATCGCCGACCACATCATCCGGGTGACGGACCAGGCGTTCGACGATTTCGCCGGCGCCGGCACCGACCAGGCCGCGAACCGCCGCATGCTCGGCATCACCTGACATGGCCCAGCCGTTGCGGCTCGGCATGGTGGGTGGCGGACGCGGTGCGTTCATCGGCGGCGTGCACCGGCTCTGCGCCCGCATGGACGGGCAGTACGACCTGGTCGCGGGCGCGCTCTCGTCCGATCCGCAACGCGCCGAAGAATCCGGCGCCGAGCTCGGCCTCGCGCCGGACCGCATCTATGCGAGTTTTGCCGAGATGGCGGCTGCGGAGGCGCAGCGGCCCGACGGCATCGAAGTCGTGAGCATCGTGACGCCGAACGACAGCCACCACGCCATCGCCCGCGCCTTTCTCGATCGCGGTATCGATGTGATCTGCGACAAGCCGATGACCACCACCGTCGCGGACGCGCTCGACCTGGTGCAGACGGTGCGGCGCACCGGTCTCATCTTCGGCGTCACGCACAACTACACCGGCTACCCGATGGTGCGCCAGGCGCGCGAGATGATCGCGGCGGGCGAGCTGGGCACGATCCGCGTCGTGCAGGTCGAGTATGTACAGGATTGGCTCACGACCAAGCTCGAAGACACGGGGCAGAAGCAGGCCGCGTGGCGCGTCGATCCGACGCGGGCGGGTGCCGGCGGCTGCCTCGGCGACATCGGCACGCACGCGCACAATCTCGCGGGCTTCGTCTCGGGGCTTACGGTGCGTGAGCTCGCCGCGGACCTGAGCCGGTTCGTGCCGGGCCGCAGGCTCGACGACAACGTGCACATGTTGCTGCGCTTCGAGAACGGCGCGCGCGGCATGCTGTGGGGCAGTCAGGTGGCGCCCGGCAACGAGAACGGGCTGCGGCTGCGCGTGTACGGCGACAAGGCCGGCCTCGAGTGGAGCCAGGAACAGCCCAACCAGCTGCGCTTCTCGCCTGTGGGCCAACCGCCACGCGTGTTATCGCGCGGTGGTCCCAATGTCGGGCCCGCCGCGACGCGCGCGACCCGCATCCCGTCAGGTCATCCGGAAGGCTATCTCGAAGCGTTCGCCAATTTGTATCGCGATCTGGCGGAGCAGATCCGGGCGCGCCGCGCGAAGCGGGCGCCTGAGCGGGCGGCGCTGCTCGCGCCGACGGTCGAAGATGGCGCGCACGGCGTCAAGTTCATCCACGCGGCGGTCGAGTCGAGTGCGAAGAACGGCGCGTGGGTGGACATGCAGCTGAAGCTGCGCTAGACCTACGCAATGAGCTCGCTGAACTTCGCGAGGTCGATGTTGCCGCCGGAGACGATCGCGACTATCGGTCCCGAACCCGCCTTGCCGGTGAGCGCTGCCGCTAGGCCGAGCGCACCAGCTCCCTCGGCGATGACGCGCGCCTTTTCCGCCATGAGACGCATGGCGCGCTTCACCTCGTCCAGGCTCACCACGATGTAGCCGTCCACGACCGGCTGCATGCGTTGCCACATCCGTGGAAACACACTCTTGCCGCCCGCGCCATCGACGAACGTGGCCTTCCAGTCCGGGAACACCTGCGCCGAGCCTTTCGCAAACGAGAGCGCGGCGGGCGCGGCGGTCTCCGGCTCGGCGCCCCACACTTTGATCTCAGGGCGCAACGCTTTGACGGCACTGGCCACGCCGGTGACCAAGCCGCCACCGCCGATCGCGGCGATGATGGCGACGGTGTCCGGCGCATCCTCGAGAATCTCGAGGCCCATCGTCGCGTGACCGGTGATGAAGTTCTGATCGTCGAATGGATGGATGAACGTCCCCTCGACGCCGGGATAGGAGCGATCATCGAGCGCCTGCCAGGCGACCGCATACGGCACGAGCACGAGCTTCGCGCCCAACG
>Ga0224452_1000127_pt1 | contig 14545 bp, 17 predicted proteins | sample PLM2_30_b1metaG_FD_172494 | JGI IMG/M metagenome (GOLD analysis project Ga0224452, IMG submission 172494) | Groundwater sediment microbial communities from an aquifer in East River, Colorado, USA - PLM2_30_b1 | ecosystem: Environmental > Terrestrial > Soil > Riparian zone | place: USA: East...
TCTCCTATAGCTGTCCAATCAAATTCATGAGTCGTGTCTGCTCTTCTTCAACTGTACTTGTTGTAGGAACTAGAGAGACCATCAGCTCATCTAGACCTGCTGCCATGAGGTCAGTGAATCGTGCCGACACTGTTGCCTCGTTTCCAGATATTACCAAATTATCTACAAGAGCATCAGGTATGGCCTGGTCGGATATCAATTGAAATCCTGCATTAGAGAACATATTAGCATAAAAAGGTATTTTCGCGTAGAAATCAAGTAGTCGATGACCTGCTAACAGTAAGGAATTCCTATCCTCGCCTAGTGCCACTAAAACATGTGCCACCAATGGGGGCGCTGCTCTTCCAGCAGCTGCTGCTGATGTGCGTAGGGTTGGAATTCCAGTACTTAGCAAATATGGAACAGGACATACCCAGGAAAGGGCTCCATCAGCAATTTGTCCTGCTAAATGAAACGCCTTCTCTCCCAGAGTTGAAATAAGCACAGGAATCTGTGGCGTATGGGGTAACGTGGCTACAACATTATAGAAGTATCCGTGATGATTGACCTTCCCTTCCCAGAGTGCAGCACGCAATATTTCTACGTATTCGCACAAGTGGGTTAACGGCTTCCTCTGCTGTAGGCCATACATGTCTTCTATGATAAAGCGGTGGCTCGGGCCTATTCCAAGGCGCAATCGGCCAGGTGCGATATCATAAAAAGCCAGAGCCTGCTGTGCCAGGACAAGGGGATGACGCGGATAAGTTGGTACAATCGACGTTCCTAAGCGCACTGTAGAAGTTTTTATCGCTGCGGCTGCAAATGTTGTCAACACATCTGGCCAATTAGGTGGTTGTACCATCCATATTTGGCGTACTCCAGCAGCTTCTGCTGCAACAATAGTTTTGACTGCAGCGGCGGCATTATTACCATCCACGATGAGTCCGACAAGTTCTCGAGTTGGCTGCCGACTTGCGAAAACTTGTGAGCCAGAAATTTTTGCCATATTTTCACCGCTTATTAGAAAATCAGAGATAGTAATTAACTATTCAGGAACAGTATTAATAGCAGCCCAATCCTGTCATTAAAAGTATCATCTAATTACAAACGTGTGCCCTGTGGTAGACAGATAGGAACCGATAATGATATCTACCGCTTACACCGCTCAAAATTCTTAATGGATGTTTAAATAACCACCAATTGTTTTTATGGGTTATTTCTGAACGCTACGATTATCGGGTCGGAAAATTATGTCAAAATTGATTCACAAACGGCCAGTCGTTGCAGAAACTGAAGTCGGAGGTACCCCGGGAGGAGGGACTGAACGTGCTATTAAAGCCAATCGGACATGAAAGTGAATGCTTGCATAACTTACTATAGTTTATTATAAAGGATAAAAAGTCGCCATAGGTGATTTACATTAAATGCTGCCAGTATCGACTACTCTTAGGTTAATTAGTTATTATTTGGGACATGACTCTTTTAATATGAAACAAAAAACTGAATTATCCATTATGTTATATACAATGGTTACCCTATTTGTTGTTTCCATTAATTTTCAACAAGACGCCTATTCTCAAACCAAGTCACTTCCTGTATTGCTAGTACATGGCAATCTCGAGGATGCCAGAATATGGGCTACTTGGCAAAATATGTTGACAGAAGATGGTATTCCATTCTATACAGTAACATTTACCAATGATGATAAATGTGGTTCGGCTACGAACCACGCTACCGAACTACAGACGATTGTTCAAAAAATTTTGAAATCAACTGGTTATAAAAAAGTAAACGTTGCAGCTCATAGTAAGGGAGGATTAGACGCGCGAGCTTATCTATCTACTGGAACAGAGAATGTTGCTAATTTGATTATGATTGGTACTCCAAACGCAGGGTCTCCACTTGCCTTTATGAATAACTTTTGTGCTCCAGCTATTTTTGATTTGAGGCCTGGAGCAAGCGTTCAGGAAGCTCCCAGAAATGTTCACACGAAATACTTTACAATTAGTGGAGATTGGTTGCCAAATATTTGGGGACTTGGTAATGGGGGAAATATCTACATTCCTGGTCCTGATGATGGGATTGTACCGCTCTCATCAGTCGAGTCCAAGAGCTATTTCGAAAGTCTTGGGCGAACCTCGGATAACCACATTGATTTGCTTGGACCGCAAGAATATGCTATGGCAAGAGATACGTTAATTGGTAATAGCCCATAGAAATCAGTTAATATACATACCATAATACAAATAAATTTCAATCGACCAGAGAATTCATGTTTTTAGGTATTACAAAATATGACTCCGCGACGATGATAGAGGGGTTCGAGTCCCACTCCGACTCTACGGGAGTTTCATTTCTTCTGCTATAAGTTCTTGCTTGGTTTTACAATTGCGTTTATGATATCTTTTTCCGTAATGATACCTAGTAGTTTCTCCCGAACGCTACCCTTGTCAGTTATAGGCAGTCTGCGAATATTCTTCTTACTCATAATTTCTATAGCTTTAGATAGAGTCGTAGCAGAGCTTCCCGTGACCAATGGCGATGACATAAATGGTCTCATTGGCACTTCAGGACTAAATAGCTCTATGGAACCTATTATTTTGACTACGTCCCTTTCAGTGATTATACCTACAGGAACAATCGCACCATTTGTCTGCTTTACTATAACTACAGAGCCAACATTATTATCATACATACTCTTGCAAACGGACCGGACGGTGGAGTTTATCTTGGCTGTAACCACCTTTTTAGTCATAAACTTTGCGGCCGGCAATGAATAAATGTCCATTATGCATACAACCGTCATCTTCGTAATATTGTTTTATTCCTTCAAAGGATTTATCAGGAAGACTGGAAATATCATCCAATTCAATGCCTACTACATTGTTAAACCCTTCATCATTGTTTGGTTGTAATTCTACAATGTTATTTATAACAGTAGCAGGGTCATCGTCCGTTCTTTCTTCGAACTTCCAACTAGAAGGATAATTCACAGATATGTTACAATTCTGGCTAGCATATGACTTAGACAATGTTTGTGCATAGGAATTTAGAATCTTATTATTTGTTATGGTAGACACAAAAAGGAGGACTAAAAATAACGTTACACTAGATAGTATATTCTTCACACGCATTGGAGCATGACCTTATGTATGAGCGACATCGCTAATATTTAAGGAATTTAATGAAGGCCCAGAAAAATATCTAAAATCTTTAAATTCTATGGCGTATACATAATGTTGTGACTGTCGATAAGCAATATGAACACTCTTCAAACAATGAAAAAGCAAACTTAAAACCAACAAAAGAATCCAACGTTACTTATCAAAACTCTTCAGTTTCAAAGGAAAATCTTCCTTCAATAAGTAAAATCCTAATTGCTGACGATGGTAAAGATGAATCAAATAGGGTAATTAACTATGTTGTATCACTATCCAGAAACTCAGGAGCAGAATTACTAATTTTACGAATTTTAGAAGATATGGAGAAAATGGGGAAAGTCTCAGTACAAGGTTCTAATGAAGGTAACATGAGTAATAAGGATATGAAACGAGAGGTTAAAGGAGGGATAATGGATGAAATGGAAAAAAAAATAAACAGATGCAAGGAAGCAGGTTGTGAAAATAAAATTTCGTATAAATTCAGAGTGGGTGATGCTAAAGAAGAAATAATCAACGAGGTGAAAGAGGGAAATTACGATTTAATAGTCTTAAGGAGTTCAAGGAGTTCACATAAAGATTCTTGGATGAGGTCCTTTTTCAGCGATGCACGAAAAATAATTAGTAACATAAACATACCTGTTTTGATAGTACAGTAATTTAAACCAAAATCTTGAACACAATTAGATTATAATCCATGAATCTGGGATATTTTATATTTATTTTGCGTCACAGTATGATAAAGCCAACTGTATTGCCTCTTATAGTTCTTATGCTTGGAACTTACATTATGTTATTGTGTAGATAGTGTTCTATTTTATACCGTGTTCAGGGCTACGAGGACAGGAACGATAATTAGTACGGATATTTTACCATATTACTTAGAATAACTTTTTCCTAAATCTAAATACGTGTATACGTCTTACAATTAAATTTATGGCTAAATAAGAGAAACATGAGGCTATAATAGATGCTATTGTTGTAGCTTGTACTGGCTGATATTCTATCCTCAATAATTCAAGTAGAATGAAGAACCTTGATACATTATTGATAATATCAAATATAGCATCTCGATAAAGGTTCCTGAAACAGTAACGCATGATAAGCGACTTGATGTAAGTAAAGGAGCAATGGCACTTTTGGATGAGTTCCTTGAAAAGATATCGCCTCTAAAATCTACTAATAAATTAGGAGCGGTGCTTATCCAATTGACGCCAAGTTTTACAGTTAAAGAATTTAGGAATACGGAAGAATTTCTTGATAGGCTTCCCAGCGGATATGATTACGCAATTGAATTTAGAAATCCATCTTGGAATACTGAAGGCCCGTGGGAAATGTTAAAACATTACAACATAGCAGCTGTTATGACGGATTCTCCTGAGCCAGACAAACTGCAATTTCTTTCTCAACCTGTTGTAACTGCAAATCACACTTTTATTAGATGGCATGAAAGACAGCTAAAACCCAGATACAATTATCTTTACTCAAAAGAAGAATTGAAACCATGGGCTGAGAAGGTAAAACAAATATCTACAGAAACAGCTGTTGTCAGAGGTTATTTCAATAATCATTATGGTGCAAGAGCCGTTGTAAATGCACTGGAATTCAAACAATTGTTAGGTACCGTTTTAACTGAGAAAGAGAGAGCAGTTCTGGGACATGCTCGAAATTTCTTCATTCAGACCTCAAGGCAGTCAACATTGGATAATAACTTGAGGCATAGCTAGTATTGCAGTACAGACTCATTTTTTAAAGTCAACCCAAATGGTTCTGTTACTGTATTAGTGACCTCTTGTAATATTTCACAATATCTTTTAACATCATATTTGGTTTGTGAATTTGCTAGTTCTACTGGAATACTTCTTTTTTTAGAGTGCCTTCGATAATAGTCAGTAATTATGTATTTTAAAATCTCTCCAGCTTTTAATGACTTGCCTTCTCCACTTAGATTCGATATTGCATTATTTTCTACAGTGTTTCTATCTTGATATTCATCATAATTTTTCGAAGTTCTTTTTGTAAATACCAACTCATTCAAGGGAACCCTCCGCTCCTTCAGAAGCTTCAGATGATTTTGAAATTCATATAGTACTTTCGGAATCATTATTTTAACATCATTAACGGTGTCAGCTTCTGCTAAGATGTTCAAAATTAATTGTTGATAATTAGAGAAAAAAATCGGGGTATCATGTCTCCTTGCCTCAATTCCTCGTAGCTTAAGTGTTCCATCCTCAAAGACGCCAAAATACCTGTTGGGGACTCCTACAATATCACTATTTTTTGAGGGAACAAATGCAATCCATTTGTATATGCCTTCCAATGAAATATCAAAGCCTGTCTCGATTTCTATTGCTTTTTTCAACGCTTCATAATTGTGATGTTTTGTGTGTCTTTGTACATCTTTTTCCTGTACCCAAATCGAGTCTACTATGGCATGTAGGATATTAAAGCCGTGTCGCTCTGCTGTTCTCATTGTACGTATCAGAATTTGCCTATCAAAGGCACAAACAGCAATGTGAGCATCAATCCTACCGAATTTTGCATTATTAAAACCAAGATAACCAAAACTTGTTACGAGCACCCACTTGAGTGCAGTTTGTCTTGAATTATAAACTTCCTTCAGTTTAGTATCGGTAACTGAATTTCTGAGCTGTTTGTAGATTTTTCTTTTAGTAAGGAGAATTTCAAGTGCTTTTGGCACAAGTCCTTTTCTTTTTTGGCACCTGTAATAGTTATATAATTCAGGAACTCTTAACTTAGAGTCAGGACAACATTCACAAAAGACTGTTTCCGCTGATATATTCATCTTGTGCATTATTGATGGGTAAAGAGAAACAAAGTCCAGCTCTGCAACTCTTTCATGAACTCCTATCCTGGGTTCTAGAATCATTCCACCGCGGTCGGCTATTAGCAATTCTTCTAAACTCTTAATATGTTCAGACAGAGTTGGTTTCCACGGAATCAGTACGTTTTGCATATCAGCGTGGTAAAACTGTAAGCTGCTCATGCATTTTCCAATACTTGCCCTAGAAGCTGTATGAAGCGGCATTCTACAAATTCTTGCCAGTTCATAAAGACCTTGTAATCCTGATTCTGCCATAATAAATGAGTTGTCAGTGTCGATGTGTATTCTTCCTGGTAACTTTATGGTGGATGGTTTGAAAAAGATTTTGCCGTATGAAAAATATGACGTACCTTCTTTTACTGGCTTGACTAGAGCACTTCTTTCTCTACCCAACGTTAGTTGTATATTGTTATTATTTGCCCTTTCAATTAAATACGGAAACGTAAAAGAATCTCCATCATCTGTCAGCAGAAAATCTGGATTTATATTTGCTATTTCTTTCATAAGTTTGGCAAAAATATCGACTTCTGATTCTGCTTGTATTTGAAGAAGCTCACCCGTGAAATATTTTTGAATTTCAATATGGTCAATCCTGTCTGTATGTCTTGGTATCCTGCCTTCATCAATTTTGGGAAATACTCTGAGATGTACGTTATCAAATTTGGGTAGCTCATAATCAGTCGACCATACGTCATCTTTGATATTCCAATTCAAAACAGATTTGTTACTATTGATATAACAATAAGCTAGCGGAAATAAATCATGCTCGTAGAAATATGTCTGAGCTGGAAGAACGTCTACATTATATAGTCTAACTTGTCCAAATCTGAATCTTTTTTCAATTACTGAAGCAAGCTTTACAGCTTTGTTAGAATCTTTCAGTCTTAATTGTAGTACCAATGACTGTTTAGAATCTGTTAGTTTTTCATATTTCCGTACAACTTGAGAGCTTGATACAAATCCAGAAATAGCCTCGTTTTCCACAATTTCCTTGAACAGTGATTTGTTATCTGTTGCTACATATACTGGATGAGACCATTCATCTTCTAGTCTTATTGTCTTTCCATTAGCCTGTCTTATCCAAAAGACGATTTTATCGTTCTTGGCATATGCATCAAACAGCCATCCTGAGAACATGTCTATTTCGTCATATTTCTATAATTATCTGATTATCGCCATTCTTGCTGATTAAAGTTTACATTATTGATTAACCAATTAATTATCTTGTGCTGCACGAAAACTAAACTCATCAGTAGAGATTCAGTTGAATAATATTCTCCCTTTGAATTGATTGATTCTACATATCGGTAACATTGCTCTAGCATGTGTAAAAATAGTTCCCTGTCTTCTTCGCGTAGGGCATCAGCAAATCCAGTCCACGATTGAATTTCTTGTGTTAGTATATCTTCATTTGGAAACAATGCCAACTTTTTTTTCACTTAGTCTCGTTACAGTGGCTACGAGTCACAATGTTTCTATTTCTTTTTATCAATGCTGTTATCCGCTTGAAGTCGTTGAGAATAATTGACATTATAATACATTCCAAAACAATTGGTCTTGCAGAATTTGCACACGCACTATTATAGAGCCGAGAAGTCGAAAACATCTGGTCAAATTTTTTTCTATCATCCCTGCTTAGTCTGGAGCGAAATTTACGCCACCTCAATTCCTCGGCTATACAAGCTAACCTAAAAGATGGGGTTGTCCTACCCATAAACACTCATCTTCTTATGACTGTAAATACATCTTCAGCAGTTATGGACAAATACTTCTTTACAGTGACATAATCTTCATCTTGTTTTTGCTGTATAAGCATTTTAAACTTATCATTTGTTTTATTTTTGTCAATTCGAATACATTTGTTAAAACTTTTAACTATTCTGTTTCCTAAATTAACAACCAAAGAAGGTAATTTCTCATCAAGGGAAAGGGAGGTTATAAGCAGGACTTTAGCTTCATTTGTTATTACTTTGAGAACGTCAGTAACCTCCGTTACCAGGAATTCTACTTCATCAACGTCTATCTCTGCTTCCTGAAAGAACATTTCAAGCAAGTTGGGAATTATTACTTTATTGATTTTGTATTCATGGATGGTTTTGGGTAGTTCATATTTTAAAAAATGGGTAAGCTGATATACAGTAAAAACTCTCGATATCATTATTTTCTTGAGATTCTTTTTGATGTTCAAACCATATTGTTTCATAAAGTCCACAAACTGATACACATCGGTACAATTTCCTGCGTCAAGGACAAACACTTTTGGAATTCCAAAACCCCCGTATTTCTTTGGCATTAAACAATGCACTGCTATCTTTGTCAACATAACATTTGTTATCCTTGAGTTACCAAGCAGGCATATAGCGTCGGTAAACAGCAAGTCTATACTTTTGTCTGAAGTGCCATTGACTGTAAATGTTAGCTGATTAAGATAATCATAAGCAGTTTTAAGCTTAAAGCTCGTGCCCTTATTCTGTACAGCTACGTCTAGCTTTTGTTCAGTTAGCTTTGACATGGAGCTTAGCTTTAGTGCATTGAAGTCTATTTAATCAAGGAGCTACTTTCAGAGGGGGAGGGATAAACCTAAACGAAAGACCTTATAGGGTTATACAAGTACGTAGCAGGCAAAGACAATTGTTTTATTAATTGTTGTGCACTCAGATTGTATGGACGAGAACAAACCTGTTGACAGAACAAAGGCCTCTAAGTTGGCTCGCATGTTGGAAGGACTTGACTTTCCAGCTGACAAACCAAAGATATTGTCATATGTAAACGAGAAATTGTCAGGGCAAAGCCAGGAAAGCGACATAGTACAGAAACTGCAGAATAACCTGACCGACAATAAGCAATTCAATAACGTTTACGAGATAGAAAAACAAGCAGGACTGGTCACTCAACAAAAATAAAAACTTAAATTTCCTCGGCCTGAAAATTCTTGATTTGTCTAGGCTTTCGAGGGAATAGTCTAATATTGAAATATTCATAATATAATTTAATACGTTAATTTGCCCACGTAATTTTAAAGCCGTAGCTTTATTAGAAGTTCTTTTCAATATTTGTAACACGTTATGAGGTATTATGTGAAATGCAAGTTGAATCCGAAACTAAGAGTCAAATTAGCAAATTCTATCAAATTCGCTAGTTTAGCTAAAGGAAAAATATTCTATGAAGGAATGCAAGCAGCGTTAAGGGGAGCAACTATAGACGACACCGATATAGTCCATTTTGTAGAGGTCTGTTACTGCCTGGAAGGGGGTCTTTATCCTATGGCTATGGAGATACCAACATTGAAGGAATACTTTGATTCTATTGTGGAAGTCAAGGACGCACGATTCAGAGATAAGTGCACTATGGAATGTGTAGCTTGCGACTGTACCCGTGCAATCAAACTTCCAGGAAAACCGTTGATTGAAAGACTAAATTTAGTCAACGATATACAAGAAAAAGAACTTGACAGTACTAATTTCACAGATTATGGTAGAATAGCACTCAATAGAAGAAAGCAGATAGAGGGAACAGATGCACTCAAGAATATTGTTCGTGAGTGTGAATCATCTAAAATTAAGCCGATAATGGCTGGTGCTGCAATCTCGGGTCTGTATGCAATATTTTATGATGACGATTATTTCAGAATAAAGAATATTCCTGATACTAGTGAGGCTCGACAAATCTTTGAGAAACTTGGACTAACTATTAGTGAGTCTGTTGAAACCGTAAAGGATAATGCTGAGAACTCTCTGGCTGGGAATAATAAATACTCCAACGTTGTTTAAGAAGTGCTACTGATTTATGTTTCCAAACACTATCTACAAAACACCAATTATAGCTAATGGGTTCCACAGCACATCAGACTTATAGCTTAAATTATATTTGCGTCGGGCCGTGGTAGATTGGTACTGCGAACGTGACCAGGCCCAACGGATGAAAAAGAACTCTACTTTGGTTCTGTCCTATTAATATTCAACAAGTTATAAAAAAGTTAAAGGTTTCCAGAAACGAAAATGTAAGCAGAAAGTTTTTTGAAAAAAATTCGGAAGGAGACGGCTACTTTGAGCCTTGCTTGAGTTTTTCACTTGCGTTACCAAGTAAGCTGCCAAGACCACCAGCTATTTTCTTGCCTACATCTTCAGTCGTATTCATGATTTGTCCTCCTATTTTACTGGCATTCTTTCCTAGTTCTGATGCAGTTTGATTTGCGTTTGCACTGGCATTTCCTGCAGTTTGATTTGCCTTTGCACTGGCATTTCTTGCAGCTTGATTTGCCTTTGCACTTGCATTTGTCGGGGCTTTAGAGGATGTCTGATTTGGTTTCTCAGTTGCATTGCCAGCAGCCTTTGTAGCTGTGACATTTAACTTTGCGGTTGTTTTTGCCGTGTCATTTGAAGCAGTAATATTTATTTTTGCCGTTGCATTCTTTATGATATTGGAAGCAGCTACTTTCGCCTGTGAGCTTGCATTAGCAGTGGCGTTTAAAGCATGAATTGTTGAAATTTGCGAGTCCGCCACTGTCATATAAACTAGGGCTACGGCAAGGATTGAAAACATAGCTCCAAATTGCAGTTTTTTTCTCATTAGACACAACTGTGCAACATTGTTTTAATAGGTTATTGGCTTGAAAGACCCACTTTATGTTATCCACTCCATTGCTGCAAGCAATGATTTAGACCACGAATCCTTCGCAACACCGACTTTCTATTTTTGTATTTCTGTGTTTCTGTTCAGAGTTATTTTTTTTAAGTTCTCCCCTATAGGAAAGAAATTATTGTATACGTCTTATGACCGATTCGAATCTGTTAAAATAGCAAGACTAACTTTAGCAACTGTCTTTAAGACTTTCCATATTTACAAATTAACATTAATTAAGTTAGATGATGATAATCGACAGACCATGCCCGATTTTCCAGTTGGTGAAAATTGCTGATACTCAGAAGGAGAACAATCGGATAGGAAATTTATAGCATCTATAGTTTCCCACTCTGGCATTGAAGTGTTAAATAATATAATACACACTATTTATCATGACTGGAGACACGTTTGAAAAAATAAAGAAAGGCGTTAAGGATACCGCAGAGAAGATTACCGATTCTGCAGAGAAAGTTGCTGACCCTGATACATACACTGGCTCAGACGAAGAAAAGGAAGTTAACAGACAAAATAACGAAGCAGGAGGTAAGGAACCGATGAATCCTGAAGACATAGCCGAACACGAACCAACTGCGGTCAAGAGAAATAAGAATAAGAGAGGTTCAGGTGAACCCGTTTAATCCTCATTTTTTTAGGCATCTGGTAGTAGTATTTCATACATATTTAATTTACGAACTAATTAAAGAAAGCAAGTAGTTTTAATCTCCATTCGTTTTTATTACTATCGCGTAAAACCTGTTTGTGTAAACCAATTCAATACAATTGGGAAATTTCATAGATGTTGACAATCAATGAATTACAGTAAGCAATGCCGTTGACATATTATTAAAGAATAATGTACCATTTTAATCATAGAATGGCAAATATCGAAATGATTCAAGAAAAAATTGGCGAAGCAATAGGTTTAGAAAAAGCTGCTCAGAAGGCTGTCGAGGAATTGGATTCACGTGGGCTATTGAAACCAGAACAAATGAAGAGATTATCGAAAATGAGGGACGAAGCTAGCAAACAAGAACAAGAGATGCATGAACTGGTTCAGGATTTGAACGAAAGTGACGGGTTCCAAGTTGCCACGATTGAAGATAAAGCGGAGGAGACAGCGGACAAGGCTTCAAAGATTATGGAAACTTATTTGGGTGAAGAGCCTGATACACAAGAAGCCCTAGAGTTTCTATGTTTAGCGGAAGGAGGGGAAGTGACTCATTATGAAGTTCTTACTGCAGTTGCAAAGGAAGTAAAAAATAAGAAATTTGGAACAAAGGTGCGAGCTATTCTCAAAGAGGAAAATAGACACCTTGCCCTGTGCACAAAATTAGCGAAGGATAACGCTTCGTCAGAATAGAGGATGCTAATACTTCAAGAAGATTAAAAAATCTGTGGAGGATAAAAGACTATATTAAAAAATACGTATAGAGGTACAAACTGCTTTGTAGTAATACCTAAGCGAAAAAAACATGTCGTAACAAATGATTGATTAGTGAGTCTCCTGTATGGTAAGGAGCTTTTTTCGGCCAGTCCCGTATTTGGCCTTTCTCCTCTACCGCAATAGTGCTTCGGGGAACGGGACAGAAACCCGAGACACCATTTATACAGAAGACAATAAACTCAGCACTTAATAATATAAGACCATTACAATTCTCACTGCCTCAGGCTATGAATTTATTACAAAGTATGGTATCAATTTTTCTTCATGGTAATACCAAAACTTTAGTATTACATATTATATATTTTGATGTTAAAAGATTTTCTTTTGTTTACTAATAATTACCTGAACTTATAGCAGTCGCTTCTTGGTAACAAACCAAGCTCGATAGCAGTCTTTTCTTAGCAGAAATATTGAATACTTATATTAAATATTGAACCATATATCACATGAGCAATATCACAAACTGGGACCAAATCCTAAAAAAAGAAGCACGAGGTATAAATGACTATGATTTAGGTGAAGTACACGAGGTAGAACCCGATATCGTCGTTACCAAAAAAGGAGTTCTTGACAAAGGCAAATTTTATCTCCCAAAAAGTCTAGTTAACCGCTTCGATGGAGACAAAGTTTTGTTTTCAATAAGTAAGGAAGACGCTGAATTTTATAGGAAAGATTAATTTCTATTGTTGTGTTAGCAAAACCTTTCCTTTTTTACTCTTCGGATTAAGACCTATCTTTAGAACAGAAAAAAGAATTCATAATTCCATTTATCAGAAATAAATCAAACTTAGACATAAACTAAGGCGAGAAATCAATCAAAACCACTATTGACCTCTGTTCTTAGTAGTAAGAATATAAATTCTGACTATGAAGTTTTTAACCTTTATTTATATGATTATGCACACATTAGGTTAACATGGTATTAAACACACTTGTCTATATAGCTCTTGTTATAATTGTAATAATTGTAATTGTTGTCCTGCTCAGGTTCTTGTTTAATGTCCTCTTTGTAGTGCCAGTTACCTTTGAATATGAAAATTTTGTCAATCATGCCGTTTCTGTTTATCACATATCATGAGTTGTAAAGAAGCTGGAAAAATTGGAACGGTTATAAATTTCCTTCTAATCTCATGTATATTTGATGCACATCTTTTATCAAATTTATTGTACCGACTAAAAGTCATTAAATAGTTTTTTGACAATAGAAAATTTATGGAGAATTCAGGTACGCTATCCGATACAATGTACGATATTTTAAAAGTCATGGGGAAGGATGCGGAGTTCCTTTACGATACGATTGATACTTACATAGAGGATGCTGAGAATGCAAATAAAAAGGAACTCGCCAATACATGGAGAAAAATAAAGTCTGATAGGTTAAATCATGTAAACTTGCTAAAAGATGCCCTAGAAAAGGAAATTCACGGTGGCTAAAGTTTGGTCCTTAAAGCAGTGAATTACTAAAAACTGTAAGTTAGCCAATACGGCTGATAATTTATAGCGACTTAGTTAAGCTAGGGCCAAAATCTTTAAAAATGCAAACTCATCCAATTGGCTTTTGAATATTATTTTTGTTCATAGGGATTCCAAAATCTAAAACCTTAGGCGAACTTAACATTTACTGTTTTAAATTATAATTGTCTACTATCAATATTGGTTGAAACTAATCAGTTATTACTTAAAATGGAAATACAGATTGATATTCCCCAAGACATCGCTTTAGATGAAAAAGATTCAAGCCAGTACAACAGGAATCTTGAAGGCTATATCGAAAGGCCTGTATCAAGAGGGCCTTGCATTCCAAATTCAAGATGCCACATTCCATTACTGAAAATGATTTTTGACCCACTTAGGCTTTGGCCAATCGATGCCATTGTTCTAAGTCTGTTAATAGTGATGTTGACCTTAAGAAAGGTATCATGAATAAAAAAATAAACATTGACATCGGTGGGATGCAATAGGATGGAGTCATGCGACTCTTGTAATTCAGCCAGTCAAGTAGAGTGGTGTCAAAGTTGTAATAGGTTTATGTGCAAGAATTGTGACAACGAAGTCCATTCCGTCAGTTTGCCTTAATTTTGCAAATTTAACCGGTGAGATTAACGCTGAGTTAACCCCGAGTTAATATGAAGAACTTCTACAGTACATTGAGCAATGAAGCTTAGAGACTTGATTTAGTGAGAGTAACTGGTAAAAGGCTTGTCGAGTTTAACTTTCAAACTTTATTCACTTGGTAACGCCAAATTTGACTTCAAGGCCTCTTTTTTCTGAATAGGCATATGTAAACGAATCATTCAAAATTAAAGGAAAGCTTGACAGCTGGTCTTGAAAACACATCGGACATGTATTTTCCTTTCCGATTATATCATCCAAGCGAGACTTGTCAAGGGATGTCATGGTCCATAAACATTCTTCGCATAAAAAAAATATCCTTTCTTTACTTTTAGGATTACCTTCGCATTTTAATTCCACGTTAGCCTTCATACTTACACAATC
>Ga0224452_1000131_pt1 | contig 14451 bp, 10 predicted proteins | sample PLM2_30_b1metaG_FD_172494 | JGI IMG/M metagenome (GOLD analysis project Ga0224452, IMG submission 172494) | Groundwater sediment microbial communities from an aquifer in East River, Colorado, USA - PLM2_30_b1 | ecosystem: Environmental > Terrestrial > Soil > Riparian zone | place: USA: East...
AGAACTGCCATGCCGCCGAAAAAACTGCCTTGCCCCAATTATTCAATTACACCAATGTGCCCTTTCGAACTAGCATTATGAAAAAATACATCTGCATTCTGGCCAGCGCCGCGCTACTTGCGGCATGCGAGCAAAAAACCGAGACAACCGAGCCGGCTGCAACCCCGGCCGCCACAACTCCGCCATCAGCGACTGGAGTAACCAGTCCGGCTACAACCACTGAATCTCCCGCTGGAACAACTGAGTCGCCAGCTGAGTCACCGCCCAGCTCGTAATTCTTCGGCGTCTTCTTTTCCTATGAAGTCTTCTCCCGGCAGCTCCCGGGGAAGACTTCTGTTGTACGGTCGCGGCATGGGCGGGCATTGGATCTGCTCACAAATCGCGCAAAAATTCCGAGCAGCCCCGTTGCCGCGAAGTCGTAGCGCCGGTTTGTTGAAATCTCGCTGTGGGATTCGTTAACGTATCGCGCGATATGACGCCGGCAGATTCGTTTTGCTTTTCAAAAGATCGGCGGCTGACAAAGCCGCCAGAATACGAGCGCGTGAAGCGAGACGGCTTCGCGCGGCGCGGCAAACTCCTAATGCTCAATGTGGTGCCAGTAGACAACTCTGACCCGTGCCGCTCAGGCTTTGTTACTTCGCGCCGAGTCGGAGGCGCGGTTGTTCGCAATCGTGTTCGGCGCCGCATGCGCGAGATTGTGCGGCAACACCAGCATGATTTGCGAGGCGGCTTTTGGATGGTGCTCGTTGCCAGACGCGATGCCGTTAACGCGAGCTATCAACAGCTGGAACATGAATGGTTGCGTCTCGCAAGACGCGCTTCTATTCTGCGTTGATGCTGGGACTGGTTCGTTTTTTAGTTCGCATTTATCAGTGTACGCTGTCGCCGTTTCTTCGTTTGCTGTGCGGTCCAAATTCCGGCTGCCGATTTACGCCGACCTGTTCGGCATATTTTTTGGGAGCGGTTGAGGCGCATGGCGTTCTTTACGGAAGCTGGCTCGGATTGAAGCGTCTCGGGCGATGCCACCCCTGGGGCGGATCTGGGTATGACCCGGTATCGAAAGGGAAAGGGCTGGCATCAAGAATTGACCGTCTGGGCTCGCCGTTGAATAGCGGGCCCAACCGCGCTGAATAGGCTACCAGCGCGATTTACGATTTATGGATCGAACTGCCTGGATTGTCGTTGCCCTTTGCGTAATTGGCCTCGTCGTATGGGAAATCTATCTGGCAAAACAGATGGCCCCGAGACCCGCTCCAATTGTTGGTGCGCCGGGACAAGTTTCTCCCACGGCAACTCAGGCGATTCTCGCACCTTCGGTATCACCGACCCCCGTCGCGGAAGCCACACCGAAGACCGCCGAGCAGAACTTCGCCGAAAAGATCCAAACGCTGCGCAATCCAGACGTCGAACTGCGCCTCACAAATCGTGGTGGCGGAATCAAGGAAGCGATCCTGCTCAAGCAAATGGCTGAAAAAGGGCAGAACGTTATTTTGAATTCAGATCAGAGCGCGCCAATCGGCGCAATCATCGAGCAGCCCGCCACGCCGACGCTTCCCGAGTTTACCGGATCTACCGAGTCAGATTCCGTTGTGCAATTTGAGCGCACGACGGACGAGCAACTCGTTGTCCGGAAAAAGTTTTTCTTCGAAAAATCTCCGGAGAACAAAGACAACTACGTGATCGAAATGGATGTTGATCTCGAGAACCGCGGCGACAAGCCATATCAAAGCGGTGGCTATTTTGTGGCTCTCGGTTCCGCGGCCCCAATTCATCCCAAGGATTACCCTTCATACACGCGTCTGGTCTGGTGCATTAACGGAAGAGCGAAAGGAATTGACGTCGGTTGGTTCGGAAGCAGTAGCGGTTTTCTCGGCTTGGGCCAACGCGCTGCGCGGCCCTATTATCAGGAGAATATCGTTGGCGCGGAATGGGTTGCCGTGAGCAATCAGTTTTTCACCACGCTAATGGCGCCGCTCACTGCCAAGGCGGTGGGCGTATGGGGCAGGCATTTCGACGTCGAACGCTCGCCAGACCAAAAGCTGCTCGCCATTGAAGGTGCGCTTGGAATGCCGGGATTTCAGTTGCAGCCCGGCCAAACGTACAGCGCACGTTTTGAAATTTACGCCGGCCCGAAACTTTATCACCGGCTTGCGCAGCTTCCACACAATGAGGCGGAGGTCATGGACTTCGGGATGTTCAAGATCGTGTGCCAGTTTCTGCTCAATTTCATGAACCTGCTGAACTCCTGGTTGCATGATTACGGCCTGGCGATTCTGGCCCTCACCACCATCATCAAACTCACGCTTTGGCCGATCCAGAACAAAGCCAACCGCTCCATGCGCCAGATGGCTGCGCTGTCGCCAAAAATGCAGGAGCTGCGCGAAAAATACAAAGACGATCCAACCCGGATGAATCAGGAGGTGATGAAGCTCTACAAGCAATACGGCATTAATCCGGTCGGCGGCTGCTTGCCGATGATGATTCAAATCCCGATCTTCTTCGGTCTTTTCAAAATGCTTGGTCAGGCAGTGGAATTGCGAAACGCAAAATTTCTTTGGGTAAAAGACCTTTCTCAGCCGGATACCGTAGCGCATCTGCCGTTGCTTGGTTGGCCGATCAACATCATTCCGCTTTGCATGGCTGCAACGCAGGTTTGGCTCATGGCAATGACGCCAAAAACCGGTGATCCTACGCAGCGACGCATCGCCATGTTCATGCCGCTGATCTTTCTATTTATCTGCTACAATTTTGCCGCAGCTTTGGCATTGTATTACACTGCACAAAACCTTTTCAGCATCTTGCAATTTTATCAGAACAAACGACAACCAATGCCAACGCTCGAAAAAGTTGCGCCTGCGGGAAAACGAAAGCGATGATGACTCCGAAAGATCTGCTCGACACGATGCTTGGTTATCTCGGCTTCGTCGTGCAAATCGAGGAAACCACCAACGAAGGCGGCAACGCGACGCTGCAAATTTACACCGAGGAAAGCAGGCGCCTCATCGGACGCAATGGCGAAACGCTCGAAGCAATCCAGTTTTTGCTTAATCGGCTGCTGCAAGCTAGAGATAAAGACGCTGAAAAAGTCATTGTTGATTGCGAACATTATCGTTCGATGCGTGAAGATCGCATTGTGCAGCGCGTGCGAGACCTGGCTGATCGCGTGCGCATCACGGGCCGTTCCCTTCAGCTTGAACCGATGAATTCCTACGAGCGGCGTCTCATCCACAATGCTTTTAAGGACGATCCGGACGTTGCGACTTGGAGCCCCTCTGATTCGGCGCGCATCAAGCAAATCACGTTAGTAAAGCGTCCGCCAAAAAGGGAGAGAGCCTCCCAGGAAAAGGCAATTTCGTAGGCGGCCGCTAGATTTCGACCTTGGACGTTGGGCGCTCAGCGTTGGACGTTTCCGGATTAAACCGCGCGGCGTCTGTTCCGCTTCCCGCGCGAACTTCTGGTCGCCAGCGGAACTTTTGCAGAATTGGGTTCGCTTTTTCCTCAACCGCGTCGGCAACAATTTCGCCGAGCACCGGCGCGAACTTAAATCCGTGCCCACAATCACCCGCAGCAATGACTAATCCTTTGCGCTCCGGGTCAGGGGCGATCCAAAAGTGTCCATCGTGCGTATCGCAATACATGCAGACACGCGAGTAAACAATTTGTGCGTCCGCCAGGGCCGGAAATGTTGATGATAGAAAACTGCGCAAATCTTTTTCGTCTTTGGGTGTAACAGCGCGGTCGGGAGATTCAGGCGACATCTCCCGCCCATGACCATGATTTGCGACCTTTACCACGCCATCACGATTAATTGGAAATCCGTAATAACCGGTCGCCGTAATGTCCGCGCCGAAAACCGGAAAACGCTCCGGCGCGAACAGCTCAGGTTGCCGAGGTTTTAGGTGAAAAACCGGCTGGCCGTTGGCACGGAAGAAGTTTTTTGTGAAAGGCAGCAGATAAGGCGTCCACGCGCCCACAGTCATTACGACAAGGTCACCTGCAATTCGCTGTCCATCATCGAGCACAATTCCTCTGACGCGATTGTCATCTTCATCCAGCTGCGAAAACCTGACGTTCTCTCGCAGCTCGATTCCGAGCGATTTGGCGCGTCCAACTAATGTCGTAACCACACGACCGCTTTCCGCATAGCCGGCTTCTAACTCCAGAACCCCATCCCGATAAAGGTCCGGATTCCATGCCGGAAAACGCTTGGCGATTCGCGCCGAGTTCATGCGCTCGACGTTATGTCCACGCTTCTGCAGCGTTTTGAAACTCTCATGTTCAAAATGGCCCGGTTTCATTTCCTCCCGGCGCACGAACATGACGCCAACCTCGTGATACAGCTCAATCCCGAACTGTTGATTCCACTGGCGCCACAATCTGATCGAACGTTCAGCTAGATGCGTGTATTCCTCGTCTGCGCCATAGGCGGCGCGAACTGCTTTGCTGATATCAGTTGAGGCAGCGAGCGAATGCGGCAACGGCCCCGGATCCACTAGCACTACGTCGTGGCTCCGTCTTCTCAGCTCGATGGCAGCCGTAATCCCATTAATCCCCGCGCCGACGACAATGACTCTCGACATGTTACGACAGCGCTGGTTGTAGCGGCGCTCGCCGCGGCGAGTGCCGCTCGGGTCCACCGTGAAAGCGCGAATTATCCATATTTGCGCTAAGCCGTGACTCGCAGCGCGCGTTCCCGTTCGAGTGGAGTCGGATGCGAGTAATAAAAGCTGCTGTAGAGCGGATGCGGGTTGAGATTGCTCAGATTTTTTTCGCTCAATTTGCGCAGTGCTTGAATGAGTGACTGCGGCCCTCCCATCGTCGCACGCGCGAATGCATCAGCTTCATATTCGAAACGGCGCGACAACATGTGAGTGAACGGCGAAACCCAGAAAGTTATCGTGCCTGCCAGCAGCGCGAACAGCAACATCGCAGGGACGACATTCGCGGCAGCAAAGCCGTCCTGATGCTCGAAACCAAACGCGCGATAGAACCATTGTTGGTGTGCCAGCCACGCGATCGCGGCGAACGCCACAAAGACTCCAACGACCGAAAGGGCAAGGAACTTTATTACGTGGCGTTTTTTGTAATGGCCAATTTCATGCGCGAGCACGGATTCCAATTGCGGGTCGGTGAGCTGCGCGATGAGTGTGTCGAACAGAACGATTTTTCGAAAACGTCCGAACCCGGTGAAGAAGGCGTTGGAATGGCGCGAGCGCTTGCTGCCATCCATTGCGTCGATACTGCGCGTGGGAAAATCGGTGCGCTGTGCCAGTGCAAAGAGGCGCTCGCGCAACGCTCCTTCTGGCAGTGGCGTGAATTTGTTGAAAAGCGGCATGATCACTGCCGGCGCGATGAACAGCAGGAGCAATTGAAACACAATGACAACCGCCGCCGCCCATAGCCACCAGTTTGCGCCAGTCAACCCAATCAGTTTCAGTAGCAGCGCAAGCAACGGATAAGCAACCAGCACCGCGAGGGAAAATCCTTTCATGCGATCGAGGACCCACGTCTTCATGGTTGTCGTATTGAAACCGAATCGCTCTTCGAGTTTGAACTGATCGTACCAGGCGAACGGCAATGCGGGGATACTCAGCGCGATCCCTGTGATGAGGAGAAAACCAGCCAGCGCGAAGATCGAAGTACCGAAGTTTGCGTTGAATCTTCCAAGTGCCCACGGCAACACACCGCTGAAAAGCACTGCGATGAGCACGATGGTATCGAACACGTTGGTGATGTCTCCAAAGCGACTCTTGGCAAGCGTGTAATCAACCGAACGGCGATACGTCGCCTCGTCAATGATTCCGTGAAATCCGGGCGGCACTTCACTCGCGTTCGCGCGCACGTGACGTTGGTTCAGTCGGCTCAGCCACAGTTCAGTCACCGCGCGGGCGACGATTAGAACCAAAGCGATAATTGCGAACGGCGGCATGAACGGATCGTGCTTCTGCTCCTCTGGTCATCAGCTCGCGAAGAGCCTTCGATAGAACCGATACCAGTCACTCTGAAAACGTTCGACGGGATCATACTTTTTTTTCAAGTCGAGAAATTCCTTAAACTGTGGGTAGCACGCCATGACTTGTTCGGGTTTCGCGAATTTATGGTAGGTGAGGTAGTAACTTCCGCTGCGAGCTATCGCCAAATCGATCAAGCCGCGAAAGGAGCGCGCCGAAGCTTCGATTCCTGCGGGTGTATGAAGCATGAGCAGATTGAAGATGATGCACGCATACGGTTCCTTGGCCCAAGCTAGAAAGCTTTCATTGTCTTTTTCGATGAGCCGAACCGTGCCGTAGATGACGACTGTATGATTCGAGCGCAACAGTTCTGCCGCCTGCGCTAGAAAGTTGGGAAGATCCGGCCGCGGAACATAGATTTCCGTAATCATGAGAGTCGATTCCTCGCCGCCGATTTCTTCGCGAATTCTCTGTGCGTAATTCGGAAGATACGCGCTGAGTTGATTCGTGTCGGACCAATAAGTCTGTCCGTTCGTCGACAAATAGTAATCGCTGTATCGCGTGAAAGCCTTTGCGCGGTCCGTGTAAGCAAGCCGCAGGAGGTCCAGCCAGTCATCGTCGCGTAATTCCTTTTTAGCGACAACGGGTTCGTGTTCGTCGATCGGTTCGTAGCAGGAAAACACGCCTCGCTGGAGAAAGTCCGCGGATTTTTCATCGACTGAAAACTGAAAATCACCATAAAGAAACTTTTGCGCTATTCGCTCTTCAAAACGTTTGGGCAGATCGTTCGCGTGAACTATTTCCACTACACGTCGCAATCTTTGCCGGGGAACGAGGCGAAGCGTTACGCTATCGATCAATCCGAAAAGGCCATAACCACCAATTGCGAGCCGGAACAATTCGTTGTTTTCATCGCGCGAACAGCGAACCGATTTCCCATCGGCATTGATTAAGGTGAATGATTCAACATTGGAAATCAGCGGCTTCATTGCCAACCCGCGCCCGTGCACATTCGACGAGAGACTTCCACCGAGCGTGAATGTGTCGGCGCCAGTCTGTTTTTGCGCGATACCCCATTGCTTTGGACTGTCGGCTTGAGCATCGAGATAGCTGTGAATCAATTTCGGCCATTGGATTCCCGCTTCGGCTTCGATCAAACCATGCTCTTGATCGAAAGAAATCACGCGATCGAGTGAGCGCGCGTCGATGCAAATACTATCAGTGGCAAATTGCTGACCGCCCATGGAATGACGGCAACCCGAAACCGAGATGGGCAAATGTCTTCGTGACGCGGAGCGCACGATTTCCGCAAGTTCGTCTCGGGTGCGGGGCCTCAGCAGCGCCCGAACGCGGGTGCGATTGAGCTGCGAATGGACGTCATTGACCCAAATCTCTTTCTCGCGTCCCGCCAGGATGGGCGGCGCAAGTGCGAAGAGCGCTGCTGTGCGTATGAATTCGCGCCGCGACAACATGCGAAAGCTTTAATTGGGCCGGTTAGATTTCAGCCAGGCAAATTACCTCGCCTTTGGCGATCGGTTGATCGGCCAGCCCGAATGCGATTTTGCTCAAATCGTTGTGATCGAAGAATCGGCTGAGGCGCCACGGCCGCACAAGATCAACAACATTAGTTCGCGTCGCCGCCCAAAGAAATGGTTCGCCGCGTCTGCGCAACCACCAATCAACGAGTTTAGTTTGCGACTCGAAACGAATGTGGCCGTCATCGTGCTTTTCCATGAATGTAAATGCAAACTGACTTCCCGGAGCGCTGAGACTACTTAATGTTCTCATTAATGACGAAACAACGTCTCGCTGAAGATACATCAGGAGACCTTCAGCGATCCAGAATGTCCGTTGAGCCGGATCAAAGCTGGTTTTGATCAGCGCGTTTCCATCAACACCGGTGGCATTCAAATCAGCCGCAATAAAATGCAATCGTTCATCATCGATTCTGGTGAAAGCAGGCAGTTTGTGACGTTGCGTCCCGGGATGATCGATCTCCCAAGATCGCACAGCTGGAAAATCCTGGTGCAATTCAAGGCTGAGCGGATCAAAACCTGCGCCAATTATGACTAATTGTGTGACTCCATTGACAAGTGCTGAGCGCACAAGGCCAGCAATGCATTTCTTTCGCAACGCATAATGCAGCAAGATTCCGGGAATCGTAATGCGGTCGACCAAGTTCGCGATTGGTCGAAACCAGCGCTGTCGCACGATCTTCAAGGTCAAACGCGTCTGCGGCGAATACGTCTCCAGTATCCGGGCACAGAAATCCGCAGAAGTTTTCGAGACGAGACCCGGGCGTTTTGGATCGTAATGCAGAAACACCAGACTCGCGGCGATCAGCAGCGCCGTATCGCTAGCTTGATCGTTTTGCACGCAACACGCGCCGAAGCGTTTCTATTCGCGAGCGGTGGCAACGTCATTCGTATCCGCCGCTGCTTTTGCTGCGGCGGCACGAAATTCCCGGACGTGATTCAATTCATCTCGTGAGCCACTGGACTTTGCCGTCTGTGCGGCCAGCTTGGCGTAATAGCGGCCTGCACTTTCCTTATCGCCGGTTTGCTCGGCAGCTCGGGCTGCTCCATACAACCCTCTGAACCGCCCTGGATAAATCTTGAGCGCAGCTTCGAATTCTCGCTGTGCTTCCTTCGATTTACCCGTTTCGAGTAGCAGATCGCCGAACTGTTCGCGAATGGGAACAAACGCGCCCGGCGAAACTGGATGCTTGCCTAATACGTCTTCGGCGTCCGCAGCCTTTCGAAGCATCTCAATCGCTTCGTCCTTCTTGCCTTCGCTTGCTGCTACCCAAGCCGAAGCAGCTTGCATCTGCAGGTCAAGATGCCTCTTGAAATAATCGAACTTTGGGTCCTTCGTGGCGTCCCGCAATTCCTGCATCCGTACAATCGCTTTCCGCGCGCCTTCAACGTCGCCGGTGTGCGCTCGTCCGAGTGCGTGACCATATTCGATCAGAGCTTCCATGAACGGGAAGGAAGACCAGTGGGGGAGCTCTGGGACGCTCAGTGCTGCCGCCGCTGCCCAATCATTCCGCTCGAAGGCGTACCGTGTTGAAATGGCCGCGAGCGCATAAGCCGCACTGAATTCCAGTTCAGGGTTTGTCTTTCGCACTCTCGCGGCAACATCGACTATTTTCTTCGCCTCAGCGTCCCGTGCCTCCTGCAGGTACGAGTAGGCCATGTAATCGAGCGCGTGTAATTCTTCGGCTTCGGTGGCGTCGCGATGCCGCATGGCCGCATAAGTGCGCGAAGCTTCGGCCGAAGCTTGATTCGCAGCGATGGATTCATCCCACATCCCCAAACGTGTAAAGATGTGCGATGGCATGTGCAGCGCGTGAGGTACCCATGGCGCGATGGAACTGTAACTTTGGGCCGCGGCCAGCCCCCGTTGGGCGAGCGCGGGATAATCGTAGCAGTGGATCAGGTAATGAACGACGCCGGGATGGTTCGCGTTTTGTTTCCACAGCTTTTCAAGGATGGCGGCTGCCTCAAGTTGCTTCGACAAACTCGTGTCGGTGGGCGTGGCGTAACCGACACCCAGGACCGCGAACGCGTAGAAGGTCTGAGCTTCAAAATCGTCCGGATACTTGTCGCGTAGCTGGCGCATCGCTTTTTCGTAGGCGACCACCCGATCGCGCGGTCCCACTGGACCATGACACGATTGCCCAACCGCACCTGCCGTCGAAGCATCCGGCGTGTTGTAATAGACATTCAACGCCGTGATGAATCCTCGCTCGCGATCCGTGCCGGCGGTCATCCCCATCGCTTTTTGAATGGCCGTTTTGCCTGCGCTCATTTCGTCCGGAGTAGGCGGCGTCCAGATTGGATGCCACCACGTCATGGCGATTCCCCACTGGGCCATCGCGCATTTCGGGTCGCGTTCGGCTACGGAAGTGAAAACACGTCGCGCCTCTTCGTAGAAGAATGAATGTAGCAACGCCACGCCTCGGTTGAAATCAGATTGGACGGCAGGCAGGCATGATATGGAGAAGTTCACTTTCCCCGCGGCGCGCAAATCCCCCGGTTCGGGAACAGTTGCGCATTTCACGTCGGGTAACGTGAAAAAAATACAGACCAACCCGACGAGAAAAAATATGCGCGAGCAATCGGATCGAAACATTCTTGAGGTTACACTTGTGCTTGTCTCGCAAATTGGCAAATGGCCTCGGCGGCTAGAAACCGCCGCTCGTTGGATTTACGAGTTCACTCAAACTCGAAGATGATTTTGCCACTGCGCTTTCCCTGGGCAGCGTGCGTCACTGCGGCCTTCGCGTCAGTCAGCGGGTAAGCTTTCTCAACTTTCGTTTTTAACAGGCCGCGCTTCGCCATGCCGAACAATGGTTCAAACGCTTCCATCCGTTCCTGCTTTGTCGCGTTATCGTACCATTTATTGATCCAGATGCCGCGGAAACGCAGATCCTTGAAAATCAGTAGTCCATTGGGGATCTTCAACGGCTGCAAGCTCATCGCGCCGTAAGTAACCATCGTCGATCCCGGCGCGAGGCAATTTGCCAGACGCAGCGCACTGTCGCCGCCGACCGCATTTAATCCCAGGCGTATTTGCGCACCGCTCGTTGCAGTTTTCACCTCGCCGCGAAGATTTTCTCCATCTACAACAACAATGTCGCCGCCCTCCGCGCGCAGTTCTTCAATCAACTCTGCCCGCCGGACAATATTCACGGTTTTATAACCGAGTTCGTGCGCGATTTGGATCACCGCGCGTCCAGCCGCGGAATTTGCCGCATTTTGGATGAGCCAATCTCCTTTTTTTAGATCAACGTAATCGTGCAGCAAACGCCACGCGGTCATCGGATTAATTTTTAACATCGCCGCATGCACCGGCTCGATCCCGGCGGGCACTACAACCAGCTCATCGGCTTTAACTGCAACCGCGTCTCTCCACGTGCCGATGTTGTGCGGCAAGATTACCAGCGCGCCTGCGGCGACATTTGTGACGTTCGCGCCGAGATCAACGACTACTCCCGCGCCTTCAAATCCAGGGGTCGCTGGCAACTCCGGTCGAATCGGATATTTCCCTTCGATCTGATTTAAGTCCGCCGGGTTAATCGGTGCCGCTCGCATTTGCACAACGGCTTCGCCTTCGGTTGTCGCCGGCCATGGCCGCGAGTCGATGCGTAACACGTCTGCCGGATTTCCGTGTTTTTCGTAGACCGCTGCGTTTATACTTTTGCTCATCAATGTCTTCGCCCCCGCATCCTCACGCTTCCACAAACAATCTGCAAACTAGTCGACCGCATGACGGAATGGCTTCGTCTGCCTGGCGGACTGGTACGCGTGTCGCACTCTTCGGCATGATCGTGAACTCGATTTTTGCGGTGGCAAAAATCCTCGGCGGTCTGTTCGGCCACGCGTACGTCCTGATCGCCGATGGCATCGAGTCCGCGCTCGACATCGGGGGATCGTTTGTCATCTGGAGCGGACTCAAAGTTGCCTCGCGCCCGCCGGATGCTTCCCATCCCTATGGTCACGGGAAAGCGGAGCCGATTGCGGCGGTGATTGTTGCAGTTGGAGTCTTGGCTGCAGCAGTGGGTCTTGCGATTCAAAGTGTGCGGGAAATTTTTTTGCCACATCACGCGCCGGCGCCTTACACACTCGGGATACTGATCGTAGTGATCGTGACAAAGGAAATTTTGTTCCGTTACGCGAACCGGATCGGGCGCGACGTAGAGAGTACGGCCGTGCAGACCGATGCCTGGCATCATCGCAGCGACGCGCTCACGTCCGCCGCTGCATTCGTTGGCATTTCAGTAGCCTTGATTGGCCGCAAGCGCTGGCAAAGTGCGGATGATTGGGCAGCGCTTTTTGCCTGCGCGGTCATCGCGGCAAATGGCCTCAGGCTTTTGCGCCCGGCGTTCTTTGAAATCATGGATACCGCTCCGCACGCTAAATTCGTCCGGGCTATTTGCCAGGCTGCCAGATCAGTTCCAGGAGTCGTTGAGATTGAGAAATGTCGGGCCCGAAAAATGGGCCTCGATTTCTACGTCGACCTTCACGTTGGAGTGGATGGCAACATTTCCGTGCATGAAGGCCACGAAATCGCGCACCGCGTAAAAAGTGCGATACAGCAGGGCGACTCGCGGGTAGCGGACGTGCTGGTGCACATCGAACCGGCACCTTTGTAGTTCCGCGTGGTGACAACGGCTCCGGGGTCAGCGCAAGCAGCTACAGCTCGCGCACAACAGCGACAAGCGCATTAGCCAAAGTCTTTCGTGCATGCGCCATCCTCCTCGCAAACTGAGCCAGACGGGGAACGCGATTTGGGTGTACGAGAAAGTACCTCGCCAACTTCAGCATATGAGTTCGCTGTTGTCCGATGTCGAACAAAAGTTTGGGTGGAGCAGGGCATGATTCGCGCGGTGTGTCCGTAATCACGCGTAGCGAGAGCAGCGGAACCGCATGCTCAGCGCACGCGCGAGCAATGAACTCAGTTTCCATATCCACGGCGGCCGCGCCCGATGTGTGCGCAAGTTTGTTTCGCTCATCACTGGAATCGATCAACGTAGCCACAGTTAACAGATCGGCCGCACAGACCGGCAAGTTTGAAAGTCGTACATGTTTCGCGCTCAGGTCAATTGTCGAAAAGTTTCTTGCCAGCAAAAGATCGCCGACGTGAAGCTCATCATTAAGTGCGCCCGCAAATCCACTGCTGATCAAAAGATCGAATTGCCGATCCGCGAAAAATTTCTCAAGCCGTTGGCGGCAAATTTTCTCTCCGACGCCGGTGTGGAGAACTTCAATCGGGCGATTATTGATTTCGCCGCGACTTACCCTGATGCCATTTCGATCAACGAGAGACTTGTGCCGGATCTTGCTCAAGAATGCCGAGCTTTCCGCTCGCAAAGCAAACGTGACTGCAATCATCGTCTTATCCGCCCTGCACAAATGTTCTCATCATTCGCGTTTCGATGAACGCTCGACGATCTGCACAACAAAGCTCTTCTTCTCCGCTGTAGCCGGGATCGTTGATCCCGATTCTGTCGTTGTTGCCTGAGGCGTCGACTCCGGCTCTCCACTTCCGATCGCCTTAATCGCCGCGCGAAATTCCTGCTCCCGATTTGATGGCACATCGACAAGCACACTAAGCCGATCGTGGTCTTGCAGACCTTTTGTGGCGGAACCGCCGGACCGCGAAGCGACCGTGAGGACTTCATCTGCGATTGCGTCCAATTTTCCAGCCGCGGCCGGAATCGTAATTTCTGTTATCCCGAGAGCGTTCGGGCCAGGTGTAAGCGTCGCTGCAGCGTGCTCGATTGATTTTGCTATCTGCTCGCGCATCTGCGTTTCGAGCAACGCGCGATTTGGGTTGTTCGTTTCGTGTCTGACAATCAACCAGAGACCGAATCCCACGTTGACAGCCATGAGAATGATAAATGCCGCGCCCACGCGAAGCGCCATTTTGCGGCCCTGCTCAGTTACATCCGGGTTTGAAGCCAGTAAAACTTCGCGAGAATCGCCGCGCATTCCCGCGTGAATCTGTCGCGCCACCGCCAGTTCGCGCTGTAGTTGTTTATCCGACATCAATCGCTCTTCCAAAGCAGCGCGCTCTGCCGCTGGTAACCTGTCCTCGAGATAATCAAAAAGCTTGTCAGGATTCATTGGTTCGGGATCCGGAAAGCGTCACGCCAGAGCTCTTTGCATGCAATGGCCAAGTGGCACTCGAATGCCGAATTGCGCCATTTGGCTTTGCTCTACGCCAGAGCGGCAATAGAATCGCCCTGTGGCCGAGCACAATCAGGCAGAGGCGCGGCGGCGCGGGCGACCGTGGCGCCGTGCGATAGCCGGCTTGGTTGTTTGCGTGGCGCTTCTGATCATTTTTCATCGGCCAATCCTGGTGCTGGTGGGTCGGCAAATCGCGCTGCGCTACGCGGCCAAGCAAAACCTAAAGATCGATTTCCGTCTCGAAGGCAATCCTTTCAGTCATCTAACTGCACGAAACTTTCATGCCTCCCCGACGGGACCGTCGCCGATTGAATCGATCGACATCGATCAGCTTTATGTCGATTACGACCTGCTTGGTTTTGCGCGGCACGGTCTCTCCCGATTATTCGATAATGTGGAGGCGCGTTCGGCGCGTATTGTTCTAAATCCGTCCAAAGCGCCGTTGAGAACGCGCCCGCCAAAACCGCAACTGAAATTACCGCGGTTTTTCCCGGAGCGGGTCCGCCTCACGAATGCGACATTGGTCGTGAGAAACCAGCCAGAAGATTTCGTTGCGGAAGGGGTCGATCTTGATTTGGACCCGCGTCATCCCGGCGAACTGCGCGTCGAACAGCTGCAGCTTCCATCCGGCGACACCTGGTCGAAGGTTTCCGGACAAACTTCGTACACGAACAAGAATCTAATTCTGCGCGACTTAGTTTTGAACGATCAGGCGCAGATGCGCCTATTGAACGTCGATGCGTCGCGGATCGACGCCAAGACGCTGGCGGTCAAACTCGACTGCACAATCGGCGGCGGCCAACTGT
>Ga0224452_1000137_pt1 | contig 14173 bp, 12 predicted proteins | sample PLM2_30_b1metaG_FD_172494 | JGI IMG/M metagenome (GOLD analysis project Ga0224452, IMG submission 172494) | Groundwater sediment microbial communities from an aquifer in East River, Colorado, USA - PLM2_30_b1 | ecosystem: Environmental > Terrestrial > Soil > Riparian zone | place: USA: East...
TCTAACTAGAATTAGACTGCAACTTGCAATCTATTTCTGCCTCCATAGAGGGAAGTGTCCTGTAAAAGGCTGCAGGATGGCAAGCCCCTTCATGGCTCCTTGAAATCGCCCTAGTGTTCGTGCTTTTCGATCACCTTGCCGGCGGCATCGTAAACGCGAATCACCGCATCATGTGAACGGCTGTAGAACGTTGCGTACCCGATTGCGTCCGGCCCGCCATACCACAGCCGACCAAACGGCAGCGCATCGGAAATCAGATCGACGCCGCTAGAACGCTCGGAGTCATTTATAGCTGATCGGTACCCGAATCTGCGACACTGTTCCGGGTTTGAACCGCCACTTTTGAAACGCATCGGTTGTGACCTTATCGAGAATCCCATTGCCTGTACTTTGTTCCATCACCACACTCGTAACGTGCGGTCAGTTTGCAATCAGAACGGGGCTGGTGACAGTGCAACCGGCCTCACTGCAATCAGCGCAATCAGGGCTGCTACTTCGTATCCATACCGGCTAGCTGTTCAGCGGCTTGAGCTGCAGCCCTCGCCATGTCCATGCGCGTTAGCCCACCACACCGCTTATAGTCCCATAGAACGTCACCGGCGCTTACCTTAAGCTCAAGGGGCGGGCGGCCAACTTTGCGCCGTGGCAGCTTCCATTTAAGGCGATGAGACCAGGATAAGAGGGTACTCTCTTTTATTCCCAGTCGTCGGGCAGCTTCGCGCGCCCCTATCGAATAAGCGAGGATGTGGATGGCTTCCCGATCCACGGGTCGTTTGGTCTGTGCAGTTTCGTCTTTCATGGTGTTCTTGTTATATCTCACCGTCTGCGCCGTTGAGCAGTGGGACATTCTCTTTTGGTGCGTTACTCGCCTGCGCGCCGTTGAGCAGCGGTGATTGCAAAGGAGTTGCTTGCGCTGCCTTCACTGATGGAAGCAATCCAACCGTGTTTCGCGTAGGCGGGCCGTAATGGTAACGCGGGCTTCGACTACCGCCCCGCCGGCGGACTTCGCCAGGAGCAAGATGGATGATGCGTAAAACCTCTAGCGCTCGTAGCCAGCGTGCAACTTGCGTCCAATGCGCACCAAGAATCTCGCCAAGTTTTCGAGTGGGCAAGAAAAACGAGTTAGCTGTCTGTTGTATCTCACGGCAGATCGCCACAAGCAGCCGAATGCGGTCGTCTGTAAAACCTTGCACTTGTGGCAGCGGAGCAGCCTTTGCGCGGCTGACGGCCACTTCAATCGGATTCTCATCTAGACCCATGCGAGCGTAGCTGTAGGCTTCAAGAAACTCCGCGTAGTAGTCGTCTCGCGTCAGCTCGGGCCGCCAAAACCGGCGTGCAACAAGACACCAGCGGTCAAATACGAACTGCCGTTCTAGCTCGGTCGCCGGACGACTTATCGCATTCTCGTAGCTCTTGACCAAACGAGCGAGCTTGAACAAGCTGGTGTTGTTTTGATGATAATTAGTTGGTGAAACTTGGGCAATTACGTCAACACCGAAAGAGGCCTGTATCTGCAGCCCCCCGCCACTAACACTAACGCCCACACTTACGACTTCTTTCTCTATTACTCTTCTTACTCTCTTACTCTCTGTAGCATCGGGTGGAAGGATAACATCAGGCCAAACAATCTCGCTGTAATCAATTACGATGGCTGGATTTTCCACTACAAATCGGTATGGCACGCCGGTTGGATGAGTCCCGGCGACGATGGTTTGGTTTCCATCAGCCCGCCATTCACCAATCTCTTCCCCCGACCGGTTTTTTAGTTTGCTAGACCGTGGATAATCGGTCGTGCAGCGCAGCCAAATGTTGCACCCTCGCTGGGCAGTTGTGCGGAGGGTGGTCCTGAGCAGTGGATTCGCCTCCAAAAAGCGCTCTATGTAGTCTTCATCGTCGAAATCGAGGGTGAGGAGTCCGTTCGAGGCTCTTCCGAGAACTACCCCGATATTGCCTGCCCTTTCCAGTTCTGCCAGGTGGCTTGGCGCACTCATATCAGTAAGTTGAAGATGTTTCCATTTCTTCGGGCTACCTTTGCACCCAGCAGGCCAGGGCAAGAGCAGTGCAGGGCCTAGGAGCCTGAGGATATGGGAAATTCTCTTGCTCGCTGGGTCAGTATAGCGGGTTTCAAAAAGTGGCTTCATAAGTCCTTAGTAATCAAGGCTCCAAATACCCCGTTTTTTCTAGTCTTAGACCACCAAAGGCGCTTCGACTTAAGTGTGCTGTTCCTGGCGCATTGTCCGCACAGGCGTTTAGGTGCACACACGCGCCGATGGCAGCTACTGCATTTGGCATACTTGGCGGTCGGAACTGGCATGACAGCCATTTCGTATGCGTGCACGCCTTCGGCCAACCTGGTTGCTGCGCGTTGCTGCTCCTGAGTAGAAGCAGCTTGCGCGCGCTTCTTAGCTAGTGGAGCAACGCATTCCTCGAAATACTTGCAGCTTTTGATCTTCCCGTGCTCGTCCGGTGCGAGCCAGCATTTCCCTGGCTGCCGGAACCGATAGAGGCTGAGATCGTCGGCAATACCAATTCCGGCGCAGTTGCCCGCACTGTCGCAATTGGCGCACTCTGCTTTTGCTACTTGGAGGGGAGTCATGCGTCACCCCCAATCGTGGCGCCGCTCTCCAGGAACGCGTCTAAGTCCTTAAGCCGGATGCGTAACAGCTTGCAGGTTGGTTTGAGGGCACGGAGACGGCCCGAGACGATTGCTCGTTCGAGGTAGCGGCGCGAACAGCCGACATAGTTAGCTGCTTGTTGTTTTGTTAATAATGAATGACCTCCCCACGTCTCGCTGACGCGAAGCGAAAGACCCCGCGCCTGCGTGACCTGACCATCACTTTCCTGCGCAGAACCTGTGGGCGAAATGGGAACAACTTTGTCGCCGCTTCGCGCCGCCGAACCTCGGCCAGCGCCATTTCCCGCTTTACGAGGCTTCTCTCCTGTCCATGCGGACGATTGAGTCGCCATTTATTTCGTTTTCTTGTCGCTCTTCTTTTTTTTGTCGCTGTTTCTTTCAAAGCCGAACCCGAAGGTTGGCGAACAGCGGGGGCGAGTATAGGCAGCGTTGGGCGTTGTCAAATTTACGAAATTTCAACTCTTTTGAAAGCGTCAGCGAACGGGCGCTCCGACGAGATTCTGAGCTCTCGCGCGCTAATCGTTAACGTTATCCAACAGCGCTGGGTAACGCATTAAAAGAAAGTGCTACGCTCTGAAAGAAAGCACGTTCGCAGGCCGCACTTCTGGAACCAGCTTCCAGTACCTCTCTGCTTCTTCCGGAAGGACTAGCTCGCGATAGGTGGAGTAAAGCATCTGCGGGCTTGTGTGCCCTAGCTCTGCTGCCACGCGAGGCGCGTCGTGAATGGCGGCCAGTCGAAAAGAAGCGAACGAATGACGTAATCCGTTCTTCGGCCAGCGCGCAAGCCTGGCGGCCTTGCGTACCAGGTCGAGTTTCTTGCGAGAGTTTGCCGGTACCACTCCGCCGGTCATTTCCGCGTAAGGTCTTAACCATTCTCGAAGGTTAGGCTGCATTTCAACAATCCGCCTGCGCGCAGACTTGGCTTTGCTGGATTTCACCTCAATATGTCCGCGCCTTTGATCTACCTCTGACCAATCCAGCCGCTTTATCTCAGCCTCCCTGACCCCGGCAAACGCTCCGATTGCCAGCATCGGGACCACGTCCGGTGCGCGCGTGGAAGCCGCATTGAGTAGAGCCGCCAATTCATCAACCGTGAAAATCTCTGGCGGAAGATCGGCCAGTTTGGGGCGCGCAGTTCGCAGGATCGGGTTGCTATCAATCATTCTGCGCCGCTCCGCGTAGCTGAACAGTACGCCAACATTGGCCCGGAAATTCATTCGCGTTTTTGGGCTGCAATCCAAGCCTCGCAACCAGTCGTCTAATTCCTCAACGGTGATCCCGGCAATTGGGCGCTTCCCAAAGTCAGCGCAGAAACGCGCGAGACGCTTTTTGAGATCCGCAACGTACATCGGCGCGCGGCCGTCCTTACGCTTCGCTTCGACCACTTCGCGGGCAAGCTCAGCGACGGTCACGTTGCACCGGCGGATTCGTTCCAAGTAATCGAGAAAAAACGCGGCTGCTTCCGTGAGTGTCCGCCCATGCGCCCCAAGTTTTTTGCGGGCTTGGACGATTGCGGAGAGTTCATTAAGCGGCAATCCTACCGCTTCACGTCCGCCACGTTCCCGCAAAGTTAATTGCCGGAGACGTTCCGCTTCGGCTTCGGCCTTCGTCTTGAAAAACTTCCGTCCTTGCGCGAAGGCTCGGAGATCGAGATAATACGGATGCGTCTTGGAATGCCGGTATTCATGCACTTGAAGCTTTGGTCTTTTCATGGTTCGCAAATATGCGCAAACAGGTTGAGAATGTCAACATAAAGTCAACGACATGGTCCGGTAGTCTACAAGAAACGCCGTTTTTTATAGGTAAATGGGCCTGTAGCTCAGCGGTTAGAGCAGGGGACTCATAATCCCTTGGTCCCAGGTTCGAATCCTGGCGGGCCCAGCCTCGCATGTCTCGCGCTGGTGATCGCCGTACACCGCGACGCACGCGCGGCGGGTGATATCACCTCCGGCACAACGATGAATCCGAATTGATTTCGATGCGCGCTGAAGCAAACCGCGCGCGAAGGAATTGATGTTAAACAGCTGGCAGCGTCGCTGCGCTTTCTTGAATGAGCGAATCGAGCTTGTTTAGGTCAATCGGCTTCACAAGGTGATGCTTGAATCCTGCATCGTAGCTCTTGCGAATATCGTCTTCCATCCCGAAACCCGTGAGAGCGATTCCCAGGAGCGGCTGTTTGGACTTGAGCTTCTGCATCAAGTCGATTCCACTTCCATCGGGCAAAGCCAGGTCACTGATGAGCACATCAAATTGCTCGTTTGCGCTTAAATTAACGGCAGATTGAAAATCGAGCGCTGATTGCACGTGATAGCCGCGGCGCCGAAGCAAATTCGTAAGTGAGCGATTTGTATCGTCGTGATCTTCAACCAGCAGGATCCGCATGGGCTGGCGTTCTGGCAGCGTGGGTGAAACATCCGGGGCGATTTGCGCCTCCACCTTTTCGCAGGTGGGGAAAACTAACGTGAACGTTGAGCCCTTATTTCGGCCCGCGCTTTGCGCGGTGATCGTTCCCTTATGAGCTTCCACAAGCGCCTTGCTAATGGCGAGTCCGAGGCCCAAGCCTCCCAACTGCGTCCGGCCGCCCTGTTCGAACGCATCGAAAATTTTCGGTAGCGCTTCTGCTTCAATTCCCAAGCCGGTATCAGCGATTTCGACGCGGAGTTGTCCGCTGGAATCATTACTGGTGGTAATGATGATTTGCCCGTTCTTCGGCGTGAATTTCACCGCGTTATTAATCAGGTTCCAAAAGATCTGCTGCAATCGCGCTGGGTCCGCGCGCATATGCACCTTCTTGGCGCCGAGGTTGAGCGAACGCCTCAGATGCTTTCGCTCGATTTCTGCCTGACAAATCTCAAGGGCGTTTTGCAACAATGTGTGGGCGTCAACGACTTCAAAATTGAGCTGCACTTTGCCGCGATCGATGCGCGTCAGATCAAGTAAGTCATCGATCAGCCGCGCCTCCAGTTCCACATTGCGGCGAATCATTTGCAGCGATTCCTGAATATCTTTCGGCAACTCCGGCTCGCTCTCCATTGCAAGAGCAGAGGCGAGCACGGGCGTTAGAGGTGTGCGCAATTCGTGACTGAGCATGGCCAGAAATTGGTCCTTCGCGAGATTCGAGCGCGCCTTTTCCTCGAGCTCCAGGTTTGTCTTCTGCAACTCCGCCGCGAGCGACTGCGACTGTTTGAGGAGATTTTCTGTTTGCGTGCTGGCCTCGATGGTATTGAGCACGATGCCGATGCTCTCGGTTAATTGATCCAGGAACGCCTCATGAGTGGGACTGAATCGCTCAACCGACGAAAGTTCCATGACCGCTTTCACCTGGCCTTCAAAGAGAATCGGCAGAACCACGATGTTCGTCGGCTGAAATTCTCGCAGGCCCGAACTCACTTTCGCGTAGTTGCTCGGTACATTAGTCAAAAGAATGGGCCGTTTTTCCAACGCTGCTTGTCCCACGAGACTCTCACCCATTTTGAAGCGATTCTTTGCGCCATTGCCTTCCTGTGAAGCGTAGCTCGCCAGCAGCCTCAGCTCGGATTCACCATTAGACTTATCCATCATGTAGAAGGCGCCCTGTTGCGCTGAAACCAGCGGAGCGAGTTCCGATAGAATGAGTTTGCCAACCGTCAGGAAATCGCGCTGTCCCTGCAGCATGCGCGTGAATTTTGCGAGGTTCGTTTTCAGCCAGTCCTGTTCCTTGTTCCGCAACGTGGTGTCCCTCAGATTACGGATCATTTCGTTGATGTTGTCCTTGACGAATGCGACCTCGCCTTGTGCTTCCACCTGAATTGAACGGGTGAGGTCGCCCTTGGTGACTGCGGTCGCGACATCAGCAATGGCGCGAAGCTGCGTGGTCAGATTTGCTGCCAGTCGGTTGACGTTGTCGGTCAAGTCCCGCCATGTACCCGCGGCGCCAGGCACGTTCGCCTGACCGCCGAGCTTTCCTTCGATGCCCACTTCGCGAGCTACAGTGGTAACTTGATCAGCAAAGATGGCGAGGGTATCGATCATATTGTTGATCGTCTCGGCGAGCTCGGCGATTTCGCCCTTGGCTTCCAGGAAAAGCTTGCGTTTCAAATCGCCCTTTGCGACTGCCGTCACTACCTTGGCAATGCCACGCACCTGATCGGTCAGGTTGGAGGCCATGAAGTTCACGTTGTCGGTAAGATCTTTCCAAGTTCCCGAAACTCCTTTCACCTCAGCCTGACCACCGAGCTTTCCTTCCATACCGACCTCGCGGGCGACGCGCGTGACTTCATCGGCGAATGATGACAGTTGATCCACCATCGTGTTCACCGTGTTTTTCAATTCGAGAATTTCCCCTTTAACGTCGACGGTGATTTTCCTGCTCAGATCGCCCGTGGCAACCGCAGTGGTCACGGCTGCGATGTTGCGCACTTGTGTCGTGAGGTTGGAGGCCATGAAGTTGACGTTGTCGCCGAGGTCCTTCCATACGCCTGCCAGCCCGCGCACATCAGCTTGTCCACCCAATTTGCCTTCGGAACCGACTTCGCGCGCGACACGAGTAACCTCCGATCCGAACGAGCGAAGTTGGTCCACCATCGTATTAATCGTGTCCTTCAGTTCCAGAATCTCGCCTTTCACATCGACGGTGATTTTCTTGGACAAGTCGCCCATCGCGACGGCCGTGGTTACTGCAGCGATGTTGCGGACCTGCGCGGTCAGGTTGGAGGCCATCGAATTCACAGAATCGGTCAGGTCTTTCCACGTGCCGGCAACACCACGCACATTGGCCTGGCCGCCGAGTTTTCCGTCAGTGCCGACCTCGCGCGCCACTCGCGTCACTTCGGCTGCGAACGATGAAAGCTGATCGACCATTGTGTTGATGGTGTTCTTTAACCCGAGGATTTCGCCTTGGACGTCCACGGTGATCTTTTTGGACAAATCGCCGCTGGCCACTGCCGTAGTCACGTCCGCAATATTGCGCACTTGTGCCGTCAAGTTGGAGGCCATGGAGTTCACCGAATCGGTCAAATCTTTCCAAGTGCCCCCGACCCCGGGCACCTGCGCCTGGCCGCCGAGTTTTCCTTCTGTGCCAACTTCGCGGGCTACGCGCGTAACTTCCGCAGCGAACGAGCGGAGTTGATCCACCATGGTGTTGATCGTGTCCTTGAGTTGGAGAATTTCGCCGCGTACGTCCACCGTGATTTTTTTTGACAAATCACCCTTGGCCACGGCGGTAGTGACGTCGGCAATGTTGCGAACTTGGCCCGTCAGGTTGGACGCCATCGAGTTCACGGAATCAGTAAGATCCTTCCACGTGCCGGCCACACCCCGCACATCCGCCTGGCCGCCCAGCCTGCCTTCTGTGCCGACCTCACGAGCCACGCGTGTCACCTCCGCCGCGAACGAGCTGAGCTGGTCGACCATCGTGTTGATCGTGTTTTTCAGCTCTGAAATCTCGCCTTTTACATCGACTGTGATTTTCTTTGAAAGATCGCCATTCGCGACTGCGGTTGTTACCTCAGCAATGTTTCTCACCTGGCCTGTGAGGTTGCCGGCCATGAAATTGACGCTGTCGGTGAGATCTTTCCATGTGCCTGCGACGCCCTTGACGTCGGCCTGCCCACCCAATTTTCCTTCGGTGCCCACTTCCCTCGCCACCCGTGTCACTTCCGATGCAAACGAACTGAGCTGATCAACCATCGTATTGATCGTGTTTTTCAGCTCGAGGATTTCACCCTTCACATCGACTGTGATCTTCTTCGACAGATCTCCCCTCGCGACAGCAGTCGTGACGGCGGCAATGTTGCGCACCTGTCCGGTCAGATTGCGAGCCATGAAATTAACCGAGTCGGTCAGATCCTTCCATGTACCGGACACCCCTTCCACGCGAGCTTGTCCGCCTAGAATTCCCTCAGAACCTACTTCGCGCGCCACACGCGTTACCTCCGAGGCAAACGACCGAAGCTGATCCACCATGACATTGACCGTGTCTTTCAGCTCAAGAAACTCACCTTTCACATCGACTGTGATTTTCTTGGTCAAGTTGCCGTTCGCCACTGCAGTCGTGACCGTCGCGATATTGCGGACCTGAGCCGTGAGATTGCCGGCCATTAAATTGACGTTTTCGGTTAAATCTTTCCAGGTACCGGCAACGCCTTTTACTTTTGCCTGGCCGCCCAGCTTTCCTTCCGTGCCAACTTCGCGCGCCACGCGCGTGACTTCCGACGCAAATGCGCCGAGCTGATCGACCATCGTGTTTACAATTCTTGCCGTGCGCAAAAACTCTCCTTTAAGCGACTGTCCGTCGATCTTAGTGGCCATCGTTTGGGACAAATCGCCTTTCGCGACAGCGCCGATCACGCGCGCCATTTCGCTTGTCGGACGGAGCAGATCCTCGATCAAGACATTGATGCATCGGATGGCATCGGCCCAGGACTCGGAGACGTTGTTCAGCGATGCCCGCTGTGTGATTCGGCCTTCTTTTCCGACCGCATTCACGATGCGTTCTAATTCCCGGCTCATGCGTTCGTTCGTTTCGATGACTGTGTTGAAGGTGTCGGCGATCTTGCCCGGCACGCCGGTCCAATCCTGCGGAAGTCGTGCGGAAAAATCACCGCGTTTGAATGCTATTAACGCGGCAAGCAATTGCCTCGTATCGAGTTCACTTCCGTTCGACTGCGGGCGATTTCGCGGTCGCGTAGTTGTAGCAAGGGGAGCTTTTTTCATAGAGGGGCCTTAGAAAAATGGGGTTCTCTTCGCAGTCACAAATCCGACGCGCGACATGAGACAGTTCATATCCAGCGCCGTAGAGTAATCGCCCAATCCATCGCACCAAGCCGCATTTTCTTCAACAAAACCGTCGCTAGCGCGTTTGGTCGCGCAAAAAAACACTTCGTGGCAGAGATTTCCCGAATGAGGGGGCCCAGTAGGCAGCCTCGTGACGCGGTTGAGAACCGCGTATCTAAACCGTTCGCTTAGCTACTCGTACTCTCTGCAGCCGGCATTGAATGCCGAACCAAGAGCAAGCAAACGACGGAATTTTTCTGCTGACTAGCGCACAGGCAATGTCGGTAGGCTGCGCAACCGGAACCCAAAAATGATCCCCAGAACACCCAGTATCACTGCGTACCATGCGATGATCCAGATCACCGCTGCCGCACCGGCGACCGGATTCCACAAAAGCAGGAATGCAAAGGCAATCGAAGCGAGGCCCATGAGGATGAGGAACCATTCGCCCTTAATTTCCCGGCGCAGCCTGACTGCCAGCGCAATCTCCGTTGCGCCAACCATCAGCGCCCAGGCCGCAATATAGATGACCAACGCCAGAGCCGTTATCCTCGGCGCATGGAACGTGAGGAACCCGATGATAATCCCCAGAATCCCGATGATTAGATGGAATCCCCAGTCCGGATCGGAAGCGCGATGGCTAATGGCGCCTATAACGCGAAAGATGCCGTCGACCAGCACCCAGGCGCCAAATAACAGCACAAGCACTGCGACTGTTAAGCCAGGATAGACGAATGCGATTACTCCGAAGACGATTGCAGCGATGCCCCTTATGACCGGAACCCACCAATGACGTTTTAAGGTTTCGATAAGCATTTCGTCGTTTTAAAGATTCGTTTGCGGCGATGCAAGCCAGTTTTGAGAGCTGGCTCCACTCATGACTTGGCGACGCGAGCTACCACGACCAGTCGTTGATCAAAGCCCGCACTTTGTGCCGGCTTCGGTAATACTGGAACGGGTCCGAAGGAGAGATGCTAAATATGTGTCGACCAAAGGCGCGTTATTGATTCGCGCCAGATTCGCAGGTGCCTGAAGACGCGAGAAAATCGCGTACGCAATCTTGCTTCGCGGAACAGATTTCTCACCGTAACCGCTTGGAATGTTACTCGACCAATACCGGACATACTGGCCGTCCGGTCGATTCTCCATTCCGAGAAAAATTGTGGAGTGTCCGTGCTCATTTTTTCCCACCTGGCGTGACCAGAAGATTTTCATGAAATCGCCCGGGCTGGCCTGATCGAAGTTGTCGAAGTTTCGCCCCAGCCGAAGCTCGTGAAAAAGACGCGCAGTGCCTGGGCCATTTGCATTCCAGCGGCCCCAGATTCCTTCGCCATCGCGTTGATCACGAATGATGAGCTTTTCCAAGGTCGCATAGTCCATATGAAGCTCGCCTCGTGCGCGCAAAGCCTCGATTGTTCTGATGAACACCAGATAGGTTGCTCCCGAGCAGAAACTCGGCCCCGCCGGCACGATGAAAAATTTGCCGGATTCGAAATGCGCCGAAGATTGCAGGCGGATCTTTGCAAAATGCGAAACAGAATACCGGCCGCCTTGCGGCATCTGTTTAACCTGCTCGAGGATCAAGCCGTTGTAGTCTGCGGCGAACGACCCATGCGGCGTCAGTGCAAGAATCGCAAGAAAAACGCAGGCCGCCAGTCCGTTCACGGCGGAATAAGTAATCATCAAAAGCGCATCTGGCAATGACGCGTAAACAAGGAAGGGCGATTCTCAATCGCCGGAGGCGTGTTGAAAACCGCCGCTCCTTGGCTTTCGCCGCATACTATGCTAGACGAAAAAGTATGGTGCGTTTCGCCAAAATGAATGGCGCGGGAAACGATTTCATCCTGATCGATAACAGGGCGGGGGACATCCATCTGGATCGCAGCCAGATTGCGCGTCTATGCGATCGCCACCGTGGTATCGGGGCGGACGGAGTTTTGCTCCTCGAAGAAGCATCGAACCACGCGGATTTTCGCATGCGCTACTTTAATGCCGACGGAGGAGAGGCGGAGATGTGCGGCAACGGTGCTCGCTGCTTCGCGCGCTTTGCAAACCAGGTCGCAGGAGCACCGACAAAAATGTCTTTTGAAACGCCAGCGGGCGTGATTGCCGCGGAGCTAACGGGCGATTCTGTGACGCTTCAGATGACGGAGCCAACCGATTTACGACTAAACATCGAGGTCTGCGCGGCGGACGAAAACAAGATCGTTCACTTCATCAACAGCGGCGTACCGCACGTCGTCATTCCGGTTTCACGAATCGAGGATGTCGATGTCCGTCGAGAAGGTTCAGTCGTTCGCTATCACAAAATGTTTTCGCCAAATGGCACGAACGTAAACTTCATCGAAAGACGCGGACCGAAAAAAATTGCCGTCCGCACCTACGAGCGCGGCGTTGAAGACGAAACGCTCGCTTGCGGCACCGGCGTGGTCGCGGGCGCGCTCATCTTTGCCGCCGTAGAAAAGGTGAATGGACCAATCACCGTGATCGCGCGAGGCGGAGACGAACTTCAAGTCGGATTTGAAAAGAGCGATGGAGGATTTCGTAATGTCACTCTCACCGGCCCAGCGGAGTTTGTCTTCGAAGGAACGATCGAGGTTTGACCTTCGTATCGTTGGCCGCTTTTCCATTCCGAGCGAAGTCGAGGAATCTCTAATCTCAAGACAGAAACAATCAGAGATGTCTCAACGTCGCTCGACATGACAATTGAGCAGGCCGCCCTACAATTAACCACCATGTTTCGCGGCACGTTCACGGCACTGGTCACGCCTTTTCGCAATGGTGGCATTGATGTTGCTGCTTTTGAAAAACTGATCGAGGCACAAATCGCCGCAGGAATCACAGGCGTTGTCGCGATTGGAACGACGGGCGAATCGCCGACACTGTCACACGACGAGCGCAAACAATTGATCAGACTGGCAGTTGCAACAGCAAACAAACGTTGCCTGGTGCTCGCGGGAACAGGCTCAAATGCTACCGAACACGCGGTGGCCGACACAAAGTTGGCCGAGAAACTCGGTGTCGATGGCGCGCTGCTCGTTGCGCCCTATTACAATAAGCCAAGTCAGGAAGGGCTCTTTCGCCACTTTAAGGCGATTGCCGACGCCACATCGCTGCCGATTCTGCTCTACAACATTCCTGGACGCTGCGGCGTGGACATCAGTCCTGAAACTGTGGTGCGTTTGGCAAAAGAATGCCGCAATATTGTCTCGATCAAGGAAGCGAGCGGCAGCGTGGAGCGAGTGAGCGATCTGCGCCGAGGTTTGCCCGAATCGTTTACTGTTTTGAGCGGGGATGATTCGCTCACGCTGCCCTTCATGGCGGTTGGCGCCGCTGGGGTGGTAAGCGTAGCGTCAAATCTATTTCCCTCGCAAGTGTGTGCGCTCGTTCGGGCCTGCGACTCAGGCGATTTGAAGTCGGCGGAAAAGTTGCATCGGAAATTGTTGCCGTTGTTTAAAGATTTATTCATCGAGCCAAATCCGGTGCCCGTGAAAACGGCTCTGGGCTGGCGGAGCGTGATGTCATGTGAAGTTCGTTTGCCCCTGTGCGAGATGATCGAAGCAAACCAGGCGCGCTTACGCAAAACTCTGGAACAATTCGAGCAAAACAAATGAACTCCCCCGTGCGCGTGTTGCTCATCGGCGCGGCTGGACGCATGGGGAAAACGGTTGTCGATCTAGTTAGGAGCGATCAAGAAATCAATATCGTCGCGCAATGCGACCTCGGCGACGCAGTCGAGCCGCCGATGCAAAACTGCGACGTTGCAATCGATTTTAGTCATGCGGGAGCCACCGCTGAGATCTGCCGTGCTGCGCTGCGCCACAATAAGCCGCTTGTCATTGGCACGACGGGGCATTCGCAACAGCAACGCCGAACAGTCGAAGGGGCAGCGGGCTCTTTGCCGATTGTGTTCGCCTCTAATTTTAGCGTCGGAGTCAATGTGCTCTTCTGGCTGACGCGCAAAGCCGCGGAACAGTTCGGCGGCGATTTTAGTGCAGCGATTATCGAGGCGCATCACAAGATGAAAAAAGACGCGCCCAGCGGCACAGCCAGAACTCTTGCTGAAGTGTTGAAGGCAACGCAAAAAATCGATAACGAAATACCGATTCAATCCATTCGCGAAGGTGACGCCGTCGGCGAGCATACGGTAATTTTCAGCGGGCCCGGAGAGCGCCTCGTACTCACGCATCGTGCAGCGAGTCGCGAAATTTTTGCGCGTGGAGCCTTGCGCGCGGCGAAGTGGATTATGGGACGACCCGCGGGCCTCTATTCAATGCAGGATGTGCTGGGGCTGTAAATCTGTAGCCGGGGTCGTTGACCCCGGCGGCCCTGATCAAGGATCGCGGCTACACCTGTGAGAACCGCAGTCGCCCTTGGGTCGAATCTCGGCGATCGCCTCGGCAATTTGCGTGCCGCACGAAAGGCAATTGTGGCTCTTTCAAATGTGAAGCCGCCCATTCTTTCTTCGGCAATTTACGAAACCGAACCGATCGACTGCGAACCTGGCGCGGAAAAATTTCTGAACGCCGTCGTTGAATTTGACTACGAAGGCGAACTCACGCCTTTGCTTGAGCACCTGATTCGGATCGAGGAAGCGCTAGGCCGCAAGCGCGATCATCCAAAGAATGTTTCGAGACCGATCGACATTGACCTGCTCTACTGCGGCAGCCGCAATATTAGACATGAACGATTAGAGCTGCCGCACCCGCGGATGCACTTGAGAAAGTTTGTGCTTCAACCGCTGGCCGATATCCGGTCGAACTTAGTTTTGCCCGGCCAGAAAAA
>Ga0224452_1000141_pt1 | contig 13980 bp, 10 predicted proteins | sample PLM2_30_b1metaG_FD_172494 | JGI IMG/M metagenome (GOLD analysis project Ga0224452, IMG submission 172494) | Groundwater sediment microbial communities from an aquifer in East River, Colorado, USA - PLM2_30_b1 | ecosystem: Environmental > Terrestrial > Soil > Riparian zone | place: USA: East...
CAATATCGCTGCACCGATAACCTACTGCGAGAGATGAACGACACGCCAGTGGGAGAAATGTTTTTGACTTGCCGTGTTAGTAAACATATGCCTGCAAAGACAAAAGCATCTGAGGCAGTGAGTTTGGTTCAGGGATCACCGTTGCAGCTTGAACGCCACAGTCGCCAACGGCGGCAAGTGAATGAGGATCGAACGTTCGCGACCCATCCAGGGAACGTCTTCGGTTCGAATGCCGCCGAGATTGCCTACATTGCTGCCGCCGTAGGTTTCAGCGTCGGTGTTGATTATCTCGCTGTAGAAACCGGCCTCAGGAACTCCTAGCCGGTAATTGTAACGCACAACCGGCGTGGCATTCACCACGAACGCCATGATGTCGCCGTCGCGCGTTTTTCTCAGGAACGAAACGACGCTGTTGTCGGCGTCGTGAAAATCGATCCAATCGAATCCTTCGTACGTATCGTCCAGTTGCCAGAGCGCCGGCTCGTTTTTGTAAACGTAATTCAAATGTTGGACGAGTCGGCGCAAACCGTCGTGACGCGGCAACTTCAGCAGCTCCCAGTCAAGGCTTGTATCGTGGTTCCATTCGTTCGGCTGACCAAATTCGTCGCCCATGAAGAGGAGCTTTTTACCGGGTTGACCGTACATCCATGCCAGGAACATCCGCAAGTTGGCGAACTTCTGCCATTCGTCCCCTGGCATTTTGGATAACAAGGAACGCTTGCCGTAAACAACTTCATCGTGGCTAAGCACCAGAATGAAGTTTTCCTGGAAAGCGTAAAGCAATGAGAAGGTGATGTTGCCGTGGTGATAGCGCCGGTAAATCGGATCGATGCTCATGTAGTGCAGGAAGTCGTGCATCCACCCCATGTTCCACTTGAACCCGAACCCGAGGCCGCCGAGATAAGTCGGACGCGTGACACCGGGCCACGCGGTTGATTCCTCAGCGATGGTCATGATTCCCGGAAAACGTTCGTAACAAACTTCGTTGAAACGCTTCAGAAAATAGATTGCGTCGAGGTTCTCGCGACCGCCGTAAACATTCGGGATCCATTCGCCGGGCTTACGTGAATAATCGAGATAAAGCATCGAAGCCACGGCATCCACGCGCAGACCGTCGATGTGGTATTTGTCGAACCAGAAAAGCGCGTTGCCAATGAGAAAGTTGCGTACTTCGTTGCGGCCATAATTGAAAATGAGCGTGCCCCAATCCTGGTGTTCGCCCTGGCGTGGGTCCATGTGCTCGTAAAGATCGGTGCCATCGAATTCGGCCAACGCGTGCGCATCCTTTGGAAAATGCGCGGGCACCCAATCCACGATCACGCCGATGCTGGCCTGATGACATTTGTCGACGAACGGGCGGAAGTCATCAGGTGGGCCGAACCGGCTGGTGGGCGCGTAATAGTTTGTGACCTGATAGCCCCATGAACCTTCGAAGGGATGCTCGGCAACCGGCAACAACTCGATGTGGGTGTAACCCATTTCGAGCACGTACGGCAGCAACTCCTCGCCGAGTTCGAGATAACTGAGCTGGCGATTTCCTTCTTCGGCTTTGCGACGCCATGAGCCCAGGTGCACTTCGTAAATATTGATGGCGCTCCTCGGCCAATCCCGCGTTCGGCGCGATTCCATCCACGCAGCATCGTTCCAGGTGTAACGTTCCAGATCGTACACGAGCGACGCAGTCGCTTTGCCGTGTTGATTGAAAAATGCGAACGGGTCGCTCTTAAGTAGCACCGCGCCCGTCTGCGCGCGGATTTCGAACTTGTAGTGCGCGCCCTGTTTAATCCCCGGCACAAATAACTCCCATACACCGCTGCCGATGAGCTTGCGCATCGGATTCACGCGGCCATCCCAGTTGTTGAAACCGCCGACGACGCTCACGCGTTGCGCGTTAGGCGCCCAGACCGCGAAATAAACGCCTGCCGCATCACCCACTGTGCGCAAATGCGCGCCGAATTTTTCGTAGATTTTCCAGTCTTGCCCTTCGGCGAATAGATGTAGATCGACTTCGCCCATAATCGGGCCGTACTGATACGGATCGCGCGTGAGTTGCTGCGATCCGTCCCAACCAATGACACGCAGATGGTATGGGACATCTCGCGAAACGCCCGGGACAGTCACGCAAAAGAATCCATCCTGCTGAATTCGCTCCGCTGCGATCGGTTTCTCCGCTTCACGATCCAACACGATATCGACCGCACGGGCGTCCGGCCGAAAGACGCGAATCTCCAAATCATCACCAACGCGGTGCGGACCCAAAATGGAAAACGGATCGGAATGAATTCCCCGGACGAAGCGGCTCACCTCGTCACGCGGCACTCCGGCGATGTCGAAGGCTTTCATACGTTCTCTTGCACCCTAGAAGCGGTAAAACGGATTGCTTCGCACTGCAACGTCGCAACGCGCGCAGACGCGCACCGCACCCGCGGTCTGCGATAAACTAGAGGAAGGAGAATAACACTGCCATGGCTAAAGTCGTTAAAGTTATTGAACTGTTGTCACAATCGCCGAAGAGCTGGGAAGACGCCGCGCAAGGCGCGGCAAGAGAAGCCTCAAAAACCCTGCGGAACATTCGCTCGATTTACGTCAAGGAATTCACCGCTGAGGTGCAAGACGGCAAAATCACGAACTATCGTATCAACGCGAAGGTCACTTTCGATTTAGAGACGGAACGCTAAGGCAGCCTGTAGACGCTCCGCTGTGCGAAGCACGATGTTCGCGCACGAATCGCAGCACCGCTTACGGACCGACGGCTACACCTTCCTCGGCCTTAACAAAGGAAACAAGATCACGTCGCGGATGGATTCCGCACCTGTGAGCAGCATGGTGAGCCGGTCCATTCCTATCCCGATGCCGCCAGCCGGCGGCATGCCGTGCTCGAGCGCGAGCAAAAATTCCTCGTCGATCTTTTGCTTCTCTTCGCCCGCCTGTTCTAGCAGACGCTGACGTTGCACAAGCGGATCGTTTAATTCGCTGTAGCCGGGCGCGATTTCTGCCCCATTAATGATCAGTTCAAAAACATCTACGAGCGAGCTGTCAGCTGCGTTTAGTTTTGCCAGCGGCACCAGCTCTTTCGGACAATGCGTCACAAATAGAGGATCGATGGTCTTCTCCTCGACGAGTTTTTCGAATACATGCTGCGTCACTTCGAAATCAGCCAGTTGCGGGAGGATTTCCAATTTGAATTCATTCGTGGCGCGATCGCGCCGCTGCTCGCTGGAGAGCTCGAACCAATCTTTTCTGGCAACTTCCCGCACCGCATCATGGTAGCGCGCCCGGCGCCAGGGGCGCCGCAGATTGATGGTGCGAACAATTTTGCCGTCAGCGTCTCGATGCTCGATTGTTAGTGACCCGCAGATTTTCTCGGCGAGATAACAAATCAGTTCTTCGACGAGATTGGCCATTTTCTCGAAATCGGCATACGCCCAGTAGGCTTCTAGCATCGTGAATTCAGGATTGTGTTTTCGAGAAATCCCTTCGTTTCTAAAGTTACGGTTGATTTCGAATACCTTGTTGAACCCGCCGACGAGCAAACGTTTCAAATAAAGCTCCAGCGCAATGCGCAGGTAAAGATCGAGGCCGAGTGCCTTATGATGCGTTCTGAATGGTTCAGCAGCCGCGCCTCCAGCGATCGTTTGCAAAATTGGCGTCTCGACCTCGACGAAGCCGCGCTCCTCCAGGAACTGCCTCGTTTCGCGGATAATAGCGATGCGTTTTTCGAACACCCCGCGGGAATGCTCGTTCGTGAGAAGATCGAGATAACGTTGCCTGTACCGCGCTTCGATGTCCTGTAATCCGTGCCATTTCTCGGGGAGCGGCCGCAACGCCTTCGCGAGCAACTGGAACGTATGGACCTTCAAGGTCGGTTCTCCGCTTTTGGTGATAAAGCATGTGCCTTCAACCCCGATGAGGTCGCCAATATCCAGCAGGCGGAAAAGATCGGTTAGGTCCGGGCCAACTTCCTTTGCGTGAATATAGATTTGAATACGCCCCGTCGCGTCGCGCAGGTCGAGGAAGTGGCTCTTGCCCATGTCGCGATGCGCGGTGATGCGGCCCGCCGCACGAAGCATCTCGCCTTCCTTAAATTGCGCGCGCACCTCCGCAATTGATCCATTTACCTCGAAGCCGGAACCGAACGGTTCCACGCCTTTCGCCCTGAGCATGTCGAGTTTTTTGCGCCGGAGCGCGATCAACTCATTTTCTTCGTCCATATTCGGAGAGCGAATGTAAAGCGCTGCCAAAAAATGAACAGTTCTGAATGAGCTTTGAAGCGTATTGTCGTCTCAAGGAATGGCGGCTTCCCAAGCCATCGTTCCGTGTAGAACCCTTCAATGCTTCAATCGACCAACGAGTATATTGGGTTTGCCAACGAAACACCGAGGATGAGATAGTTCTACTGGCGCCTTGGAAGTTGCGTTGTGGCGTCGCTATCCAAATGACGGTTGATCTGCCAGAAACAACTTCAAAAATGGAAGGACCGCTGGTGAAGCAGTTCTCCGTATTTCTGCCAAATAAGGTCGGGGCGATGCTAGAAGTTGTGAAGCTGCTGAACACCCAAAACACCCATGTTGTGGCGCTGAGCGTATCGGAGTCCACCGACTCGGCCATTGCGCGTATAATCGCCAGCGATCCCGCGCGTGTGGAAAAATTGTTTCGGGAAAGAAATGTCCCCTTTGGCGTAAGCCAGGTGGTCGTGGTGGAGATGCGAGAAGTCGCTACTCAGTTGGTGAAACTGCTCGCAGCACTGGTGATGGCGGAGGTCAACGTCCATTTCGCTTATCCATTGCTGATCCGGCCACGCGGTTTTGCCACGATCGCGTTGCACGTGGACGATACGGAATGCGCGTCCGCGGTGCTGAGAGGCGAAGGATTCAAACTCCTGAGCCAGGACGACATTTCGCGATAGAAAGGTCCGGCACGGGTCGGTTTTTTTGCCCAGGCCGATCCTGTTGTGCAGGCCTGCGCCCTTCGACACCTTCCCGGTTTTAACGATTTAACGTAGCGCGGCCTGTTGACACGCTGGCACAGGCACGCTTACAGAAATGGGTTTATTGCGCCATGCGCACTCTTCTCTCACGCGCGATTCAAGTCGATCCAACCTTCCACATTGGGCTCAGCCTGATTGTGATTCTGGCCGTAGCGGAGATTTTCGCCGCAACCTCCTATTACGTCGGTCGCACTCGGGCTGCCCGAGTCTCCGCACAATCAGCCGCCGCGACTGTGACACGCGCGCCGCAGGTCTTGCCAACAGTTGCACCAGCTGCGGCACCGCCTGCGATTTCGCCAGCGGCGGCACTCCCCAGTCCTTCTCAGTCGCTTGTTAATCAATTACTGCGAGAAGGCATCGAATCGCGTGATCGTGGCGATACCACAATCGCGCTCGCTCGTTTTGAGGAAGCATTGGACAGCGAACCCAACAACACAGCCGTGCTCGGGGAGATTGCCAAGACTTATGAATCCATGCAGCTGCTTGATCGGGCGAACGAAACCTGGCGCAGAATTCAGGAAATGGGCCCGTCGGCTGGTGCAGCCTACGAGCTGGCCGATCGACGATTGAAGCTCGGGGTACCGGTTACGGGGACGACGGAATCCGGCGTTGCGGCTGCGTCAGTCGACGCCGCACCACATAACGATGTCGGTGGCAATCGGAACGGCTCGGTGATGGGAATCAGTGAGGTAAAAACCACGGAAGCACCCGATCCCGACGCCGAGAAGAACTTAACACTGCAGATCGGCATAAAAAAACAGCCCGGCGCGACCATTGATCACACGAAGGTGAAAATTTTGGTAGAGTTCTACGACACCGTTGGTGACAAAGATATCAAGCTCACGAATGCCGACGTGAATTACGAATGGCTAACGCCAAAACACGATTGGTCGGAGACGAACCCAGAGGTGCTCTCAGTCAGGTACGTGCGCGCGAAGACAGCTGGCGTTTCACCCGAGTCATCGCTTTCTGAGGCGGCGGCAACAGTCCGGCCCGGTCAGAAAACTCGAGGCAAAAGTTCTGCGGCGGATAGCGGACAACGAAAATACCTGGGTTACATTATCCGGGTTTATTACGATGATGACTTGCAAGCGGTCCAGGCAGAACCGTCGCGGCTCTTACAGCATTTTCCTCCTTCGAAGAGTACGTTGGCACAATGATAGGGTTGGTGATCATCGACCGAGAGACGGCATGAGCTTCGCGGCAATCTGCATGCGCTGGCGAACATTGACACGCATTCTAACGGGTGCCTGCGTTCTGCTTTTTGCGGCCGCGGCGAACGCACAGGTTCAGGTCGACCTGAAATTGAAGCGATTGCAGTACATCGCTTACGAACCGGTAGTGGCAACACTCGCGATTACTAACCTGGCGGGACGCGACATTGAGTTACACGACGGCGACGGCCAATCATGGCTTGGGTTCGAGGTAACCGGAAATGAGGGTGAGCCAATTGCGCCGCTGAGCAGTGAAAATGGGCAGCCGCCTTTGAAAATACAAGCCGGACAGAGAGTGACGCGGCAGATTGATCTCGCCCCGCTGTATCCTGTGCATGACTTCGGCGCCTATCATGTGCGAACCCATGTTTATTTCGCGGACTTGGGGAAATTTTTCTATTCTGGAACGCGCGTTTTCGAAGTGACCGACGCGCGGCCGATCTGGCAAGAGACAGTGGGAATTCCAACCGGCGCTGCTGCCGCCGGGGAAGTCCGCACGTACTCGCTGCTTACCAACCGATTCCCAGATCATACCTCTTTGTACGTACGCGTGCAGGACAAGGACACAGGAATTGTATATGCGACTTATTCGTTAGGCCGAAGCATCGCGTTCGAACAACCGCAGGCAGAAATCGATCGGGCCAACCAGTTGCATGTCTTGCATTGCGCGGCACCGCGCGCCTGGTCCTATTCGCGAATCGGCTTGAACGGCCAACTGCTGGAGCACTCCTCATTCATGGAAGCCAAAAGTCGGCCTCGCCTCGTTCATTCTGCAAATGGCGAAGTAGCAGTCCGCGGAGGCATGATCGAGACACCAGCGCAGAGCTCGCGCAGTACCGCACCGAAACTTTCCGCTCGCCCGCCGGACTTGCCCAAAGAGGATTAGCAATGAGAAGAGGCCGTTTGTCTGTCGCAAGTTTGCTCGTCGCACTTCTCGCGTTCGGTAATTCCCCTGCGTCGCAAACGAGCCGGACCTCTGGCAGCAGCTCGCCCATAACTGTAGTCATCGATGCGGGACACGGAGGCCACGATCGCGGCGGAATTCCCGGCCAGCGGGTGCCGGAAAAAGACATGACACTCGACGTGGCGCAGCGCCTTCGAAATGTTCTAGCCGCAAGCGACTATCGCGTAGTGATGACGCGGGACAGCGACGTTTTTGTTCCGTTGGGAACCCGAGTTGCAATCGCCAATTCCTATCGCAACGCGATCTTCGTATGTATCCATTTCAACTCGACACAGCGTAGGGGCGCAGCGGGCATAGAAACGTATTTTTACAGCCGCGATAGCTTGCCCCTCGCCTCAGCCGTCCATTACTACGTCGCTGGCGGCGCCCCGTCAGCTAATCGCGGGGTGCGCCGGCGTGGTTACTACGTATTGCGAAGAACGAATATACCGGCAGTTCTTGTCGAATGTGGCTTCCTTACTAACCCAACCGAAGCTGCGTACGCCCAAAGTGGTTCGTATCGTCAAAAGCTCGCGGAAGAAATTGCAGCTGGAGTCCGTGGGCGCAATTCTGTTACCAGTGCTCTGTCAACGACGCGAGTGGCGACGAGCGAAACCATTCCGCTGCAGCCGTACATGGATCAAACGAAGGTAACTTCATCTAAAAACCGCAAGTCCAAGCGTTCACATAAGAAAAGCGCGCGCAAAAAAAGAAGGTCATCGAAACCAGCCGGCTCAGAAGCACAGTCGAGCTCAAGCGGCCGGGAGGGCTGATTTGAACCTGCCGATTTTGACTTCGGCGCAGATGCGAGCTGCCGAAGAAACCGCTTTCGCAAGGGGAGTACAGGTCGAAGCGCTCATGGACCAGGCAGGCGCCGGTGTCGCGCAGGCAGTCGCGAAGTTTTTCCCGAAGCCGGGCAAGTGCATTGTGTTCGCCGGAAAAGGCCATAACGCCGGGGATGCTCTGGTTGCAGCGGAGCGTTTACGCCGGCTTGGATGGAAAATCGAGGTGCGCCTTGCTTTCAAGCAAGCGGAATGCAGCGAACTTATGCGCAAAAAGCTCGAAAATCTGCGTCGCAGGCCCCCTGAGATTTTGGGCGCGAGGACATCCGTGAGCAGCGGTTCCGACCTCGGTGTTACTCTTCTCGATCTTTGGGCAGAGCTCGCGGACGAGTTGTCGGCCGCCCAGGAAGCACTTGCCGCCGAGGCGTACCTGGGAACAGCCGCTCCATCGGTTATTTTGGATGGGCTGCTTGGTGTGGGTGCGAGACCGCCGCTGCGCGAGCCGATACGCGCCGCGTGCCGTTCCATTAATCAGCTGCGGGCAAAGGACGGCGCCTACGTGTTCGCTGTCGATCTGCCAACGGGTCTCGACGGCGATTCAGGGAAAGTAGATCGTGACTGTGTAGCTGCGGACTTTACGGTCACGATCGGATTTGCAAAGGCGGGTCTAATTGCGGATGGCGCACTGAACTTTGTCGGGAGGCTTGAAGTTGTACCGCTACATGATCTGCATCCCCCGGACAAAAAGCCAAAAGAAATTATCGCCAGCCCGGCGGCTTTTCGCGGGTTGCTCCCAAGACGAGAATACAGTGCGTACAAAAACCAATTTGGTCGCATCGGCGTCGTAGCTGGCTCCAAGGGATTTATCGGCGCGGCTCTGATGACGTCGCAGGGCGCGTTGCGAGCAGGCGCAGGTCTCGTCGAAGTTTTTGTTCCCGAAGAAATCTACGAGATCGTTGCCGGCGCCGCGCCGATGGAAGCCATGGTCAAGCCGGTCCAGTCTTACCGCGACCTGCTCAAACAAGAAATCGATGTCTGGGCCTTAGGACCTGGTCTTGGGAAATTACGTGCAGGTGAGGTTCTCGAACTCATTGAGAAAGCAAAGCAACCAATGGTAGTTGATGCTGACGGATTGAACATCTTGTCTAAAAAAATCTCAGCGCTCAGGCGCTGCAAAGGGGAACGATTGCTGACGCCGCACCCGGGCGAGATGAAACGGCTTTTCCCCGATCACAAAGAGACGCGCTCCGAAACAGCGACCAAGTTCTGCAATCGTTTTCCAGTGACACTTTTGTTCAAAGGCAGTCGCACGATCGTGGCCAAACGCCATCGCCAGTTGAGCTATAACACCACCGGGAATCCGGGAATGGCTACTGGCGGGATGGGCGACGTTCTCACTGGTGTCTGCGCCGGCTTAGTGGGACAGGGCTTGTCGCTTTACGACGCGGCGCGACTTGGTGCGTGGTTATGTGGGCGCGCCGCCGAAATCGCGATTTTCAATCATGCCCAAAGCGAGCAATCGTTATTACCCCGAGATGTTCTCGATCATCTTGGGGAGGCATTTAATGAACTCAGCAGCTAAACGCATTTAAAACGGCGTCGCTTCAACGACTTAACGATTGCGTCGCGATGAATCTGCAAACCGAACAAGCAGAGTACGAGCCGCCAAAAACTGAAACGGCTTGGAGCCGAATTAAGAAGGCACTCGGACCACTCGCGGTGGTCGGCGTCGTGATCGCAAAATTCTTCGCCAAACTCAAGTTCGTTCTTCTACCGCTCCTGAAATTTCTTCCGATCCTGCTGAAGTCCGGCGGCACGATGTTGCTGATGATCTGGGTGTATACCCAGCTTTGGGGCTGGCAATTCGCGCTCGGTTTTGTCCTTCTTTTGCTCGTTCATGAAAGCGGCCATTTGCTTGTCGCTAAAAAATTTGGGCTGAAGGTCGGCGCCCCTGTCTTTATTCCATTCATGGGCGCGTTTATTGCGCTAAAGGAGGCGCCGCGCAATGCCTGGATGGAAGCGTGCGTCGGTATCGGTGGTCCGATGCTGGGGAGCTTAGGCGCATTGGTCTGCAATATTCTGGGTGAAGTGTTCGCCGCACCGATATTCATCGCGCTCGCGTGGTTCGGATATTTTCTGAATGTGTTTAATCTGACGCCGGTAGGAATGTTGGACGGCGGACGCATCGTGACTGCATTATCCCGCTGGCTTTGGCTCCCTGGGTTCGCGCTGCTCCTTTGGTTCGGATGGAAGTATCCGAATTTTATTATCTGGTTGATTGTGCTCTTATCGCTGCCGCGAATCTACTCGCTATTCCGCAAACGAACGGAAGAAGAACAACGCTACTTCGAAGTTACACCGTCCCAGCGCTGGATAATGTCGATACTCTATTTCGGTCTGATTGCGGTCCTGCTGTTTGGAATGCACGTGGCGCAGCAGGATTTAAATAAATACGGCGTGCGCTCCCACGGCCACGGGCGGGATGCAATCGTGCAATAATCAGGCGGCTGTCGCCGCAAAGACTTTCTCGGGATCGAGTCCGATTCTCCGGACAATCGACCTGAAACGTTTGTCCGAACGAAGCGGCACAAATTCTGGAGCGATGCCAACGCCGTGCAAGGATGACGAGCGCTGCTCGCAGGCGCGTTCGAGTTCGCGGATTGCGTCATCGTGCGCTCCAAGCACTACATGCACGTGCGCAATGCCATCGCCCGGGCGATAACCCCAGCCCCTGATGGCTGCCTCCAATGTTTGTAGCGCTTTCTTGCGCTGGTTCATGCGGGCGTATGTGATCGCCAGACCAAACCCTGGTCTGCCGGTGAAATCCTGCGCCTTTTTGTAAAGTGCAATCGCGTCATCGAAGCGTTCTGTCTCGCGATACAGCGCTGCCAGTGCCGGCTCGCCATAATGAGCAAATGTTGGATCAAGTTGCAATGCGCGTTCGCCGGCTGCCATCGCTTCGTCGTAAAGACCAAAGTAACGATAGAGCTCGCAGGCAAAGTTGTTCACCCAAAGTGATGCCGGGTCGATTCTCGATGTGCGCTGTAAGTAAGCCAGCGCTTTGTCGCGATCGCCGCGCGCAGCATAGAACGCAGCAATGAAGTAATTCGACGGCGTCGAATTTGGTTCGATCTCGACCGCGCGATTGAATTCCGCTTCTGCGCCGTCGAGGTCCCAGTCGAGTATGCGTTTGCTCTCGGCCAGATAAACGTGCGCTTCGCCCTCTTGATCGTTCAGTTGTAATGCACGCGTCGCAGCATCGCGAACTTTCGGGTAGGCTTCGAGCGGAGGCACAAAGGCATCAGCCAGCCATAACCACGCCTTTGCGATCCCCGTCCACGCGCGACTAAACTTCGGGTCCTGCTCAAGCGCCCGCTGAAAAAATTCGAGGCTCTTGCGCAACTCGGGCTCCGTGTTCTTGTCGGAATAAACAAGGCCCTCCAAGTACGCATCGTAGGCATCTGTGCTCCGAGATGGACGCGACGGCGAGATCGCCAGTTTGAGTTTGAGAGTATCGACAATGGAGCGCGTGATCTCGTCCTGTAGCGTGAAAATTCCATGCATTTCGCGCTCGTACGTTTCCGACCAAATAGTAAATCCGTCACAGGCATCGATCAGCTCTGCGGTGATACGGACTCGATTGCCATCGCGCCGAACACTACCCTCAAGCACGTGCCCGACATTTAACTTGGACGCGATTTCGCCTAGCTCGGCCTCCTTGTCCTTAAACCAGAATGAAGACCGTCGCGCCGCTACGCGGAGGCCATCAACTTTCGCGAGCGCGCCTAGAAGCTCCTCCGCAATACCTTCACCAAAGTAGGCGTGGTCTTTGGCCGGGCTTAAATCGTTAAAAGGCAAAACGGCGATGGATTTCTCACCAGAGTCGGTTCGGTTGGAAGCAGATGCCGATGGAACGATGTCAGTGCCACGAGTGTCAAGATCGGGCGTTCGCACAATTCCGTATCGCGTTAGATCAAAAAACCAGGAGAGCGCCAGCGCGACTGGAAACCCCAGCACGATCAGCAGTACAGTGAGGCGCACGACCCAATTCGGGATGTCGAACACGGGAAGGACTTGAGCAATGCCCTGCGTGAGCGCCCACCCACCGACAAGATAGGCGACCGCGACGCTGTAGACTCTTCTTCGCTTTAGCTCGGCAAAAAACTTTTTCGGATTCACTGCTCGATCGGCAGGTCAAGCCTCATATTTTGTCCGCGATTGGCAACCGACAAGTTCTGTGTTCGCTTGAAACGCCCGTCGACTGGAACGCCAATACTTTAGCGAAGGCTAAGCGCCGACAAGTCACTTCGCTGGTTGTTCGAGGAGCTTTTGAAAGCGCGGATCGCTTCGAATCGGGTCCCATTCCCAACGATATTTCAGGTCATTGACTGTGATGCTATAATCGACGCTGTCTACCGCGCCCGGCGTTTTTAGCAATCGCTCGATCAGCGGGATCGCCAGATCCTTTTCACCGACGCGAGCATAGATCAGCGCGAGGTAGCAATTCATGATCGCGCTATCAACGGCGTCCTTTGATTCCGGTTTTAGCTCAACGGCGCGACGTCCTTCGCGAATCGCCTCATTTTTTCGTCCCATAAACGCGTAAAGCCAGCCAAGGTTGGCGTGTCGATCCGCGCTCAGTGGCGCTTCTTCTACTGAAGCCTCGAAACTTGGCCGGGCCGTTTCGAACACTTTCTGAGCATTTTTATTGTCGCCTTGGGCCAGGTAGATGCAGCCCTGCAGAAACGTCTTTGGCGTGGATCCGGCGTTGGTATAAGAAACTTCATTCAGCGACGATATTTCCAAGACTCGTCCTGCAGTCGCATAATCTCGGTCCAGCATCGCCACATCCCATCGACAGGAAGTAACTGCTCCATCAGGATCGACATCAGCGGGAACTTCGCTCAACAAGGATTTGAGCAAACGGGTGTCCCCTTTCCACCAAAAATCGACGTAGCCAGTTTGAACCTTCGCCACCAACGAAGCCGGCGCCATCGCCCGCATCTTCTTCGCCCAGCCCGCGGCTTCCGGCCAGCGACGCATCGCCGTGTTGATAAAGATAAGTTCGCGAACGATATTCGGATTTTGGGGATCAATCTTCGCAACTCTTTCGTACGCTTCGAGCGCTTCCTGCCATTTGCCCTGCCGGCGTTTGATCGCTGCGATCAATCGGCCAATATCTCCGTTGCTCGGCGATAAACGAGAAGCAATCTCGAATTGTTCGAGTGCGCGGTCATAATCCTGGTCCATCCAGTATATGCATTCACCGAGGGCGAAGTGTGCTTCTGCAAGATCTGGCTGGAGCCGTAGAGCAGTTTCGGCCTCTTGGTGGGCTTTCAATTTCCAGGCATCGGTGGGCTCGTAATAGTGGAAAATCTCCGCGCGAACCGAGGCCAGTCGGGCGTGAGCGAGCGCAAAATTCGGGTCGAGTGCAATCGCCTGCGTGTAAAGTTGCTCGGCGGTCTTGTAATCCTCCAGGAGCGTGTCGGGATTTCGCGAGATTTGATTTGCGCGCAAATAGAACACATATGCATCCGGGCTCTGCGTCGGCTTGATTGCCACTCGTGTTTTTTCGTCCGCGCTCAAATTCGCCCTCAGAGCATCTGCGATCTCGCTGGCCAACTCTCCCTGCAATCCAAGCGCGTCAGTCAGTGTCCGATCGTAACGATTTGCCCATATGTGCCGGTCAGTTCGCGCGTCAATCAGCTGAACGTTGACAACCACCCGGTCACCTTCGCGGCGAACGCTGCCTTCCAGTACATTTGCGACTCCAAGCGTCTTCGCTATTTCGCGTAAATTTCGTCCGGCAGCTGCCGGATCGCGAAATTGCATCACCGAAGAGCGGCTAATGACCCGGAGCTCTTTAATTTCGGCCAGACTCGTGAGGATATCGTCCTGAACGCCGTCGGCAAAAAACGCGTTTGCTTTTTCCTCGCTGAAATTGGCAAATGGCAAAACCGCAATGCTTTTGTCTGGAATCGCCTCGACGTTTTCGGTGCGGAATGGCAGACGTTGGTAAACCAGCAGCGCGATCACCAGGAGGAGCGCGCCAAT
>Ga0224452_1000144_pt1 | contig 13926 bp, 9 predicted proteins | sample PLM2_30_b1metaG_FD_172494 | JGI IMG/M metagenome (GOLD analysis project Ga0224452, IMG submission 172494) | Groundwater sediment microbial communities from an aquifer in East River, Colorado, USA - PLM2_30_b1 | ecosystem: Environmental > Terrestrial > Soil > Riparian zone | place: USA: East...
CCCGCGATTTCCCGATAGAGCTCACGAAGGGGAGACAGTTGGGATAAATGATCAGACCTTTGGGATTGGGATCTTCTGTTCTTCGGTTGATCAAATCCGCGCGGGACAGAAAAGACGATTGCTGCTTTCGGCATTGCGCATAGTCTGCAGTAGCGCGGAATGAAGATTGGTTTTGCTCAAATTAACGCGGTCGTGGGTGATTTGAGCGGCAATTATGAATTGATTCTCGCAGGTTACGAACGCCTCGCTGCCGCAGGCGCCGAAGTAGTTTTGACGCCGGAGTTGGCGGTCACTGGATACCCGCCACAGGATCTCGTTTTTAAATCGCGATTTGTTCCGGAGAATCTTGCCATCGTCGAAAAACTGCACGCCTCCATCCGGGACGCAGCGCTGCTGGTGGGATTCGTTGATCGGAACGAACGACGCGGCAAACCGTTTCGCAACGCTGCTGCTTTGCTCGAGCGTGGCAAGCCGACACGCAAAATCCACAAATCGCTCCTGCCCACTTACGATGTCTTTGATGAGGAGCGCTACTTCGAGCCGGCCAGCCGCGTGGAGCCGGTTGAGGTTGGGGGGAAGAAAATCGGCGTCACCATTTGCGAGGATATTTGGACGGAACATTACCTGCCGCGACCGCTCTACGATGTCGAACCGGTACGGAGCCTGGTGGAACAAGGCGCGGAGATCATCGTCAATCTAAGCTCCTCGCCGTTTAGTTTGCATAAACCAGCGATCCGCTACGAGATGGTAGCAGGGCTCGCGCGAGCTCATCGGCGGCCAATCTGTTACTGCAATCTCGTCGGCGGCAACGATCAGCTGGTGTTTGATGGTAATTCCATCGCGGTAAATGCCGCCGGCAAATTAATCGCGCAACTCGCCGCATTTCGTGAAGACGAGAAAGTTGTCGATACGGATTCGACGGACGCCATCGCGTTTCACGAACCCAAAGTGCCGGAGCAAATTTTCTCTGCGCTTTCGCTCGGGCTTCGCGATTATTGTCGCAAGTGCCACTTCCGTTCCGTGGTCATTGGTCTGAGTGGCGGTATTGATTCCGCGGTCGCTGCGGTCATCGCAGCAGATGCACTGGGCGCCGAAAACGTGACAGGCGTTTCCATGCCCAGTCCGTACTCGTCGGGCGGCAGCATAGATGACGCGCGCGCGCTCGCCAGCAACCTCGGGATTACGTTTTTCGAAATCCCAATCACCGAGGCGTTCAAAGTTTTCAAAGCGCAGTTCAAAGAAATTTTCAAAGGACTGCCGGAAAATGAGACCGAGGAAAATATGCAGCCGCGCTTGCGTGCGATGATACTGATGGCGCTCTCAAACAAGTTCGGTCACCTCGTCCTTAGCACTGGGAACAAGAGCGAGCTTGCCGTCGGTTATTGCACGCTCTACGGCGATATGGCCGGCGGCCTTGGCGTAATCAGCGACATGCCGAAAACGATGATTTACGAACTGGCGCGCTGGCTAAATCGGGAGCGCGAGATCATCCCAAGATCAACAATCGAAAAAGCGCCGAGCGCAGAGTTGAAGCCGAATCAAAAAGACCAGGATACGCTGCCGCCGTATGAAATTCTCGATCAAATCCTGCGGCTTTACGTTGAAGACAATTTGAGCGCGCGCGATATCATTGCCCGGGGATTCGATAAGGAAACTGTGCGGTGGGTGCAGCGCCGTGTGGATCTCAACGAATACAAACGCGAGCAAGCCGCGCCCGGATTAAAAGTGACCAGCCGCGCCTTCGGAATCGGACGTAAAATGCCAATCGCGCAAAAGTATGTCGATTGAAGCTACTGACTCGCGGCGCGATAACCCTCGCGTGCAACGCGGCTATCCCTGAATTTGGTGAGATCTCGCAAGCCAGCAGCCTGCACTCCCAAGCCCATTCCAAAAGGCTTCTACCGCCGCGAAATCTTTTAATTATCTGGTAGCGGAGTATCGAAAATCTGAGAAGGGTAACCGCCACAATATGAAAAAAATCACGCTTAAGCCGTTTGCCGTTTATCTCGCCACCGCCGGAGTTGGCGCATCCGTTTTCGCACAAAGCGATTTGAAGCTGCCTGATGTCAGCCAGGCTGCCGAGGTCAAACAGCGCATTGCGTTGACTGATATCGCGGTCAAGTACCACCGCCCATTGGTGAATGGGCGAAAAATTTGGGGGGGCCTCGTACCTTACGGCAAAGTTTGGCGCGTCGGCGCTAACGAAAACACGACAATTGAATTCAGCGATGCAGTTTCGGTGGAGGGCAAGCCGCTCGCTAAAGGGGTTTATGGTTTGCATATGATCCCGAACCCGGATTCGTGGACGGTGATTTTTTCGAAAACCAACACGGCGTGGGGAAGCTACAGCTACGACCAGAAAGAAGATGCTTTGCGTGTAGATGTGAAACCCAGACCACTCGCCGAGACCAAAGAGGCACTTGAATTCGAGTTCGAAGATTTGAAGCCCACTTCGACAGCGGTGACGCTGAAGTGGGAGAAGTTGGGTGTTCCTTTCACTGTCTCCGTCAACGATGCGGACCAGACGTTGCAGAATATTCGAGCCCAACTGAAAGGCTCAGGCCAGTTTGCCTGGCAAGCCTTGGACCAAGGCGCGCAGTTTTGTTTAACCAGAAAGATCAATCTCGATGAAGGGTTGCGCTGGGCCGATGCCTCGATTCAGATTGAAGAAAGGTTCGATAATCTCAGCACCAAAGCGGACATCCTCAAGGCGCTGAATCGCGCGGATGAGGCGAAAACTACCTGGAACCATGCGCTCGAGATTGCCACTGCGCCGCAACTTTATTCGTACGGCCGACAGTTGCAGAGTCAGAAGCAGGGTGCTGAAGCAATGGAGATCTTCAAGGAGGTTGCCAAACGGTTCCCGCAGGGAGTCTTCGGATACCTCGCACAGGCGCGCCTTAAGTCTGCAGCAGGTGATTTCGCCGGCGCGCTCAATGACGCCAAGCAGGCACAAGCTGCTGCTCCTACGGATGCGCAGAAACAAAGCATCAAGGCCCTGATTGATCGGCTCGAGGCGAAGCAGGATATCAATAAATAGCGCCTTCGCGCACTGTATCCTGGGACAAGGGACGATAACCCGGAGTCGGCGGTTGCATGTGACGCACTGCAGCATTTCGCGCTATTGGCGAGCAGTCATTGGCGTCGCAATCATCGGCATCCGATGCACGGCCAATTCGGCCGATGCGCCGCCGTTGTTAGTTCCAGAACAGATGAACGGCAGCGAGATTCAGCTGGCGCTACAGAAGCTGAACGTGCTTGGTCGGGTCCTTTACATTGCGGCGCACCCCGATGACGAAAACACAAATCTGATGGCGTTCTGGTCGAACGGTTCGCTTTACGAAAGCGCTTATCTTTCGGTTACGCGCGGGGACGGCGGTCAGAATTTGATCGGCCCGGAACTGGGTGAGCGGCTCGGCCTTATTCGAACAGAGGAATTGCTCGATGCGCGACGCATTGACCACGCCAAGCAATTCTTCACACGAGCGATCGATTTCGGGTTTTCGAAGACGGCTGACGAAACGATGCGCATCTGGAATCACGACAAAATTCTTGCTGACGTCGTGCGGATCATTCGGAATTTCCGACCGGATGTGATAGTGACGCGCTTTAGTCCCGAGGATCAACTGACGCATGGCCATCACACCGCGTCGGCGATTCTGGCGCAGGAAGCATTCTCGGCAGCAGCCGACCCAAATCGTTTTCCAGAGCAACTGGCTTTCGTGAAGCCGTGGCGTCCGACACGGCTGGTTTGGAACACGTCTCCGTTTTTCTTTACGAACCGCAATCTTCCATTCGACCCGACCGGCCTGACGGTTCTAGAAGCGGGCGGTTTCAATCCGCTTCTTGGGAAAGCGTACACCGAGATCGCGGCGGCAAGTCTGAGCATGCACAAAAGCCAGGGCGTTGGCAGCCCACCCCGACGCGGAGCGCGAAAAGAATATTTCAAACTGTTGGAAGGGCAGCCCACGACAAGTTCCCTTTTTGACGGCATCGATACGACGTGGTCGCGCGTACCGGATTCGAAAGTCGTAGCTTCAGAAATTCGTCAGATCATTTCGAATTTCCATCCCGCCGATCCGGCCGGATCGGTTACTGAGTTGTTGAAGCTACGGCAGGCGATGAGTGGAATTAAGGATGATTCCTGGGTTCCGGAGAAGAAAGCCGAGTTGGATCAGATTATCGCTGCATGTCTCGGCCTGCATGTGGAAGCCTCGACAACCAATGAAGGTGTCACGCCGGGGCAGACGGTGAAAATAAAGCTGGAGGCAATCAACCGCTCGAATATTCCAGTCACACTGCAGAAAGTACGATTTCCAAACCCCGGCGAGTCGATGAAAATCGATGCGGCGCTTCCATCGAACGAACTCGTTATCAAGGACCTGTCGTGCAGAATCCCGGAGGATACTCCCTATTCCCAGCCATACTGGCTTCGTAAACCTGGAACCCTCGGCGCCTTCGCTGTGGATGATCAACAACTGATCGGGCTACCGGAAAACCCGCCCGATTTTCCCGTCGAAATAGCCCTGCAAGTCAACAGCCAAGAACTTCGCTATCTCGTGGACACGAAGTACCGCACAGTCGACCCGGTAGCGGGCGAACTGCGACGACGTTTGGTCATCGCGCCACCCGTTTTTGTGAACATGGCGAACAGCGTGTTGATATTCCCAACGAACGAGGCAAAGCCTGTTTCAGTACATGTCACCGCGTCGACTGGTCCTGTGAAAGGAGAACTTAAATTAGCCGTGCCGCATGGATGGGAGGTGCATCCGTCGTCGCTACCGATAGACTTGAAGGCAGCCAATTCCGAGATGGTGGCGACGTTTACCGTCACACCACCAGCCCAGGATGATGAAGGCACGTTGCGCGCCATCGTTTTGGTCGACGGCCGCGAATATTCGTTCGAGCGCGTGCGGATTTCCTATCCGCACATCGGCGTCCAAACGCTAATGCCGCCGGCGGAGGTTAAAGTCGTTCGAGCCGATATCCGCAAGAAAGCCGATCGCATCGGGTATATTCCCGGCGCCGGCGATGATGTTCCTGAAAGCCTGCGACAGATAGGTTATTCAGTGAAGATTTTGAGCGAGCCGGATATCACCGCGGAGAACCTCGCGCAGTTCTCTGCTGTTGTGCTAGGCGTCCGCGTATACAACACTCAGGACAAAATTTCCAACTGGTTGCCGGAGCTATTTGCGTACGTAAGAAATGGTGGGGTTGCCATCGCACAGTACAACACCCTGGCCGATCTTAAGACTGAGCAACTGGGGCCGTATCCATTGGAGATTTCGCGTGACCGCGTTACGGACGAAAACGCGGAGGTGCGGATTTTGGCGCCAAATCATCCGCTCATGAACTCGCCGAACAAAATCACGCCGAATGATTTCGAGGGATGGGTTCAGGAACGCGGACTCTATTTTCCCAAGAAGTGGGACGCCGCCTGGACAGCGATCCTGTCGTGCAATGATCCGAAGGAAAAGCCGCTCGATGGTGGTCTGCTCGTTGCAAAGCTGGACAAAGGTTTTTTTGTCTACACCAGTTACTCCTGGTTTCGACAATTGCCGGCTGGCGTTCCCGGCGCTTACCGATTGTTTGCGAACATGTTGTCATTGGGAAAATGAACACAGGAGATTCCAAGTCGGATGCACCGGACTGGCGCAAGGCGTATGGGCTGGCGCTTTCGCTTTTTGCAGTTGAGGTAGTGCTCCTCTACCTCTTCACCATCCGGTTCTCGTGAACCGGCTCGATTATCTTGTTCTCATCGCCACGATTTTGGCGATCCCACTTTATGGCCTTTGGCGAACCCGCGGAAGCGCCTCTTTAGGTCAATATCTCAAGGGCGATACGAGTATTCGATGGGCAACGATCGGGCTGTCAGTGCTCGCAACGCAGGCCGGACCGATCACGTTTCTTTCAATGCCCGGCCAGGCGTACGAGAGCGGCATAGGCTTCGTCCAGAATTACTTTGGTCAGCCGCTCGCGCTGATTGTTGTTTGCGCAGTTTTCGTTCCGATTTATCAGCGGCTAAAAGTTTACACGGCCTATCAGTACCTGGGCCAGCGATTCGATCGCAAAACGGAACTTCTCGGCTCGTTTCTGTTTCTCGTGCAACGAGGCATTGCTGCTGGAATCACGATCTACGCGCCGGCGATTGTTCTGTCGGCCTTGCTCGGATGGCGGTTGAACCTGACCATCTGGCTCGCCGGCGGACTGGTCATTATCTACACGGTCATGGGCGGAACCAAAATTGTAAGCATCACGCAACGCTACCAGATGATCGTGATCTTAGTCGGTATGGCGATTGCCTTTGCAGTAGCCGTTTATCGCATATCGCCCGATCTCTCATTTGAAAGCACGCTATCCGTCGCCGGCAAAATGGGTAAACTGGAAGCGGTCGATTTCTCGATCGATCCACACAAACGCTACACGTTTTGGTCAGGCCTGATTGGCGGCTTTTTTCTCGCCCTTTCCTATTTCGGAGCGGACCAATCGCAAGTGCAACGATATCTCGCCGGTGGCTCGCTCAAAGAGAGTCGCCTCGGATTGCTCTTCAATGCCGTAGTAAAAGTGCCGATGCAATTTTCGATTCTGCTGCTCGGCGCGATTGTTTTCATGTTTTATCAATTTGAAAAGCCGCCGGTCTATTTCAATGAGCCAGCCTACCAGCGTGCGATGGAAACTGGCTATGCGCCGCAGCTAGCGGCGTTGCAGGCGCAATCTGATGACGTGTTCGTTCAAAAACGCGCTGCCATTCGCGCTATTTCCAGCGCTTCGCCCAATGATTCGTCAGATGACCGCAACATCGCTATGACGACGCTCCGCGATCTCGAAGCGCAAGCGCGCGAGCTGCGCAACCACACCAAGAGAGTTCTCGAGCAGGCCGGCGCGGATCCGAAAAGCAAGGAATCGGACTACGTATTCATTACTTTTATTCTTCAACAGATGCCGCATGGAATTGTCGGATTACTCATCGCAGTGATCTTGTGCGCGACCATGTCTGCGACGGCAGCAACTCTGAACGCTCTCGGCTCCACCACCGCCATCGATTTTTATCGGCCGTTCATTCCTAATGCGAGCGACCATCATTATGTGGTCGCGGCGAAGGCGCTGACGGCTGCGTGGGGTTTGATTGCCATTGGGGTCGCTTCGTTTGCCAGTTTGGTCGAAAACCTGATCGAAGCGGGGAACATTCTTGGCTCGGTATTCTACGGCAGCGTCCTCGGTCTGTTTTTGGCAGCGTTCTTTATTCGTCGAGTCAGAGGATCGGCCGTGTTTTTCTCGGCGCTGCTCGCGCAAGGGCTTGTGTTCATCCTGTTTGCTACGACGAATATCGGTTACCTCTGGTATAATTTGATTGGATGCGTCGCAGTGCTGATCCTGGCGCCCATCCTGGAGCAAACTATCTTTCGCCGCAACGACGCTGCCGTTGGGGTGTAAAACTGGTCCTGAGCCGATGGAGCATCCGATCATTTGTTTCGGCCAGCAACCGTGCGGATTTTTTCCCAAACGCTATCTAGTCGCTAAGATTCTGACGGCCCGGCGTCTCCAAAAAGAGATCCGCGGACAAATCGTCTTTTTCTTGCACGACAGCGACCATGACCCGCGCGAGACGATTACGATCCTGCGAGATAAACACACCCATGATGACGTGGCGCTAAACTTTCAGTTCCAGAATCGTATTCAAAAGCAGTTTTCACCGCTTTATGCAAAACATGTGCGTCCTGGGTGGCAGGAGAAAACCGCGCGCCAACTTCCCAATTACGTAAGCCCGCCGCTGGTTGCACATTTCAAAGAGATCAAATGCTCCAATGTCGCCGACTTCTGCCTCGATATGTACACACGCATGGGCTTACTCGAAGGCGTGCGCGTGGAGCGATCCAGTACGCCGGAGTTCAGAGCGCGTGCTGCGGCCGTGCCAGACTACTTTGTAGATGTGCGCTACGAAGGCGAGATTGTTCGCGCACGCTATCGCGACGGCAAATTGTTGCTCCACAAAGGCGGCGATCGGTTTATAGAGATTCCCGAAGGAGAATTTGGTCCGGAGAAAATCACCCCGACACGCGATACGCGTTTCCGTTGGATGCAATCAGTAATTCGATGCACGCATTACATTGCGGGGGCGAGCGAGCAGCATTACATCAACGAGGCGGATGCTCCCGGGGTGAAATTCGTTAACCGTGACGAAATTTCCGACTCTGGCAAAGCTTACGCCGAGCTGTGATGGAATTGGGGCCGCTCAAAATTGGGATTGCATGTTTTCCGTTGATTGGCGGCAGCGGAATTCTTGCAACTGCCCTTGGTTCGGAGCTGGCGCGCCGCGGCCATGAAGTTTACTTCTTTAGTTATGCTCAACCCGTTCGGCTGGACTTGCCGCAGGAGGGTCTTCATTTTCATCGGGTCGAGGTTGCGCACAATCCTTTGTTTCCGTGTCCCGACTACACTCTGCCGCTCGCTGTGAAAATGGCGGAAGTAGCGCGTTCCAAGCGGCTCGATCTTTTTCACGTTCATTACGCGGTGCCGCACGCGCTGGCCGCGTGTTTAGCCTCGCAGATCGTGGGACCGTCAGCTCCGCGCATCGTTACAACCTTGCATGGAAGCGATACGACTCTGCTGGGGCAGGATCCCGACTATCGAACCGCCATCGAGCACGCCCTCGTGCATTCCGATGCGGTGACGGCAGTTTCGGAAAATCTTCGGAATCAAACGCAGGAAATCTTTCATCTGAAACGACCCATCGAAGTGATTCCGAATTTTTTCACTCCGAACAAACCGAAAAGAAGCCGTGAGGAAGTTCGACGCGATCTCGGCTTGAACGACGAATTTCTCGTGCTGCACCTGTCGAATTTGCGACCGGTCAAACGCATCGATCTTCTATTGCGCACGATTGCCACGTCAAAGAATCGGGCGCGCCTTCGGTTATTCATTTTAGCAGGCGGCCCTTTTGATCCTTACGAGCCACTGCTCGATCAATTGAGGCTTCGGGAGCGTGTCATCGTGCGTCAAAACACAGCTGTCGTGGACGAGTATCTGGCGGCCGCCGATGCGGGACTCTACACATCCGAATACGAAAGTTTCGGTCTGGGCATTCTAGAGACAGTGCTTTACGGCAAACCGGTCGTCGCCTTCAGGGTCGGTGGCATTCCCGAGGTCATAGGAGATTCTTCTCCTCTATATCCTTTCGGCGATGTCACCGCAGCGGCTGCCGGGCTCGACGCACTAGTCGAGTCTCCGAATTTAGCGCGAGAACTGGGCGAACGGAGTCGCAATCGCGCGATGGAACGGTTCTCAGCTGATCGCATTGTCCCTCAGTATGAAGCGCTGTATCGCCGAATAGTTACCGGACGATAGGTGCGCCATTATCGAGGATCTCTATTCTTTTGTTTTGCTTAAGCTCTTTAGTCACTGGCGGATGAGATGCACCGTGCAGGAATCGAACCTGCAACCCAGTGATTAAGAGTCACTTGCTCTGCCAATTGAGCTAACGGTGCAAAGGCCTGTTTACCAGGCTAATGTAGCGTAAGCGCGTTCTTTCGCGCTCGCTAAATCGGTAGCGGATTCGGTAGCATAAATTGTATCGTTCTGCTATCCAACGCGGGAATTTTATCTGCATCATCCCCATCCGGTCGCAATGACTGGCACGTGCGCTTCATACCACCAGCCATTAATGGCGTGCGACGAGTGGTATTTCGTAGCACAGGAACAAAAGAAATTGCGGCCGCGAAACGAATCGCATCGCAGATCATCGAATCTTTTTGGACCGATGCTGGCCGAGGTGCAGAACCGCTCAAACTGCGCAACGACAATGCGACAATTGGCGAACTGATAATCAAATACGAAGAAAATGCCGCGCAACGTCCGGCGACCGTTCGAAGCAATATTCGCTCGCTACGAATGATCGTGAAGACGGTCCACAGAGGAGATCCCGATACCAAATCGACATCCCTACTCACGGCTAATTTGATTCGCGAATTCGAGAAGCGGCAGATTGACCGTGCCGAAAAACGCGCCACAGCCGCGACGCGATCAGTCATAATCCAGCGCGTCCGTAGTTCGACCGCCAGCTACGTCCGCCAAGCCCGATCAATTGTAGCGGTACGAAAAATGAAATTCTACGAGGGTTTGAAACTGCCAGATCTGACGGCGTTTCGTGGCGAGAGTGTTGAGACGCCTCATCGCTCGCTACCACGTCCGCTTGATATGAAAGCGCTGACCGCGATACAAGCCGCGTCGCCGACACTGGCGAGAAATGATCCTGGTGCATATGTCGCGCATTTACTGTTTTCGCGTCTCGGTCTTCGAAATATTGAAATTGTGAACGCTCGCGTTCACTGGATTAACGACGGTAGTATCGGCATCATCAATCGTCCCGAGGAGGATTTTTTTCCAAAAGGCTGTGAAGGATGGGTGCCGATCGCCCCCGATGTTGATCGGGATTGCATGCGCAATGCCCGATAACAAACTCTGCCGCTCACTGCGCTATACTTCCGGTGATGGTATCGGGTCCCACCACGTACCACGTGCCTTCATTATCGTCGGTGTACAGATGGCCCTTTGCCGTGTAAAGAATGTCGAATACCAACGATGGTGCTAGTGGAACTGCGATGCCTTTCGAACCCGTGGTCCAGACCTTCGTTGAATCGGTACTACCCTCCGCTAACAGATCAAATGTGTGGCGGCCGACGTCGCTTGAATGGATCGGGCGCCACCGAATAGACACAGTGTCGATAGCGGGCACGGTCGAGATTTTTACCTGAAACTGACCGGATTGGCCTGAGTCGCGAGCTGATGTGATTTCAGCATGATCTACGTGCAGATCGTTCAGCGGAAAGCGGATCCAAAAGTTTTTGCCGTAATCGCTATCCCAGACTTTGCGTCTGGCTCGTGATTCGTACGAAAACCAGAATTCCAATTCATCGCATTTGTCTGGAAGGGGCACCCATTGGTTGATGGTTAGTCTCTGTCCCGCCGGATCCCAGAGATTAGCGCGGAGTGGATAGGGAATATCGTACACGTATCTTTTCGCCGCATCGGCCACAGGATGAAACACGACGTACATGGTCAGCGGCGTCGGCCTAGCGTAATCGCTAGCGGGCACGATTCGGAATGGATCGTAACGAACCCTGCACCGACCATTCAGCGGCCTACCGCTCACGATCTCATGAAAGTCTGCGGTGAAAGAGATACGAGCTCCTTGTCCTTCCCCGCGGCGTATCAGGCTGGCCATACTCTTTCCTAATAGTTAAAGACCAAAGTAGTATCCGCTCGATTGTCAAAAAGCTTCGCGAAAGCAATCTGGATGCTTTCGTTCCAGTACCAGGCGTCGACTGGCGAGTCCTTTAGAGCTTCGGGGCTGCCGAGGTCAGGAACCACGACACTATCACGCGTCGCCTCCCTCGGCTTGGTCACGCAACCAAGAGCCGCGAGATAAAAAAAGTTCGCCACAGGTTGGTATTTCCCATCAACGCGCGCAATTCGAATGTGTCGCTTTGTTCCGGTGTTCGTGGTAGTGCGGTGATAAACTCGCGACACTCGATACTCCCCGTCAGTCCACGCTTTAGTCGTGATCCCGTCGTCTTGATACATCGTGTATGCCAGGTCATCGGTCCACCGATCCGGCCCAGGATAACAGTTGATGGTTAATGGATTTGCAGGCAGCTGACCCACCCATTGCTCCAACTCGCAAAACGGCAGTATCGCACCATTTCGGATATAAATCGGTACGCGATCGAGTCCGGCAAAATAGTCGCCAATAAGAGTTCCACCCGCCACGGGCGCAGCCAGAGGAGCCGAGTTATCCATAAACGCGAACCAGTCGCTCCCCGATGGCAAGTACACGGATCGGAGCGGCGGGGAAGGCGGATTTGCGGTTTCATGAGGATCTAAAATCGGGGCAATCAAAAAATCATTTCCGATGAAGAATTGGTCATCGAGATGTTGGTAAACGGCAGGGTCATGGCCATCGTTTAAGAACAGCGCACGGGCGATCGGCATTCCGCTTTTTGTCCACACGTACATCGCATCGTAGTACAGCTGAAGCATTCGATAACGGAGTTCTACATATCGCCGACAGTTTGTCGGGACGGGCTCACCGTATCTATACGGCTCTTGGAAACCTTTGAGGTAGCCGTCATAGTGGTTGCGGAACCACGGCATGAACGAAGCCAACTGCATCCAGCGGGTGAGAAGTTCGTAATTAGCAATCGCTCCAGTTACAACTGTGCCCGGTGCAAAAGGTGGTCCTGATAAACTCGTGTCAGGCAACGTGGTATTGAGTCCGTCTACTTTTCCTTTGGCGAAACCGCCCACGTCACAACCAGAAATTGGCACGCCCGAAAGCCCAAGATTCAGCACCTCCGGAATATTGATCCGCAAAAAATTCCAGGTGGATGCTGAATCACCCGTCCACAATCCCGCATATCGCTGCATCCCGGCATAACCACCACGCGATATGATAAAATTGCGCTGAGCAGGTCTTAATTGATTTATGCCCTCCCACGTTGCCCGTAGCAGATTGAGGGCATAAGCATTATGTACTTTGGCGTTAGGCAGATACTGAATGTGTACCGCGCCAGTTGAATCCACTTCCTCTTGCGCCATCGTCAGATCGCCGGGGAAGCTCTTATTCTGACTCGATCGATTCGGGTCGATCGCAGGACAGGTCATATCCTGCCAAATGAAATCTAAATCTAGGTCGGCGATGAGGTGACGGTATTGCTGGCCCCAAAGTTTACGGGAGTTCGCGAGCCCTAGGTCTGGGTAATTGCCCGGCGCTGTTAATGGTATCTTATTCCACCGGTTAGGGAAAAGAGGCGGGTACGCATCTTTGTAAGGATTGGAGCCGAGATTTGCGCCATAGTTCACTCCCCCTTCATAGAGCACTGGGTTGGGTCCTCCACCGGCCCGTGTGTCATAAAGAAGGGCATTCCCGCTCAGCAAAGCTTGTCGTTCCAGATATGCGGCAAAGTTCCCGTTTTCATCCAGCTGATTATCTGAAAAAATCGGAGTGACGTTGGTGCTCAGTTTGAATCCTTGTGCGTGCAGATCATCGAAAAATTGCTTGCAGTTTGGAAACTTAATCTCGCTGTGGGTGAACGTTCGATAGTTGTCCTGAAAATCGACGTCGATGTGTAAACCGTCGCAAGGGATTGACGCTTGACGATATGCGTTGGCGACACCTTGAAGCTTGTTCCGATCGAAATAGCCGTATGCTCCCTGGTGAAACCCGAATGCATAACGAGGAGGCATTGAACCGCGGCCGGTTAGAGTGGTGTACTGCCCCAGAACATCCGCGACTGTGTCGCCGGCAAAGAAATAATAATCGAGTTCGTTGTAAAGGGCACCCAAGTAGTATTTGCCGGACATTGTCGAATAGTCATCGGCTTCGATGTTTAGGAACGTTTGAGCAACGTTGTCCAAGAAGATGCCGCAGGCGTAGGGTGCTCCGCTAAAGCTCCCCTGAGGAAAGGGATTCGTTTCGATTAGAAAAGGAATCGAGCAGTAGAGCGGTTCGGTTGGATTGAGCGGACCCTCCTCTCCAAGGCACGGACCTGTCGAGTAACTGTAGTTGTCAAAGTTCAGGAATGTGGAGGTGAAACCGTTTTTCAGTAGACGTGAGCCGGCCTTTTCCCCGCATCCGACATAACTCGCACCGGGCGGCACAGATTTCATCACAGCGATCACTTCTGCGCCTGGAATGAAGAGGATCCCGCGCCCTGGATAATCTTGATGAATGAGTTGGTTCCCGCGAAAGACACTGAGTTCGAAGGAACTGAGATTGATCTTTAGCCGTAAGGAACCGGTCGATATTTCAAGAACTCCTGGGAGCAGTTGGGCCGCATTTACTCGGAGGCCGTTCAGGCCAATGTCGCGCGTGATGACTGCAATCGACCTCTCACGATCGTAATCGGGGGCGACCGGGTTGAACCGTAC
>Ga0224452_1000154_pt1 | contig 13673 bp, 12 predicted proteins | sample PLM2_30_b1metaG_FD_172494 | JGI IMG/M metagenome (GOLD analysis project Ga0224452, IMG submission 172494) | Groundwater sediment microbial communities from an aquifer in East River, Colorado, USA - PLM2_30_b1 | ecosystem: Environmental > Terrestrial > Soil > Riparian zone | place: USA: East...
GGCAACCGGAAAGGGCGCGGCGCCCGCGGGAGCCGGCAAACGCACAGACGTTTACCATGTCCATTTCACAAAGGCAGCCCTCGGCAAGGCAGTTCAGTTGGGCGATTGGCTTAAAACGCCAGATCGCAGCAACCCGATGCCCGATCATTTTATTGTTCTTCGCCATCAAGACGGCGATGCATGGGATTACGTGGTCATCACGCATCTCGGCCCAAAAGCGACGGTGGAAGCTGCGGGCACGGCCGTGCCTCCGGACAAACGTAATCTGAGTGAGTGGCACACCGATACGTTTGTGAACGGTCCGTCATGGGAAGAGTTCACGCGAGCCATGGGCATTGACGCCGACTCAAAATCCAAGACGCCCGGCTCGGTTTATTCCGTTTCCTATTATCGCCCTGCTCCCGGCCATCGTGAGCAACTCGAAAAAATGCTGAGCGAAACGCCGAGCGCGCCCAATGACACGACTGCCGGGAACGTGTTGATGCAGCATTTGGAGGGCGCTGGCTGGACGTTCCTCACCATCGCTCGTTACAATTCTTGGGACGACTTTGCCACGGGTGAGAAAAACGCTATAGCGCAGACTACCAAGCCAGATAGCCCTTGGTTTCGTTTGCGTGATCACACCGACTTTCATACCGATACGTTGACCGACCGGATTGCGCCGTAAGGGGCGCAATCTTCTGGGGAGCGCGCCCGTCCCGGGTGCTGGTGCTGTTGTCTCGACAGCACGAACTTCTGACGAATAGCGAGACAAAGAGAAAAGTTCGTCGTCGCGGGACGTAACGACCAACACGCGGGACGCGCATGCTCCCCAATCAAAGGCACGCGTCGCCGTGGACGCGCTTGTCATTCGATATTCGGCTTCCGTCATTTGCAGTCGCGGAATTAAGCAACATTTCGATGCCGGGTTTGATTACGAGCAGGAGCATGAATATGAGTTGTAACACATCTACGCATCATGATGCGTCAATTTGTTGCTTGATTACCGAAGGAAACCCCCTTTAGTTTCCCGGACGATCATGACAACAAACGGCCTCCATCCTCTTGAGTCGCTCTTGCGCGAACGGATCGTCGTGCTCGACGGGGCCATGGGGACGATGATCCAGCGCTATAAGTTGTCCGAACAGGATTATCGTGGAAAACGATTCGCTGATTGGAAAGGTAAAGACCTCAAGGGGAGTCTCGAACTACTCAACTTAATACGGCCGCAAGTCGTCGAGGAAATTCACGCGGCTTATCTGGATGCGGGCGCCGACGTCATCGAAACCAATACCTTCAGCGGAACAACGATCGGCTTGCACGATTTTCTGTTTCAAGGCGAGCCCAAGCGCGGTCGCAAAGATCAGGAATTCTTTCAGCGCGTGGTGGACGACGTCGATCTTCGTGCGCTCGTTCATGAAATTAATTTTGAAGCGGCCAGGATCGCGCGGCACGCCGCCGATCGCGTTGCGAATGAAACCGGCCAGCAGCGGTTTGTGGGCGGATCAATGGGACCGCTTCCTGTTGCGGGTTCCATTTCGTCTGACGTAAATGATCCGGCGTTTCGCGCGGTCTCGTTCGATCAACTTCGCCAAACTTATTTCGATGAAGCGAGAGCCCTGCTCGAAGGCGGTGTCGATCTTCTCATCGTCGAGACCATTTTCGACACGCTCAACGGAAAGGCTGCGTTGTTCGCTATCACCGATGCATTGGAAAAAACCGGACGCAACGTGCCGTTGATGATTTCGGGTACCGTAATCGACAAGTCCGGGCGAAACTTGAGCGGGCAAACTGTTGAAGCGTTGCTCATATCGATCGCGCACGCGCGGCCGATTATCCTCGGTTTAAATTGCTCGCTTGGTCCGGATGAAATGGAATCATTCGTGGAAGAGCTGGCTCGCATTTCGCCGTACTACATGAGCGCATACCCAAATGCGGGTCTGCCGGATGCGCTCTCGCCGACCGGTTTTCCGGAAACTGCAGAAACATTCGCACCCAAGGTCGCGAAGTGGGCAGAGAACGGCTGGCTCAACGTCGTAGGTGGCTGCTGCGGCACGACACCGGACCACATCCGAGCGCTGGCAAAATTGGCGCGTCAATTTTTGCCGCGTGTTGTAGGAACCGAAATCAGCTCCACATGATTCTGCGACTTTCCGGGCTCGAGCCGCTGAACATTACGCCGGAGTTTGGCTTCGTTGTCATTGGCGAGCGTACCAACATCACAGGTTCGCCAAAATTCTCGAAACTGATTTTGGCAGGCGATTTCGAGGGAGCATTGGCTGTGGCCCGACAGCAGGTGCAAGGTGGCGCGAACCTTCTCGACGTGAACATGGACGAAGGGATGATCGATTCGGAAGCCTCCATGACCCGCTTCCTGAACTTAGTCGGCAGCGAACCTGAGATCGCGCGCATTCCCATCGTGATCGACAGCTCAAAGTGGAGCGTCATCGAAGCGGGACTCAAATGTGTGCAGGGAAAAGCGGTCGTAAATTCCATCAGCCTCAAAAACGGCGAAGAGGAATTTCTGCGTCAAGCGCGGTTGATCAGGCGATATGGGGCCGCGGCCATCGTGATGGCATTCGATGAGCAAGGCCAGGCCGATAATTTCCAGCGCAAAATCGACATCTGTGCACGCGCATACGATCTGTTGACCAAACACGCGGGCTTCCCAGCGAGCGATATTATTTTTGATCCAAACATCCTTACGGTTGCCACCGGGTTGGAAGAACATCGCAATTACGCAGTCGATTTCATTGAAGCAACGCGCTGGATCAAAAAGAATCTCCCGGGCGCGCGTGTCAGTGGCGGGGTAAGCAACATTTCGTTTTCCTTTCGGGGAAACAACACTGTGCGAGAAGCGATGCACGCCGCCTTTCTCTTTCACGCCATCCGTGCCGGTCTGGACATGGGAATCGTGAATGCGGGACAGCTGGCGGTTTACGAAGAAATCGAACCCGAGCTGCGAGAGCGCGTCGAGGACGTGCTGTTGAACCGGCGCGACGATGCAACTGAACGCCTGGTCGATTTCGCGGAAAATGTAAGAGCAAAAGGGAAAACGCCTGTTGCCGATGCAGCTTGGCGCAAAGAGCCTGTCGAAGAGCGTCTAAAACACGCGTTGGTCAAAGGCATCGTTGACTACATCGACACTGACACCGAGGAAGCGCGCCAAAAATGCAAGCGGCCGCTCGACGTTATCGAAGGTCCGCTCATGGCCGGTATGAGCGTCGTTGGCGACTTATTTGGCGCAGGCAAAATGTTTCTGCCACAGGTCGTGAAGAGCGCGCGGGTGATGAAAAAAGCTGTGGCCTATTTGATGCCGTTTATGGAAGCGGAAAAATCTGCGGGTGCAAAGCCGCAAGGGCGCATCGTGATGGCGACCGTCAAAGGCGACGTGCACGACATCGGCAAAAACATCGTGGGCGTGGTGCTGCAATGTAACAACTACGACGTGGTCGATCTTGGCGTGATGGTGCCTGCCGCGAAGATTTTGGAAACAGCACGAGAGAAACAAGCCGACGTTATCGGCCTCAGCGGTCTAATCACGCCGTCACTGGACGAGATGGTGCATGTGGCGCAGGAAATGGAGCGCGAAGGATTTCGGTTGCCGCTTTTGATCGGCGGCGCAACTACCAGCCGGGCGCATACCGCGGTGAAAATCGCGCCGCACTATCGCGCCAGCACCGTGCACGTGCTCGACGCGTCGCGCGCAGTGGGTGTGGTGAATTCCCTGCTCAACGAGGAACTCAAATCCGCATTTGATAAAAAAACGCGCGAAGAGTACGAACGGTTGCGTCAGGAGCATGCGGCAAAGACGAGGAAAAAGAATTTGCTGACGCTCGATGAAGCGCGCGCGAATAGGACTCCGATCGATTGGGCCGCGTATCAACTGCCCCGGCCAGAATTCCTAGGCGTACGCGTTTATACAAGCGATCCGGGGAGCACATCCGTCTCGGGTGTTGGCGAGCGCGTCTCGCGATCGCGAACTTTTTCCCTCAGTTCGGAATCCAACGAAGGACAACGCGTTAAGGAAAGCCTGTTTCGGTGCGATGCCGAAACCAGCACGCGGGACGCGTGCGCTCCCCAGAGAATTACGATCGAGCTTAGCGATCTCATCGAATATATCGATTGGTCCCCCTTCTTTCATGCGTGGGAGTTGCGCGGCCGTTATCCAGCGATTTTCGACGATCCCAAGATTGGCAAACAAGCACGCGAACTGTTCGATGATGCGGAGGCACTTCTTAATCACATCATCGCGAAGAACCTGTTGGTCGCGCGCGGCGTTCATGCTTTTTGGCCGGCAAATTCCATTAACGATGATGTTGAGCTTTACACCGATGAAGAGTGCTCCGAAACAGTCGCCACGTTTTATTTTTTGCGTCAGCAAATGCAAAAACCCGCGGGACAGACGAATCATTGCCTGGCGGATTTCATCTCTCCGCGGTCCGAAAAAAGTTTACCTACTGCGACGGACAATCCGCAGTCGAAAGATTATCTCGGCGGATTTGCTGTCTCAATCCACGGCGCCGATGAACTTGCAGAAGAATTCAAGCGTCAGCACGATGATTACAGCGCGATCATGGCGAAAGCGCTGGCAGATCGATTGGTCGAAGCGTTTGCCGAATATCTGCACAAACGAACGCGAATCGCCTGGGGATTCGGGCGCGACGAACAATTGTCTTATGCAGATCTTATCCGCGAAAAATATCGCGGCATCCGGCCGGCTGCCGGTTATCCCGCCTGCCCCGATCACGCTGAGAAACTAACGTTGTTCGATTTGCTCGATGCGCAGAAGAACGCAGGCATCAAGCTGACGGAATCCTTTGCGATGCATCCCGGTGCAAGCGTGAGCGGCCTTTATTTTTCGCACCCCGACGCAAAATATTTCGGAGTTGGCCAGATCGGCCGTGACCAACTGATGGATTACGCGACCCGACGTGGCGAATCGGTTGCTGTGGTGGAAAAGCGACTCGCGCCGAATCTCGATCTCAGTGTTTGATGCGAGGCAATATCGGGGCGAGAGGATTTGAACCTCCGACCTCGTGGTCCCAAACCACGCGCTCTACCAAGCTAAGCTACGCCCCGAACTCAGGAGTGATTCTTTATCATGGATAGCGTCTTCACGCATCCCGAAATTCGGTTACATTGGGATAAAAACTGGGAATGAAGAGACACGCATCGATACTTTTGGTGATGCTGGTCGGCGCCGCACTGGTCATCTGCGCACAAGAGGCTGCGCCGCCCTCTGTTGACCTTTATGAAGGGCAACAGCAGCCAGAACCGACACCTGCGCTGCCACCCAACGGTCCCGAGTTGCCAGAGCTAAAGCAGCTTGATCAGAGTTTTAAGCCACCATCATTAGGCACGGACGCTGACGGAGCCAAGATGCGTGTCGAATGGCGACAACTGAGAAACCGGACAGTAAACGACGCGGCGGTGCAGGCAGCCAAGACATATGCTCAGTCTGCTCGAACCGATCTCGAAAAACGGAACCGGCTCCGCGAGTACTACGACATCTATTATCAGCGGATGACAGCCTTAGCTGCGACTCCGGAAATCAAATTGACGTTGCAAGCACTCAAAACTTCTCACGAGGGTTCGTTAGCTCAGCCACGGGTACGACCTACACCACCGGGAAGTCCGACCCCCCAGCCTGGACCTGCAAAAAAGAAGAAGCAGGAACACAAACACAAGAAGAATAAACTCAAAGGGTAGTATTGGCGGTGCCTTGTCAGCCCACCCTTGATGCAGTATTCCTACAGAGCACCTTTTTTGCGGCGCGTTCGTCTAGTGGTTAGGACACAGCCCTCTCAAGGCTGGTGCACGGGTTCGACTCCCGTACGCGCTGCCATAGGAACACGAGTTTTTCAGCCAATTTCGCAACAGATTCGCAACAAAACATGGAATGGTACCAAACACAGCAGCTATTGCGATTACTTGATAGCACGGACGATCTTGATTTGCCCGTTTGCGTAGAGCACAGCGACAAGCCTGACTTCCTCCTGTCCACCCGTTACTGCACAATAGGCCTTGAGACGACCATCTTTACCGACGAGGAAGTAATGCGTGCCGATCATTTACACTTCACGCGCTTCCCCAACGCCTGTATCACAACGACCGGTTTGCGAGATGGAGCGCATCGCCGTTCTAGCAGGGAAATAGCAGAGACCATGTTCAATTGGTTGGGCCGTGGGAATCAGTTGCCGACGGTGCCGACCACGTCTCAAGAAAGATACTTGAGAGCGTCCGAGTAAAGCGACAGAAGTTTCATTCGCCTAGTTTCGATAAGTTCGACCAAAATTGGCTTCTGCTTACGGACTATCGCAACCCGTTCTCTGATCATATTACCGACGCAATCCTTGCGCAGCGCCTTTCAGCCGCCTCCCAACATCCTGACGCAATCGGCACCGAATTCGATAGGATCTACATTTTTTATGGCCCGCGTTGCTTTAGAATCTACAAGGGACAGCTTGCTACCAAACTCAGCAACAAGCCCTAACCATGCGCTGAACGTTTACGCAGTTCGCCCGCGCAGTGATCGAGACGCACGAGCATGCGGGCGATTTCAAAGAGTGCGGAGCATTACGCGCCTGAAACAAAAAGCCGCCACACGGGCAAGCCGAGCTCCGGAAGCTTCAGGAGATCAAACGGACCCTTGGCGCAAGAATTGCCAAATGACTCTCTGCGCGTTCATTGGTCAGTCGAGTCGCAAGGATATTGGCTATGCGCCATTAGCGCTGCAGCGTTGTAAGAGATACCCATATTGAGAAAACGCTGCAAAGCTTCCTGCTGTTGCTGCGAACAACTCTCAAGTGCGTGCTGTTCCCGAAGTACCTCGCCCAGATTACCAATGAGGTATTGCTGTGGCCCCTCGAAATAGGGCCAATCCCTGGCGTTGTCGCTGGCCGTTACGGTCGAACCCAGGACAAGCGCGATTGCTGCGACCAACATTGCCTTTCTCATGCTTGAAGGTAGACAACCCAAACTTTGTCGGCGTTCGAAGTGACAGAAGTAGGCAGAGCGGCTCCGCCGCAGGAGTGGCGGTAACTTCAAAACGGCCGACACTCCGCCGACTGATTCGATGTCTGACCCTACTCGACTTTTCTTGTGATGATGGCTTGGGCGATTCCGACGAGCTCCTTTTGCTTTGAGGAACCGTCCAGACCAGTTTCAATAATGCGCTTTGATTCCCGAAATAGGAGGACTTGTCTCGCAGATTCGGTGGTCTCGGCATCCCCGCCATCGAGCAATTGATGATGATTCGGGCAGAGCCGGATAATATTAAATCTTCGCGCGCTGCCCCCGCCCTTACTCGCGATCCAGTGCGCTCTATGTGGGACCGCCTTGTCCTCGCCGCATATTTCACATGCATCTCTATTTTTGGTTGCAACTGCGGCAGCGATCCCGTGTCTCCGTACTGGCAAGCCCAACTTTTCTGTCCATGGGGGCGTCTTGCTTCGACGGTTCCCGAAGAAAACTAACACTATCCAACTTGCGGTTTCAGACTTTCTGCCAGAGCCGCGGGAGATGGAGAACGTCAAGTGGACCGCAAATGTCGGAGCTGATCCTTCACTTCGAGCTGTCAATGATCTGCTGCGCGTTCTTGATCGCGGACTCGTCCGGCGCTTTGTCTTTCTTAAGGATGTCTATTGTCTTTTGCGCCGAGGCGGTGGCTTCTTTCTTGTTCCCAAGCTTCGCCTGAATCTGCGCCTTCTTGTAGTGCATGAAGTAGGCGTCTGGGTTCTTCTCCAGCGCCTGGTCGATCCACTTTGCCGCCTGCTTCATATCCTTATTGTTGTCGTAGTAAAAGGCCGCGGCCTGATAGGCGGTGCGCGGGTCGAGCGGAGTCATCGCGCTAGCGGCCGCATCGAGTTGCTTGCTTACCTGCTCGACATCGTCCGTGGTCAACTTCACCGGGACGCGCGTCTTATCCCAAAGGAAATCAAGCGTTGCGGAAGCGCCTTTCACATCAGCTAGCTCGATGGTGAACGTCTCGATCGCGACCGGAATGGGTTCCGGCTTCGCCGTGAGACGCACGGCATCGTTCTCCTGCTTATAATCGGCCGTGCTCTGCACCTTCGCGTCCTTCGAAACGATGATGGTCCACTCGTTCGCTGTCGGAATCGTGAAGAGTGCGTACTCACCAGCCGGGATCTCCTTGCCGCCGAGCGTTACCGCTTTGCTAAACTTAATTTTGGTGACCGCGTTGGCGCCCGTGCGCCAGAGCTTCCCGTAAGGCACCAGGCCGCCGAAGATCTCGCGGTTGTTCTTGTTCGGACGCGAATAATCCACCTCGACATCGGTCAACCCGACACGCTGTTTTACCACCGCGTGCTGGCTGGCGGCGGGGAACTCTATTTTTTTCTCCTCCGCTGCCTTAAGGCTGCCGGGCAGGAGGGGTCCCGCGACGAAGGGAAGTGCGAACAAAGCGGAAAGAAGAAGCGAAAGAAGACGTGAGGATTGGATCATAATGTGCGGGATATTTAAGATGTGCTGATTTAAGGGGAGAAGATATCGCGGCGCAGCAGGAGTCAAATCAGCTTCACCCCAGCCTTAGTCTTTCGTCGAATGAATATCCGATCGCCAGAGGGGCTTGCAGCGAGTAGCTCACAGCACGTTTACGAAATCCGCTTGCGTAAAGATCATCGCGGATTGCGAAGCCCAACTCCAACCAGCTTCACTAAGAAGGCTGACCACCGGCGCGATCCACTTTGAGATAAAAGCCGCAGCGGCAAACGTCGTGCGCTCAGGACACAGCTCAAGCCGAGATTTGCTCAAGAACGCAAATGAACGTTAGGCGACGGCACATTGTCAAAAAACGAGAGAGTTGTTATGAGAGTCTCGAACTCAATCGCCGAGCTCCGGCAACAGATTCACGACGACCTCCGGATCCAACATCCCGAATGGATCGAGCCAAATGGCGAATGCCCCGAATGTGACTTCTATGAGGCACGCCTAATGGAAGAGCTCTATACTTTGACGCGAAAGGGATCCGACGAGTCCATCGCCGCGATTCATCCACGCTGTTGAACACACAGTACACCGGTTTGACGCGGCCATCGCCGAAGGCGGATCGCTTGCCAACTTCAAGAGCACTCTTGTTCGCCCGCAAGAATCAATCGTCGAGATACACAATTCCAACTCCAACCGGCTTTGCTGAGATTGTCAGCGATGCTTTCCCAGTATGCGCGTTCATAATTCAGGGGGCAATGTGATTGAGACGCACAAGCACCCGCTGAAAGCGCTGCTTCACAGATTCAAGTTCCAAAAAAGCCGTCAGCCTTTCATTCGCTCGCACAATGAAGCGTAAATCGTTGGGGGCGATGCGCGTCCGCAATTTTGGGCTTTGGGAACCGCGAGAGCAGTCAAATCCGATTCTATTATAAAGGGCCAAAGGGCCCAAATAGGCGTAGGAGTTCAATCCTGCGTAGATCTCAACAAGAGCTAAACAACACGAAAGGGGGAAATAGAATGAAAAAACTTCTTTTCATTGCATTGGCGGCGATGGGATTACTTCTTGTGCCCGTCCAGCGTTCAGACGCTCAGATTACGGTTGGCGTCGGAGGAGTCGGGGTCGGATTTGGCAATCCAGGGTACCGATACGGCAACTATCCGTACAGCGGCTATTCTGGCTACTATCGACCGAATCCGAACTACAGCTACTACTCTGGGCCATCATACTACCGGTCCAACGGACACCGCTATTACCGTCACCACCGACATAATCACCACTACTACCGCTATTAACGCGATGTAGGGCATAGAACCGACTGAGCTGGCTCCGGAATCTTCCGGTGCCAGCTCTTTTTTTGCCAGATGGATTTTTAGATAACCTTCGGTGTTGCAGAGAATCCTCAAAGCCGCTTAGGCTCGGCCGATTATAAAGGCCCGCTAATGCGACATTTGGTGATCGCTGTTTCTATCGCGATCTGTTCACTTCTATCGACTGGCTGCTCGAAAAGCATCACTCCCGCCACCTCGGCAACTGTGCTTTCGGTCAGAGGCAAAGTTCTCTTCGGAAATGCGCAACAAAATGATTTTCAGCCGTTCACCCTAAAAAGTAGAATCCATGATGGCGACACAGTGCGGTCATCAGGCGGCGCGTCCCTCGATCTTGGATTAATTCCTGGTGCTCTCGCACAACTCTCCGGCGATTCTGAAATCGACATTCAAGAATTAAAGATAACGAAGGACGGCAACGATACTGCTGGCGGCATGCGGGACCGTACCGGGCGCATACGATTAAATCGGGGAAAAATCATCGTCCTGTTCATTCCAAGCGATGGGCTCGCATCGCAGTTTGTCATCACGGCGAGCGAGCTGACGATTAAGCCCGACTCGGCTTGCTTGTTTTGTGTTCGCAGTGACGGCACAACGACGCGCGTGACCTGTGCGAAAGGAAACATCAATGTTTCTGCCGAGGCGCAGCCGCCGATTACAATAGCTGCCGGCTATTTTCAGGAATGGCCAAACAAAGGCGCCAACGCTGTTGCCGCCGCTGACGACGCCACTGCGCAAATCGACATTGCAGAGTCACTCGAAAGCGGAGAGCGATTGCAAGACGAGGCGTCTCGTTTGCCAAATCGCCGCCCGTTTTGAGAAATCCATTTCATCTAGTGGCAGGCCTGCTCTGATCGGAGTTGAATGAGCGTATCGCCTGCAGAATCAAAAGTTGTCGCAGCCGACACGGCTGCCTCTACAGAAGCGCAGTGGCTAAAACAACTTCAGTTGCTCTTTCGTCCGCTGAAATGCCGCCGTTGAAAGCGTCGGCCGCTCGCCAATGCCGGCACGACCACAACCCACTTTGAATAGCGAAGCGATTTGCTCGGCGAAAATCCCCTCGCCCGTCATTCGCGTGTGCCAAAGTGAATTATTGAGCCTGTTCCCGCGTAAATGCCTGATGCGGCCAAGGACTTTCTCTTTTCGATCGGGAAAATGTTCCTCGAGCCAGTGCTCGAATAATGGCGCGACCGCCCACGGGAGACGAACAACCGTGTAGCCGGCAAATTGCGCGCCGGCTTTTGCGCACACCTCTAGGATTTTGGGGAGTTCATGATCAGTAAGCCCGGGAATGACTGGCGCAACCATCACACCCGTTGGGATCCCTACGCTGCGAAGTTGGCTGATTGCATCGAGTCGCGCCTGAGGCGATGACGTGCGCGGCTCGAGTACTCGCTGCAAATTTGGATCGAGAGACGTCACGGAAAGATTCACCGCGACAGCGTTGTATTTTGCCAACTCGCACAAAAGGTCGATATCTCGCGTGACCAGACGATTCTTCGTAATAATCGCTACAGGATTTTTAAATTTCGCCAACACTTCGAGACAACCGCGCGTGATCTGCAACTTTTTTTCAACCGGCTGATACGGGTCTGTTACGCCACTCATTACTAGCGTCTGCGGCTGCCAGCGTAGCGATTCCAGTTCGGCGCGCAGCAGCTCGGGCGCATTCATTTTCACCATGATTTTGCTTTCAAAATCGAGGCCGGCGGAAAAACCGAGATATTCGTGAGTCGGGCGCGCGTAACAATAAATGCAGCCGTGCTCGCAGCCGCGATACGGATTGAGACTTGTCTCAAAACCTACGTCGGGACTGGTATTGCGAGTGATGATCGATTTGGTTCCATCGCGAAAATACTGTGTAACGCTGCGGGGCTGCTCGGTTTCGTCAGGAGCGGCGTCCACAACATCGAAGTCGTTAACATCAACGTGCAGTCTTTCGAACCGATTGGCCGGACTCCAGGAAGCCCCCCGTCCACGGACGACCTCGCGGCTTTGCGGAGTCTCGTGAACGACAGGGCGAAATTTCTTCTTCGCCGGCATCTGCTAAGTTCACATGAACATATCGCCATGTCCAGCGCATTTCATCATCACTCCCACTACTCCAATACGGTATTCGTCATTGTTGGATGCGCCGTGATTTCGCTGGGAGCATGGAGCGATGAAGTAATGCTGCTATACTAGAGCCCCAATCACTAATCACCGATCACTGATCCTGGGAGGGGTGGCAGAGCGGTTGATCGCGCCGGTCTTGAAAACCGGAAGGCCGAAAGGCCTCGTGAGTTCGAATCTCACCCCCTCCGCATCTAAGTTTCGATTGGCGATTGGCGATTTTCGATTGGTAGCAGACAAAAATGCGTGACCAGCAGCGCGCAAAGAACCCCCAGGATCGCAGCGCAAACAACGTCGGACAAATAATGCGCACCGATGTACATGCGCGAAAACGCAATCAGAATCGGAATGGGAAGGCACGCTAGGCCGATGCGCCGGTTCGCGAGAAATAGCGTACAGAAGAAAGCGGTCGAAGCTCCCACATGCCCGGAAGGAAACGAGTGATATTTCGAGCTGAAACGCGAGCCGCCCCAATGAATCTCCGTTTTCACTGAGGGGCGCGGGCGCGGAATCGTGCGTTTAATTACATGGCCAGTCACGCCTGCAATCGACATGGCTACGAGCATCGCCAAAAAAATGCGCATCCACTTCTTGCTATCGCGTATCCATGCAATTCCTAAAAAAAGTAAGCCCAGAGCAATGTGCGAGGGCCAGTCACCAAACAGGCTGACGTACCGCATGAAATTGCGCATCACTCGGCTTTGATGTTGCGCAATGAAATCGCGTACGATGTTGTCAAAATGAAATGAAACGGCGATCGCCGTGGCCGCGATCGCGATTCCGATCAACCAATAAAAAACCGCGTGGCGCTTCACAAATGAGTTCCCGTCAGTTTTACCGGAGCCTATTGTGAGTGCGCACTTGAAATCCGCAATTCGCAATTTTGCGCTTCTTTTTGCAGGCTGCGTGCTTTTTCACATCGCCGGAACATGGAGCTTGCCGCTGATCGACCGTGACGAACCCCGTTTCGCGGAGGCATCGCGCGAAATGATCGAGCGCAGAGATTACATCGTCCCCTACTTCAATAATCAGCTTCGGCTGGACAAGCCGCCCCTCACCTATTGGGCACAAACGGTCAGCTATCGCGTGTTCGGTGAAAACGATTTCGCGGCGCGTTTTCCATCGGCGATCGCGGCCGCGCTCACTGCGCTGGTGATCTTTGTCTGGGGAATGCGGCTCGACGGAGAGAAGCTTGGCTGGTGGGCAGCGATCATTTTTACTCTGTCGCTGCAAACGTTTGTCCACGCAAAAGCAGCCGTCGCGGACATGTGGCTGGTGTTGTTCGTCACGCTCGCGCATTGGGCAGCGTACGAACTGATTCAACTCCCAACGCTCAATGTTCAACACACAACGCCCAATTCCGAAGAAATAAATCAAACATCAAACATCAAACATCAAACATCTTCGTGTTGGTGGTTCACGTTTTACCTCGCTTTGGCACTGGGTTTTCTCGCTAAGGGACCAGTTGCATGGGTGCCATTGTTGACAGTTGGAACGACAATCATTTTCGCGCGCGATGCGCAGTTGGCCCGGCGTTTCAAGTTCGTCTATGGAATTTTACTTACGCTCGCTCTGGTCGCGCTCTGGGGAATTCCGGCGCTGATTCAAACGCGTGGCGAGTTTTTCACGGTCGGAATTGGTCGACACGTGATTCGTCGTTCGTTTGCGACCATGGAAGGCCATGGCGCCAATTCGCCTGCCATGTATCTCCTGCTTTTACCGTTCTATTTCGTGACTGTCTTCGTCAGTTTCTTTCCGTGGTCGATCAAGTTGCCATGGCTGGCTCGAAGATTACGACGGGAGCG
>Ga0224452_1000162_pt1 | contig 13270 bp, 16 predicted proteins | sample PLM2_30_b1metaG_FD_172494 | JGI IMG/M metagenome (GOLD analysis project Ga0224452, IMG submission 172494) | Groundwater sediment microbial communities from an aquifer in East River, Colorado, USA - PLM2_30_b1 | ecosystem: Environmental > Terrestrial > Soil > Riparian zone | place: USA: East...
AAGTCTGCAACTCGACTTCATGAAGCCGGAATCGCTAGTAATGGCGCATCAGCTACGGCGCCGTGAATACGTTCCCGGGCCTTGTACACACCGCCCGTCACATCATGGAAGTCGCTTGTAGCCGAAGTCGGCGCGCTAACCGCAAGGAGGCAGCCGCCTACGCTATGAGCGGTAACTGGGATGAAGTCGTAACAAGGTAGCCGTAGGGGAACCTGCGGCTGGATCACCTCCTTTCTAAGGAGAAATTCATCGGCACTTCGGTGACCGGTTGAATAGGTCGACGGCTAATTCCAAGAGCTAATCAATTGATAGTTCTTGGATATGCCGTGAAGACTTTGGAATCGAAAGAAACCAGAGCTTCAAAGAGATTACGGTAACGCACAATTCAGTCTTTGCTGCACATCGACTGCAATGCCGGATGACGATTCGCAAGATCGACATCCGGCATTTTGTTTTTGGAGTCAATTGAAGCCACGGTGTTCTATCGCCATTTCTGGGGCGCCTCGATGGAACGAAGCGACTAAAGCTTTCGCAGATGCATCAATGGAGAGACGTGATTTGTGGCGTCTGCTCAGCAAAATATTTTCAGCGAGACGCGCGCCGTTTACAAAGGCCATCCGCTACAGCCAGCATGTGCGATAGATAACGACCGATGCATTAAGCTTGACGGAATCACACGCTGGCAGTTTCGCGTTATGGACGACACGCTCCAACTTGGATTCCCGTTGTGGATCCGATTGACTCACTTCTTTAACTTTCTCTTCATCACGTTGCTCATTCGCAGTGGCATCGAGATCATCGGCGCGCATCCCAAGTTCTACTGGAGCGACGATGCCTTGCCAGGAAGCGAATGGTTTCGCCTAACGAAGAAACGAATTCCGAAGAACCAGCTCTGGACGTCCGAGGATGAAATCAAACCGATGTCGCGATGGACCGCGTTGCCGGGAGAGAACAACCTCGGCCTGGGTCGTCACTGGCACTTCTGGGCGGTGATCGGCTGGCTGCTGGCTGGTTTGATTTACGTCATCCTGCTTTTCGCGACACCTCAGTGGCGACGCCTTGTGCCAACGTCATGGGCCATCTTCCCAGCCGCGTGGCAGGCTGTCGTGGCCTACTTCCATTTTCGACTGCCTCCTGAGGGAAATCCGTTCAATGCGATCCAGCAGCTCACCTACTGTTTCATTATTTTCATTCTGTCGCCGTTTCAAATTATTACCGGAATCATGATGTCGCCGGCGCTGAGTGCGCGGTTCCCGCGATTTCCCGGAATCTTGGGTGGCCGGCAAGCGGCGCGCAGTCTCCACTTTATCGGATTGATGATCTTTACCGGTTTCATCATCGTTCACATCAGCCTGGTAATCGCACATGGGTTCGAGCGTGAGATGGCAAAAATTGTTCTCGGAGACGAAGCCTCCTCTCAGGCACTCGCCACGATCATCGGGTTGCTGGCCATCGCTGCCGTGATCGCCTTCCATTTTTGGGGAACGTGGTATTCGCTAGTCTCTCCATCGCAAACCAAGCGCTTGCTGGAACTCGGCGTTGATCCTTTGCGACGGTTTCTTTTTCACCATTGGGATTCCCGGCAAGAGTATCGACATATTTCTGCATATGCGCGTATTAATGGAAGACCGCCGCGCAACGAGGTCTATGAGCGACTGGCCGCGGCTAATTTCACAGACTGGCGGCTCGAAGTAAGCGGTTTGGTAGGAAAAAATTTAAGTCTCTCTCTCAATGATCTGTGTCAGATGCGGCGCCAGACACAAACCACGTTGCACTGCTGCATCCAAGGCTGGAGCTACTTTGCGCAGTGGGCGGGCGTCCCGGTCTCCTCTATTATGGATATATGCCGGCCGCTGCCGAACGCGCGGTTTCTTGTTTTCCACGCTTTGGATGAGAAATGGGAGAGACCGGGTCACGGCTATTACTACGAAGTGATCGACTTGGAACTCGCCGTGCAGCCCCAGACCATTCTGGCATATGAAATGAACGGCCGGCCGCTACCGGTTCCTCACGGAGCGCCACTGCGGTTGCGTGTGGAAAATCAACTGGGTTACAAAATGGCCAAATGGATTAATCGCATAGAGGTCGTGAACAGCTTTAAGCACATCGGCAAGGGGCAAGGCGGTTGGCGGGACGATGTGCTCCATTATTATCCGTTGGATGCTGGTCTTTGAGAGACGCAGGTGGCAAGTTCAATGGAAAAGAGAACTGCGGATCAAGCGGATTGAGGAAGTTGGGGTAGCTCGGATGTCACGGAGCTGGAGAGCTGCTCGCGTGCTGGCAATCGCGCCCTCGCGATCGCGAACTTTGTTGGAACAAAAAAGATTACGCTCGACGCCTGTCGAATACTTCAACCTTAGCGAGAGAAAAGCGCTCGGGGTGTCCTTCCTTCCTCAGCGTCGTGCAGGTCCACCCAGGTTTGAATGTCCTCGCGATCTCCTAAGCCTGATCGTCCCTTGGCTGCTTGCAGATCTGCGCTCGCTTCATCTCTCCAGCCACGTTTGCTCAGAAACGCATTCCAGATGGCGATTTCCTCGTCGCTAGGTCGGCGGCCGCACTCGAAGCACCATTCGAGAATTTCCTCATCTGATCCACCTTTCAGCGTTCGCTCCATTAGGTCATCGTAATTTACTCCGAGAAATCTCGTGCAACGCGCGTCGAACATCGTCGGATCTTCATCGACACCGGTAAAGTAGTCCGGCGGCAATTCACCTCGGGCTTTTAGTCGGATCTTGTCCAGCATCCGGGCAAAATAGATCAGGCCTTTCGTCTCGATGTGGTCGCTACAAGGAGTCTGAGTTTGCATTCAACAAAAGCTTCTGGCCTTGTGGTAAGGTGTCAACAGTCCACTTGCAACGAAATGGCCAGACCACTTTGGATGGATAGTTGCTCTTACTCGCGCTCGTGCTCATGCTCTTGCTCATGATCGGAAGAAAACGCCGAACGCTGAACGCCGAACATCCAACGCCAAATCTTCATGAGAAACGGCGTCGCCATTCGATTATGGCTTTTGAAATGATTCGGCTCGACCGCGCTGCGGATGAACCGCTTCATGAACAACTTTACCGCCAGATTCGCGATGAATTGATTTCGGCGACATTCAACAATAACTCTTCCCGAGTCCCCTCCTCTCGCGAGCTGGCCGCCGACCTGGGAGTATCGCGATTCACTGTAAATGTCGCTTTTTCCAGGCTTCACTCGGAAGGCTATCTTCAATCGAAGGTCGGATCGGGCACATTCGTCGCCGAGCCGTTGCCAGAAATTTTTCTGAGTGCTCGAACGGAAAAAGCAGAACCGCACGTAGAACGCCCGCCCCGTCTTTCTGATCGTGTAAGAGGTATTCCAGATCACCGGGTCGGAAAACAGTTCGATTTTGGGATCGCCGGCCCGCCCGGTGTCACCTTTGTTCCCGCGGTCGCGGCTCTTGACGAATTTCCGATCGCAATATGGGAACGACTTAGAGCAGAAGTCCTCGCAAAAAAAGGAGCGCATCTACTCCAGTATGCCTCAAGCCGCGGCGACCCCGACTTGCGCAAGGCGCTCGCGACTTATTTGTGTGATCACAGAGGTGCCCGGTGTCATCCAGACCAAATCATCATCACAGCCGGAACGCAGCAAGCAATGATGATCAGCGCGATGGCACTCGTAAATCGAGGAGAGGTTGCTTGGATAGAAGACCCGGGATTTTACCAGGCTCGCCGCGCGTTTGGATTCGCCGGGGCAACCGTCGTTCCAAGACCTGTTGATCGGGAGGGGATCACGATCGCGCGGCCGTCGAAACAGCGCTCGCCGAAAATCATCTACGTCACTCCTTCTCATCAATTCCCGCTCGGCATGACGATGAGTCTCTCGCGAAGAACGGCTCTCATCGATTTTGCGCGCACGTGCGACGCTTACATTTTTGAGGACGATCATAACTCGGAATTTCGTTATACCGGTCCCCCGCTCCCTTGTTTACAAGGGCTTGATAACGCCGGTCGTGTTATCTACGCAGGCACAATGAGCAAGGTCCTCTATCCCTCCTTGCGGCTGGGTTATATCCTGGCGCCGGAGCAATTAGTCGAACCGATGATCAAGATTCGGGCTGTGATGGACCAACATTCTCCCGCGATCGATCAGGCGACGCTGGCTCGATTCCTGACCGAGGGATTTTTCCTGAGTCACATCAAGCGGATGCGGAAACTGTATTCAGATCGAAGAGAATTTTTTATCGAACAATTCAATAATTTGTTAGGCAAGTACTTTATCCTGGAAGTGCCAGAAGCGGGGTTGCATTTCGTCGCCTGGCTACGCCGGAAGGAAGATTTACCCGCGATTACGCGAGTTTGCGGCGAGATCGGTATGAGGCCGTCGCCGTTGTCGTCCTGCTTTATGAAAGCCGAGCCAGAGGCCGCGCTTACCTTCGGCTTCGCGGCATGGTCGCGTGCGCAGATTCGCGAAGGTCTTAGCAAGCTCGCGGCGGCGATTAACTCAAAATTGAATTAACTAATTTCGGGCATTCGCTATCTCCAGCCAGGCGGTCTCTGACGAGCCGCACGTCAATCGTTCCGCCATTCTGAACCGGCGCGAAGAACCAGTGATTATCTCTGCTGGTAGAAGCTTTAAAAGTGAAATGGTCCGTACCAAATCTGCGAAGTGGCTCTGGTGGTGATTCACGGCCCGTCCCTAAAGTGTCGTCATGAAAAATCAACAAAGGACACAAATATGATAACACAATTCACAATCAAAAGCCCCAGCCGAATTCTTGTCACTGTTCTGATCGCTGTCTGCTGCGCAGCGACTCTGGCGCCCGTGCAGGCACAGAGGCCGGAAGCAACAAAGGCGAGACCGCAATATCAGGTATCGACCCTCCCCGATTTCGGCGGCACGAGTAGCGGCGGAAACAGCATCAATGACCAAAGCTGGGTGGCAGGCTATTCCAGACAGCCCGATAGGAACAGGCACGCTACGCTGTGGCGAAACAGTTTGCTCTCGGATCTCGGCACACTCGGCGGACTAAACAGCAGTGTCACATGGAACGTGAAGAATACCGCGGGAATCATCGTGGGTATTTCCCAAACTGCCACGCCGGAGCCGTTGGGGGAGTGGTGGAGTAGCTTCGCTTTCTACAGTACGCCTAACAATATCGGCTATATCAATCTCGGGTTCGTTTGGCAACAGAGCCTGGGTCAGATGAGGGGACTGCCCAATTTTCCTGGAGGAAATAATGGCTTTGCCACAGGAGCCAACAATTTGGGTCAGGTGGTGGGGTGGGCAGAGAATGGCGTTCATGACCCCACGTGTTGCACCAGTGGCCCGACTTGCCACCAAGTACTCCAGTTTCTCCCAGCCGTGTGGGAACTCGGGCCACCAGATCAGATCCACGACCTCCCTTTGATCTCCGGCGACACCTCAGGTGCCGCGACGGCGATCAATGATAATGGTCAAATCGTGGGCATCTCCGGTATCTGCGACCAGGCCGTTGGAAGACATACGGCCAAACACGCCGTGCTTTGGGAAAATGGCACTGTGACTGATATTTATCCAAATCCGCCAGCCCCGTGGTGGAATACGCCGACGGCGATCAATCAACGAGGCGATGTAGTCGGGTTTGCCGGCGACCCCGCGTTTGTTGAAGGCGATATCTTGCACGCTTTCATGTGGACCAGAGAGGACGGCATCCGACAGCTAAAACCTTTGCCAAACCGTACACCAAAACATGTAGACAGTGAGGCCTACGGTATTAATGAAGCGCGGCAGGTAGTCGGTGTCTCATGCGACGCGGACCAGGTTGATTGTCGTGCAGTTATTTGGGATCACGGCAACACACCAACAGACCTAAACGATTTCAAAGGCAGCTATTCTGGCTTTCTCGCACTTGCGAAAGACATAAATAACAAGGGAGAGATTACGGGTAGAGCTATCGACCCAACTACGGGCTCCTTAATTGCCTATTTGGCGGTACCTGCAGGGGGACATTAACCAAAGGGAAAACAGGACCGCTTCTCGAGCACACGAACGCAGCGTCGATCGTTCGAGGCGGACGAATGCCGGATGCCGATTCGCAAGATCGGCATCCGGCTTGGCATTTGCCGAAACCGCGGACGCCCGGCTCATTGCTTCCCTGCCATTTGCAATCCGCGCTCCGCAATCTAAAATCGAAAATTCACAGGGGGCATAGCTCAGTTGGTAGAGCGCGTCTTATCGCCCACGGCTACCACAGACGTTTCCCTCGTAAATTGCTACCAACGTTATCCCAAATGATGCCTAAAATCCGTAGCTCAGTATCGGATTTAGTATCAGATCGGCGCTCAGTTGGTAATCCCCGATGTGCGCCTTTGTCCCGCTTCACAGGATTCGCGTTAGAATCGCTTTTGATTGCCGGGATGGCAAAATGGCGCGCGGGCTTCGTCTGCGATTCTGTTCGCGTCGTCGATACAATTCTTGCTAATGTTGAATTTCACTTTTACCGTAAAAACTATGGCCGACGTCGCAAACAAATACGCCGAAAACGTAGCGGGGGCATTCTACGTCGATGATCAATGCATCGATTGCGATTTGTGTCGCGAAACGGCACCGGCCAGTTTCAAACGCAACGACGACGGGGGTCATACCTACGTTTACAAGCAACCAGAGACCCCTGAGGAGGAAGCGCTCTGCAAAGAAGCGATGGAAGGTTGCCCGGTCGAAGCGATTGGCAACGACGGCGCAATCATACTCGCGCCTCTTCGCGCGTAGTTTTTGAAAAATGGCGGCCCGAAAAAGGGAAGGTCGCGCCCAGAAAGAAAAGCGCGGCCCTTCGGTACCGGAAGCGGGCAGCCTGATCGAGACGCACGAGTAGGCGGGCGAGTTCAAGGAGTGGTGACTTTTTTCCTCCCAAATCCCCGGTCAGCACGTGCAATGCAGGATGGCGTACGCCTGGCCCTTCTTCACTTCCTCCAGCAGCTGACAGACTTCCAATGTGGGCGCCGCAATGACCTCGATACCGCGCCGTTTCGCCTCCGCTAGGACTTCGTCCATTACCGGAAGCGCGCCATGGGCGCCGGTCCCGACAATAAGCCGCTTGCCTCCCCAGGGAATGTCTTCCCCGGCCGAAAGCGGCGTGTGGCCGAACTTTTCGCGGAATTGCTTGGAAGGTCCTTTCTTCCGTTTCCGCACTTTGCCGCCGTCGATCACCACATCATGCGTATAGCGCTTTCCCTCGACCTCGATCTCGCCAAATTTGACCAGTCGCGCTTTCATGTCTCAACGGGACGATATCGATCCCAGCGCGCCGGGCACGGCTGCCTCAGCGCGTGCTTTTATTTGTTCCAACGATTCCACGATTACGTGCGCTCAATCTTTGGCGGATGAAAGGACATCGTGCGAACGGCCACAGTAAACTATTTCGTGGATCGTGGTTTCGCACTAGTCAGTGCCAATCTGTGGCGTTCACTTCTTCTCGTTCCACTTTAGAACGACGCCGTGCATCACACCGCCGATCTCCAATAGCTTTTCCTTGTGATGCACCATATCAGCGCGCGTGAATCCAGTGATGGCGTACTCCTTGCGCAGAAAAATCGCCTGCTCCGGACAGACCTCCTCGCACATCCCGCAGAAAATGCAGCGAATCATGTCAATATCGAATTCCTCTGGATATTTTTCGACTTTGGCGAACCGGTCTGTCGAAGGAATCTCGCCTGGAATAATTTTGATCGCGCGCGGCGGACAGATGAATTCGCACAGCTGACAGGCAACGCAGCGCACACGCCCGTCCGAATCCCGCACAAGCGCGGGCGCGCCCCGATAATGGTCCGGCAGGCTGCTGTCCCATTTTTCCTCGGGATATTGCATCGTAATCTTGGTGCGCCCGAGCAGCATATTTGTGAAATGCTTCAGGGTGATGGCGAGGCCGCCGACGATTGCCGGCAAATACATGCGCTCCCTCCAGTTGAGCTTCGGTCGTGCAACAGTGTAGGCCATGATTCTTAAATCGTAATCTTGCTCTTACTCTTAATCAATGCTCGCAATGTCGCTACGAGCCGGGGTATCAACTTAAAGGTCGACATATTCATCTGTCGCCTTCGCCCATGACGAAGTCCAGCGGGCACGTCGCTCACCCTGCAGCAGGATGCTTAGATTGACAAACGTCGGCGCTCGACCGCATCCGGCTCGGCATACCATAGGCGACCGAAGGGCCAACACGTCCGAAAAACTACGCCAAGTCTCACAGCCGTTCACATGATGCTGTGATTCGCGTTTATGATGAAGCTGGCAACGTGATCGCGACGCTTTGACGGTTGCGTTGCCTTCTTTGATAATTTTCATTTTGTATGACAATTTGATGACAGTTCGGCACGAGCAATACTCTTGACGCTCTCCCGTTGTATGCGAGGGCGGAATAGGGGCATCCCAAAATGGCAAACGAAAAATTCAGCGATCTGGCGCATCGGATTCGTCGCTTCCAAGATGACCTCGCGAAACAAACGAAAGAACTCGCCGAGCTGAGGTCGGAATTGGCGCGTCTCAAGCAAATTATGGGCACTGTAAGGGAAGCCCTGCAATGTATTGACACTTATTCTTACAAAGGCGGAATGACGAGTGACGCGGAAAAGAAAGCGCACGCGCAACTCGCAGAGTTCATGAACAAAGACTTCTGAAACTTTTTTTCGCCCAACTTTATGAAAACACTTCCATTGCAAGCGATGCGCGCCCTCGCCAGCGGTGGCTGATCTTGGTCTCGGTAGGCGACACTCGATCCATACCTGATATGCGAATGGCTTCAGAAGGCGTTAAAGCCCGCTCATCGCTCGACGGGCCGGTCCTGCTGAGCAACTGCGTGCTTCACCATGGCGCCGGGTCTTCTCCTCTAGCTCGCGAGTTCTCCCACGGGAGGTGCTGAAAGTGCCAGAACAGGGCACCGTCAAGTGGTTCAACGAAGAGAAGGGCTACGGTTTCATCGTCCGTGAGCGGGGCGCAGACATTTTCGTTCACCACGCCTCTATCATTGCTGAGGGCTTCCGCACACTCTCGGAGGGCGATCGTGTCTCGTTCGACGCCGTCGAAGGCCCGAAGGGCCTACAGGCAAAGAACGTGGTCAAGATCTCCTGAGTCGCAATCCGCGCCCCGCACCGCAGATTCTCGGCCCCAAGGCGGTTTCAGCGCGCTCACCATCCGGGTTCGCCCAGCGGTCTCGCGTCGACCTTGATCGACCGCTGGTGTTAAAATGGTCTTAAATGAGGGGTCCACCCTCATATCAACGCAAAGACAAAATCGCATGGTATGCCAAGCCGAACGCAATCAGCAACGCAATCGGATATGCAAAGTTCTACAGTCGTTCACATGATGCTGCGGGCAACCTGCTTGAAACACACGAACAGTTCGTCTCTGTGCCTATTGTCAAAAGCATCATTAAGGTGACTTGATTAGTCATTTTCATCATCGCAGCAACGTCTTTTCGACCAACAATGCGAAATCAGCGTCCTCAGGTGGCAAAGGATACTCGTGGTCTTGTCGCCACCGATCGGCAGCGTCAAGATAGTCTTTGCCCTCTTCTGGATTGATATTAGGAGCGTGTTTGACGTACTTCAAAAAAGGAAGCCAATCTTTTTCTGGCACGTATCCCGGCGATATTCCCTCAAATGGATGATCGTATCCGGCCTCTTGGATTAGATCGCAAACCTCGGAAACTTCCTCATTAGATTCCAATCTGTGTCCCTCCGCACGCGACAGCGCATGAAACGACAGTAAGACCGAATGGTGTTGTTTTAGGATCGCAGCGCTCCGCTCAAAGCAGCCCTGGACTGCTTTGGCGCGTTCCTCCTTCTTCGTGTCGGTTAGCGCATCTACCTTCCGTCGAACCTGCATATAAATTGGATAGGGAGAGACGAACCATCGAACGAGAAATACGCTCGCTCCAGCTAGTAACGGAACCATACCTAGAACAAACGCGTTCATTCGATCGGAGGTATGGTCGTGAAACCACCGTGGGAAAAACCAAATTAGAACCGCCAGCGTCGCTCCAACAATGAGAGACACCGACCCGCAAACTGCACCTGTCCCTTTTGATGCCCATTTACATCTGTCTGAAAGGTAAGTGAGAAAACTTCGCATTCTAAAAATATGGCGTTTTTAATCTTGCGCCAATTTTCATGTGACACAAGAAAAGCACGTTTACGCAGTGCGCCCAGAGAGCGCGAATAGTCGCCAGTCGAAACTGGCTCAGGCCGCAACAAGGCAGCTGAAAAGGCCGCGGAGCAACCGGCGCTGCCTGTAGTGAACACTGCCCAAATGCGCGACCCGGCTGCTAGTGCGGCAAGGGCATTCGGCTGGGATACTGATAAACCGCAGAGCCATGCAGACTGACGGTTGGCCAATAAATCGATCGGACCTCAGCTCGTGTGTTATTTTTTCCCGGCTGCTCTTTTTCTTGCTGCCCACCGGGCTTTCATCAGTTGGGAAAGTCTCTTTCGGCCCGCTGGTGTGAGCCCGCCTTTCTTTGGCGCTTTACTGACGCCGGTACGTTTTCGCGCTGCCCATCGCGCCCTCATCGTGGCGGCAATTTTTGCACGAGCTTGCGGTGACATTCCTCGAGAGCCGCTCGTAGAGGTTGAACGCGATGCCGTACCAAGGAGCGAAGTAAGCCGGTTTTCTAGGGTCCTTATTTGGCGACGAATCGAAAGTGCTTCTTCTAACTTTTCGACGGATATGTCCATGCGTTGTCATAAAGGCTTCCCTCGTTTTCAGCAACTTTTATTCGCGTTTCCACACGAGGCTGTGATTCGCGTTTACGATTCAGCGGGAAACGTGATCGAAACGCACGAGCACAAGGGCGAATTCAGGGAACCGCAATCCCCCCCATCCCTGGTTTTCGACTTGCAGCCGTCGGCTCTTGCCAGTAACACAGCCTCTGAGAGCTAACGGAGGAAACAAAAGACGGCAAAGATACTGCACTGTGGGAAGAACAAGATTGCCGAGCCCGAGCCCGTGCATGGATTTGGAATGGGCCCGACTAAGGCTAAGGCGAAGAGTGTGGCGATGGATATGGCTCACGGATTCGCAAATGCAGTCGCCGCCGCGCGCGCGGCAAAGTCCCAATGCCCGACAGGGGAGGAATGTCCTAAAATGATAGGTCCTCAAGTCGCTAACGAGAAGACGACCGAATTAGTGACTGTCAAACTCCAGAATAATCTCTATCTTTCGGTGGTGCGGCGCAGCTTCGACATTGTGGTTTTTTGCCAGTGAACGGTATTCACAGCTGGGAGCCGGGTCGCCAACTCTAGCTGTAGAAACGCCGTCAGCTTTTCATCCGCCCGCACAATGAAACGCTTTCCGTCATTGTGATGCGCGTCAGCAATCCAGATTGTTCGCCTATCGGACGCGGCGGCCGTAGGCACGAAGGTCCGCCCACTCCCAGACGACTCGCTCGACTTCACCGGTTTCAGGCTCGAACCGGAGTCGAAAGTCCGTCGGGCGCGCCGTCGCGAATTCGCGGCCGCCCTGGAACATGAGCCGCGTCGGAGCTCCGGCCGGCGGGACGTCGAGGAAGAGTTGCACGCCGCTCCTGAAGATGCGGAACTTGAACATGCCGTCGTCATAACCGCCCGCCACGCGCTCAGCCTCCCGCGGGTCGATCAGCAGGTCGCGCAGGCGAGGTGCGGGAAGCCCCAGTAACGCCCGCACGACGTCCTTCACGATCTGATCGAGCCGGGCCCCGCGTCGAGCGTTCGCAAGAAGAGAGATGATGAGATCGTGCTCGGGGAAGTACGCCAACGCCGTCGTGTAGCCGGACAAGACGCCCGTGTGCCAGACCGCTTGTTGCCCTGCGAGTGGGAGCAAGGACACTCCGAACCCGTACGGCGGCGTGAACCCGGCGCGGACCGGGACCGCAGTTGTCATCCGCCGGAACGAGCTGACGCTCACGACTTCCCCATCGACGAGGGCTCGCATCCACGTGGCGAGGTCCACCGCGTTCGAACAAAGCCCGCCCGCCCCCGTGAACGCCCTGGCCTTCACCGCCGTCACCGGTCGCAGGGCAAATGACCTGCTGTCCTGGTACCCAATCGCCCGTTGACCGGCTGCGCCCGCGCGGGTTGACGCCGCGCATCCGTCCGTCGATCGAAGACCGAGGCGCTCAAAGAAAGCGCTGGCCAGGAACTCGTCGTGCTGCATGCCCGAGACTCGCTCTACCACAGCTGCCAGAACCGTGTAGTTGGAGTTGCTGTACGACCACCACTCGCCGGGGCTGTAGAGCGTTGGCTGGCGAGCGATGAGGTTCACGATGCTGGCGAGTTCGAAGCGGCGCCGGTCGCCCGTATCGAAGTCCTGAAACTCGGGAAGGTCAGCCCATGCGGGAAGCCCCGAGTTCTGCTGCAACAGGTTGCGTATCGTCGGGACCGACGTCCGCCCCTCTTGATACTCGGGCAGATATTTCGAGACGGGTTCGTCGAGCAGGAGTCGGTTTTGCTCGTAGAGCTTCATGATCGCAGCCGCCGTGAATTGTTTCGACAGGGATCCGATCGCGTAGATCGTATGCGCCATTGCTGATGCGCCCGCATCGTGATCGGCGACCCCATAACCGTTTGCGAGCACGAGCTTGTGACCTCGCATGATCGCGAGCGACACGCCAGGGATGTGGAGTTCCCGCCGATCGGCCTCGACGAGGCGGTCGACCCGGCGGGCCAGGTTCGAGTTCGTGGATAGTCCTTCGACAGCGGCGGATGTTTGTGACAAGCAGGGCGTGACCCCCATGAGAGCGATGACCACTGCGCCGAATTTCCTGCCTCCGTCCTTTCTGATCTCCATCCGCGATTGCTCGTCGCCTTCGCCGTAGCCGCCATGACAGCAGATCAGGAGAATTGCGGCGGACAGCGCGATGATGGAAGGTCTCATCTTCGTTTTTCCAGAGTAGACAAGGACCAGCATGTCCGCCTAACGAGAATTAGACTGCATTTTGCAATCTATTTCAGCCTCCATACAGGCAAATGTCCCTGAACAGGCTGCAGGTTGGCAAGCCACGTTTATATAAACACAGGATGCGCTTCAAGATGCGACTGGCGATAGACCGGGAATCGTTGTTTGTGAAGTACCGGCGAAACCGCAGTGGTGCGACATTCGCACGACAGTTTTCAGTTGGTCGCCGACCCGATTTCCTTTTCAAACGCGATCCACCAAAAGACTGAAAGTTATTAAACCGCCGATCATCACTGTTATTGGCAAAGCGTTTTGGGACACCGGCCACGCGCCTAAAGATCAATCCAACCGGAGAAAGAATCTTCCGCAGTACGCTGCATGGGAGATTCATCCGCTGATG
>Ga0224452_1000165_pt1 | contig 13124 bp, 9 predicted proteins | sample PLM2_30_b1metaG_FD_172494 | JGI IMG/M metagenome (GOLD analysis project Ga0224452, IMG submission 172494) | Groundwater sediment microbial communities from an aquifer in East River, Colorado, USA - PLM2_30_b1 | ecosystem: Environmental > Terrestrial > Soil > Riparian zone | place: USA: East...
ACGCCCATCGCGCTGTTCCGGCGCGAACGCGGCGAGATCTGGAGAGCGGGGAATCCCGAAGTCGATTCGACGACGTTGCCGCTTTCTTCGACCGGCAAGGCGCTGTTGGCGGCCTTCGAAACGCGCGGGGCGCTCTTCTTCGGCGATCTCGTCAATGCGACCGGATTGCTGCGCACGGAAGTCGAGAAGGGACTCGCCGAGCTGGTCGCGTGGGGACTCGTTTCTTCGGACAGCTTCGCCGGATTGCGCGCCCTGCTCGTGCCATCCGATCGCCGGCGGCCGCTCGGCGGCGGATATCGGCGGCGCGGCAGAATCGCGCCATTCGGCGTCGAGACGGCGGGCCGCTGGGCGCGGACGCACGGCAGACCGCCGGTTGCCGAAGAGCAAGTCGCCGAAGCGGTCGCCTGGCAGCTGCTCAGGCGTTACGGCGTGGTGTTCCGGCGCCTGGTGCAGCGCGAGACCTTACTCGCACCGTGGCGCGACATCCTGCGCGTCTACCGGCGCCTGGAAGCGCGCGGCGAGGTCCGAGGCGGCCGATTCGTGGGTGGATTCTCGGGCGAGCAGTACGCGCGGCCGGAAGCAATTGGCCTGCTGCGGACGACGCGCCGGGAGCAGGGAGCAGAAGAGCTGATCGCGGTCAGCGGCGCCGATCCGCTCAACCTCGTCGGGATTCTCACGCCTGACGAAGCGGTTCCCGCGATCACCACCAACCGCATTCTGTATCGCGACGGCGTGCCGATCGTGGTGAAAGAAGGTGAAGGGAAAAGCGAGCGGTTCCTGGTGGATGTGCCGGCCGAAGAACGCGACATCCTGCGGGGCGCACTCCTCAGGCGGCGGCCCGCCCCGCTGGTGCGCACCTACCTGGGGAAGAGCAAGGCGGCCGGCTAGGCTTTCAGCTTTTCGAGATACTTGCTCCGCAGCTTCGCGACTTTCGGCGCGATGACCGCGCGGCAGTACGGCTGGTTCTGATTCCTTCTGTAGTACTCCCGGTGGTATTCCTCGGCGGGATAAAAGGCCTTCAGGGGCTCGAGCTTCGTCACGATCGGGTCGTCGAAGACGTGCTCGGCCTCGAGCTCGCGCACGACTTCCTCGGCGGAGCGCCGCTGCGCTTCATCGTGGTAGAAGATGGCGGAGCGATACTGGGTGCCCACATCGCCGCCCTGGCGGTCGAGCGTGGTGGGATCGTGCAGCGTGAAGAACACACCCAGCAAGTCGCGGTAGGAGAGCTGGTCCGGATCGAACGTCACCTGCACCACTTCGGCGTGTCCCGTCGTGCCGGTGCAGACGGCCTCATAGCTCGGGTTTGGCACGTGGCCGCCTGCGTAGCCCGAGACGACTGTGGTGACACCGCGCAGCTGCTCGAAGACCGCTTCGAGACACCAGAAGCAACCGCCGGCGAGCGTCGCTATTTCCACGAGGCGAGCCTGACCCCGGCGCGCGCTTCGTCCAACCCCTGCGGATCGGCGCTCACGGTTTCGACGCAAAGGATGTAGGAAGACGTTCCCGTGGTCATGGAAGACAAGCAGCGGGCGCGGAGGTACATGCTCTGCGACATTAGGGCGAACCGGTACTCGTGGGCGGCGGGGGACCATTCCATGGTGTCCTCAAGGACCTGCCCACCCGTCTTGCCGGCGCCGACATTCAGTCCGCGTCCGAGCCCCTGAAGGGCGGCTCGACTGTTTCCCGCCCCTTTCGTCACCATCACGATGACGACTTCGCCACGTTTGGGGTCTCTGAGAACCCAGGCGTAGTTGCCGGCGGCCACGCTGCGGCTCTCGAACTCCGCGTTCGCCTGTCTCTGCATTTCGGGACTGAGTTGAAAGTCGGCGCTCGGAAGTGGGACGGTGAATCCGAAGTCGGCATGTCGCGCTTCCGTGCCGGTGATGACGAGGTGTTGTTTTTCCGAATCCGTGATTCGCGCCATCGCCATGCTGCCACTGAGTACCTCTCCCATCGACGCAAGAACAAACAGGGCGATGGTGCCCACCCCAAAGCGCCAGATGTACGAAAGCCAGGTCCAAGGGGACTTCGCGAGCTTCGCCCAGATGCCCACCGCCAATCCGGCAAAAACTGGCGGCGCGGCGAAGTAGCCGGTGGCATAACCGGCCGCATCCGCGCTCTTGCCGCTCGTCGCCTGCAATACTGCAACGATGCTCGCGGCGATGACGGCCAATAGCATCGCCTTCCAAAACGAATTGCGGGATGGCATTGCCGGGTTGGTGGTCATGCTCCAGGATAGCGAATCGATTCCGGTTTCGTCAGGGCTTCAATAGGCCGCGAATGTAATCGGCTGACGAATCGTTACGCGCGCGGTCCGGCCACGGACTCGTGCCGGCCGATACTCGGCGGCCAGGACGACGCGTTTCGACTCGGCATCGAATACCGGATTGGGAGTTTGGACGATCTTGACCGTGGCCGGCAAGACTCGGCCAGTCGTGTCGAGCGTCGCCTCGACGACCACGGTTCCTCCGATGCGCAGTGCCTGCATCTCGGGCGCGTAACGAATTGGCGGATGCCTAATGAGGGCGGGCGGTTCGTCTACGGTGCCGACCACCGTGGGCGCCTCCATCGGCGCCGCACGCCGGCTGATGCGAATCGAGTCGGCGAGACGCTTGAGGAAGGGCGCGAGGTCGATGCCTCGCGCGGTGAGATCGCGGTAGCCCGCGAGCCCCGCGTTGAACGACACGGTCGCCAGGCTGTCCCGCCCCTTCTGACGCAATGCCATACCCTGGACGAGCAGTGCAAAGACGCGCTCGCCCGGCGTGACGTGATTGGCGCTGTCCAACGCCTGCGCGGTCAGCGCCAGCGCGCTATCGGCGTGACGCGTGCGCAGCTGCTCGCGGGCCGTGGTGATCAAGCGGGTGGGATTCTCTGGGGCCGGCGGGCGGAGATCGAATCCCATGGTCACGTCGCTGCGCACCGCATGGCCCTTGCGCCGCGCGGGTGTGAATTGCGCCGCGAGCATCATCTGCTGCAATGGCGCGTCGAACGCCTGATCTGGTGACTCGAGCACCATGAATCCGAGCGCCTCGGCCTTGCCGAGACTATCGATCGTGGCGTGTACGATTGCGTGGCCTGTCACGCGGCGGGGCAGCAGCTCGGGTGGATAGCCGAATTTGGGACCCGACACCCAGGCGGCGCGCTGATCCAGCTCGCTGTCGGCATAAACCCGGAACGGACGGGCTTCGGATTCGAACAGATCCTCGAGGCCCGGCGAAATCTGGTCCAGGCCCTTCACCTGTGTTTGATGCAATGACACGACCTGCCGAAAACTGAGCCGTGCGAGGCTGTCGTTGCCGCGCAGGTGCTCGAGAATCCCGCGCCACACGAAGACGTTGACGCTGTCGAGGAGATAGAGCGCGGACTCGAGCGCGCCGGAGAGGGCCACATCGGCTCTCGGGAAATCCCGCGCCGCGATGAGCGCGCGGGCGTTGGTGATGAGCTCCTGGCTGCGGCTCTGCGCGGCAAGGGCGGAGGCAGAACATGCGAGTGCGGCGACGAGCAGGGTGCGGCGCGACACGGTACCGGAATTATCTCGACAGGCGGCCCGGCTGAGTCAACCCCAGGCGCTCAATGGGTCATAATGAAGCGCGCGACGACCTGGTTGTAGTAGTTGGGATTGCCGGCATGCGGGGGGTGGGCGGCGCCCGGAATGACGACCGTCGTGTCGTTCCGCAGGCAGCGCGCCAGCTCGTCGCTGATGAGCTGAAACATGCGCGGGCTGCGCTCGCCCCTGATCAGGAGCACGGGCGTGGTAATCCGCCCCAGCTCGGCGCATGTCACCGGCGGCATGTAGTCGGCCCGCTCGGCGAGCATTTCGCGGCGCAGTTCGAAGGCGTGCGCCAGCATGTCGGTGCGCGCGGCTGGTGGGAGTCGACCGAAAGCTCCACGCCCCGCCACCGCGTCGACGAAGAACCGCAGCCCGGTGACCGAGTCGCCGCGCGTAAACGCCGCGCGTGCGGGGTCGAGCCCATTCCTGTAGAAGGCGCGCCGCACGGCATCGCCCTCTTCGGAGCCGGTGAGCAGCGAAAAGATCGGCGGCTCCGCCAACACTAGGGAGCGGACCAGCTGCGGATGGTCGCGGGTCAGCTGCAGGGCCGTATAGGAGCCGTACGACGAACTCACGACGTGTGCCGGCGCCAGGTCGAGAGTCAGGAGCAGGGCGGCGAGATCCTCCGAGTGCAGCTTGGGCGAGTACGTCTGGTTGTCGTCGACCTGTGGATTGGGAGGATGATAGCGGCGGCTGTAGACGAGGACCCGATAAATTTGCGCGAACTGCGTCTCTTGTCCGTTCCACGATCGCAAATCGCCCAACGAGCCGTGCACGAATACCACGGGGGCAGCCCCGCTGTCGCCGATGAGGCGGTAGGTAAGTCGCGTGCCGTTGAACGACGTGGCGTGGAGCGTACGATCGAACGTGCGGAGCGGCGCAGCCGGTGGTCCCGCGGGTCCGGTTTTCTCCGGGCCCGGGTTTCCACCGCAGGCGACGAGGAGTAGACAGACCACCAGGACTCGCATGGCTACAGGATTACGCCCCGAGTGCGGAAACGCCACTAGCTGATCAGCCAGGCTGCCGCCGCGGCGACCTTCTGCTCCGCCCGCCAGCGGTCGACGCCCTCTCCCAACGCCGCGACGCGGGTTTTCGCCTGGCTCGGCGAACGGCGCACCGCCTTGCCAAGCAACTCGTACACCTCGCGCTCGAGTACGACGCGCACCGTCACGCCGCACTGTTCCAACCCGTCGACGAGCACGGTGCGGAACAGCCGACCTTCGGATGCGTGCGCGTGCATGTGTTGATTGGCAATCGTGGCGGGATCGGTGAGCGAGGCTACGACGACCGCCGCACGGCGCACGCGATGCTCAGCACGGTATTCATCCAGCAGGGCGGCGATCGTGCGGCGGGAAAATCGCTCGATGCCGCGCACCAGGCGCGTGACCTTGGCGGTGTCGGTCTGCTCTGTGCCGAAGCCGGCGTGGTAGGGTTGCCGCGAGTCCGCCACGGCAGGGTCTGCCAGCTCGATGACGCGGCTATCGATGACCGTGGGCGCTTTCGCGGACTTCGCGATCAGCACGGCCGCGGCCCAACCAGATTTCACGCGAAAGCCGATGGTCATCCCCAATCCTTGGAGTCGGGTGCGACGCGACGCATGGCTCGCAAAAACGAAAGAGGAGAGGGCGTGTCGTGTAGGGGCGCAGCATGCTGCGCCCCTACCGATTGCAATCCTTCCACCTTCTCCGCCAAAACATTCACAGTTCCATCATCCTTGGCGAGTTTGCCTTTCACCAATACGAACGGCTCGCCGCGCACGGCCGCGCGACAGCGATCGTAGACATCGGGCCGCACGATGACGTTCGTCATTCCCGTTTCGTCTTCGACCAACAGGAAGACGATTCCTTTGGCGGTCTCCGGCCGCTGACGGGCAACGACGAGGCCTGCCACCTGACATTTTACGCCGGCCCGCAGCTTCTCGAGATCGCGATTGAGCGTCAGGTCAGGCGGTAACGCGTGACGTACCAAAGACAAAGGATGTGCGCTCGCCGAGAAGCCGAGCGTCGCGTACTAGGCCAGCAGGCGCTCGTGGGCCGCGAGTCCTCCGAATGCCAGCTGCTCATGGGGATGGTTCAGTGCGAGCTCGAGCTGGCGCCGGCCGCGCCCATCGCCCGATTGAGAGGCCTTGGGCGGCAGCCAAAGACCGACCTGCCATAACAGTTCGCGCCTCGTCAGGCCGAATCCATCGCAGCCGCCGACCCACATGAGCGCTTCGATAGCCGTGCGTTTGAGCTTCGGCGGCGCGCGCCGAATGAAATCTCCCACGCTTGTGAACGGGCCCTTCTTCTCGCGTTCTTCGACGGTAGCGGTTGCGGTTTCCTCACTCCAATGACGGACAAATCCCAATCCAATGCGCACTGACCCCGCGGCATGGCCGCGGGGCACGCTACCCCCCGGGCCATGGGCCCGGGGCACGCTACCCTGGCCGGTTTCGACAGTGCACCAGACATCGCTCGCGTTGATATCGGGCAAGCGCATTTCGATGCCGTTGCGCATGGCATCGCGGCCGAGCGCGTCGATCGAATAGAAGCCCATCGGCTGATTGTTGAAGAGCGAGACGTAATACTCGACGGCGTGATAGTGCCTGAGCCAGGCCGACTGATACGCGAGCAGTCCAAACGCGGCGGCATGCGACTTGGGGAACCCGAACTCGCTGAAGGCGATCACCTGGCCGAACACTTTTTCGGCCGTGGCTTCGGGGACACCGCGGGCGAGGGCGCCGGCGCGAAACTCTTCCCAGAACCCGGCCATCAGATCGTGCGACCGGCGCCGGCTCATCGCGCGCCGTAACGCTTCCGCCTGTCCCGAGGTGAACCCGGCGAGCGCCTGGCAGACTTGCAGCACTTGATCCTGATAGAGAATCACGCCCAGCGTTTCCGAGAGGCATTCGCGGAGCAGGGGATGATCGACCGGCGGCTCGTACGGCTTGCCGGCGGCGTGCGCGCGGCGCTGCGTTTCGCGCCGCCGCACATACGGGTTCACCGCACCGCCGACGATCGGTCCCGGCCGCACGATCGCGACTTCGACGGCGAGGTCTTCGAGGTTGCGCGGGCGGCTGCGACGAATCATCTGGATCTGCGCGCGGCTCTCGATCTGAAAGAGACCGATCGTGTCGCCGGCGCAGATGCGGTCGTAGATCGCGGGATCCTCGAAGTCGATGCGCGAGAGGTCGGGCGGAGTCCCGGTCCGGCGCGCGATCAGCTCGACGCATTCCTCGACGAGCGACAACATGCCGAGCGCGAGGAAATCGATTTTGATGAAGCGCGCGTCGTCGCAGGAATCCTTGTCCCACTGGCAGACGACGCGGTCGTCCATCGCGGCGCGCTCGAGCGGCACGAGCTCGATGAGCGGGCGTGACGAGATGATCATGCCGCCGGGATGCTGGGAGACGTGGCGCGGCAGCCCGCGGATCTCCTGCGCCAGCTGGCACAGCTCCTTCCAGAGCGGCGCATCTTTGCGTCCCGCAAAACCGGGAAGGTGTTCCAGTTCGCCGGACAGTCCGTCCGCCCGCACGTCCGCCAGTTTCGCGACCAGCTCGATTTCACCGAGCGGCAAGTCGAGCGCCTTGCCGATCTCGCGCACTGCCGATCGTAGACGGTAGGTAGGAAACGCGCACACCAGCCCCGCGTGCTCGGCGCCATAGCGGGTGTAGACGCGGCGGATCAGCTCTTCGCGGATCTCGCGCGGGAAATCGAGGTCGATGTCGGGTACCGACGCGAGTGTCTCGTTCAGGAATCGTCCCAGAAAGAGTTTGTTGGCGATCGGGTCGATGTGGGACAGGCCGAGGAGATAGCACACGATGGAGGAGACCGAGGAGCCGCGTCCCCGGCCGGGCAGCAGATTGCCGCTGGCGCGCCGGGAGCCGCGGCGAATGTCGGCGGCGACCTCACGGGCAAGATCGAAGAGGTCGTGGTAGACGAGAAAGAAGCCGCTGAGCTTGTGGTGCTCGATGAGGCGCAGCTCATCGTCGAGCCGGCGCACGGCCTGGGCATGATAGAGGGAGCCCGGCGGGTAGCGCTCCTGCATCCGCGCGCGGCACAGCTCGGCCAACGCCTGCGGCGCGGGCGCGCGACCCGAGCCGCGGAAATCGGGGAAGGTGTACCCCAGGTCGCGCGTCAGGTCAAAGGCCTTGCAGCGCTCGGCGATGGCCATTGTCGTGGCGACAGCATCCGGACAGTCAGCGAACAGCGCCACGACTTCTTCCAGTGGCCGCAAGTAAAATTCGCTGTTGGGATTTCGCGCCCGATGCGAGCCGTCGAGCGTCGTGCGATGGCGGATGGCGACCATGACGTCGTATAAGCGGTGCAAGCTTCGGGTGTGATAGTAGACGTTTCCAGTTGCTAAGACGGCAAGTTGCAAGTTTGCCGCAACGTCGATCAGGGCCCCACTTAGTGCCAGGTCTCCCCGGACTCGATTCCTTTGGATTTCGACAAAGAACCGATCGGGTCCAAACACCGCTTTGCACCGATCTGCAAGCTTGCGCGCTGCACTCAACCCTTCGTTCGCCAGTGTTCGCGGGAGCAGCCCATCGCGACGGGAGCCGGAGAGAATGATCAGCCCGTCGTGACGCGCTTCGAGCGAGGGGAGCGGCAGCCGCGGATCGAGCCGCTCGGCGCCCAGGTGGGTCTCCGTCAGCAGACGGCAGAGATTCGTGTAGCCCTGCGCAGTCTCCGCAAGCAACACGACATGACTGCCATCGCTGAGTGTGACTTCGGCGCCGGTGATCGCCTGCATGCCGAGCGGCTGTGCGGCGTGCGCGAACGCGAGCGAGCCATAGATGCCGTTGCGGTCGGTGAGGGCGACGGCGGGAATCCCGAGCCGATGTGCTTCAGCGAGGAGCTCGTCGGGTGGGGAGGCGCCGTCGAGAAACGAAAACGCGGAGTGGCTGTGAAGTTCTGCGTACACTGGATACTGGCGGTCAAAAAGAAAAGGCGGCGGTCATGGTGTTTGCATGAACCATTCGTGAGTGACGAGATCCTCGAAGAGAACGACTCGTGTGCCGCCTTCGAGAAGCATCGCGAAATAACGACGTGAGATGAGTTGTCTCCACCACTCATCATCGATTCTCCAGGATTCGAGAATTGCTTCGACGACCGCCGCAGTTGCTTCTTGACCGCCGCCGTTGTCTCTTGACCGCCACACTTTTCCCGGCACACCGTCAGCGTTCAGTTCAACCGTCACCAGACGGGGAGCGTTTAGGGTTCGAAGTCGATCAGTGCGTAGCGGCGCTCGGGCAGGCGAGACCATGGCTGCACCTCGATGACGTGGTAGAGACACGCGCGCTTCACGCGCATGCGGATCTCGCGCGCGGCGCTCTGCAACGCGCGCTGTTGGCCAGCGCGGGCGGCGGCCTGCGCATCGCGCGCGAACAGCTGCAGCTCAGCGGTGCCGGGGGCGAACGCGGTGAACTCGAGCACGAGCCGCTCGACGCCGCCGGTGGGCGGTGACTGCTCGAGCCGAGTCTTCAGCGGTGCGCCGATGCTGCCGGCATCTGCCGTCGGGTCCTTCAATAACACGTTGACGAGCCAGGAACGATTTGTAGGGGCGCAGCATGCTGCGCCCCTACCGTCCCCACCCATGCTCTCCGATTCCAGATCCGCGCGCAGCCGCACCGCGTGCACGCGCCAACCGATGCGACGAGGGTGTTTGAGCGCACGGGATATCAACTGTTCGAGCGCATGGACGAGCAGCTCGCGTTCGCCGACCGGCGTAAAAAACGTGAGCGCGGCCACAATCGGCTCGGGAACAATGCGCCCTTCGACCGGATCCGCGATGCGGCCGGCGGCCAGTCGCCACAGTCGTCTTCCCACGGCGCCGAACTGCGCCGTGATCGCGGCTTCGGGAAGCGCCGCGAGGGCGCCGAGGCTGCGGATCCCGAGCTGGCGGAGGCGGCGGTGGATATCAGCGTCGAGTGGAAGAACGGAGATAGGCTGTGAAGCCAGAAATGCTTTTTCGCCTCCTACCGGAACGATGACTGCTTCGCCCGGCTTTGCCCGAGAAGCGCCAACCCACGCAACGAATTTTCCTTTCCCCCACCCTATGCGGGCAGTCCGACCGTCCGACCGTCCGACCGTCAGACGTATCGCGTCAATGATCTTCAGCGGTTCGCCGAAGACTCCCTCCAATCCATCAGTGCCGACGTATGCCAGTCCCAACTCTCCGGACTCAATGACCGGGCTGATTTCATTCAACGCCGCGAGCAAACGGGCGAAGCAGTCGTCGTAATGGACGGGATCGGGCTCGATGAGCCGCAGCGTCGAACAGAGGCCGATCGCCTGGCTGACGGTCATCCCCGGCTTTACGCCCGCGTGGCGGGCGCGGGAGGAGACTTGCCAGAGCTTGCGGGTGGTGTCGGGTGCGAGCAGCGCAGTGGGGTAGGCTGCCAGTCCCTCATGACGAGCCTCTTCACATCGGAGTGAGAAGAGGGGAATCCAGACGCAGGCGGCGAGCGAGCTCGTAGACGATCGCGACATTGACAAAAGCCCCAAGGGGACCCGAATATATCCCGAAACAACGAAGGCCCGCAAGGATATCCCCCAACTCACCTAAGTTATTGACACATTTCTATTTAGGTGCGATATCAGAGCCCTGTGCGCTGCACCTGGGTGTTCGGAGCAACCGTCCTGGTCCAACTGGCCGCAATCATCCCGGCAGCAGCACAAGCCATCCCCAAGCCCGACTACGTCACCTACCTGCCGCGGGAACCCCCCCTCCCGGTTCAGTCGACGGCAGGAAACCGCCGGTTCAACCTCTACGGCGATCCCACCCCCGGCTACCGCGATGAGGCCCCGCGGGACGGCATCGATGACGCACGCGGGCAGTGGCTGCGCTCGCTCGCGGTGCGCTTTGCGCCCTGGATGGTGCGGAATTCGGTCGACTTCCCGATGGATTTTCGGCGCTTCGTCGAGGCGGGCGACTGGTCCACGCTGTTCATTGACGCGGTGGACTTGTCGCAGGCGCACCCGCGGCTGGTCGGCACCGAAACCATCGAGTTCGGAAGGCTGGCAGACCGGCCGTGCTCGGGTTTGACCGCGAGCGCGAGCGAGACCGTCGATACGACGACGGACTGCCGGCTGCTGCAGCTCGTCGAGCGGTTCGCGGCCGAGCCTGCTCCGGCCCAGCGTGCGCCACGCCCGGATCTCGACCTGCGGTACTACATGTATTTCGACTTTCCGGGTGAGGACCCGGCATCCTGGAACCGGGAATTCGAAGGGTCAGTGCACGGCGCGATCGCCCGCAAGTATGTCGGCTACGCAAAAACGTTCGTGCATCCCTTTGTCCACGACGTACCCGGCGGGAGCGGCGAGGCCGCGCAGCATGAGCTCGTGTTGCAGTACTGGTTTTTTTACCCGTACAACGATGCCGGGAATACTCACGAAGGAGACTGGGAGCACATCAACGTCGTCGTCACGCCGCGCAAGCAGGGCAAGTCGCCGCTCACGACCGCGATGATGGAAGGCCTGCTCCGCGAGCTGGTGCAGGCTGACGAGTTCGTGATTCGCCGCGTGGAGTATTATTTCCACCACTGGGTGTTTACCGCCGACTATCTGACGCCGAATGCCTACGCTCCCCGCGCTGAGTGGGAAAGAGAGATGAAGAAGCTAAAAGAGGAGCGCGTTGGAGAGCGTGAGATCTGGCGCCAGATTCGGCGCCAAGCCTACCTCGATGATGCCGAAACACAGCTCAATCAGCATCCGGTCGTGTTCATCGGCGGCGACAACCGCGGCTTGCAGCAGCTCATCTCCCCTTCGACGTCCACGCGTCTGGGACGGGGGAGTCACGGGTCGTATCCGTTCCCCGGTCTCTATAAGGACGTAGGGCCGCAACACACGGGAGAGCTGGTAAGCACGCCGTGGGAAGTGTTTCGGAGCCCCCCGGACTCCGCGGCGGCCGAAACGAACACGGTGGTGCGGTTCGACAACCCGGAGCGGCTCGAGCTCCTTCCCGACTGGGAGCGCGTACTGCCGCTCGTGCGCACGGATCCTGGTGTGCGGCGCCGGTGGGCATGGCTCGTGCTGCCGATCCGCTTCGGATATCCGGCCACGCGTTCGTCGTTTGCGGGGATCGTGCGCTACGCCGAGACGGGGAATACGTCGGTGGTGGCGCCGTCGTACAACAGCGGCTGGAATCGCGTGGGCGCGGCGGCGGGGTACGACAGTTATATCCCGCACCGGCTCAGCTCGTTCTTTCCCGCCAGCCAGCAGGACAATTACCGGACGGGCTGGGGATTCCTGAACCTCACCATTCCGACGCTGGTGACGCTGCCGCCGTTTGACATCGTCTACCGGCTGCTCACGGCGCCTGTCCGCGCCGCCGGCCACCACAGCTACCCGGCCTTCTTCGGCTCCGAGGACGTGCCGTTTCGCTTCATCGGCGTGACGACGGGGGTGTCGTCGTTCAAGATCCCCGACGCCTTTCTGAATGTCGCAGGCTTTCCCGAGACTGCATCGCCGTTTCTGCAAAAGGTGCTGGCACTCGTTCCGGCGCCCGACTCGGTGACGATCGATGTGATCAACCCAACGACCGACCGCGTGTCACCGCGGTATTACGGAGTCACACTCTTTCTCGGGCGTCGATTCACGAGCGAGAACACGATCCGCCACTCCAACGGCGCCGTGCGAGCGGACGTGACCGTGAGTACACTGCCGGGCCGATTTCCGCTGACGCTCAACATCGACATGTGGGAATACACCGGGAGCGTGCGCTACAACATCGCAACTGGGGCGCTCCAGCCGTTCGTGCGGGGCGGATACGGACTGAGCTGGTACCGCGTGACGGACGCGCGGTTCAACGGTGAGCTCCTGGGAAACGGCGAGACACGCTGGGTGCGGCGCCCCGGGTTCTTCCACAACCTCCTGCCCAATACATTGCACATCGGCGGAGGTCTGGAGTTCATTCCCATACGGGGAGTGGGGGGGATCGATGTGGGGTTTCGGGGTGACTTCACGATCTACAGCCACCGGCTGGGACTGAAGGCGGAGAACACCCTGCTCGCGCAGGATGTACATGTGACCCGACTGCACGTCGGAATCGGGACGGTACTCAGCTTCTAAAGAACTCGTGGAACGAATCCAACCAGATCTGTTTGAGGGGAGCGAGTCGCTCCCGGAGCCCAGCGCCGAGATTACTGCGCTCGCTGGGCGGCTGCCCCCGACGGTCCGCTTCGGCACCTCCACCTGGACCTACGACGGCTGGTTTGGCGACGTCTACCGGCGGCGCTATGGCGGCCCCCAGCCCGCCAGCCGGCTCGAGGAGTACGCGCGCTATCCCCTGTTCCGCACCGTGGGAATCGACAGTGCGTTCTACGATCCACCGTCGGAAGAGGAGCTCGCGTCATACGCGCGGGCGCTGCCGCCCGCCTTTCCCTGCGTCAGCAAGGTATGGGAGCGGATTACCGCCAAGCGACTCGGTCAGGATGCGCCGCAGCCGGGCCTCGCCGGTATGCGAAATCCCGATTTTCTGAATGCCGCGCTGTTCAAAGACAGCGTCCTCGGCCCCTACAGCCGCGTGTTTCGCGATCACGCCGGATGCTTCGTGTTCGAGTTCCAGGCGATGCGCGGCAAAGATCTGCCCG
>Ga0224452_1000168_pt1 | contig 13074 bp, 14 predicted proteins | sample PLM2_30_b1metaG_FD_172494 | JGI IMG/M metagenome (GOLD analysis project Ga0224452, IMG submission 172494) | Groundwater sediment microbial communities from an aquifer in East River, Colorado, USA - PLM2_30_b1 | ecosystem: Environmental > Terrestrial > Soil > Riparian zone | place: USA: East...
TCCCGTTCCTTTGAAACTTGCTCCTTCCCCAACTCGCGCTGCTTCCCTCGCAGTTTTACGTTGATCACTCGCACGGCCCCGTGCTTGCGCCAGCTACCTAGCTGCGTTGCCGTCTACCCGCGCGATACCCGATCGCGATGTGTTCTATGCCTGCCACGACGTAGCATCGGCGAAGGCGGGTCGCTTTTCCCAAAAGCTCCATTCGGCCTCTCGGCTTAACCCATGATCACTCGCACCGCCCGGTGCTTGCGCCAGCTACCCTAGCTGCGTTGCCGTCTACCCCTGCGATTCCCGCTCGCATGTGTTCTATGCTTGGCACGCCGTAGCCTTGGCGAAGGAGGGTCGCTCGCACCCCTGCGGCTCCATTCGCTGTGGGAAATCACCATTCTCTCACCTTCTCAGCTCCGCTTCAGGTTTGACAGTCGCTCGTCGTAAAACATAGTATTACGTGATGACCAAGACCATCACCAAAGTCGGAAACTCTCAGGGGATCATCTTCGATACCGCTTTGATGGACCTCGCGCGCGTTAAAGTCGGAGACAAAGTCAATGTCACCGTCGTGCCGCACACCGGTGCGATCGTGTTGATGCCGCTACGCTCCGGCCCCTCCACGGAAGAGATTCGTTCCGTCATTAAAAAAACGGCCAAGGATTATCGTAAGACGCTGCGCAAATTGGCGTGAGCGGGACGCCCGAAGACTGTTTTCATCTCAGCATCGAGACCGTTGTTGAGATTCATGCCGAAGCGATCAAGCAATTCGGAGGTCTGGGCGGCGTCCGTGATGAGAATCTTCTCGCATCGGCGGTACTCACACCGCAATCAACGTTCGGCGGCAAGTCTCCCTATCACGATCTGGTAGAAATCGCCGCAGCATATTTGTTTTACATCTGTAACAACCATCCGTTCCTCGACGGGAATAAACGCACCGCTATGATGGCGGCGATCGTGTTCTTGCGGGTCAACGGAATCGAAACGTTACCGGACAGCGCCGAATGGGAAAAACTGATGCTCGACGTGGCGTCGAGTAAGATTAATCGTGATGAAACCACCCGTCGGCTTCGCAAGCTGCTCAAGAAATCCCGACGAAGCTGAGCTTTAGACCATAACTGTTCACCGACCTGTCCCGCCGCCTGCTCGCGAACGCTTTCGGAGTAGCCAAGCGGACGAAGGCGGATCACGATTCCCTTTCTCCGTTCCGCCGCCCCGTCTCTCAGCTCTCAACCATCGACTCTTAACTATCTTTTCAGCCACTAATCACTATTCACCCATCACTCATCACGGTTCTGCCCTCTCGCCCCCGCTCTCCCATCATATCCGCCTACTGGCAGCAGGGTGAGACGATGAGCCCTACTCAATCGCCGAACACGATCACATCGCCTACGAAAAGCGAATTCATCAGTGCATAAAGGAGGGACGGATTTTATGGCTGATAATAACGGTGGTGGCAGCAACGCGGCAGTCGTGGCCATATTCGTGATCTTTATTATAATAGTTGCCGCAGCGCTCTTCTTCTTCGGCGGCCAATTTGTCGGCCATGGCGGCGAGACCAAAAAAGTCGATGTAAACGTGAAGGCGCCAGCGGTGCCTGGTAAATCGCCCTGAGGAAGCAAAGCGGAGATTAAATCGCTCCCGCAGGCGCGGGACGAGCGCGCCCGCACACAGGCCGGCAGGCAGTGCGCTCCCCAATCATCACTGGCCGCGGCTGGCGGGCGGGATGATACCGTTCATTCGGAGATATTCGACCAGCTGACCGTAATGATCGAATGCGTGAGCGGGGGCGAATGTTGCCAGGAACAGGCGAGTGGTAGGTCTGCCACTGCTCGAGCTAATCGGTTGGACCAGGTTCGATGCGTTTAGAGTTGCTACCGCTTTATGGCCAAACGCGAAGGAATCCTTCAGGTACTTAATGATGTCCGCTTTGGCTGTCATATTGTCCGGACCTTTGCCGTCGTTAACCGTGTCAGGAGCTTTCTCGCCGGTGATCGGTGACCAGATCAGGTAGTTCGAGGCGGCAACGTGTTTTAGTTGCTGGCCGAAGGTGCGCACACCTTTGTAGTCGCTGCCGGAAACGTTCAGCTTTTCCGGGGAGAAATCGAACTTGTCCTCCGGCATCGCTTCGGCGGCTTCGACAATTTCCTTCTCTATAATTGAGATCTCGCGATCGATCGCTGAGGCGATGGTTGGCGGAGTTGACGGTGACGCCGATGCCGACGATTGCGGTGCGGCAGCAGCAGCGACGGCAGAGCTTTTGGCACTTTGACCGTAGGCGAGGGTTGCGAATAACAGGGATGTTAGGAGCAGCAACGTCTTTACGTCTTTCATGGGATGAGATTAGCAGTTTGTTGAGGCGTTGAGAAGATGAGATGTTGAGGAGTCTGAAGAAAATCTGGAACCCAGGAAACCAGGAAAAGGGCTGTAGTGTCCGCTGTCCTCAGCGGAGTAAAATCCAAAATTCATTTCATTCTGCGCTGAGACAGCGCACACTACAGCGCCGCGCTCCGTCGCCACTACACCCGTTAAGTCCATGCATCGTAACCTCCTCCGCTGAAGCTACGGCACGTCAGGAGCGGCTTATGATAGATGATCCTCCGTGGTAGCGGAAGACCGATTTTGCGACGAGTAGGTTCGTAAGTATTGTTTTCATCATGAGCGCAACTGATGTCATCAGGGAATTGAAAGAATTCCCTCCGAAGGAGCGAGAAAAAGTTCTGCGCTGGCTGCAACAGCAAGGCTTCAAAGATTTGTGGACTCGCGCGGATGCCCTGATGAAAGACGCTCCGAAGCTGAGCGAAGACGAAATTCTAAGACTGCCGCGTGTTCGTCCTTCTGGATTCTAACGTCTGGCTTGCGGCGCTGGCGCGCGACGGCGTTTGTCGTCGAATGCTGGAGTCTTCGGCAGCGTCTTGGCGCGAACAATCAGCGCGTTGCAATAGCTCGCGCTTTCACGAAAGCGCGCACGGAGCGTTCGATCTGTTTTGGCGTTGTCGCCCAATCGCAAACACTGATTCGGATGACCGCTCTTCCATGCCAGGTTGAGCCGCCGCACCAGCATTCACCAGAACTCTGGATGTTCTGTAGCGTCGCCCTCGTGAGGGCGTCGTCATCACATGAGGCGAGCACCTGGTTAAAAACAACATCGTTGTGGATCTGAAACCCTTGCTCGGATAGAAGCCGGGCAAAGCTTCGCGCGTTTTCGCAAAGCTGTTCGATCAAACGTCGGACTCCTTGCCGGCCTAAGGTCTTGAGAACGGCCCAGAGTTCGATCACACGCGCCCGGGCGGACATCGACGGCCGAAAATTCATGCTGTCACGGTGTTCGCTCCACTGAAAGTAGGAAGCCGAAGCCTTGAACGCGCTCATCAATGCGTCGCGATGCCGGCAAAGAATGATACCGCTGTCGTAGGGAACATTGAGAGTCTTGTGTGCGTCGAGCGACCAGGAGTCCGCCATTTCAATGCCGTCGCAAGTTTTGCGCATCGATGGCAGCGCACGCGCCCAAAGGCCGAATGCGCCGTCGACATGAACCCACGAACCCGAAGCGTGCGCATGTTCGCAAATTCGGCCGACGGGATCGATCGCTCCGGAATTTACGTTGCCGGCCTGCGTGACGACTAACGCCGCTTCGTCCAGTTTCGGCATTTGATCGGTTCGCATGCGTCCCTGATCGTCCACTGGAATAAGCTCGACGTTTTCGGATCCGAGTCCGAGCATCAAAATCGACTTGTGGACCGCTGCATGCGCATCGGCGCTGGCGACGACACGAATTTTCGGCGCACCGTAAAGACCTTTGTGGGCAACGTCCCAGCCGCGTCGACGAAGCAATTCGTTGCGACCGGCACATAGGCCTGAGAAATTGGCAATCGTTGTTCCGGATACAAAACCGGCTGCGGTTTCTTCGGGGAAGCCAAGTAACGAGACGATCCAACGTTCACAGATTTCTTCGAGACGCGAATTGATCGGCGACATGACATAATGCGCAGTGTTTTGGTCCCAGACATCAGCCATCCACCTGGCGGCGAGCCCGACTGGAAGAATTCCGCCGTTCACGAAACCGAAGTATCGGCCGTCCGTTTGAGTGACGACAGCAGGCGCGCCGATTTCCTGGAGCTGATCGAGAACCAGGAATGGGTCGCTCGGATTTTCGGGGAGCGGTTGAACCAGGGCATCCATCGCTCGCAGCGATTTTTCGCCGGGAAAAACCGGCCGCTTTTCAAGGCTGTCGATGTACTCGCCGGCAAACTGCCGCGCCTTGTCGAGCAACAATGGAAGCTTTTCACGATCTGCGACTCGACTCAGGGACGTTTGTTCGTTTGCAATCATATCGTCGAAAATAGGTTGTCGTATCGACAGCGTCCAATTCGCCCGCTTGCTCGTGTGGCTCAATCACTTTGTCATTGCCGTGTAGAGCGCAAAAGAACACAATCCGCCCGCGTGAAAATATTGGGAAATCATGGTCCGTAATCTAAAGAAACTGAGCAGGCAGCTGCCACTACCCGCCTTCGTCACAGAGTTGATCCGCAGTAACCATGAGACGTTTAACCGGTTGGCCCTTAACGAGTCCGTCCACAATCTCGGGAACGTCCGCAGTCGTGACGCGCCCGTAAAAAAAGTGATCGGGTTCGACTAAAACCGTCACGCCGGTCTCGCATTGATCGAGACAGCTCGATGTGCAGACGCGCGCCTCGAGCTTGGCCAGTCCGCGCGCGGCAATCTCCGCTTTCAACGCTCTATACACTTGTTCCGAGTCCTTGGCCGCACAGCATCCCTTTGGATTGTCGTCGGCCCGACGATTGATGCAGACAAAGAGATAGCGCTTGCGTTGCAGAGAGGTGAGAGTCGAATACGCCGAGCCGCAGGTCAAAGGCCAAAGAAAAGTCGGCAGACCAAGAGCTTTCCAGTGTCGACGACCCCAGCTACAGGGAAAATCAAAGGCCGCAGTCATCCGCTTTCGCCAAGGCTACGGCGTGACAAGTCGCCAGCGGCTACAGGCGTAGCAGTCGAGCTGTTGTAGGGGACGCCTGGCGCGAAATACACCGATACATGCGTCGCACTAAACGACTAATGCCGTTTGTTTATTAGTTGTAGCCACGCCCCTGCGGGGGCGTTCGAGTTATCAGAAGCTGAGCGTCTGGACGGCTCACAGAGCCGTGGCTACAGCGTGGTCATCTCGGCCGTGATACGCGCTACTTCCTTGAGCCCGATTTCATGGATGTCGGCGGGCGGGACGCTGACGGTGGTCATCGTTTTCACGGCTTCGGCGTAACGCCGTTTCCCGTCAGCGAGGCTTTCGATCGTAAGCTCGGTTCGTCCTTTCGGATCGTACTCGGTGCGCAGGAACTCGGCGAACTTTCGATAAGCGGGAAACACATCGTCGTTAACGGCCTTGGTGATCTCGTCGGTCAGGCGTTTCTTGTCTTGCTCGGAAAATTCCGCCGTAAATTTTTTGGTTGGTTCGAGGAACGGGTTCGCGGCGATAATGCCGTCGCATTGGCCGGGCAACTTTTCGAGAACGAGCTTGGGCGGCATCAAGTGATCCTTCTCGCCCTGCCGCATTACCTCTGTCGTCTGTTCCAGCACCCGCGGGATCTGGTGTAATCGGGAGATGTAATCCTCGTAATGCGGGACGGAATCAAACGGCACCGCGTTCGGCAAATCGGCGAGCCGGGTGTGCACGCCGTTCTGTTGGTTCACCGGCATCTCGTAATTCTTGAGCGCGTAGTTCACGTCTTCGCGCTCAAGCTGCTTTTCGAGGATGCGATGACTTAACAGGTCGTTGTCGCTCATGCCATCGGTCGGGATCGCCCTTAATCGAGCGAGAAAGTCATCGGCTTCCGCATGTTGGCGGGCGATTTCCGCGAGCGAAACCTGTCCAAGCTGTGAGTTGTAACGGTAATCGCCGTACGATGTTGCCCGTTCCGGAAAATTCTTAAGCCCGGCTTGATAATACTCCTCAAAAAGCGCGTTCTGCTTTGCTACCCGATCCGCTACCGTTTGCCCAAAAGCAGAGCACGCCAACCCAAGAACCAACCCAAAAACCAGTTGTCGCATATTGGTGCACGCTAGCAGAGTGGCGTCACCACGCACGTTGTGATTAGCGTTGTGCCTCGGAAAAACTGCGAATGCTGTCAGCGTCCACAGAGCCGTGGCTAGAGGATGCGCAGGCGACATGCCCGCCGCTACAGCGTGCTCAGTCATGCATCATAACCTCCTCCGCTGAAGCTACGGCGCATCATAAGCGGCTTACGATGCATGGATCGAAAGCGTAATTGCCAAGCTGAACATCACTGCCAAGTCGCAGTGCCCAGGTATCTAAACTCTAGTGCGGAACAGGTGCCCAGCTTGCCACCGCCAATGTCGTCGCGAGGCGCCTTCACCAGCATGCGAGTTGCGTGCGCTCCACGGATAATTCGCGAAAATTGCTGCTGATTTGAAGAAGTCGTGCTCGCAAAGAGCGCTAGCACCGAATAGTTGGTTGTCGATCTAAGGTGGATCGGCCCACTTGCATGAAAGGATTGTTGTACGTCGCCGCGGTATTGCTGTCGTTGCCTAATCTGATCGCAGGGACGGCGTCGCTTCTTCTCAAACATACTTTCGCCACCCGTTACCCGCTCCAGATCGTCACCGACTTTCTTTTCCAAGTGGTCTGGGGTTTGCCCCTGGCCGCGCTTCTCTTTTTCGTCTTGCTCGTGCTCGGGATTGTCGAGCGGACACGGCCGTATGCCGCGCTCTTCGCGTTCGTTCTCAACGTGACCGCGCTCGCATTCGTAATTTCAGTCTTCGGGCTCCCGCACAATTTTGACCAAGCCGTTTTCTTTATTCCCCTTCTGCTGGCTCTGATCGGATTCGCGTGGGTCGCGTTACCGATCTTTACGCAGCGAAGAAGTTGACCCCCTTTCGCATGAACCTTCGGCGCGACGGATCGACAACAGCTACAACAAATCGCACGCGATCTGAGTTTCTTATGGATGCTGAAGTCTGTTGAAATCTGGCGCGCGATGAAGTGTAGCTCGGGGTTTGGCGCTGCGATTCAGAATCGGGTTGGCCATACGGAAAATAGCAGCCACCATCGCTTCGGCTCTTTCGTTCCAGATGTCACCGTGATCTTTGATAATGCTGGGATCAACTTGCACATCCCAATAAGGGACGTCCACATCTCCAACCCGCTTTATTTGCCAAACATCGAGCTTTCCTTTCGCACGGTCTAAAGTGAAGCCGTTCCCAACATGGTTATGCTGTAAGTTTTCTTCAAGCGCGGGAAGGCCGTTGGGTGAATTGATTGTCTGATGTTTGTCCACCGTAATATGGTTAATCAGCATCTCATTGTGACCCGGTGTTGAGGTATAAAATTTTCGCTCGCTTACTTGTGTGTTTTCGGGACCCGGCACTTCAACTTGGTTGAATCCTTTGCTGACTGACGCCAGACCGGTGCCAATCGAGAAAACGCTTCCCGTCGCCCAGTCGCCCGTTGACGTCATTGAGACAAATAATGGCCGCGTGCCTTCGGTCTTGCGGCTATACAAAGCGGCAATCATTTGCCGGGCCAGAACTGAATCAGCCGCGGGGTTAACAGCGATCACCAAATCCGCCGGCATGCTCCGATCAGCGTCGGCATGCCCGTGTATCTCGGCGTTGATCGCGTGAGCGACGGACCTTTCGACAATTAATCCGCCAAAGGAGTGTCCCAGCAGAACGGTATATTGGTTTCCCCGCCCTTTGCGCCGTGCTTCTTCGGAGATTGAAGCAATGGCGTCGTAGCAATCGTAATTGCTCGCGAGACGTTCCGCGGTTGCCTTGCGGTTCCAAAAACTAATTTCCTTTAAGACGGGAACCGGCGTTAACTTGCCACGCCAGCCGAGGTAAACGCCAACTACGTGAAACCCGACATTTCTGATAGCAGGCGCTCGGTTTAATCGCGCCAGCAAAGACTCGAAGCTCTGAACATCTCCGGATTCCACGTTGTTTTGCCAGCCGTGCACATAGGTGATGACGAGTGGTTGCGGTGTATCGCGAACCAAGGCGAGCGCGTTTTGCAGCTGCGTCGGATCTTGATAGGATCCCTGCTCGCCAAATTCAACAAATGCAATTTTGTAACCGTCTCGTGCAATGACGGAATTCGTTGGATTCGCAGTCGTATTGGGCCGCAATGGCGAAAGAGATGTGCAACTGGTCAGCCATAGGGCTGAAATGCAGATTTCGACGGTGTGTGAGCGAAACGGCAACAAGAGGCATCTAGCACGTTTGTACCGCGGTTTGCAAGCCCCTTACAAGCATGGCGAGCTAAAGCGCCGCATCGAAACTCCGAACTCGAAATTTTGCATTCGCTCCCGCTCATCGGCCTTGGCTCAGGGCAGGCTCCGCCGCCGCTACAACGCGCTTTGCTTAATGTTAAGCCCAACGGCAATCCCGCCTTTCGAACACAATGATTGCACGCCGGCACCGAAACCGCTTTGATTAGTGCTGGCTTGTCACGTCGTAGCGAATTGAAACTCGCTCGTTGCCCGCACTCGCTCGCTGCTACCCTCGCAGCTATACGTTGATATCTCGCACGGCCTTGTGCTCGCGCCAGCTACCCTAGCTGCGTTGCCGTCTACCCGCGCGATTGAAACTCGTTCGCTTCCCACCTCACTCGCCGCTACCCATCGCGGCTTTACCTTCTATGTCGCTTTCCCCAAAAGCTCCATTCCCTCGCTCCGCGACGTGTTCTATGTAGCTGATCCCTCAGCTCCATTCGCCTGCGAGCCGCCGCAGCGAAGACAATGATTGCACGCGGTCTGCGGGATCGCTTTAATCAGTTGCGGTGCAACTGCGTACGCGACGCGATTTTGATTCCCTCGGCTCCCGGCTCGGTCTCCGCTACCCTCGCGGCTTTACTGTCCATGTCGCTCGTCCCACTCGCTTCATTCTTTTCTTAATGCTGCCCATCTCATGAGGAGCCCGAATTCTGTCATTCGCAAGCGCACCCGTCGGGACTTCATTTCCATCGCAGGCAAAAGCCTCGGTCTGGCCGCGCTTTCTTCCGCAACGATCGGCTCGTTATTAAGAAACGTCGAAGCGGCGTCGAAGAACGTCGCGCATCTCACGCCGGAAGAAGCGGCCACCGATGAAGACTACTGGGCCATCATCCAAAACTCGTTCAGCGTCACGCGCGGCATCATCAACCTGAACAATGGCGGCGTTTCGCCCAGCCCACGGATGGTGACTGAGGCGCTCGTTCGTTACATCTGGGAACAGGAAGACGCCACCGCTTACACAATGTGGCAAATTCTCGAGCCGCAATCGGAAACTATTCGCACCGGCCTGGCGGAGCTGTTCGGCTGCGATCGCGAAGAGATCGCAATCACGCGCAACGCTTCGGAGTCGCTCGAGATTCTGCTCATGGGTATGGACTTCAAGCCGGGCGACGAAATTCTCACCACCACCCAGGATTACCCGCGGATGCTCACCACATTGCGTCAGCGGGAAAAACGGGAAAATCTCAAGCTCAAGCTGATTCAGATTCCGATTCCGGCGAAGAACCTCAGCGAGATCACCGCCGCGTTTGAAAAAGGAATCACCGATCGCACACGGCTCATCCTGATCTCGCACATGATCAACATCACCGGCCAGATCACTCCGGTGAAAGCCGTCTGCGACATTGCGCGTGCCCGCCGCATTGAGACCATCGTCGATGGCGCACATTCCTTCGCCCAGTTCTATTTCAAACAGAGCGATCTTGGTTGCGATTACTTCGGCACCAGTCTGCACAAATGGCTCTATGCGCCGAAAGGCACCGGCATGCTTTACGTCAAACGCGATAAAATCGATAAACTCTGGCCGCTCATGGCCGCGGAATCCAAGCAGGCACCGGATATCCGCAAATTCGAAGAGATCGGCACCCACTCGGCCGCGCCGAAGCTCGCTATTGGCGAAGCGCTTCTCTTTCACAACGGGATAGGAAGCAAACGCAAGGAAGCGCGGTTACGCTACTTGTCCCGTTACTGGATGAACCGGCTCAAAGACGTGCCCAAAATCCGCTTCAACACTTCATTCGATCCAAATCAATCATGCGCCATCGCCAACGTGCACATCGAGGACACCAATCCGGAAGCTGTGACGAAATATTTATTCGACAAACACCACATCTTCACTGTCCCGATCATGCACGAAGAATTCCAGGGTATTCGCATCACGCCCAACCTCTACACCACATTGGGCGAACTCGATCGTTTCTGCGATCAAATGCAATTCATCGCAAAGAAGGGATTACCCACATAGCCCTTGTGCTTTCGCACCGATGCCCGGCATGGCGAACCCGATGGCTTTCAAATCTGCGGCAAGCGACTCTGCCTGCTCTGTCGTGAGCTCGACCAGCGGCGGCCGCATCCTGGTCCACTTCGGATCGTTCCGGTAGATGGCGATAGCCTCCTTCAACGCCGCGATCATGGACGGAAATTTCCTGCTACTGAAAACCTCACGCACGACATCTAATTTTGACTGTTGTTGATCCGCGTCATCCGCGGTGTTCCACTCTCTGTACAGCTTGTGGATCGCCGCCGGGTTCACGTTGGCCGTCGCGGAAATGGTGCCCACCCCGTTATTGCGCATGTTGGCGAGAAGGAACGATTCGCTGCCTACGAATACGTCGAAATCAGCCTTGGCAAAGGCCTCGAGAAAAGTTTTCGTGTTGTTCCAATCGCCCGAACTGTCTTTCATTCCGGCGATCGCGTTTGGATAAGCTTTCAGGAGGCGCTCGACCAATTTTGGTGTGACACCGACGATCGCCACCGGCGGAATATGGTAGAGGTAAATTTTCAAACGCGTATCGCCGACGCGTTGCACAACTTCGCTGAAGTAACGGTAGAGACCTTCTTCGCTGACCGCTTTATAGTAAAAAGGCGGCAGCATCAGCACACCGGCGCAACCGTGTTTTACCGCATGCGCAGTGAGCTCCACTGTCTCGGTGATCGAGCAGCAACCGGTGCCCGGCATCATGCGGGATGGGTCGATGCCGGCGGCGACCAGGGCATCGAGCAACGTCATTCGCTCTTCGGCCGACATCGAGTTCGCTTCGCTGTTGGTGCCGAACACGGCCAGTCCGCAGTTCTGCGAAAGTAACCATTGGCAATGGCTGATGAATCGTGCCTCGTCAGGCGACAGATCGGCCTTGAACGGAGTAACGACTGGCGCCAGTACGCCGCGGATGCGTTGACTCGGCGGCAAAATCCTGGTTTCCGGCATCGCCCAAAGAAAGCCGCAAACTTATGATGTGCATAGTCTAGAGTTGAGACTGAGCACGCGAAAACGCTCCTCCCGGGCCGCGAATTTCGAACTTTCTACTCCGTGCTTCGTTCTTCTTCGTTCCTGATTTTCCTTTTGAAGTCGGCGTAAATATTGTAGCCACGCCCCTGTGGGGCGTTCAGTTCTTGTTGAGCTGCACGTCATTGACGGCTCGCAGAGCCGTGGCTACAGCAGGATAGTTTGGTTATCACTTGCTCGTAATTATTCTCCGAGTTACAGCGTCCGATGCGTCGTCGTACGCGGAGACGGCTCCAGTTAGCACAACCGGAGTTCCACCATAACGTTTACGTCGTTCTACTCTCCAAAGCTGCTTTGAAGGATTTGTCGATCTTGCGGCTTAATCCTGCGCGCGATCCGTCCAAACCGGCCGTTTACGTTGGAATGACTGGATTGCCGGTGGATCATCGATTTGAAAATCATAAGAACGGGTACAAATCGGCCCGGCTGGTCAGGAAATATGGTGTTCGATTATTGCCGGAGCTGTTCGAGCATCTGAACCCGATGCCGTACGAACATGCTGTTCAAATGGAAAAAGACCTAGCCGACGACTTGCGCGCTCAAGGGTACGCCGTTTGCGGCGGAACTTGAGGACATTACGAGTCGGGCGTGGTGGTTATTCGGCGACCAGAAGTTTTCGAACCAGCGCCGGCAATTCCTTCAAACTGCCGAGGACGTAGTCTGCTTCTTTCTCGTACTCGCGTGGGTCGACAAAGCGGCGGTCGGGAATCGCGGCTACGGGCATGCTCGCTGCCTTGGCCGCGGCGACGCCGGGAAGCGCGTCCTCAACCACAAGGCATGCGTCAGCGGGGATTTCAAGCTTCTGCGCGGCGCACAGGTAAATGTCGGGAGCGGGTTTGCCGCGTTCAACTTCTTCGCCGGTAACAATGACCTCGAAGAATTCGGTCAAGTGATGTCGATCCAGGAATGGGCGCGCCGACGTGCTTACTGAGCTCGTCGCGACGGCGAGATGCAATTTTATCTGCCGCAGTTCTTCCAACACTTCTTTGACGTTAGGAAACAAGCCGACGCGATTGGCAAAGAACTCGGTCGCGATCTCACCGCGACGACGCATCATTTCCTCAGTGGGCACGGAAAGCCCAAATGCTTTCTTGTAAAACTCGACCGCAATCTGGTAACTCACCCCGACCACGTTCCGGTGGTATTCACCGCGATAGGTCACGCCGTACTCAGCGAGTAATTCTGCGTCGATCTCACTCCACCACGGCTCGGAATCGGCGAGCACGCCGTCGAGATCGAAGATTATCGCGGATAGCATGGAGTTTTGAGCAACGAGCTCGGAGTTAGAAGATGGGAGATAGAAGATTGGACGCAGTCGTCAAGCAACCAGAGAACCCTGACAATGGGCGATTGACGCGTTGCGTTTTCGTCATCACAGAAGAAAATGGCCGACTTATGCGATCGGTTCGAAACGCAATCGTAATCGGTTTTGCGATTGTTTTGGGGATTGGGCAGGCACGCGCGGGCCAGTTCGATTCGATTCTCCGCTGGAGAAACATTGGACCGTATCGCGGCGGTCGGACGCGCGCGATCTGCGGTGTGCCGTCACAGCCGAATGTTTTCTACATGGCGCCGGTGAACGGCGGCGTTTTTAAGTCCACCGACTACGCCCGGACATGGCAGCCGATTTTTGACGATCAACCGACGGCGTCGATCGGCGCGATCGCGGTTGCAGTTTCAAATCCGAACGTCGTTTACGTCGGGAGCGGTGAAGGATTGCATCGACCGGATCTTTCGGTCGGCGATGGTATTTACAAATCGGTCGATGCTGGCAAAACA
>Ga0224452_1000175_pt1 | contig 12917 bp, 14 predicted proteins | sample PLM2_30_b1metaG_FD_172494 | JGI IMG/M metagenome (GOLD analysis project Ga0224452, IMG submission 172494) | Groundwater sediment microbial communities from an aquifer in East River, Colorado, USA - PLM2_30_b1 | ecosystem: Environmental > Terrestrial > Soil > Riparian zone | place: USA: East...
CATGCCGAGCGTCCCGGCGGCTGTGGATCTTTTCATTGAGAAAAAAATTCTCTTCGGTCCTGGCAAAGCGGCAAACGCCGGCGGTGTGGCGACGTCCGGGCTCGAGATGAGCCAAAACTCGATGCGTTTGCCGTGGCCGCGCGAGGAAGTCGACTCACGTTTGCGTCACATCATGTCCACGATATTCAAAAACGCCTGGGAAACCGCGGACGAATACGGTCAGCCAGGCAATCTCGTTGTAGGCGCGAACATTGCCGGATTTGTCAAAGTGGCGGATGCCATGCTCGACCAGGGGGTTGTTTAGTTGCATAGATCCGCCCAAAAGATTAAACGGATGAAATGAAAAAGAATTTTGATGCTCGTCTTAGCACCGAACTTGGTGCCCCCGCAAAATGGGCACTGATGATATTCACGTTGATCTTTGTTTCCGCCGCTAATGCCCGTCAGCCCTCGGACGGTTCTGCAGCCGGTCTGGACGGTCAGTGGTATCACAACGGCAAACCGACACGAATTCTCGTCGCGCCTGATGGTCGAAGCATAACGATCATCAATGAATTCGGCCAAAGAAACGATGGCTACGCTAATGGTCCTCGGAACCTGGTCATTCCCTCGTCGGGTATAAGCGGTGAGGTTAACAAAAAAGGACGACGAATCAGTTGGACGAACGGGACGGAATGGACACGCGAAGCAAAGAATCCGGGTCCGGATTCGGGAGTAAACCTTAACGGACGCTGGTTTCGCAACGGCCAGGCGACGAGCATCAATGTCGCACCCGACGGCAGAAATTTCACCATCACCAACGAATGGGGACTGCCGGGGGCCGGCTATATAACTCGCAGCGGCGAATTAAAGATCCCATCTTGGGGAGTTACGGGTCATCTGAGCAAGAACGGCCAACGAATCTCCTGGTCAAACGGCAATGAGTGGACGCGCCCGCGGCTGTATTAGTTCTCCCCGTCGGCTGCCGTCGCTGAGGCTAATTAGGTTTGCTGTTTCTGCGGAAGACTGCCGTGAAATTCACATGGTCATGAAAGCGGGGCACGTAAAACCTCTCTCGAATGCGAATATTACTATATGAAAATGAAATCGTTAGTTCTCCGACTTGCTTTGGTTTGCGCCGCGCTCGGTGCAGGCGGGTGCACTGATTATTATGCTGGTTCCCCAGCATACGGACCCGGTTACGCGGGTGGCCCATACGGACCGGGTTACGCGGGTGGCCCATACGGACGCGGTTACGCGGCTAATGGCCCATACGCACCCGGTTATGCCGGTTCCCCTGGCTATGCCTACCCAGGCTCCGTCACGGTCGAGATTGGCGATCGGCCGTATTACACGCATGGCCCCGGGTATTACGTCGGGCGGACCTATTACGTCTGGAGGCCGGGACATTGGGCAAACCGCTCCGGTCAAAGAGTCTGGATCCGCGGGCACTATGTGGTGAGAGGATAATCAAGGCCGCCACAGGTTAGAGTTGCATCGGTCGTTCGGTTCATTAAGCGATCGGACGAACCAGCCCCCAACACGCGAAGCGGAAACGCAAGGCGGTTGCGAGACAACCCAGTCCGTAGCGTACGCTTCGCCGAAAATTGATCGATGACGCTTCGGGCATGTACCGAGCTGGACAGGTCACTTCGCCGATCGCACAGCCGAGAGCAATAATTTGTGCAAGGATTTGGTTATCGAAAACAAAGTCATTGGAGTTTGCTTGCAACGGCAGCCGCTCCAGCAATTGGCGCGAAAATGCGCGATAACCAGTGTGATATTCCGAAAGTTTCGCCCCGATGAGAAGATTCTCCACAAGGGTGAGAACGCGATTTGAGACGTATTTCCACCACGGCATGCCACCGCGAAGTGCGCCTCCCCCAAGAATGCGTGACGCAAGCACACAGGGATAAAGTCCGCTTGCCACCAGAGCCGCCATCGCAGGAATCAACTGCGGCGTGTACTGATAATCAGGATGAATCATGATAATGATGTCTGCGCCTGCGGCTAATGCGAGCCGGTAACAAGTCTTTTGGTTCGCGCCGTAACCACGATTCTCCGGATGTACCTCCACTTGGACGTGTGGCAGGGTGCGCGCGATTGCCACAGTCTCATCGTGACTGGCGTCGTCTACGACGATTACCAGATCCACTATGCCGTGCGCCATGACTTCATCATAAGTCTGGCGCAATGTACGCGCCGCGTTATACGCGGGCATCACCACCACAATTTTCTGGCCGTTTAGCATCGTCGTTCAGGCCGTCTCATAAATGTCATTCTGATCCCCGCAGTCGCGGGAGAAGAATCTCAGTTCGTATTTGAACTCTTCGCCTGCAGGAATAGACAGTGATATTTCGCTGCGCTCAACATGACAGTGCAGTTGTGACATGGTTGTAGTCGAATATGCGCCGGATCGCTACCTTGCAACTTTGATGACTATTTTTTACGATCCGTGCTGCCTCGAATATTCCAAGCCTGGCCATCCGGAACGGCCGGAACGCACCGCTCACACTGCGCCCTTATTAAAGGACCGGCACGCCGAGTGGAAATGGCAGCAACCGCGTGCCGCGACGGATGATGAATTGTTGCGCGCGCATTCGCATCAGCATATCGAACGCGTCACCAATGCGCGGGGTGATTTCGATCTCGATACGCCGTTTTATCCCAACATCGAAATGTACTCGCGACAGTCGGCCGGCGGAGCGATTGAGGCGACGCGCGCAGCATTGCGTGGCGAATCCGCGTTTAGCCTCATGCGGCCGCCCGGGCATCACGCCACATGCGATCGAGCGATGGGTTTCTGTTATTTCAGCAATATCGCCATCGCTGCGCTCGATGCATTGGAAACCGGCGTTGAACGCGTTGCCATCTGGGACTTTGATGGACATCACGGCAACGGAACCGAAGCGGTCGCATCGCATAATCCCCGAATTCGGTTTGCCTCGATTCATCAATTCCCAGCATATCCCGGAACCGGCGCGAAATCGTTCGCGAACATCGATAACTATCCTGTCGCCCCTTTCGCGCCGCGAAAGGAGCACGTGGAAGCTGCAAAGGCGGCGCTGGAGAAACTGATCGCGTTCAAACCCGATCTGCTTCTTGTTTCCGCAGGATTCGACGCATACGTGCGGGACCCGCTGTTGCAATTGACTCTCGAGCGAGAAGACTTTGCGAAATTTGGCGAGTGGCTAAGCAACATCGACCATCCGGTGGCAGTGGTCCTTGAGGGCGGCTACAGCGAGGACTTGCCAGAATTGATCGACGCGTTCTTAACGTCCTGGAATGATTGAGTTGTAGCGGCGTTTCGGCGCTCGCTCCGGCGAGTGCCTCCACAAACCTCTCCTTGACGCTCGGATTGGCAACCCGAGGCGTGCACTACTTTTTTGATCGCGTGCCCACTGCCCGTTCCAGTTCCGCCGCCGCGTTTCCAATTTCGGTATAGCCATATTGACGAGCTCTGGCCTTCGCCGCGAGCAACCCGCACCGATGAACATTTTTGAAATCGCCATAGGGAAATTTGTATCTTCGCTTGGTATTCTCCGGGTAATGATCATCAATGCCCAGATGCCATTTTGCATATTCGCCGAAGCCGTGCAGTCGGATGAACTCATTCTCTTCGTCCACTGAAGGCCGATGCTCGTTCCACGCGCCTTTGCTGTCTGCGATGAAATGTCCTTCTTTAATAAGTTGTGCGGCGAAGACGAAGGCGGTTTCGTTTAATTTGATAGTTTCATGTCGCTGAGCAAAGACGTCGATCGCACAGAAAAGAATCACGAGTGCGATGGAATGGATACACGCCTGTTTTGGAATCACCGATTTCATTGCCTCGTCTCTGGCGATTTCCTGTTGGTTGGTGAATAGTCTGCAACAAAATCGGGCCGTAGCACAGCTTGGTAGTGCGCTTGAATGGGGTTCAAGAGGTCGCGGGTTCAAATCCCGCCGGCCCGAGAAGATTTGTGGCACGGATTATCACAGATGAAACACAGGTTATCCTTGGCCAATATGGAACATCATCTGTGTAAATCTGTGTTCATCTGTGGCTGAATGTTAAGTGCGGGAATTGTCGGGTTGCCCAACGTCGGGAAATCGACGCTTTTCAATGCCGTTACGCGCACCCATAAGGCGCCGGCAGAAAATTATCCATTCTGCACGATCGATCCGAACCTCGGGGTCGTCACGGTACCCGATCCGCGACTGGCGAGAATTACGCAGATTTCCCAGTCAAAAAAAATCACGCCGACAGCCATCGAGTTTGTCGACATCGCGGGGCTGGTCAAAGGCGCGAGCGCAGGCGAAGGCCTTGGTAATCAGTTTCTTCACCACATTCGCGAAGTGGACGCGATTGTGCAGGTTGTGCGTTGTTTCGAAGACAGCAATGTACATCATGTCAGTGCGACGATTGATCCGATCCGCGATATTGAAGTGATTAATACAGAACTTGCTCTTGCAGACTTGGCTTCTTTGCAGAAACGGCGTGACCGATTACAAAAGCAACTGCATGCCGGTGACAAAACGGCAAACATTGAAAACGCCATTATTGAGAAACTGTCGGCGCACCTGGATTCTGGAAAGCCAGCGATCACCGCGGAATTAAGCCCGGAAGAAAAAGCACTCGCACGCGGATTCTTTCTGCTCACATCAAAGCCAACGATCTTTGCCTGCAACGTGGCCGAATCCGACTTGGCAGCCATTTCACCCGGCGACCAAGGAAGCGCCACCGCACGGCATGTCGATGCTGTTCAAGACTACGCGCGCCATCATTTTGCCACCGAAGCGGTGGTGGTTAGCGCACAGATCGAAAGCGAACTGGTCGATCTCGGCGAGCAGGAGGCACTGGAGTATCTACACGGGTTGGGCGTCGAAGATAGCGGCGTCCACGAGCTCATCCGCGCGGTGTATCACCTGCTCGGCCTGCGGACTTTTTTTACCACGGGCGAAAAAGAGACGCGCGCCTGGACCATTCACGCCGGGGACAAGGCACCCACCGCCGCCGGAACGATTCACTCAGATTTCGAGCGCGGTTTTATTTCGGCGGAAACGATTCATTACGATGATCTCGCTGCGTTCGGTTCGTTCGCGAAGGCTCGCGAAGCGGGCAAACTGCGGCTGGAAGGAAAAGACTATGTTGTGCGCGACGGCGACGTTATTTTCTTTCGGTTCAATGTGTGACTGCTAGAGCGCGCTCGCCAAGCGCGCTGGATGGCCTGGCGGTTGTCCCTACCCGTCATAGAGAATCCGCCCACAATTTTCGCAGCTCACGATTTCCTTTCCCGCTCTGACCTGCGCCGCGGTGGCGGTCGTCACTTTCATGTGACAACCGGTACAAACGCCATGCTCGATAGCAACGACAGCCGCATCTCCCTTACTTTTGAAGAGACGTTCGAAGCGACCGAGCGAATCCTCATCAATTTTTCCCGCCAACTCCGAGCGCTCCTTGTTTAATCCTTGTAGCTGCGACTCCAAAGCTTTCGATTTTTCCTCCAGGTCAGCTGTTTGCCGTGCGATCGAGTTTTGAGCTGCGGTTGCTTTCTTTTCTTCTTCGGCCAAGTCTGCCTTGACCTTGTCGGCGAGGACCATCAGTTCCAACTCGTCGTCTTCTATTTTCCGAATTTCATTTTCGTAACGCTCGATCTCGTGCCCGATTGCCCGAAATTCCTCATTCTTGCGTGTCTGGTATTGCTGGGTCTTGAGCCGTGAGATCGTCTCGGTGCGAGTCCCAACGTCCAGTTCAAGTCTCTTGCGATCGATCTCCACCTGTCGCGCTCTCTGCTTAAGGCCTTCCACGCTCGCCCTGCTTGCTGCCAATTGAGCTTCCAAGCTGCTGCGCCGGAGCGGCACGGTCTCAATTTCGGTCTGAATCTGTCTGATCTTTTGGTCTCGATCTTGGAGAATGAGTAGTTGTTCCAATTCGGAATGCACGCGCGCTGAAGTTATTGATTCACCGGAGCGCCGTCAATCACTGCCCGGTGGCCTCAATTTGATTGAAGGCACTGAGGACTTGCTCGGGCCGCGCACGAACCGCGATGTTGTCGGTGAGATTAACCCAGCGAACCATTCTGCCGGAACCAATCAGAAACTCGGCGGGCCGCGCAATGTCTGCACCATTCGGTCCCGCCGCGGGATGCAACACATCGTAACGGCGAATGACTTCTGCTTTGGGATCGGAAAGCAGCGGGAATGTATAGCCGCTTTTTTGCGATTGCCGACGGTTAATGTCGGGTGGATCGACGCTAATACCAACGACGCGGATGCCGCGCGCATCAAACTCGGGAAGCCTTTGCTGAAAACTCCGCAACTCGGAGTTGCAAAGCGGTCACCAGAAACCGCGATAGAAAATCAGCACGGTAGCCCTTGAGCCGGAAAGCAAATCGCCCAAGCCGACCGGCTGCTCGTTTTGATCCAACAACATGAAGTCCGGCGCCCTTTCGCCAACCCGTGGCGCGTGAGTGGAGAGCGGAACCTGACGCAGGACGTAAAAAATTTCGTAGCTAAAAAACGCAAAAATAAACAGCGCGATCGCTGTTAGGATCGAGCCGAAGATCTTACCGCGATAAAGTTGTGGCCGGCCAAACGCGCGAACTAGCCCAACAATCAACAAGGCACCGCCAATTTCAAAGAGCAAGAGATTTGCCCATGGAAAATCGCGCGTAATTGGAAACCGGAGGAAAAATCCGTAGGAGAACAATCCGGCGACGGCGACAACAAAACCAGCCCAGAGCAGCCAGTTCCATTGTCGTTTCATGCCGATCTTGCAGTGGCCATTCGCAAGATCCACCGGTAGAGCAGGAATGCGATAACCGCGAACGCGAGGCCGCCGATAAAAACGCCGGCTATCTCAAATCCAGGACCCACCAGGCCCAGCGGCGCAGCTTTGCCGGAAAACACGACGATTGCGGAAAGGATGACTCCTATGATGCTCTCCCCGACGATCAAGCCCGACGCGAGCAGCACGCCGAGCTGTTTCGTCGCTTCGGGCTTTGGCGTGCGATTAGCGCGTTGGTCGAAGAACCAGCCGACTATCGCGCCGACGACAATCATCAACGTGCTTTGCGTTGGCAGATAGATCCCGAGACCAACAGCCAACGGTGGAACGCGCATGTGTTTCGTGGCGCGGGCAAGAATTTCGTCCAACAAGATGATGCCAATCCCGATGAATCCGCCGATCCGGATCAAGCTCCAGTCAATGTCTGCGGCTATAACGCCTTGAGCCAAAGAGGAAATCAGCCCAGCCTGAGGCGCCGGCAGCGGATGGGGACGCAACTCTGCTCCCGGTGCGCCGACAAAACCGTAAGCGTGATTCACCAGATCGAGCACCGGCGGAATCACAAACGCGCCAGCAATGACACCGATGACCAGCGCGATCTGCTGTTTCCAAGGTGTTGCATCAACTAATTGACCGGTCTTGAGATCCTGAAGGTTGTTATTCGCGATCGCAGCAACATTGAAGATGACTGCCGTAGTGAATAGAGCGAAGGCCATTAGTGATTTGGCTGCATCTGGCGGCACGTACGGTTTCAGGCCAATCACAAGCAGCAATGCAGCGCCGATCACCACCAGAATGCCAATTCCCGACAATGGGCTGTTAGACGAACCGATTAAGCCTGCCATGTAACCGCAGACCGCTGAGACGAAAAAGCTCATCAACACGACGTACGCGACGCCGCCAATGATGAGCGTTGGGAGATGCGCACCGAGGCCGCTTGTGTTGCCGAAATAACCGAGTAACCAACCGATCGGTAGCATACACGCCAGTGTGACAAGGCCGACAATGCCGATAGGAATGTCGCGCTCGGTGATCGGCAGCGTGTCGGCTTTACCGGCTTTGCGCGCGCGTGAGGCAGCCATCGCACTTGCCAGGCCGCTCGCAACCGGCTTCACCAACTTCAGCAGCGTCCAGATCGCCGAAACCCCGATCGCGCCGGCGCCGAGGAAACGCACTTTCGTGCTCCAGGTTTTCTGCGCGAGCGTGGCCGCAGCGGTTGTGAGATCGCCCGCGATCGCTGAAAAATGCGGGACGCCCCAACCCCAACCAATCAGCGCGCCAATCAACATCGCGATTCCAACTGAAAGACCGACCAGGTGCCCGATCGCAAGAAGCGCGAACGACAGCGCGAAATCATAACCGCTCACTGCGCCGCGTCTGCCGATTCGAAAAGTCTGCGCGACGTCTGCCGCGAAAATTTGAGTACCAACGATCACCGCGAAGACGGCGGAAACGATCGATCCCCACAACACCGCGAGCAGACCTGCGCGGCCGTGTTCGACATCGGACGCGTGGGCAGAGTCGCCGCTGCTGCCAACCTTCAGCACTTCAGCGCAAGCGACGCCTTCCGGATACGGTAAGTCGGAAGTCGTCACCAGTGCGCGACGCAGCGGGATTGAATACATGACCCCCAGAATTCCGCCGAGAGCGCAGATCCAAAACGAGGTCCAGAACGGAAATTCCGTCCAATAACCGATCATTATCAAACCCGGCAACACAAAGATGATGGACGACAGTGTCCCCGCAGCGGACGCGACGGTTTGCACAATGTTATTTTCTTGAATCGTCGCATCGCGGAAACCGCGCAGGATTGCCATCGAAATCACTGCCGCCGGAATCGACGTCGAAAAAGTAAGACCAGCCTTAAGGCCGAAGTACACATTGGCCGCGGTGAACACTAGTGTGATCAGGACACCAATAATCAGGCCGCGGACGGTGAGTTCTTTGCGTGTTTGTTCGCGGCCGTTCACGAGGTGCGCAGGATATGTTGAATTCGCGAAAGCGGTCAAGCCGCGTACTTCAGTCTCGTAGTTGCGTCCAAGCGGGGCGACGGCAATTAATGGGCGCTAGTGGCGAACGTTTGCCGGTCAACACGCTGCGTTCGGTTCCCAGATTAGAACATTTCCACCGGCGAAACTGGTCGGCTTTGTGCGTCGCGCACTTTGGCGCGTTCTTCACCTAAGACATCGACTCGAAGATCCCAGACTTCACGATCGATCTTTTGAAAAGCACGTTCTGAAAATTCGTCAGGTGGCGTAAGATTTTTCTTGAAGCGCGCGATACTCGCGAGCGCGCGATCGATTTGATCAGTGGGCAACGTCCCTAAAATTCGTCGCACATTCTCGATCTCGGGAACCCTGTGGCAAATCATAACGAGATCATTTCCTGCCATAACGGCGAGGCGAACTGTATCCTCCAGCGTGTAGCCGGTGAGGATTGCACCCATGTCGAGATCGTCGGTCATAGCCAGGCCCTTAAACCCAAATTCACCGCGGAGCAGATCGGTGATCACACGTCGCGAGAGGCTCGCCGGAGTTTTCTCCGTTTCGAAGCATGGATACCAGCCGTGACAGATCATCATGCTGTCCACGTTGTTTGCGGACTGGCGGAAAACGGCCAACTCGTTTTGATCCAGTTCTTCGCGGGTGCGATCAATCCGCGGCAATTGGTAATGAGCGTCTGACGTTGCAGCGGAATAACCAGGGAAATGTTTGCCGCAGCTCGCGATCCCTTGCTCTCTCATCGCTTGGTTGAACGCGCCGGCATTTCGAATGACCTCTTGGACAGTTCTACCGTAACAACGGCCGCGTAATGAATTTTCCGCCTCGTCATCAAATGAAATGTCGAGAACTGGACACAAATCCAAATTGAACCCGAAAAGACGCAGCAAACGCCCTGTAATGTCACCGTGGCGCCTGATCAGATCTACATCGTCAGTCTCGCGCAGTTGTTGTGCATTTGGCGGTTCGCTGCCGATCCGGCGTAATCGCGAAACGCGACCGCCTTCCTGATCGACGGTAATGATCGGTTCGACTTCGCTCACGTCGCGCAAATCGTCGATAAGCTTTCGCAGTTGCGCGGCGTTTCCGAGATTGCGGCCGAAAAGAATAAACGCCCCTGGTTGCACCCGCCGAAATAACTGCGCAGTCTCGGCATCCAGTTCCTTGCCCGGAACGCCAATCATAATGAGTTGACCCAGGGAATCGTTCTTCATGAAGCGCACAGGTTAATGCGCAAGGCTCAATATTCAACGGCTGTGATTGCGAGCGCCATCGCGCCATAGACTTGCCGAAGCCGGGTTGAGCGTTGAGCTTTGGGCGTTGAAAAAGATTGGCGTTTATGGCGGCACGTTCGATCCGGTTCATCATGCGCATCTGATTCTCGCCCGCGACGCTCTCGAAACGCTTAATCTGGATGAGATAATCTTCGTGCCCGCCGCGATTTCCCCTCTCAAGAAGACCGCTCCTGTTGCGAGCGGCGAACTACGATTGGCAATGTTGCGGGCAGCGATTAAAGGCGAGCCGAAGTTTGTGTTGGACGATTGCGAGCTGCGTCGGCCCCGACCTTCGTACACAATCGATACCATTGAGGAAGTACGGCAAGGCCACAGGCATACGGCGATCTACTGTTTGATCGGCGAAGATAACGTGCAGACGCTAAAAAAATGGCACCGTTTTGACGAGCTGGAAAAGATGGTCAATTTCGTTATTCTCGATCGCAAAGGCCAGCCACCTACCAGCTCTTATCCCGTCATTGATCGGAAAATCGACATCTCGGCCACGGAAATAAGGAAGCGAGTTGCTTCCGGCCGGTCTATTCGCTATCTCGTACCGCCAGCGGTGGAAGAAATTGTCCGTCGCGAGAAACTTTACCTGGAGCAACCGAAATAACCCCAGAAAACCTAGCAACTACCTGCGCGGAACTCGCCTCGAACAAAAAGGCGGAAAACATCGTTGTGCTGGATTTGCGCGGCATCTCGACGTTTACGGATTTTTTTGTGATTTGCTCCGGCACGTCCGAGCCGCAGCTGAAAGCGATCGCAAACGAACTCGAAATGCGATTGCGAGAGGATCATTCGGTTCGGCCCATCGCGGTTGATGGATTCCCCGCCAGCCAATGGATGGTGCTCGATTTCCTGCAAGTGGTTGTCCACATTTTTCACCGAGACAAGCGCGCTTTCTACAGCCTCGAAGATTTATGGGGCGACGCGCCGCGAGTGCATTGGCAACCGGCGGCGGCACATTGATTGCCGCTCGCTAATCAGCGGCTACATCGGTTAAGCTGGCTTGTTAGGCGGGATACCAATCCCGTGCTTTGCGCGGGTTTGGGGCCAAACCGAATTACTTGGGCGATGGCGAAGCTTTTGGCGCAGCCGCCGGAGTCGTTTTTGGCGCACCCTGCGGAACACCACCCTGCGGAGCAGCACCCTGCGGAGCAGGCGTAGGAGGCGCCTTGGCGTCCAGCAGTTCTACCTCGAAAATCAAAGTCGCATTGGGACCGATCTCCGGACTGACGGACCGTTCGCCATATGCAAGATTCGACGGAACAACCACCTGATATTTTGATCCGACTTTCATCAGCTGAAGCGCTTCCGTCCATCCTTTGATGACGCCGTTGACTGGAAAGGTGGCCGGTTGCCCGCGCTTATATGAGCTGTCGAACTCGGTGCCATTGATCAACGTACCGCGATAATTTACCGTCACCATGTCGGTCGGTTTGGGCTGCGCTCCGGTTCCCTCCTTCTCGACTTTGTATTCTAACCCGCTGGCAGTTGTCTTTACCCCTGCCTTCTTTTTGTTCTCCTCCAGGAACTTCGCGCCTTCGCTCTTGTTTTTCTCTCCGGCTTCCTTCTGTTTTTGTTCCATGTCCTTTTCAAATTGCGCCATGACGTCCTTGACTTGGTCCTGTGTCAGTTGCGGTTTACCGGCAATGGCGTCCTTGATGCCGGCCGCGAGGATGTCGGGATTAATGTCCACCTTTTGCTTGCTCAGATTGAATCCGATATTCATGCCGATGCTGTAGCTGACCTTGTCCTTCTGGTCTTTGAGTTGTGGTGATTGTGATTTGTCTTGCCCAAACAACGGCAATGCAAGTAAGGAAGCGCTGACAATAACAATAAAATGTTTCATAAGATCGTGTTTTCCGCGCCGGGTCTAATTAAATTAATCGCCGCAGAAACCCGCACGCTAATGGATAAATGCCGCTCGTCAAGAAAACAGCAGCCCGGGGTATCCGAAGGCCATTGTGTTTTAGTCCTATTGCTTATTAGCTGGATGATTGCTCTTTGGCCGCACATATCCGTCGCGATCACTCTCTCGCACGCTGATGTACAGAAAATCGGAAAAAAAATCTGGCAAAACGAGTGCAACGGAACCATTTCCGGGCTCACTTCATGGAATCAAGGCGAGGAGTTTGCGTCGCTAGGGATCGGCCATTTCATCTGGTATCCGAAGGGGCGCCGCGGCCCGTTTGAAGAAAGTTTTCCCAAAGTCGTAAGTTTCATCTCGAAACGCGGCGCGAAATTGCCAACATTGCTCTTGCGTGGCGTTGAACAGCCATGTCCGTGGAACTCCCGCGCGGAGTTTCTTCGAGCGCAACACACAGTAGAAATGAACCAATTACGCCAGTTTCTCGTCGATACGATCGATCTTCAGGCTGAATTCCTTATTGCTCGGTTGGAAAGCGCTTTGCCTAAAATGCTCGCCGAAGCGGCGCCGGCTGATCGAGCCAACGTACAACAGCAGTTCGAGCGACTGGCAAGAACTTCACATGGGTGCTACGCCCTTGTCGATTATGTAAACTTTAAAGGCGAAGGCGTTCTCCATACGGAGCGTTATCAAGGTCAGGGGTGGGGCTTGCTGCAGGTCCTCGAAAGCATGCACGGGACCTCTGACGCTGCTGCGGTTGATGAATTCTCAACTGCGGCGAAAGCGATATTGACCCGACGCGTGCACAACGCTCCGGCCGAACGGCATGAATCACGATGGCTTACGGGTTGGCTTCGTCGCGTGAACAGCTACAGTGGCATCTAATTTATGCGGGCAAAAGTTCTTTTACTAGTCTGTGCGTTTTTGCTGACGGTTTTTACCTGTTCGATCAACGCTCAGTTCCGACTCTTCGGACCGAGACAACCGAGACCGACGCCACAACCGATGCGCAAAGCATCGGCCCT